>Ga0208756_100041_pt1 | contig 98977 bp, 78 predicted proteins | sample LakWasMe73_LOW10_2_FD_183901 | JGI IMG/M metagenome (GOLD analysis project Ga0208756, IMG submission 183901) | Freshwater sediment methanotrophic microbial communities from Lake Washington under simulated oxygen tension - Sediment Metagenome... | ecosystem: Environmental > Aquatic > Freshwater >... | reverse complement strand
CGGAACTATGTATTCCTTAACTTTGTTTTCACTGATAACTCCCACCGTTGTTTTTTTTTGTTCAAATCTTTAACTACAGGGAGTTATCTTTTATTTTATACCATTCGAAAAAAGTTTAAACAACTTCGGTAATAGCAAAGATGGTTTTGCTGAGGCAGTAAACGTTGCTAAGCAGGCCGATGTGGTTATCCTTAGCATTGGCGAAAGAAGGGATATGAGTGGTGAAGCCAAAAGCAGAAGCAATATCAATATCCCGGGTGTACAGGAAGATCTGTTGAAAGAACTGCTGGCTACCGGTAAACCTGTGGTAGTACTTATCAATGCCGGCCGCCCGCTGGTATTTGATTATACGGCTGATAACGCCCCCGCTGTTTTATATACCTGGTGGCTGGGCAGTGAGGCGGGTAATGCAATTGCCGATGTGCTGTTTGGCGATTACAATCCTTCGGCAAAACTGGCGATGACCTTCCCGCGCAGTGTTGGGCAGATCCCTATCTATCATAGCTATTTCAACACAGGCCGCCCTGCAACGGATGATGCCAATCATAATTATAATTCTTCTTATAACGACCTGTCTATCTTTCCTAAATACCCTTTTGGTTATGGATTGAGTTATACCAGTTTCGGGTACAGCAACCTGCAGTTGAACAAAAAGAAAATGAAGCGCAATGAGCAGATAGAAGCAACTGTAACCATTACCAATACAGGTAAATATGATGGAGAGGAAGTGGTACAGTTGTATCTCCGCGATAAAGTGGGGTCTATTGTTCGACCTGTGAAAGAGTTGAAAGATTTTAAAAAGATCGCATTAAAAGCGGGCGAATCTAAAACCATCAGCTTTGTGATAGGAAAAGAAAAACTGTCGTTTTATAACCAGCAGTTACAATGGGGGGCTGAACCCGGCGATTTTGAATTAATGGTTGGCGCTTCTTCAGCAGATATCCGGCTGAAAGATAGCTTTGAATTATTGCAATAATGGCCTTGCAAAATCTGTCTGAAATTTGTTAAAGCATAAAAAAACACAGGTGAGATTACCTGTGTTTTTTTATGCTCATGTTAGCTAATATATTTTATTAATATATTATTTATAAATATTTGATTATAAATAATATATTATTTATTTCGCTGTATTGTAGCTTGTCTGAAATTCCATGCATTCGCCTGGCAATGGAAATTGTTAAAAAATATTTTCAGTTGGAGTAGGTGTCTTACCTGTTTCAACACACCTATATAGTACCTTATGCAAATTCCAGAAAATTTACTGATACTGATAGAAAAGTATCAAGCCGGAACGGCTACACCAGATGAAAAGCGTCTTTTAGATGAATGGTATTATTCATTTAATGACACCCAGGCTGAATTGACTGTAGCCGAAGGCCAGAATGAAGCACAGATTGCTGAGCGGATGAGAAACCGTCTGCTTGCTTCTATCCATGCACAAAATAAGCCCGCTAAACATAGATGGCAGCTCTCTGTTGCTGCCTCTGCAATCCTTGTTATTCTTACCATCGGTATTTATTACGGATTTGTTCATGGTTCTTCAAAACAGGTATTGGCAAAGCAGGAAAATAGCCCTGTAACTATTAAAAAGGATGTTCGGCCGGGTGGCAATAAAGCAGTACTTACCCTGGCAGATGGATCCATTATCATTCTCGACAGTGCCAGCAATGGTACCCTTAGCCAGCAGGGCAATAGCCAGGTTCAGAAATTAGATAATGGCTTGCTTGCCTACACCGTTACTGGCAAACAGATTACCGAGAAAGACGCAGCTTTTTATAACACGATCTCCACCCCCCGGGGAGGTCAATATCAGGTTACCCTATCCGATGGAACGATGGTGTGGCTAAATGCCGCATCATCAATCCGCTTCCCTGTTGTATTTGCAGGAGCTGATAGAAAAGTTGAAATAACAGGTGAGGTTTATTTTGAAGTGGCCAAGAACAAAAACATGCCATTTAAAGTAAAAGCCAATGCTTCAGAGATTGAAGTATTGGGTACCCATTTTAATGTGAATGCCTATAATGATGAGGCTTCTATTAAAACCACTTTACTTGAGGGTATGGTAAAAGTGACTGTTCCTTCTTTAGTCGGTAATCAGCAGCCTAAGTTTTTACAGCCCGGCCAGCAGTCGTCTATTAATAAGGATGGCAGGATACAGGTGTTTGATGATGCTGATACCGAAGAAGTGATGGCCTGGAAAAATGGGCGCTTCCAATTTAAAAGTTCAGATCTGAGAACCATTTTACGGCAGATTGCCCGCTGGTACGATGTGGATATTGAATATAAAGGAAATGTAGATCTGCACTTTACAGGACAGCTTACCCGGAACCAGAATGTATCTAAAGTATTTGAAAAGTTAGTGTTAACCGATGAGGTGCATGTACATTTTGAAGTTGACGGTAAAAAAGTGATTGTATCACCATAACAAATAACAATTTATGATAATAAAATACAACTGCTTGTATCCATCCGTCCCCGACGGGTAGCATTATTTGAATAATACTCAAAAAAATACCGGATTCCGTTTGCGGCGAAATCCGGCGAAAATTTGAGTGCCATAATAAACAAAATCTGTCTACGACTGCTTATTATTTAACCCAAACATTACAAACTTATGTATTTATCTGCTCTTTGTAAGCCCAGCCTGCATAAAATCGGGCGGTTTACTAAAATTATTCGGATTATGCAACTTGCCACAATCTTCATTGTTGCAGCCTGCCTCCAGGTGAGTGCTGCCGGGTATGCCCAAAAGGTTACCCTTAACAAAAACAATGTCTCCCTTCAAAAGGTATTTGAAGAGATCAGAAAGCAAACTGGCTATAACTTCTTCTATGCAGACGAAGTGCTGAAATCTTCCCCAAATGTAACCGTTAATATTAAAAAAGGGAGTATTGAAGAAGTGCTTGATTTGTGTTTTCAAAATCAGCAATTAGCCTATACTATCTCTGAAAACACCATTGTGGTAAAAAGGAAAGCAATTGTTCCGGAAGTAATTGCTCCGGCTCCTCCGCCACCCCCTGCAACCATCGATGTGAAAGGAACGGTGCTGGATGAGAAAAAACAGCCATTAGAAGGGGCATCTGTTATCATAAAAGGAACAAGTTTTGGTACAAAAACAGATGCGGCCGGCAGGTTTTCAATTAAAGCTGAGCCTAATGTAACGCTGGTGATCTCTTATGTAGGAAAAGTTGATCAAACAGTAAAAGTTGTTGCCAACAAATCTGAGTACAATATTACATTGGCCGATTCTTATCAGGTAATGCAGGAAGTAGTGGTTACTGCCCTTGGCATTAAAAGAGAAGAAAAAGCCCTCGGTTATGCTGTTCAGAAAGTTTCGGGAGAGAGCCTGCAAAAAGTATCCGGTGTTGATGTTGCTACCTCTCTTACCGGTAAAGTAGCAGGTTTATTGGTTAAAAACTCTTCAGATTTTGGTGCTGTTCCCGACCTTACCATTCGTGGTGAAAAACCTTTGCTGGTAATTGACGGAATAGCGTATGCCAATAAAACCCTCACTGATATCTCTTCAGAAGATATTGAATCAATCAGTGTATTGAAAGGTGCAACAGCTTCGGCCCTTTATGGTAACCGTGGTGGAAGTGGTGCGCTTATCATTACAACCAAAAACGGAAGTACCAATAAAACCGGTGTAACCGTAGATTACACCACAAATACCATGTTTACAGCAGGATATTTAGCTATCCCTTCAAAGCAGGCAGTCTATGGTCGTGGCAGCAATAATACTTACGACAAAAACTCCGATGCTTCATGGGGTACTAAAATGGACGGATCAATTCAAAACCAATGGGATCCAAAGGCGATGGCTTACAAAGATTACGCCTATCTGCCAGTTGGTGCAAATAACTTCTCAAACTTCCTGGAGCAGGGATATATTACCAATAACAACTTTAATGTTGGGTATAAGAAAGATAATATTTCATTAAGAAGTTCTCTTAACTGGACTGAGACTAAAGGACGTTACCCTAATTCTAAATTAGATAAGTACACTTACACATTTGGCGGCGATTTTACTTCAGGTAAATTCAGACTGAGTTCTAATCTGTCTTACTCAAGAAAATCATCTCCAAACATGGGATCTAACGGATATACCTCTTACGATCCTATGTATTCATTGCTGATCTGGTCTGCTGCCGATTTTGATATCCGTGATTACAAAAATAATTACTGGCTGAAACCAGGCGAAGTTCAGAACTATACTTACCGCTCAGGTGAGAACAATCCTTATTTTGACAGATACGAAAAAATCAATAAAGTATCCCGCGATATCTTTAATGCAGATATCTCGATGAATTATCAGGTAACTGATTGGTTAAAAGCCACACTTCGTTCAGGTGTTGACTTCTACAAAGAGATTGGCGAACTGAAAGTTTCATGGGGCTCTGCTACCTATACAGGTAACACACCGGTACCGGGTAACCTGTATACATGGAATGGTTATATGACCGGTGGTTATGTAATAGGACAGAATACCGGAACAAGTATAAATACTGATCTGTTATTAACTGGTGACAGGTCTTATAAAAAATTCAAGATAGATTACCTGGCTGGTGCAACAATGTTCTACAAGAAGGATGATAACATGTATGCCAATACCAATGGTGGTATTGCTGTTCCCGGCTTTTTCTCAATAAAAGCATCCGTACAACCTGCTACTGTTACACAGACTACTGCTGCCCAGCAGGTAAATTCTGTGTTTGGCCGATTGGCATTATCATGGAATAAACTGGTATACTTAGAAGCTACCGGCAGAAACGACTGGAGCTCAACTTTACCTGCCAGTACCCGTTCTTATTTCTACCCATCAATCGCATCAAGCTTTATAATCTCTGAACTTTTGCCAAGCAAAACAAAAGACTGGCTGGATCTGTTAAAACTCAGAGGTTCATGGACATCTTCAAAAACTGTTCCACTGATCTATCAGATCAATAGTAGCTTTTCACTTAATAATGCTACATGGGGAACTCTTAATGGAGCTACTGCCCCAAGTAATATTTATTCGAAAGACGCGCGCCCCGAAAGTAATGCCACTTTCGAAACAGGTTTACAGGCAGTATTCCTGAACAACCGTTTAATGGCCGATGTTTCTTACTATACTAAGCGCAACTTTGACCGTTTGGCTTATTCTCCTATTACTGCTTCTTCTGGCTATACCAGCAGCTATATTAACGTAGGTGAGGAATTGACCCGTAAAGGATGGGAGGTAGTGCTGAATGGTACTGTTATTAAAAAGAAAGACCTGCAATGGAATGTTGGCGCAAACTGGTCAACCTTTAAACGCTATATTACTAAAGTAGACCCTAATTTTTCAGCTAAGAAACCATGGGTATCTGAAGGCGCCCGTTATGATGTATTACCAAGCAGGGAGTTTTTACGTGACCCTGCAGGAAACCTGATCTTCAATAACGGCAGATTGGTTTATAGCTCTTATGATTCTAAGTTTGGCTATACTGATCCTGATTGGATATGGGGCGTGAATTCTACCTTAAGATATAAAAACATCAGCCTGTTTGTTTCATTGGATGGTGTAAGCGGTGGTATTATGAATACCAGAACTGAAAGTTATATGTGGCAATCCGGCGGTCATCCTAATTCTGTTACAGATGAAAGAGCCAAAGATGTTGCTACACCTGGTTCTAAAAACTTCTTGGGTCAGGGTGTAAAAGTTGTATCAGGTACAGCTACTTATGATGCGATGGGCAATATTACCAGTGATACCCGTGTTTTTGCAGCCAACGATGTATATACTACTTACAAACAATACATAACAGACCTGCATAACAGTAGTGCATGGGGTGGTAACGGAAGCCGTGCAGATACGTATTCCAAAACATTCCTGAAACTGCGCGAGATCTCTATCACATACCAACTTCCGGCCACGCTTATAAAAGGTATTGCAAAAGCAGCCTCTGTAAGTTTTATAGGACAGAATGTGTTGTTGAAAGCTAAAGACTTCAAATATTCTGATCCGGATGGTGGTGTTGAAGACTTTTCTGACCCCGCACCAAGATACCTTGGAGTAAATATTAAATTAACTTTCTAATAATACTAACATGAAAAATATTAAATATTTATTTATTGCAGTATTTGCTATCAGCATGGCAAGTTCCTGTACAAAATTTGCTGAGCTAAACACCGACCCCAATGTGCCAACCAAGGTTACATCTGAAATGCTGGCTACGCAAATATTAAAAGATGCTTTCAGGTTCTGGAATCCTAATCCAACCGATTTTGGTACAGGAAACCTGTGGTGTAAGCACACAGCGATCCTTGAAACAAATCCAAACCCTTACCAGTATTATTATTCGTACTGGCCTTACGGCGGATTTGGTTCTTATAAAAAAATGACTGACTTAAAAAGAATGACTGAATTTGCTGTAGGAACACAGTTCGAATCATCATTCAAAGGATTGGCATTGTTTATGAAAGCCAGTTATGGTTTCCAAAATACATTAGACATGGGCGATGTTCCGTATTCTGAAATTGGAAAAGCAGAGGAAGGAATAACCCAGCCTAAGTATGATAAACAGGCCGATGTATTTGCCGGTGTACTGAATGATTTGAAAGAAGCTGAACTGGCTTTTGCTGCAGGTAAAAATTTTGGTGGCGATATCATGTTTGGCGGAGATGTTACCAAATGGCGCAAACTCTGTAATGCCATGCAGTTAAAGGTTATTCAAACCATGAGCAAAAAAGCTACTGCTGAGCAAAAAGCACGTTTTGCAGCAATTGTAACAGCTAATAACCTCATGACTGATAACCCTGATAATTTTCAATTAGCTTATTCTGATAATTCAAACTCATCTCACCCGTTCTGGAGCGGAGAAAACAGGAGAATTTATATAGGCGTTTCTAAATTAGTGGTGGATGCATTAAAGAATTATAATGACCGCAGGTTGTTCTATTTTGCTGAACCGGCATCATCTTTAATTGCCGGTGGTAAAACAGAAAATGATTTTGCAGCGTACGAAGGTGCCCCTACAGAATTATCTGCCGACCAATTGGCTCTTAACAACCAGGCTGGTAAATACTCTTTGATCAACAAGCGCTATGTGGCAGTAAAAGCAGGCGACCCAATGATCAAATTTACTTATGCTGAACAATGTTTCATTATTGCAGAAGCGATAGAAGAAGGTTGGGTTACAGGAAACGCACAGACTTACTACGAGAATGGCGTAAAAGCGATGCTTAAGTATTATATGACTTTGCCTTCTGCTTCTTCTGGCACGCACGGTATGGCTATCAACCAGTCTTATATTGATAACTATTTCACCGGTGCTGCTGCCTATGCAACAGCCGGCACTAAAACAGACCGCGAGCAGCAGATCTGGATGCAGCGTTACCTGATTGATTTCTTCCAGGGCAACGGATTGAATTATCCTCAGTTCCTTCGTACAGGGTTTCCTAACTTCCCGCTGAATCCGGCTACCAGTATGAATCCTGATGATAAAACATTGTTCCCTAAACGCTGGAAATATCCAACCGATGAGCAGGTTTCTAATCCTGTAAATTATACAAAGGCCATTGCCGACCAGTTTGGCGGATATGATGGAATTAACAAAATTCCATGGTACTTACAATAACTGATACAGGTATCATCGTATCACCAACAGTTTTTAAAAACTGTTATTAAGTAAATGGAGGAGTGATTACTCCTCCATTTATTTTTTATTGATTTAGTAGTGAACTTATTTTGGATTATTGAGATATCAGCTTGAATAAGTTTTTTTAATAATAGTTGCTATGCCAGGAAAATTTATGCTTGCTATATTGGCAAGCCTGCTGTTGTCTGCCAGAATATCTGGCCAGACCTTAAACTTAATGACCTATAATGTTCGCCTGGATGTTGCCGTAGATGGGGGTAACAGATGGGATAACAGAAAAGAAATCTTTGCCTCTCAAATTAAATTTTACGAACCTGATATTCTTGGAATACAGGAAAGCTTACCCAACCAGGTTAATTACCTCGATAGTAACCTTACCCATTATAAACATATTGGCATTGCGAGGGAAGGACTAAACAAAGGAGAGTCTTCTTCCATTTTTTACAACACCAATCGCTTAACTGTAGTTAAACAAAATACTTTCTGGCTGTCTGAAACACCCGGCAAAATCTCAAAAGGATGGGACGCTTCCTATCTGCGGGTATGTACCTATGCCTTGTTTACCGATAAAAAAACAGGTAAACAATTTTGGGTGTTTAATACGCACCTTGATAACAACGGCGTAATTGCCAGAGCAAAAGCTGTTGAATTGATCCTGAAAACGATTGATTCGGCTAACGCAAAAAAACTGCCCGTTTTTCTGATGGGCGATTTTAATTCAACACCTGAAACAGATGTGATAGTGAACCTGAAAAAAATACTGAACGATTCAAGGGAAGTCTCAGTAGCAAAGCCATTTGGCCCGGACGGCACTTTTAACAACTTCGAATTTAATAAACCTGTAACGATGTTGATTGATTACATCTTCACTTCAAAATCAGCCAACGTTGCAGTTAACAAATATGCTGTACTATCTGATTCGTACGATCTGAAATACCCCTCTGATCATTTACCGGTTTTTGTGCAAATTAAGTTGAGTGGAAAATGATTGGTATGAATAAATTTTTCTACTTTTTGTATGCCTATAGATTGAATAAATTGATAAAATAACGAATATGAAAAAGTATTGCTTGCTGCTTGCCGGCTTTCTCAGCATTTACACCTGTTTGAATGCAAAAATCACACTGCCTAAAATTTTCGCGGATAACATGGTGCTGCAACGGAATGCGCTGATTCCTGTATGGGGTTGGGCAGATGCAAATGAAAAAATAGGGGTAAGATTTCATAACCAGGTTAAGTCTGCACAGGCAGATAAAACTGGTAAGTGGATGTTGAAATTAGATCCGGAAACTGCCGGAGGTCCTTACAACTTAACAATACAAGGGAAAAACAGTATTCAGTTGTCTAATGTGCTGGTAGGCGAAGTGTGGATCTGCAGCGGCCAGTCAAATATGGAATGGACAGTAGGCAGGTCTTTAAATGCAAAGAGCGAGATAGCTGCAGCCAATAACCCATTCATCAGGCATATTAAAATTGGCCATGAGATCAGCTCTTTGCCGAACAACAACTTTACAACAGGTAACTGGGAAGTTTGCGATTCAACAACTGTTGCCAATTTTTCAGGCATCGGGTATTTTTTTGCAAAAAATATTTACAATGAACTTAAAATCCCCGTTGGATTAATCAATTCCTCCTGGGGTGGCACCAATATTGAAACATGGATCAGCCGTGAAGGGTTTGAGAGCAGCGGGGAATTCAAAGAAATGATTGCCGGCATGCCCAAAATAAATTTAGATTCTCTTTCCAAAATTAAAGTTCGGAGTATTGAATTAAGAATGGAGGCCTTGCAGGGAACGAAATTCAAAGACATCAATCCTGACTTATTTAAAGAGCTTTCTTTCGATGATTCAAAATGGCCATTGTTGCACGTGCCTCAGTTATGGGAGCAACAAAGCATAGGAGACCTGGATGGCGTGGTTTGGTTAAGAAAAACAGTGGAGTTGTCAGCCTCTGATCTTAAGAAAGAAGCCGTACTGGAATTGGCAAAAATTGATGATGAAGATATCACCTATGTTAACGGCGTAAAAGTTGGAACTAATTATGTATGGAATGCCAAAAGAAAATATACTATCCCAACCGGTATATTAAAAGAAGGCAAAAATGTAATTGCAGTTAGAGTGCTTGATAATGGTGCAGGTGGAGGCATTTATGGTGATGATGCAGAGGTGAAATTAAGTTTGGGTAATTCTTCCATCCCGTTAAGCGGTGATTGGAAATTTCAGGTAGAAGCTGTTAAAAAAACAACCAACGAAAACTCCCTGCCGTCATTGTGTTATAACGCTATGATCAATCCCCTGACCCCTTTTGCTTTCCAGGGTGTATTATGGTACCAGGGAGAATCCAATGCCGGAAGATCATACCAATACAGAACCGCATTTCCATTATTAATTAACAACTGGAGACAGAAATGGAACAACCCCAACATGCCATTTTATTTTGTGCAACTGGCAACCTTTAATAACCCCGGCAATAGCAATGAAGGCTGCGGTTGGGCTGAACTGAGAGAGGCTCAAACCTTAACACTTCAGGTGCCTCATACCGGCATGTGTGTAACAACGGATATTGGCAACCCATGGGATATTCACCCAATCAATAAACAGGAAGTGGGTAAACGATTGGCTGCGCTGGCATTAAATAATATTTACGATAAGAAAATGGTTTGCAATGGCCCTGCTTACAAATCAATGGAAGTAAAAGACAACCAGATCGTTCTCTCATTTGAAAATATTGGAACAGGATTGGTTACACCTGATAAATACGGCTACATTAAAGGGTTTGAAATTGCCGGGAAAGACCATGTGTTTCATTTTGCGAAAGCCCTCATTAAAAACAATACAGTAATCGTTTTCAATGAAAATGTAGCAGATCCGCTTGCAGTTCATTTTGGATGGATGGGAGATGCCAGCGACTGTAACCTGTTTAATAAAGACGGATTTCCTGCTGTACCGTTCAGAACAGACGAATGGAAAAATATTACTAAAGATGAAAAGTATAAAATAGAAAAATTAAAATAAACAACGGCCTTGCAATAAGTAATACAAATAAAATGAAGAAACTGAAAATAGTATCCCTGTTGGTATTGATACCGGCTGTAATGCTGGCACAGGGGCTCTTGATCAATGCCCCTAACCGTAATACTACTTCATTAAACGGCAACTGGAATTACATTGTTGATCCGTATGAAACAGGTGTTTACAGTTTTCATGGTGCAATGTATGATCAGGTTGATCCAAAATCAACTGCGGCGTATTACAATAACTATCACGCTAAAAATAGACAGGAACTGGTTGAATATGATTTTGATAAATCACCTGTAATAAAAGTGCCGGGCGACTGGAATTCACAAAAAGAAAAACTGTTTTATTTTGAAGGAACAGTTTGGTATAAAAAATCATTTGATTCCAATCTGCCAAAAGATAAAAAACTCTTCGTTTATTTTGGTGCGGTAAACTACAGGGCAGATGTTTATCTGAACGGAGTAAAACTGGGTGTACACGAAGGCGGGTTTACACCATTTAACTTTGAGATTACCGCTATCGTAAAACCTAAGGACAATTACCTGGTAGTAAAAGTTGATAACAGGCGTCGTAAAGATGCAGTGCCAACAACTAATACCGATTGGTGGAACTACGGTGGCATTACGCGTGATGTACTGCTTGTTCAGGAGCCCAAAATTTTTATTCAGGATTATAGTATTCAGCTTAAAAAAGATGATGCCAAAACAATAGGCGGTTATATTAAACTAAGCAACACGGATGCGGATGAAAAGGTTACGATTGCTATTCCCGAACTTACAATCAAACAGGACTTATTAACAACCGCAGGTGGTAATGCTCAATTTGAATTAACGGTGAATAATATTCAATACTGGTCGCCGGAAACACCAAAGCGATATGAAGTAATCATCAAAACATCGCAACAGGTTTTGAAGGATACTATTGGGTTTAGAACGATTTCAACCAAAGGGCCGGATATTTTACTCAATGGCAAACCGATCTTTTTAAGAGGCATCAGCCTGCACGAAGAGATCAATGGCAGAAGGGCTAATTCAGAAAAAGATGCGCTGGCATTACTCACAAAAGCAAAGGAGCTGGGTTGCAATTATGTAAGACTGGCGCATTATCCGCACAATGAATACACGGTAAGGCTGGCAGATAAAATTGGACTGATGGTTTGGGATGAAATTCCTGTTTACTGGACAGTTGAGTTCACAAATCAGCAAACATTCAACAATGCAAAAAATCAACTGTCGGAAGTAGTTACCAGAGATAAAAACAGGGCTGCCGTAATTATCTGGTCGGTAGCTAACGAAACGCCCCAATCAGAACCAAGGGTTTTGTTTTTGCAAAATCTTGTTAAGCATGTAAAAAACCTTGATGCATCAAGGTTGGTTAGTGCTGCTTTGTTAACCCGTAATGAAAATGGGGTAGACATTGTTGACGACAAGATTGGAGAAGTGATGGATATCATTGCATTTAACGAATACCGCGGCTGGTATGGAGGTGATTTGAAGAATGCACCGGATGCCAAATGGGTTATAGCGTATAATAAACCGGTTGTGGTTTCTGAATTTGGCGGTGACGCAAAACAGGGACTGCATGGCCCGAAAGAAAACAGGTGGACAGAAGAGTACCAGGAATATTTATACCGGCAGAACCTGGCTATGATAGAAAAAATGCCCAACATACGAGGCCTCAGCCCATGGATATTGATGGATTTTCGCTCACCACGCAGATTATTGCCTGGCATACAGGACGAATTTAACAGGAAGGGATTGATTTCTGATAAAGGAATAAAGAAGAAAGCTTTTTTTGTGTTGCAGGATTTTTATAAAAAGAAAGCATTGCAGTATCGTTAATCAAAAATGAAAAAGTACAAAATATGAAACCCGTTTTCAACCTAAAGCTCAGGCTTATTAGCGCCTTGTTACTGGTAATCACTTCTTGTGTCTCAATGGCGCAATTGGTTTCATTGCCCCAAAAATGTAAGTTTAAAATAGGCGATGATCCTGCCTGGGCCAACCAATCGTTTAACGATGCAGATTGGGGTACCACACAATTAGGTGCCAGTTTGCAGTCTGGCCTTCAGGCTAATATATATGCGTGGTTTCGTATTAAAATTGTTATCCCTTCAAGTATGAAGCCGCTTGCTGAAAAGGGACAAGGGGTGCAATTGCAACTTGGCAAGATCGATGATATTGACCAAACATTTTTTAATGGTAAGCTGATCGGCCAATCAGGCTCTTTTCCGCCTGATTATAAAACCCAATGGCAGGCAGACAGGTTATATGTTATCCCGGTAAATGAGGTACAGTGGGATAAAGAAAACCTGATCTCTGTAAGGATCTTCAGTCCTGATGTTTGGGTTGGTATGTACCAGGGGCCATATAAGTATGGGCCTATTCAATGGTCAGATTTTATTTCGGTACAAAGCACTATATCTGAAACAGCCCATAACGGATTTATTACAAAAGTTAAGTTTACAAATAACAAGAATAGATCTTTTGAGGGAACAATAAAATACAGGGTAACAAATAAAAGCGGCAAAGAATTATTTACCGAAACAAAACAGGTGCAGGTTAAGCCGGTACAGGGGTTTGAATATGAGGTGGCTTTCTCTGAGTATCATCCTTTGGATGAAAACATTTTTAAAGTAGGATACTATATTGTAGAAAATAATAACACAGCATCTGTAACAAACGAACAGCTTTATTTGGCCGACAGGCAGATCAATATCAAAGTTGCAGGTGAGCCTAAACCGGTTGTTGTAAATAAAACCAAAGATCTGTTCACTTCTATTCCCTTCCAAAATCAACAACAGCGTGGATACCTTGGAAAGCGGATGAACCAGAACCTGGTTGAACGTTTATTAAAGCTTGATGAACCAGGAACACTGGATGGATATCTGGAAAGGCCCGGCCACCATCCATGGGCCGGTGAACATATTGGCAAGTACCTGGAAACTGCCAGCAATGTTTGGAAAAATACAGGTGATGCAAGGCTGAAGACACAAATGGACAGATTGATGTATCAATTAGTAAATTCTCAATTGCCTGATGGTTACCTTGGCACCTATGGGCCGGATGAATATTGGACAAGCTGGGATGTATGGAGCCATAAATACAATTTGTATGGTTTGCTTGCTTACTATGCCACAACCGGTTATCAGCCGGCATTAGATGCCTGTAAAAACATGGGTGACCTGCTCTGCAGAACCTTTGGAAACAAGCCCGGCCAGCGTGATATCATTTTAGCAGGCACGCATATGGGTATGGCTGCAACAAGTGTGTTGGATCCAATGGTTGAATTATACAGGTACACCGGCGATAAAAAATACCTTGATTTCTGTTATTATATCCTCGATGCGTGGGAGCAACACAACGGCCCTAAAATCATCAGTTCATTATTGGCTACCGGTAAAGTAACCAAAGTAGGAAATGGTAAAGCATATGAAATGCTGTCTAATTTTGTAGGGTTGATAAAATTATACAGGGTTACCGGTGATGAAAAATTATTGAAACCTGTATTGATCGCATGGAATGATATTGTTGCCAACAGGCTTTACATTACCGGCACTACCAGCTCTCATGAATATTTTCAGGAAGAAGAGGTATTGCCGGCAGGTACTAAAGATAATATGGGAGAGGGCTGTGTAACCACTACCTGGATCCAGTTAAACCAAAACCTGTTAGCGCTTACCGGCGAATTAAAATATGCTGAGCAAATTGAAAAAGCAGTGTATAATCATTTGCTGGCTGCAGAAAATCCTCTCACAGGTTGTGTAAGCTATTACACGCCGCTGATGGGTAAGAAACCTTATACCTGTTACATTACCTGTTGCCAGTCGAGCGTACCAAGAGGTATTGCCATGATACCTTACTTCACATTCGGTAACATTAAAAATGTGCCAACGCTGATGATGTACGAACCCGCATCTTATAAAGAGCGTATCATAACCGCCGATAAGAAAAGCATCAGCTTGTCATTACAGGTAGAAAGCAATTTCCCTGAAAGCGGCGATGTAGTTGTAACTGTGAACCCTTCTCAATCAGCTTCTTTTCCTGTTGCATTTAGAGTGCCATCGTGGAGCAGTTCATTTACAGCAAGCATTGATGGTAAAACTTACAAAGGAACAGCCAATGAAAGCCTGGTTGTAAACAGAGCCTGGAAATCCGGCGAAAAAATCAAGGTTTCTTTCCGGATGCCTGTTCAAATATTAACTGGCGGGAAAAGTTATCCGGGGCAGGTTGCTTTCCAGAGAGGGCCGCAGGTATTGGCTTTAGACAGTTTGCTGAATGTTGATGTGCTGAAATATTATCCGTTAACAACTGATCAGAAATTATCAGTTGGGCTGCCTGCTGAAAAAACCAATAGCGTTTTATTACCTGTTCAATGGATCGGTAAACAGGCATACCCTGTAAACATCACAAACAGAAAAGATAACACCACCAGGCCACAATTGGTATTGGTTCCATTTGCAGATGCAAGTCAAACCGAAGGAGCCATGAAAGTGTGGCTGCCATTAAATGTGATCAAATAATATTAGCAACTGTTATCTGAAAAATAGCAAAAATGAAAACACTTAGCACTTTAGTTCTAATCATAATTACTACCTGTTGTTCCTTTGCACAGGTGAAACAGAAAAACAGTATTAGCTTCCTCCATACTGCCGGTCAGGATATTGTGAATGAATCTGGTGAGAAGATCTACTTAAAAGGTGTAGGTCTTGGAAACTGGCTTTTGCCTGAAGGGTATATGTGGAAATTTGGCGGTTTGGGAGATCGTCCCCGCAAAATGGAAAAACTGGTAGCCAATATGATCGGGGAGGAGAAAGCTGCAGAATTCTGGAAAACATTCAGACAAAACTTTATTACAGAAGCCGATATTAAACGGATAGCTGAATTGGGTTTTAATTCTGTAAGGCCCGCATTAAATGCAAGATTGTTTTTAAGTGAAGGTGAGAATCCTGTTTACCTGCAGGAAGGGTTTCAGTTGATCGATTCGCTTATTTCGTGGTGCAGGAAGTATAAGCTGTATGTGATTCTTGATATGCATGCTGCGCCCGGCGGGCAAACAGGCGCTAATATTGATGATAGTCCTAATGATATACCTGAACTTTTTACCAATCAAAAATACCAGGACCAGTTGGTTGATCTTTGGCTTAAAATTGTTGGCCGCTATAAAAATGAGCCCGTTGTTGCTGCGTATGATCTGCTGAACGAACCACTGCCCAAAGCAACCGGCGCTGCCGATAAGTACAAACATTTACTGGTGCCGGTTTATCAGCGCCTCACAGCAGAAATACGAAAGATTGATTCAAAACATATGATCACGCTTGAAGGTTTTGATTGGTCTAACGACTGGTCGCTTTTTGACAAGCCATTTGATAAAAATGTTTTTTACCAGTTCCACTATTATTGCTGGGGCAGGCCGGATAATTTGAATAGCATTAATGAATATTTACTAAAACGCAAACACCTCAATACGCCTGTGTGGGTTGGCGAAACAGGAGAAAAAGGGCCTGCCATTTATTGGAGCACCTCTCAGTTATTCGAAACCAATAACATCGGTTTTTCTTTCTGGCCATGGAAAAAAATGGATACGCAGAATACGCCCTACTCAGTTAAAAAACCTGCTGATTGGGATCTGATTGCAGAATACACAAAAAAAGGCCCAAAGCCTGACAGTGCAGTAGCTCAAAAAATATTGAACGGGTATCTGGAAAATATTAAAATAACTAACTGCGAATATTTTGAAGATGTATGCAATGCCATACTTACGAGGATACCCGGTAAAATAGAAGCAGAAAATTATGGTCATAAAGGATACAATCGTTCCTATTTTGTTTTAGACAGCGCACAAAAATCGGCCTGGTATAGAAAAAAAGAATCGGTTCAGGTAAAGCTGGATAGCAAAGACCCCAACCAGTTTTGGTCCGACCAATCTATCGAATTAAAAAAATCTGAATGGGTGGTGTATGATTTTAATTGTTTAGACAATAAAAAATACCAGTTAACAATCAGGGCAGCAGGTGGCGCACCAACAGAATTAAACATCACAATTAATAATAAACAAGTAGCTTTTACAGTAAACAGTAAAGAGCTGGGTGAAACAACAATAGGCGATTTTAATTTGAATAAAGGAAGAAATAAAATCAAGATCCTTGTTAAATCAAACACGCTAAAACTGGATTGGATCAAATTCAGATAAAACCAAAAATTGTAAAATGAAAAAAGCCGGGTTATTGATTGGTTTGTTTTTGGGGATGATTTGTCTTGTACGGGCTCAATCTCAGAACAAAACGCTCACCATAAGCGAGCAAATGCTTAAAGATAAAATTGCAGGAGGCTGGGCCGGGAAAATGATTGGTGTTACTTATGGCGCACCCAGCGAATTCCGTTACCAGCAAAAAATAAATAATGACTCCATCAAATGGGTTCCTGCTGATATAAAAGGCAGCATTTGGCAGGATGACCTTTATGTGCAGCTTAGCTTTTTAATGGCAATGGATAAATATGGTATGGACGCGCCTGCTGTTAAATACCAGGAAATGCTTGCCAAAGCCGGTTACCCGCTTTGGTGTGCCAATATGCAGGCAAGGAAAAATTATTTCGATAATATTTTTCCTCCTTTATCCGGTAGCCCGGAGTATAGTTACAGGGCAGATGATATCGACTTCCAGATTGAAGCGGATTATATCGGATTCATGAATCCCGGAATGATACAGAATATTATTACAACTTCTGATAAATTGGGACATATCATGAACTACGGCGATGGTGTGTATGGAGGAATATTTTTGAGCTCATTATATAGTGCGGCTTTTTTTGAAAATGATATTACCAAAATAATTGAAACCGGACTTTCTGCTATTCCTGCGCAAAGTGATTATGCAAAAATTGTGAGGGATGTAATTAATCTTCACAAACATTATCCTGCCGATTGGAAAGCAGCCTGGAAAGAGTTAGATGCTAAATGGGGAGATGTAGATATCAGTGGTGCAGGTTCTACTTTCAATATCGATGCAAAATTGAATGGGGCATTTATAGTAATGGGCCTTTTATACGGGGAAGGAGATGAATATAAAACGCTTGAAATAACTACCCGCTGTGGAGCGGATTCTGACTGTAATCCCTCTAACGCCATGGCGGTAATTGGTGTATTAAAGGGATTAAGCAAGCTGCCTGTTGAAATGCAGAAAGGTGTGAAAGAAGTTGGGGATTCAATTTTTATTAATACAGGTTATTCATTCAATACGGCTGTTGAGAGTACTTATAATTATGCAATAAAACTGATACAGGCAAATGACGGAACAATGAAGGGAGACATGATCAGCCTGCCTCTTCAGCATTTTAAACCGGCAAAATTTGAAGAATCGTTTCCTAAAGTTGTGTTTGATAAGAAACTATCTGTCTTTTCGAAAGAAGGTTGGAAGCCTGCAGGAAGCTGGACTGTATTTAAAGAAAAATCATGGGATGGAAAAACAGTGAGAGATCAATCATTGACGTCCAATACCAAAGGGAATGCACTTGAATTCTCGTTCAATGGTACAGGCGTGTCGCTAATGGGTAATTGGGTAAAAGACGGTGGCAAGGCTGATATCTATCTCGATGGAAAACTTCACAGAAGCATAGATACTTATTACGACTATAGTAACCAGCAACACGAAAATATCAGTATCTGGCACGTTTTCCAATTAACGCCGGGCAATCATACTGTAAGAATAGTTGTAACAGGTGAGAAGAACCAGGCATCCCTGGATTCAAATATTTATATCACAGAAGCCATCATTTATAAAACAGAACCCAAGAAAAGCGACCTGTATCAGTTTTCATTTGAAAAATAAAAATCTGGTGTGATTATAAAACAACAAGGAATATATGAGTACAAATAAAATAGTTGTAATAGGCAGTGCCAATACAGACATGGTTGTAAAATCAAAAAAACTGCCATTGCCCGGCGAAACTATATTGGGAGGTACATTCTTTATGAATGCAGGCGGCAAGGGTGCTAACCAGGCTGTTGCAGCAGCAAGGCTGGGTGGTAATGTTACGCTGGTGGCAAAAGTGGGCAATGATATATTTGGAACACAAACAATCAGTGGGTTAAAGAACGAGCAAATCGTAACTGATTATGTTTTTATTGATGATACAACTCCTTCAGGTACCGCATTGATCATGGTGAATGAGGAAGGCGAAAATTGTATTGTGGTTGCTCCGGGAGCTAACGGGCAATTGCTGCCTCCGGATATTGCACGGGTAAAAAACATTTCCGATGCAGAAATAATTTTAATGCAATTAGAGATCCCGATGGAAACAATTGCCGCAGTAGCCAAAATTGCCAAAGCCAATAAACAGAAAGTGATCATTAACCCTGCCCCGGCGCAAAAATTAGCTGATGAATTGCTGAATGGCTTATTTCTGATCACACCCAATGAAACTGAAGCAACCTTACTTACCGGTATTAAAGTAGAAGATGAGGCTACTGCAGCACAGGCTGCTGATATTTTTTTAAGCAAAGGCGTACAGAATGTGATCATCACTTTAGGGAAGCAGGGTGCTTATTTTAAAAATGCTGATGGTACGCTGAAAATTGATGCGCCGGTTGTAAAAGCGATGGATACAACAGCGGCCGGCGATACTTTCAGCGGAGCTTTAACAGTAGCGCTCACAGAGAAAAAAGATTGGGTAAATGCCATAAAGTTTGCAGTAGAAGCAGCATCCATTTCTGTAACAAGAATGGGAGCACAGGCATCTGTTCCATATAGAAAAGAGATGAGCAATTAATTTAGTTGTCAATTAAAAACCCTCAATATGTTTATCGTAGAAAATTACTCCTTAGCTATTGTACTCTGCGTAATCACCATGCTCTGCTGGGGCTCATGGGCCAATACAACAAAGCTTACCTCCAAAACATGGCGCTTTGAATTGTTGTACTGGGATTATGGTTTTGGTATTTTACTTACCACGCTGCTGCTGGCATTTACACTTGGCAGTAATGGAAACGAAGGCAGGTCTTTTCTGGAAGACATCAAACAGGCCGACACAGAAAATTTCCTGTCTGCTTTTATTGGAGGGGTAGTTTTTAATCTGGCAAACATATTATTGGTTGCTGCTATTGGTATCGCAGGCATGTCTGTAGCTTTCCCTGTTGGTATTGGTATTGCATTGGTACTGGGTGTTATTGTAAATTATATCGGCAACCCGCAGGGCAATCCGGTATGGATATTTAGCGGGGTAGCACTTATTGCATTAGCGATAACACTTAATGCAAGGGCATATCAAAGATTGCAATCCGGCGCTGCAGGATTAGTTTCCAGGAAAGGATTGATTTTATCAGTAGTTAGCGGATGTTTGATGGGCCTGTTTTATAAATACGTGGCGGTTTCAATGGTTGGCAACTTCAATGTGCCCGAAGCAGGAAAACTAACTCCTTATACTGCACTTGTGTTTTTTGCCATTGGCATTGTGATCAGCAGCTTTCTTTTTAACACTATTCAGATGAAACGTCCATTCAGTGGTACTCCCATCACATTCGGAGATTATTTTAAAGGTTCACTAAAAAATCATTTAGTTGGTGTGATGGGGGGTGTTATCTGGTGCGTAGGCATGTCGTTAAGTATTATTGCTTCCGGTAAAGCAGGCCCGGCCGTTTCTTATGGATTGGGCCAGGGAGCCACTGTAGTAGCCGCATTATGGGGTATTTATGTTTGGAAAGAATTTGATAAAGCCCCTGCAGGCACCAAAACCCTGTTAAATATCATGCTGGTGCTGTATATAGCGGGGTTGGGAATGATTATCGTCTCTAAGTAAATCTTTTCGGATATTTGTTTAACTTATCCTTTGTTGAGGGTAATAGCTGTGCTATAACCTTACTTGACAGTATAACAGAACAGGTATGGACGAAATAAAGATTTTAATTGTTGAAGACGAAAAAAAGATCGCCACTACACTCGAAAAAGGTTTAACTGAGAATGGTTATTCCGTAGATGTGGCCTTTGATGGTATCATTGGGAAACGTATGTTTTTTGCAGATACGTATGCCCTGGTGATACTGGATATAAACCTGCCCGGGATCAATGGTTATGAGCTTTGCAAAATAATCAGGAGCCAGGACCAGCGCACACCTGTGATCATGCTCACAGCCATGACCGCAACCGATGATAAAATTGAAGGCTTTGATTCGGGCACGGATGATTACATTGTTAAACCATTCGAGTTTAAAGAATTATTAGTAAGGATACGGGCGTTACTTAAAAGAACCATGAATCAGCAGTTTCTTTTGGGCAATGTGCTTAAAGTAGCCGACCTTGAAATTAACCTTGACAGCAAAGAAGTAAAGCGCGGCGATCATATCATATCACTCACGGCCAAAGAATTTCAACTGCTCGAATATTTTGTGCGAAACAGGAACCGGGTAGTTTCCAGGGCAGATATTGCTGCCAGTGTGTGGGATATTGACTTTGATACAAAAACGAATGTGATTGATGTATATGTAAATTACCTGCGCAATAAGATTGATAAAAATTTCAGCACTAAGTTGATTCATACACAGGTTGGCATGGGATACATTTTAAAAGAATAGTGATTTATGAAGATCAAATACAGGATAACTTGGCTGTTCACCCTGGTAGTATCGTCCATATTGCTGATGGTTTGCGTTTCTATTTATTATTTTTCCGACCTGAACAGACAAAATGATTTTCAAAAACGACTTCGAAACCGGGCATTTACCACTGTAAGCCTGCTTCTGGATGTTGAAGGAATCGACAATAATCTCCTTCGGAGAATTGATGAAAGTACCTTCATTTCTATTCAGGATAAAAGTGTAGCTATTTATAACGAGTTCAACAAAGTATTATATTCTTACAGTGATAGTGCTGTTGTACTGGTAAAAGTAGATAGCGCTATATTAAACCGGCATAAAAAAAACGGGGAATATTCTTATACCGAAGGATTGCGGGAGATCATTGTAATCGATTACCATAGTAAAGGTAAAAAATACACCCTTGTTGCTGCGGCTTACGACAGGGATGGATTGGCCAGGCTCTCTCAACTACGTTTCATCCTGATGGTCAGCTTTTTTTCAGGGATACTGATCACGATATTTTCCGGGTTGATCTTTTCTTCCAACATTGTTTCCGCTATTAAAAAAATAACAAAAGAAGTAAAAGAGATATCTTCTCAAAACCTTTCACGCCGGATTAAACTGTACGAACCTAAAGATGAATTAAACGAATTGTCAGCTACATTTAACGACCTGCTTACACGCCTCGAAGAATCCTTTGAGATCCAGCGCCGCTTTATTTCCAATGCATCTCATGAACTGTCTACCCCGCTTACCTCTATTTCAAGTCAATTGGAGATCACATTACAGAATGAAAGAAATGCGGATGAGTATAAATCAGTTATTCATTCGGTGTATGAAGATGTGCAGAACCTTACCCGCCTTACACGGGGCCTGCTGGAAATAGCAAAGGCAAGTGGAACATCTGCAGGAATGGAACTGACACCGGTAAGGGTAGACGAACTATTAATGAAACTGCCTGCTGATCTCAGAAAAACGAATAAACAGTTCCAGGTTGAAATGCATTTTGACACTTTTCCTGAAAATGAAGACAACTTATTGGTTTTTGGTAATCCCGACCTGCTATATAGCGCCATAAAAAATGTAGTGCTCAACGCATGTAAATACGGAGCCGATCATACTGCCAATATCTCACTTTCGTTTTCTGATGGACACCTGAGTGTGCTTGTTAAAGACAATGGTTCCGGAATAGATGATGAAGAAAGAAAATTGATCTTCCAGCCTTTTTACAGAAGCCAATCAGTCCGTGATATACATGGTTTTGGACTTGGTTTATCCCTTGCATTAAAGATCATATCGCTTCACAAAGGAACAATCGAATTAACCGATACTTCAGCCAGGGGAACTACTATTTCAATACATTTTCCTACACAAAAATAATCCGGTGAGCATAACCGTTGCTTGACGCTGAAAACGGTTTCCTTTGGCAAACAGGAATTACTATGGGCGTAGTGAGATAAGCTGAGCAGATAGCTAAAAGTAGCGGGCATGATCTGCCACGAAAGATCACTTATTTATCCCTGCATCTGGCCTAACTAATTCATTTAGTGTGCTTAATGCGAGCATCCGCCTGACTGATCCTGGGATTTGAGCTATAAAATTCTCCTTCCCCGGCATCAACTCAACCATAATGCTTAAACCTTTTCGAAATCGTTTTCGAGAAAAATATCACCGCTCATACACATAGGATGTAAATTTTACATGATAAAGGAGCATATTTGTTTCTAACGGTTCTGTTACCCAAATTGAGCTTAATGAAAATTGGCAGAAGAAAAAGTTGCTGTGAAGTGCGTTTAATTTAAACTCTCTGTATGGAAAAAATAGATTTGAAAATGTTGGCCAAAGAATTGAACCTGTCTATTTCCAGTGTGTCAAAAGCATTGCGGGATAGCTGGGAAATTAAGGCTGAGACAAAGCAAAGGGTAAGGGCTTTGGCTGAAAAACTAAACTACCAGCCCAACCCATACGCCAGTAATCTGAGGAAAAGAAAAAGCCAGACTGTTGCTGTTGTCATTCCTGAAATAGCCAATAATTTTTTCTCACTGGTACTCGACGGAATACAGGTGGTTGCGCAGGATAAAGGCTACCATGTGTTAACCTACCTCACACACGAAAGCTATGTTAACGAACTCTCTACTATCAAACACCTGCAGGGTGGCAGGGTAGATGGCGTGTTAATGTCGCTATGCAGCGAGACTTCAGATTACGCACATTTGGTCCGGCTGAAAGAAACAGGGATGCCAATTGTGTTTTTTGATCGTGTGGCCGACATCGCAGATTGTCCTACCGTTACCACCGATGATTACGAGAGTGGATACAAGGCTACCGAACACCTGATACAGCAGGGATGTAAGAAAATTTATTACTTATCATTTTCCAAACACACTTCCATTAATCACAAACGTAAGCAGGGGTTTATAGATGCACTGGAAATGCATAAGCTTAAAAGAGATGACAACGACATTGTTGAATGCACAAATGAAAACACCCACCTTGTTATTAAGGAACTGCTTGATAAAAATGACGGGCCAGACGGTATTTTTGCTTCGGTAGAGAAGCTGGCTATTGCAGCATATCATGTATGCAACGAAATGAAAATGAATATTCCAGACGATGTAAAGATCATCAGCTTCTCTAATTTGCGCACGGCTTCGCTGTTAAACCCTTCACTATCAACGATCACGCAGCCTGCATTTGAGATCGGCAAAGAAGTATGTGAATTGCTTTTTAATACAATCGGAAAGAAATCATTCTATAATCTGAAAGATCATGTTGTACTCAATAGCAGTTTGATAGCCCGTGGCAGCACGCGCTGAGTTGAAGAATATTGTTTGAAAAATCTCCCGGAAATTCCTCTCCTGATTTCAACAGATTGGTGTTGATTTCATAGCCATTTTATGCTTTGAAAAAGCCTGTTCACTCGAAAACGATTTCGATAATAAATATCCTTCCCGATACCTGCGCTGTATAAATTTCACACAATTTCACATCATATTTGTTTCAGCTCCACCCATCATAACCAAAAACGATTGCTATGTTCAAACAGAAATTACTCTTTGTAATTATGCTACTTGTTGCAGGTTTTTCCGTGTCAGGGCAAACCAGGCAGATCACCGGAAAAGTTTCATTCTCAGATAATGGAAATCCCCTGCAGGGAGTATCTGTTAGTATTCAGGGAACCAAAACAATTACTGTTACCGATAAAGACGGATCATTTAAGATCCCTGCCGGCATTGGTTCCACGCTCAATTTTTCACACACAGGTTACGAGCCTGCGCAGGTTGTTGTAAAAGATAATAATCCACTCTCAGTTGTATTAACTGTGAAAGTGAATTCATTAGACCAGGTTGTTGTTATCGGATATGGATCTGCACGTAAAAGAGATCTGACAGGATCAATTGCCAAAGTGGATTATAGCAACCGCATTAACAGCACCGTTACACCAACTTTTGAGGCTGGCCTGCAGGGCAGAGCGTTGGGTGTGCAGGTGATACAGGCAAACGGAACACCTGGTTCGGCAGTTCGTGTAAGGGTGCGCGGACAAAACTCTTTTACAGGTTCGGGCGATCCATTATATGTGATTGACGGAGTGCCAATCTATTCAGGTAATTTTTCAAACCCTGATGGAGGTGTTAATAATGTTGCAGCCAATAACTCGAATGTACTGGCTACCATTAATCCGGCCGATATAGAATCTGTTGAGGTGCTGAAAGATGCCGCAGCTTCTTCTATTTATGGAGCCAGAGGTGCCAACGGTGTGATCGTGCTAACAACCAAAAGAGGTAAAGCAGGTACAACGAAGTTTAATTTTGGTTATTCAGCCGGCCAATCAAAAGTAGCCCATAAAATAGATCTGATCAGCGCACAGGACTGGTGGAAATTATATAACGAGGCCCGTGTAAATGATGGTAACGCGGTTATAGACCCCAGCCAGCCTCTCAGCATTAACGGGCAGACTTTTATTTACAACCAGATATCCAATGTTAACACCGATTGGATTGATCAGACATTGCGCACAGGTAACGTGCAGGATGTTACACTATCTGCAAGAGGGGGTAATGATAAAACACAATTCTTTGTAGGTGGCGGTTATAAAGGCGAAGAAGGCATTTTAAAAGAAAATAATTACACCCGCATCAACGGAAGGGTGAATATTGATAACCAGGCTACCAAAAATTTTAAGTTCGGTATTCAGTCGAGCATTTCTTATACCAACAACGCACAGGTGCCCACTTCTTACAGTGGGGGCATTGGTGGGGCACAATCTACCGCGTTAAGAATTTTTCCGATATACAACGCAGATGGCAGCTTTTTTGGAACACAATTTCAAAATACCGGCGCTAATCCGGTGGCTCGTTTGCGCAACAAATACAGAACAAAATCAAACCGCGTTATTAATAATATCTATGGTGATGTAAAGATTTCCAACAGCCTTTCTTTCCGTGCAGAGTATGGACTTGATATGCTAGACCAGTTTGAAGAAAGATACGATGACAAAGTGAACCGTTATTTTGGTACTACCGGCCTTCCGGCAAGATGGGAGCGCAGGTTGACTGTTACAAATATGAATGGCAATGCGTATTTCACTTTCAATAAATCATTTGCAGAAAAACATACAATTAATGTAACAGCAGGTTCGTCTATTCAGAACAGTGTAACCAGGGCTATCGGATTTAACCCGTCAAGCGGAGGTGTTGGTTTTGTAAATAATTATTTTGATGAGACCACCAGAAATATGGGATATGCGCCGGGTGCTGCGGTTAATGGTCCTGCAATCAGCGGTTATAACGAACGTGATTCGTATCGTTTCCTGTCTTTCTTTGCACGTGCTAACTACAAAATCAGCGATAAATATTTATTTGGTGCAAGCTTCCGTGCAGACGGCTCTTCACGCTTTGGAAGTAATCACCGGTTCGGATACTTCCCCGCTGTTTCAGCAGGATGGATCATTTCTGATGAGAAGTTCATGCAGCAGAATAAATTGTTCGATTATCTGAAACTACGTTCCAGTTATGGATACACAGGGAATTCAGAGATTGGCAACTTCCAATACCTCGGAACATTTAGTACCACCGGTGGTTATCTGGGTTACACCGGTATCACCCCCACAAGATTGCCTAACCCTGATCTTTCATGGGAAAAAGCAAGACAGTTTGATGCATCTCTTGAATTCGGAATTTTAAATAACAGGATCTCGGGTAGCATTGGTTTTTACCGGAAGATATCTACAGACGCGTTGTTAGCCGTACCTGCACAGATATCTGCAACAGGTATTGGTTCTATCCTGGTTAATGCAAAAGACGTTAAAGTAAGGAATAGCGGATTGGAACTCGAATTAACCTTCCGTATCATTAATAAAGATGATTTTACCTGGAGCACAGAACTTAATATAGCAGGTAACAGGAATAAAGTATTGGAAACCGGTAATATCCCTCCTGATGGTTTTGGTGCCGCAGCGGGAGATACCAGGGTAGTAAAAGGTTATCCGATCGGCATTTCATTCCTTGCCTTATCTGCAGGTGTAAACCCGCAAACAGGTAATGAAATGATTTATCAATTGGATGGAACCACCATCGATGCCTTAAAACAATCTGATATCACCAGCAACCGCCAGCCGGTAGGAAATCCTTTCCCTGATTTCTTTGGAGGTATCAATAATATTATTCACTACAGGAATTTTGAGCTTGATTTCCTGTTCTCTTTTTCTCAGGGAGGAAAAATTTATGATGATGGTGCCAAACGCCAGATGGGCGGATTTCTGAGCACATGGAACCAAAGAACTGAAGTGCTGAACCGCTGGCAAAAGCCGGGGGATAATACTAATATCCCACGACTCACTATTACCGGATCATCATTTACAGGATCAGACAGAAACACGTCACGCTTTCTGTTTGATAACTCTTACCTGCGTTTAAGAAATATCAACCTGGCGTATAACCTGCCTAAATCTTTGCTTAGTAAGGCGGGAATATCTTCAGCCAAAATCTTTATCACCGGTAGTAACCTGCTCACATTTACAAAATACAAAGGATGGGATCCTGAAGTGATACGGTATGGATCAAGTGCCGGTGAATCAAACATCGCGTTTGATGCACCGTATCTGCCTACCCCTCAGGCTAAATCTTTTGTAATAGGCGTAAACGTTGGTTTTTAATCTAAAAAAAAAGAAAAAATGAAAAACAGATATCTACTAATTATTCTCGCCGGTTTTGCTCTTTTTACCGCAGGTTGTGAAAAGTATCTCGATACCAAACCGCTTAGCGAGCAGCCGGATACTGATGTACTTAAAGCAAAAAACAATGTGCTGTCTGTATTGTATACAGCTTACGACAGGATACAATCCGGAAATTTTGTAGGCGGCCAGGCAATAGAAGCTGCCGAATTATATGGAGACAATATTGACCTTAGTGTAGCAGCATTGGTTGCCAGCCAGGATTACGGCCCATTCACCAACAGAAACTTCGGTATATTTAATAATGTAGGCCGTAACACATGGAGCAGCGGATACAGTGCTATTTACAATGCGAATATTGTAATTGATGCGGTAGATAAAAATACATTCACTGATGCTACAGACGCTGAAAAAGCTTTGTACAAAGCAGAAGCCTTATTTATAAGGGCTTTATCACATCATACGCTGGTTAGATTATTTGCATTGCCTTATTCTAATGCTCCAACAACCGATCCCGGTGTTCCGTTAAGGATCACCCGTCCCACTCCCGGTGAAGCTTTAAGCCCTGCATCACGCGCAACGGTTGCTGCTGTTTATACACAGGTGGTTGCTGATTTAAAAGCTGCTGAACAGGTTCTGCCCGCCACTAACGGGGGCCAGGCAACCAAATGGGCAGCAAAAGCCCTGTTGGCAAGAGTTTATTTTGACATGGCTGATTATACCAATGCCTTTACCTATGCCAATGATGTGATCAGCAATGGTGGCTTTACATTAGGCGCCAATGTTCAGGCGCCATTTGGAAATGTAGGTGCAGCACAGGTTAACGGGGGTATTATTTTCCAGATTGTAAATGTTACCGGCGATGATGGCAGTGGTACCATACGGGGTCATTACTGGAATACCGTTGCTGCAAATGTGTTTATGCCAATGTCGGCAGGGATCTATTCAGCCTTTGGTGCAACAGATGCAAGACGTAATTCTTTGATCACTGCCCCTGCTGGCGCAAAACCTTTCTCTTTAAAGATACAGGGCAATAACCCTGTTAATATTCCTGTGATCCGTATTGCTGAAGTGTATCTTACCAGGGCTGAGTCTGCAGTTAGAAAAGGAGGGTACACCGCAGCAAATGTTCGGGCCGATTATAATAACCTGAGAGTGCTCGCCGGTTTGCCTGCCGATAATCTGTCGTCAACCGATACAGAATTATACACTGCTATTCAAAATGAGCGCAGGTTAGAACTGGCAATGGAAGGCGACAGGTACTATGAACTGAGAAGGCTGAAACAGCAAATTCGCGGACTGGCATTTAATGATAAAACACAATTACTAAAAATACCGGATAGTGAAACAAGAGCGAATCCAAATATTGAGCAAAACTAATACGATTCACGCCCGTTGGCGGGTGATATGATATTCTACCTCCCGAAAAATTACATATAGCATTTTTAGATGGCAAACCAGTTGGTTTAAAACTTCCTGTTTTTACAGGAAGTTTTTTTATGTGTACAATCAGAGGCGTTTTGCTTTTAAAAATATGCAGAAACTGTTTAAGTTAATTGTTTTTATTTTATTATGACTATAGTTTCTCTGCGAAAACTCTAAAACTCTGCGGCTCTGCGGTGAATAGCAGTTAAGCTTCACTGCAGAGAACACGGAGGCCACGCAGAGATGTAAGTAATTTGTACTAATTAACTCAAACAGCTTCTTAACAAAACACTGTTTTTTATTTCAAGGCATTTTAAAACACATAGGAGCATAGGAAAAACAAAATGAAATATAGCTCTTGAACTATATGTCCTGCTTCCTGATCTATGTAGCTATGTGTTTAATAACACATACACATAGTTAAATAGAATCTCTTTGTTATCCTGTTTTAACATTACCTGCCTGTTACTTCAAGCACCCCGTCTTTATTGGAAGCAGCGAGAGTGATCTGGAGCAGGCCTGCATAAGGACTTTGAACAGTGTCTAATTTTACACCGTTGAATGCGACATGATAAGTATAACCGGGGTTCAAACAAACAATGATACTCCTGTTATGTGCTACTGTTGCATTGTCAAAAGAAATGTTGGCTTTGTAAGATGAGTTTGTTTTATTGAACGATTGGTTCTTTATCCAGATCTCAAATCCTGTGGTTACAGTTCCGGGCTTGTAGTAAGCCGAAAACCATGACAGAACTGGAGTTGAAAGACCTGAGAACTGATGCCAGCCTGCGCCTCTTCCTGATTTAGCAAGAAAATGTTCAAAAGTGTAATAAGATTCATCGGTTTCTTTTTGATAAACGTCAAGCCCTTTTGTTGCAATTTTAAAAGCCAGTTCAGGTTTGCCCAAATCAAGCATTGTTTTCCATATAAACCACTGGTGCGGCATCCACACAGATCCATTCCAGTAACCATCAATTTTATAATAAGGTGCAGCCTGATCAACAACGCTGATGCCCGAAGGTGTCCACATGTTTTTGGGAGAGAATATTTTTTCAATCAATCTGTCTTGCTGCGATGGCGTGCAAATTCCAGCCACCAATGGATAAGCGCCATCTAATCCCATGTTATAATCTTTTCCGTCTGTATACTTTAGTCTGCCAGAGGGATAACCATTGACATCATGCACCACATAACTAAAATAGCCACTGGTATCATTCCATGAATAATTTTGTACAGCATCACTGAAATCTTTGATGTCCTTATCATACATGGCTATATCTGCTTTTTCGCCCAGTGTTTCTGCTGCCATGCGTAAGATCTTTGCTGTACGGATAGCCTGTGCTGTATTGATAACAGGTGCAACAAATTGCTCTGCTTTCTGTTTGTGCACTTCAACCTGTGCAGGATAATCGTCCCATCCACCGGAATTATAAAAATAATCCCATGTTTTGATCATGTTTGATTTTAAGGTTCTGGTTGTAGAACTGCTCAAACGTCCAGCCATAAATTCGTAATACTGTTTAAGTCTTGGGTAGAAATACTGCAACGATTCTTTTGACTGTGTTTTATTCCAAAGTTCCAGAAATGCATACATCTGAACCGGTACCGGTGAACCATGATGAATGAATGCGGATTGACCGCCAACGGGAGTGGTGTAGGCGTTGATACATTCAGCAGCAGTATTTACATTTATTTCATTTAGTCCCAAGGCTACAAAGCCCAGATCCCATGTGTACAGGCTGTTCCACCATTTGCCGGGAGTAAAATGCCGGATATAATTCCGCTGCGTATAAATTGGATACACAATGTTTGTTAACACCGTTGCTCTCAGCATCTTCTGACTGAACACATATTTTTTCCCCTGCGGAAGAACAGTAGCGAAAGGGTTGTTCACTGGTAGTTCTTCTTTCTGTTTGATCTCCTGGGCAGTACCAAAATCATTCAGCCTGCCAGTTACCTGTTGCAGGCTGCCTGTACAAATTGTTGCATAAATAGTTTGCTCGCTTTGGGGCTCTAATTCTATAGGACGGATAAAGATATTGGAATAATCTCCTTTATTATTTCCTTTTAATACGCTGTCTACATGGCTATGCACGAGGTAGCGAAAAAACACATCCAGTTCATCATTTTTAATTTGCCGAAGGCGAAAATCATTATCGCCAAACCAGCGTACACCATAATGCATTGGGATGTCTTTGTATTTTGCGATGAGTTTCTTTTCGGAGCTGTTGGCAGTTATTTCAGGTGAGTATGTTTTGTTATTGGCTATTATTTTCATTTGACCATCTTCTGCTGCAGGCGTATATACAATCCCATTTAAGTCAACTGCAGCTCCGCCTTCAGATTCTATAATCAGTGTTTGATCTTCTTTGTTTGCCCGTTGAAAAGGTATTTTTACACTGGTCAATTTCCCATTTCCATGTAATGTAACTGCCTGATCAGTTAATCCTGATAAAAGAAATGTGCAGGATGTGTTTTCTTTCATCCGGTAAACAAAGCTGAGGCTGCCGCTTTGATAGGCCTTCTTTACATCTATGGTAAAACTGGCTCTATCACCTTTGTCTTTGCCAAAATTTTGTCCAATAGCAGATCCATCAATGAATTCACTATCACGTACCTCACCACGCATCCATCCATCTGTAACCAGTCCATCCTTTGGTCGCTTTTGTGCATAATCAAGCGAAACATAATCTACAGCATTTACCCAAACTGCATTTTTAGAATGAACTAATGTATTGGAAGGGTAGGTGTCGGGATATTCAATGCCTTGTACAAGGTTTAAGGAGAGGTTCTGTGGCAACAAAGTATTGTTTACACATTTCATGCTTACTAAAACAGTCAGACTGTCAATTACTGAATAAGTTACATCAACAAATACTTTGTCTTTCCATTCTAATTCATAACGATAGGTATAACGGGTCAGGTCACTGCTAACATCCCATGGAAAATAACCAGATTCAAATGTTACGTTCGGGATAAGCATTTTATTGCGGTAAAAACCCGGCAATACAGAAAAGTCAAAGCGCATGCCGGCCTTCATGTCATATATGTGAGAGATGCCGGCATATTTTTTTGAATAAGGACCCCATGCTGACAAACTGATATCATGCGAATTGGTGAGCCCCTTGAAGTCTACAGATAAACGGTTATTGCTTTGGGCGTAGGATACACCATTGATCAAAAAGATAGTCAGTAAGGTAGCTAGTGATCTTGTGTTCATCATTTAAAGTCATTTATAAAACCTGTTCAAAAAAACTGACTGTAAATTATTTAATTAAAACCAATGTGCTGTATGCTTTTAATTGAATGATACTGCCTGTTAAATTACTGTCATTGGTTTTAAAACTGATTTTATTGTAGTCTTTCAGAGATGGAGGCAGGTTAAAAGACTGATCAGTTCCGGAAAGATTGTGCAATACCAGTAAATGCTCATTTTCAAAGTTTCTTTCAAAGGCACAAACCTCCTTTAATTCAATAGTTACAGGGTTTAATATTCCCAATGTCAGGGCTTTGCTGTTATTGCGTAATGCAATAAATTTTTTGTAATAGGTTAGTAAAGAGTTTCCGTCTTTTAGTTGTTGCGCTGCAGCAACAATAGTTGTATCGTTACTATAGCGTGGTGTAACCCATTTAGCGCGTGTGTTGTCTTTATCTTTTTCATCCCATAAAAAAGGTTCGCGGATAAATTCATCCGGCTTTTTACCTCTCATGCCAAGTTCTTCGCCATAATAGATATAGGGAGATCCGGGCAGAGTGAATAATAAGGCGGCTGCTATCTTAGCTTTGTTGAGATCGTTCTTTAATGAGCTCATCACACGTTCCTGATCGTGATTGCTGAGGAACGTGGCATCAACAAAATCAGGGTTGATGGCTGCGTAAAAGTTTTCGATAATTTTTTGCTTAATAACCAGCGAATCGGCTTGTTCTGCAGTAACAGCTTTCTTGATGGCAGATGCATGATCGAAATTGAAGAGTGCGGGAATACCTTTTAAATAAGGCGCCACCTTATCTGTTGAAGCCCATACTTCACCAACCAGGTAAACATCTTTTTTTACTTTCCGCATTTCGCTTAAAAAGTATACCCACCAATCCTGGCTCTCACGGGCACGTTCATCCGGGAAGATATGGCGGGCCGCATCCAGCCTGAAACCGTCAATGCCTATTTCAGTAAGCCAATAACGGCCGATTTTAAAAACTTCTTCGCGCAGTTTTGGACTGTCAAAATTCAGGTCGGGCATGTGTTTGCCAAAATAGCTGTAGTAGAGATAGTCACTTCCTTCCACTTTGTTCCACCTGTTTCGGTTCCTGGAATCTTCTTCCGTTTTGGTTGCAAAAGATTTTACCTGCGGATCATCTTTATGTGTCCATACAAAATAATCCCTGTACTTGCTGTTCTCATTGTTCATCGCATCTTTGAACCATGGGTGTTGATTGGAACAATGGTTTAGCACCATATCAATCACTACTTTGATATTTCTTTTGTGTGCTTCTGCAACAAATTTTTTAAAGTCATCCAGTGTGCCATAGTCTGGATGAATGCCGTAATAATCCGTTACATCATATTTATGATAAGAGGGCGAGGGGTTGATGGGCATAAGCCAAACGGCTTCTATACCAAGATCTTTCAGGTAATCAAGTTTGGATACCATTCCTTTGATATCACCTTTGCCGTCGCCATCTGAATCGGCGAATGACTGAACAAATATTTCGTAAGTAATTCCTTTGGGCCATTTACCGGTACCGGGCTGCTGCGCATGAGAACTGAAGCTTGTTGTAAGAAAGAGTGCGAATGCCCAAAAAAGAGTGTAAACCTTTTGCATAACAATCGAAATTAAGGGAGTGAATATTACTCACGCCAACATTGGTTAGCATGGATATTAAAGGTAGACAGCCCAGCTGAATGGCTGTTTTAAAAAGCAGTTTTGAGGGTATAATCTTTACGAAAACGATTTCGAGTAAACACGAAGCTTAAAAGCGGGCAATTTTCAATGAGTGAGATGCACAGAAAAGAAGAGAGATACAATTTCGGGGTAACTTCTTTTCCCGGTTTTTCTTTTACCGAAATAGTTGTCAATGCTGATTACCATTCAGGTTCTGTTCTTAAAGATACAGCTAACCGGTTCCATCCATTTATGGTAATGATGATCATAATTATTTGCGCTGTTTTTTCCTCGCCAAATAACCGGATAGCTTTGTCATATGTTTCATCACTCAGCCCGTGTTGATGAATCAGCGTTATTTCTTCAGTCATCTTGAATAATAGTTGTTCCTCTACCGTAAAAATATCATCCGCTTCATGCCATACGCATATCATATGTATGCGCTGTTCTGTTTCCCCGTTTTTAAGGGCTCCTTTTATATGCATATTCAGGCAATAGGCGCATCCGTTTATCTGTGAGGCCCTGATTTTCATTAATTCTTTTTGCTTAACGGGAATATCTGTTGTAGACAGGTATCCTTCTAATTGCAATAGTTGCTTATACCCTTGTGGCGCTGCCTGTTCAATATTTAATCTTGGTTTCATCCTGTTTGTTTTGCTGAAGTTAAATTTAGTAAAGTAACGCTTCAAATGTTTGCACATAATGACAGGAGGTAAATACAAAAGAGGCATCGTCCTTCATTTGTATCAGGAACAGATTTTTAAATTTCAAATCCATTTATTTAACCAGTCTTGTTTGTAATTTATGCTTCTTCGTTAACCGGTAAATGGCATAAATGCCCGGGATCATTGGTAAAATAGCTGTATACATTCCCGCAAAATAGTAGTGGCCGGTTGTTTTTAGATAATAATTGGGCATGTTAACAATTTCAGTTCCACGTATGGTTTTGGAAATTGCATTTAAATTGGATGGCTCAAGTTTTGGCTCAATAAGCGGGAAAATGAAATGCGCAAATTCTGCCACACCAGGACCGATAAAAATTAACCATGCTATAAAACCTGCCAGCGGAACTCTATAGTATAACCCAAGAGTAGTAAGCGTATAAATAGTTGGGCCTACAAGCGCAAATACCATAAGAAAGCTTTTCTCGCTCCATGGGATATTAAATAACCGGCTCATAGCAGGCCCGAAACCTGATTGATATTCTTCAATAATATGAATCTGTAACGACGCTACTGTTAAAACAAAAAGAGGTAAGATAATTTTAGGATCAGTTGGATTTTTGAAGTAGGTAAAATACCAAAAGAAAAACCCGATAATTGCCGATCCTCCAATTATAATAATTGGTGGCAAGCCTATCTTGATATAACCCATTACAGGTGCAACTATGCAAAATGTAATGACTATAAGTAATGTGACTGCTTGATTTGTTTTTAATGATAGCATTGGTTTAATTTTTTAGTAAATAATAAATTATATGGTGTTTTCAGGATACTGTTCCGGATAATTTTAATTCATCAGATGCCAGTCCGAGTGGTTTTGCCATCAGGTTAAAATAGTTTTCAGTAGCGTTTAGCCATGCTGATACTTAATGTCTTTTCAGTATTCAGAGCTTATCAGATGCCATCATAATTGGCGCTTCTTGCATAAATTATTTTTAAGGCAGATGCTGCTTTGCCAAACTCTCTTTTGCTTATGTAGTAGGCCGGGTTTAATAATATTCCTTTGGGATTTTCTATCGGAATCAGTCTCATAAATGATGCTATTTTTTTGGTTTTATGTCTGATTCCTGCTTTAGTAATATCATAGAGTCAATCATTCATTGCAGAGGATACAGCAAATGATTGATTCATTCCTGCTGGCTAAACAAAAGTCGGGGTCAGCAGGCTTAAACAGGAGCGATTACGTCTTGTTATTAACAAAAGTAGCAGAGTGTGCATCAGCGGTTTTTAACAAATGATAAATAATTATTTACCAGCCCTGATTCTGCTTAATGAAACCTGGGTAATACCTATATAGCTGGCCAGATCGCCAAGGCTAATGCGCTGGAGTACCGTGTGATTATCTTTTATAAAGTTGTTATACCGATTTGTGGCGTTTTCTTCCAACATTTCACTGATGCGTTTCGTCATGTTTACAGAAGCCATAGAAACAAGATTTCTGAAGAACGTTTCAATACAATGATGTTTTTTGCAAAGATATTCGAGGTCGGCTCTGTTTATGTAAGTAACAACTGTTGGCTCCAGTGCTCTGATCAGGTATGAGGATGGTTTTTGTGTAAGGTAGCTGTCGAGTACAGTAAATATTTCATTTTCATGGAAGAAACGCATGATAAATTCTTTCTCATCTCTATAGAAAAATATTTTTATCAACCCTTCTTCTATAAAATACAGGCGTTTGCAAACTTCATCTGCTTTTAATAAATAGTCGCCTTTGTCAAAGGTTTTTTTGTTTGCGTATTTCAATAAACTATCTGTCGATTCTATGTCGAGTAGGGAAAGCTTGTTGCAGAATTGAATAAAATCAGCCATTGATACATGATTGAGAACCGGCATTTAGCCTCCAATGGTTTTACATATCAGATATGCGTTGCACATGGTTTAATTAGCTAACTGCCGGTAAAATTATAAATAAATATAATGAGATGGCCGTTGTAAAGTGGTGGGCGGTATAGTCTTTGTTGTTGTGAACAATTGTTGACTGAAAGATCATAAAGGGCATCTTGTACAATTCTCATGCGCTACTATTTTTTTGCCACAGATTCTCAGATTTTCACGGTCAGTTTCTGTGTTATTCTGTGTCTTCTGTGGCAAAAAAATACCAGTGCTTATGAAAGTGGTAGAATCTTATGCTGTTGTTGGTTGCCTGACAAACATCAATTTCGAATGCTTGGTATTCTGAATCAAGCAAATCCTGAACAACTCAGGGCGAACTGATAGTATAGGTTACTGTGGTAGTATAAGTGCCCGAAGGTACCGTGAGGAATGCGGTGTTGGCTGCACTGGTGTAGTACTGCAAATTAAAATTTTGCGACAACGTACCTGTAGTGGCACTAATAATAGTTTGTGCAGAAGTAGATAAAGATTTGGTACTGGTAGTAATACCTGAGCCGCCCACAGCAGCAGGCGTTAGGTTAATATTTGAAACAGGAATTGTAGAGGTGCTGTATGTCAGATCCTGTGAGGCAATCACCGTGATATGATAAGCCTGTGTAGAAAACGCGTTTAACGCAGTGCTCTGGCTAACAGATACACCATTGTTATAATCATTGGCACTGCCGAAGGTCATCGTGGTAGTGCCAAAGGATGGATCAATTGTTAATTGAGTGGTGGTATTAATGTTTACAGATAAGGTGCCTGTAACAGTGTTATCACTTACGATAATCCCCAGTATATTTTTCCCTATGATATGTACATTCAGTGTGGTACTGTAAGTGCCTGCAGGTAATAACAGATCACTTCCTCCGCTGATGGTATAAGTGGGTGTCAGTTTAGGGCTGGCACCTAATGCCAGCAAACAGTTCAGCGCCCATACCGTTTGATAGGAGGTAGACAAAGTGATCTGGGAAGCAGAGCCAGAGCCACACAATCCTGTTCCGGTAACACCGGTAATTAAAAAAGTGAATTTAGACAAGGCAATGCTATTAGAGCCATTGGTCAGGTTTCCCGCAGCTGATACCTCAACTGTTGTTGAACTTAAAGCCAGTCCGGCACATACGCTGATCTCATCAGTAACAGAAAAAGATTTGCCATTGGTAAATTCGCTGGGCAAACTAAAAGTAGTAGATGCATTGTTTACATAATTGCTGCACTGTGCTTCTGCTCTCAGCCGGCAAAATACTGAAGCCAATAATAAAACAATAGGTAGTATATAATGCTGTTTCTTCATTTAGCACATAACATGTGCTTTATTTCTAAAAGGTAAGATCTACTTCTCCTATCTTTAATTCCTGATCCGGACCGTAATCAACCAGTGCGGTAAGTACATATTTGCCTTTAGGCATTTTGGCCGGGATAGGAATATTCAAAACCCTCACTGCACCGGGCAGTGTATAGAATTTTAGCTCAGGAAGTATTGTTTTCTCTCCTGTTGTTACATTAACCAGTTCCAGACCTAATTTTCCATCTGTTTCAACTTCACCATTATTTCTCAAAACCAGATCAACTATTTTAGCATAATTACTGTCTTTTGAATTCTTCAGGATAAAGTCTCTGATCTCGATTGATTTTTTGGTGGCAGAAAATGGATTGTAAAATACCTGTATGCCCACACGTACCGTAAGATTTACACCAAGACTAACACCATCTTGCGTTAACCTGGAGGGCTCCGGGTTAGTTTGTGTAAAGAACACGATGGCATTTTTAGCGCTGTCAATAATTTCGGACGGAAGGTCCAGCACTACCGTTATATCTTTCTTTTCGTTGGGGCCAAGCGTAATTTCAGTTGCAGGCAATACCCTGATGTATTTTGCACAGGATGCACTTAATGTACCTGCATTAAAAAAAATGAGATTGCCTGAAGAGTCCCTGTTCCAGTCTGCGATACCCACACTGGCTTTCAAAATTCTGCTGGTTGGATTCATTAATACAACGGTCTTCGATTGCGTAGTACCTGACTGGTGATTAAATTCCAGCTTTAATGGACTTGCTGCAATTCCTGTCTGAGCCATAGATCCAATACCAATTAGTAACAACAATCCCGAAAGTAATAAGTGAATTTTCATAGCTGATCAATATTATAAACAGAAAGCCACCCTTTTTTAGGAGGCTTTCTGTTAGTTACAAATTAGTTAGCGCTGAGCGTGAAGGTTAATGTAGAAGTATACGTTCCCGCCGTTTTACCAAGGAAATCTGATTTTGTAGAATTGGCAGTAGAATATACCAGGTGGTACTTGTGCGACAGTGTTCCTATGGTAGACTGAATAATGGTGCTTGGGGTAACTTTTGGAATGGTAACTGTAGTAACGGTTACTTCCGCAGGTTTTGAAGTCATGGAAGGAGTAATTTCTACATTAGAAACAGGGATAGTAACGGCACTTAAGGTCAGATCCTGGTTGGCTACCACTGTAACTGTATAAGCAGAGGTGCTAAAAATGGTTAACGCATCGGTTTGTGTAGCGGTGGTTACACCATTGGTATAGTGGCTTGCTGTTGAATAAGTAAGTGTAGTGGTAGTAAAAGATGGGTTAATTGTGATTGATTGAACACTTTGCAATACTACATTCAGTGTAACATCTCCTGTGGTTTGTGCATTGGTCCGGATCACCCCTGTTAGTAAAATAACCATCACAACTGTTAGAATCTTTTTCATGGAATCAACTTTTTTGGGATGTATTAAATAATGGTATTTAATGTATTTAGGTTGTTATCCAATAACAATACAAAGTTCTGCTATTTTAAATAGGCAAAAAAATATTGTTTTGAAGCGATTTTGGTAACTTTATAGCAATAAGAATCTGCTCTTTTCGGTGATATTTATTGGTTTTTTTGGTGATATTCTCAAATTCAGCCAATGTGCGGTTTTGCTCATACAAACAGGATTTATTGCTTCGTTATCTTTATAATCGGCATAGGGTTTTCATTAGCAGCGTCTTCACAGGTAATTATCCGTTTTCCTACAGATACCATAGAGGTTAAGCCCGGTTCTACAGGTTTAGTGAATGTTTTGTTAATGAACACGGGTATCCGGATCGAGAAATTTCTGCCGGTGGTTTCCGTAAATGAGGTCAGGCTCCTCAATAAACCTTCTTCAGCTATTGAATTATTTCCAACAGACCAGGAAACGGTACCCATCCGTTTTTTTGTTCCCCGAAAGATCAACGCAGATACGGTTTACAGGTTGCATGTTACTCTGTCTATGCATACCCCTGAACAAAATACTGTGCAAAAGAATGTGATAATAAAAGTTACCAAAGTTCATCAGATAAAAGTTGAATCTTTTCAAAATGAAATCTTTTCCGACAATCCTGCCGGTATCATGGGGTTTCAGATGCAATGTAAAAACCTGGGAAATTCTGCAGAGCCGGTGTACTTCCTGGTACACAATGAATATGGCGTAGAATCAGCCAATGATAAGATCAGTGGTTTTGTGATCCCCGCTTTTTCCGATACTGTTTTTAGTATCAGGTATAAATTGCCGCATCCGCTTAATCAGAAAAAAATCCTGCAATTACACATCATGGGTAAACGCCTGGAGGGAGAACAAACATTTTCTTCCAATTTAATGAAAGTACACAATTTGAAACCACAGGCCGAATACATACCAATGAATGATGTTAACCGTGTAACGGGACTAAATACAGTTGCCCTGTTCATGCGTAATGCAACCGGGAACAATCCTTATTATGAACTGATGACCGATTTCAAACATTATATCGGTCAAACAGAAATGCATTATCATATCAATGGTTTTTACTACACCCAGGCCGGCACAAGCATGCCTGTGTCTTTATTGAACACATACATAGAATTGAACAGGGATCGGTTTGGTCTCAGGTTGGGTCAGATCAGCAGAAACCTGGAACTGCCGCTTTACGGCAGGGGCGCTTCTATCAGGTTTGGGAGAGTAGAAAAAAGTTATTTTGAAGCGGGTTTTGTAAACAGTGATAACAACCTGCTCAGCAATTTTAAGAGCGATGGTTTTGAAGCAAGCAACGCTGTTTATGCAAAAGGTATTAAAAGATTTGGTGGCAGCTTTGGGGTCAGTTACGATTTTCTCAGGGTCTCTGATCCGTATAACCAGGCTAACAGTATTATTGCAGGAATAGGTAATGAATGGTTGATTGCTAAGAAGCACGCATTTAAATGGACTGTTTATAAAAGCCGCACCGATAATTACCAATTCAGTACTACAAGGAAAGAGACGGAAGGGATGTCAGGAAACTTTTCCTACTACGGAAACTTCGGAAAACTGAGTCTGTCATCAACCAACTATTATAGTACCAATGCGTATGCAGGATTTCTGAAAGGCGCTTTAAACCTGGATGAACGGATCTCTTATTTGGCGCGTAAGAAACTGATGATATGGGCCAGGTATTATCAATATAAAAACCAACCTGATTTTTTTTCGCCTTATGCGCCACTACTTAATTTTAATAGTTTGGTTCAAACTACCGAAGGCGGTATTAACCTTAATGGGAAGAAGGCTGATATTAGTTTTAAACCATCCCTCTATCATGAATCAACAGATTATTACAGAACTTTTTTGCAGACAGGTCCTATTAACCTGGAATCAAAACGGTTTAATATTACCGCCAATTTCCAGATGAGGAAGAACCGTTTTCTTACGATCAGCAGCGATATAGGTTATTCCGAATCAAATGTGGCAGGCAGTGAACAATATCTCAACTGGCGCGCATCTGCCTCATACCAGCATTCGCATTTTTTGCTGAATGCCACTTACCAGGATGGCGCTTTTTATGCTGCCGAGCTGATAGGGGTACAGACTACTTCCAGAAAATATGTTCTCATCAATGCGGGTCTCACACTAAAAGATATCAGGATCACAAAAAAACTGGTGTTTACGCTGGGCGATCATTTGTCTTATCATAACATGTATCGTTTATGGTCAAACAACAGTTTTGCAAACGCATCCTATAATTTTAATGCCCGACTGGCGCTGGTGGCCAATTACAGCCAGTTTCAGAACAGCTATGAACGGTTGATATGGAATACAAATACACAGTCGAGGCTGGATATTGGTGTGATTCAGAAAATTAACACGCCCGGCAGACCTCAGAAACAAAAAGCCGCAACACTGGATATACTGGTGTATATAGACATGAACGGAAACCGGCACTACGATGCAGGAGAACCGGTGTCTCCCAATACAGTTGTCAGGATCAATGAAATGTCGATGATCACAGATATGAGCGGCAGGGCAGTGTTCTCCAAAGTTTTGCAGGGCAGTTATTATCTTTCTATTATCAGGCAGGACGGCTATATGGGAGAGAACCGGACCTTATACATCAATGATAATACCAGCTTAGAAATGCCTCTCTATAAAATTGGCATCTTAACAGGCGTTGTTAAGATACAGAAAGAAGAACTGAGTTACGAGACAGATGAGCATGTTAGCAATATCCGCATCCTTGCAATTGATGCTAATGGTACCATGTACACGGCATTAACAGATGACAGAGGGCAATATTTCCTTTATCTTCCCGATAATACCTACGATGTGCAGATTGATATGACCAGCGTGCCGGAATTTTACGAAGTGATCAATACCGGCGAAAAACTCCGTATCTCCAATCAAACAGGTGCCACAACCTACCATTTTAAACTGTTGATCAGGAAACGTCCGGCGGAAATTAAAAAATTTGCATTTAAAACAATTGGTTAGGGGGTATGCGATTTTTTTGGCAGGTATGAAATAAAGCAAACACATTGGTGAGAGGATCTACGATCATATTGGCTGGATTTGTGTTATTAAGTGTTTATGATATTTGACACCAATATGACAACACTTAAATGCTATCTGCGAAGAACAAGTAACAAAAACAGTTTTCGATAAAAATGTGTTATTGGATAAAGGCAGAAGAAAAAATACAAAGGTTCTTGAATAAAAAAGTTTCTTATAAGCCATCACAAAAATCCTGGGTGTACATAGCATTACAGTATCAACATTTGTAAAAACAAATAAATGGCCCATGAGCTAAATAACTTAGTATTTTTGTGTGTATAGTAAAATACGATGAACAATACACCCCAACATAACGACATCATTTTTTACAACACCCCCCACCGGTGATGTAAAAATAGAAGTGATTTTTAATGAGGAAACCTTTTGGCTTACCCAAAAGCGGATGGCGGAATTGTTTGGTGTGGAGGTTCCGGCCATTAACAAACACTTAAGTAATATATATGAAGCTGGTGAACTGAATAAAGTGGCAACTATTTCCATTTTGGAAACAGTTCAACAGGAAGGTAGCAGAATGATAAAGCGGAAGGTAGAGTTTTACAATCTGGATGCCATTATAGCCGTAGGTTACCGGGTAAACAGCCATCAGGCCACCCAGTTCCGCATTTGGGCCACCAAAACCCTTCGAGAGTTTATTATCAAGGGCTTTTTACTGGACGATGAAAGGCTTAAACAGGGCAAACGCTTTGGTAAAGACTATTTTGACGAACTCTTAGATCGTATAAGGGAGATACGGGCCAGCGAAAGGCGTTTTTACCTCAAAATAACGGACATCTACGAGCAGTGCAGCATTGACTATAACAAGGATGCCGCGATAACCCAACAATTCTTTATAACTGTTCAGAACAAGCTGCACTTTGCCATTTCAGGCAAAACAGCCGCCCAGATTATTACCGAAAGAGCCAGTGCAGATAAACCCAATATGGGTTTGCAAACATGGAAAAATGCACCATCAGGTAAAGTATTGAAAGGCGACATTGGTATTGCCAAAAACTACCTTATAGAAAAGGAGATCAAAGAACTGGAAAGAGTAGTTACCATGTATCTTGATTTTGCCGAACTACAGGCTTCACGACAAATACCTATGAAATGGCAGATTGGGTTAGCAGGTTAGACGCTTTCCTTCAATTCAACGAATACCAGATTTTAAAAGATGCCGGAAAGGTGAGCCATGAAGTAGCTTTAAAATTAGCAGAGCAGGAGTACGATAAATTCTGGGTAATACAAGACCGCAACTTTGAAAGTGATTTTGATAAAGAGGTTAAAAAGATAACAGATCAACCCAAAAAGAAGAATTAGACAGAGGGCAAGAATTATTATGTAATATCATTCCAATAAATCCTGATAGGTAGAAATTAGAAGAGGATAATTGATAGTATAAAACTGAAAATTACTGAGCCTGTTTTCCTGATTTGACACCAAGTCCACAAAAAAACCGCTCAAACGCAATGTCTGAACGGTTTCTTTAATCTTAGCTGTGATCCCGCTGGGACTCGGACCCAGGACCCATACATTAAAAGTGTATTGCTCTACCAACTGAGCTACGGAATCTGACCATTTTCCTTCAGAAAAGAGGTGTTCCTTTTTTCTTCGGGAGTGCAAAAATAGGTGAATTAGAAAACTGACCAAATTTTTATAAAAATAATTTCTGCGATTTACTCACATCCCGTCAATAACTGACCAACTAACTGCCTATTTTTGCTTTATTAACGCATAAGAGATATGTCAATATTTACTAACAAGATAGTGGTAATCACCGGTGGCTCTGAAGGAATAGGCAAAGCATTGGTTGATGCTTTCCTGCAACAGGGCGCTAAAGTGGCTACCTGCAGCCGTAATTACGATAAACTATACAGCCTGCAATCAAGCTATCCCGGCAAACCATTAATGATCTATACGGCAGATGTTAGTAAAGAACAGGACTGCCTCAATTTTATGGATGCGGTTATCCAATCGTTTGGCACTATTGATATTTTGATCAATAATGCCGGTGTTTCTATGCGTTCACTTGTTTCAGAAGTGGAATTAGACACCATCCGGAAAGTGATGGATATTAATTTCTGGGGAACGGTGCATTGTACCAAGTTTGCACTGCCTTATATCGTACGTAATCAGGGAACTATTGTGGGTGTGTCATCTATCGCAGGTTACAGGGGATTGCCCGGCCGCAGCGGATATTCTGCTTCTAAGTTTGCTGTAAATGGCTGGTTGGAAGCACTTCGTACCGAATTGCTGGATACAGGAACAAATGTAATGTGGGTTTGTCCCGGTTTTACTGCTTCCAATATCCGCAACGTAGCATTGAATAAAGAAGGAAAATCGCAGGGCGAATCTCCAATGGATGAAAGTAAAATGATGAGTGCGATAGCATGTGCCGGGCATATTATAACAGCCATCAGAAAACGAAAAAGATCAATCGTACTTACTTTTACCGGAAAGAGAACTGTTTTAATGAACCGTTTTTTCCCTTCCTTAACTGATAAATTAGTCAGGAAATTTTTCTTTAAAAACGGGGAGCTGGTGAAATAACTGACTGATTCAAACGTTTAACTTTTACCATGCCTATTCTAACGTTGACAACTGATATAGGCCAGCGGGATTATCTTGTTGGAGCTATCAAAGGACAGTTTGTAAACCTGTTGCCAACAGTGAATATCTGTGATATCACGCATTACCTCTCTCAAACCAACTTCCCGCAGGCGGCTTATACCTGTAATAATGCGTTTCTGTATTATCCGCCGGGAACTTTTCATTTGATCATCATCAATCTTTTCGAATCGTCTGTAAAGCACCTGCTGGTAGCCAAATATCGCGAACAATACGTGATTTGTCCGGATAATGGTATTCTCACCATGATTGCCGGTACACGGCCCAAAGAGATCATTGCCATTGAACTGGATAAACAGCAAACCCTGCTCGAAATAACACAACAGGTAGCATGGAAAGTGGCGGCCATACATGATTCCGGTAAATTATCAGCCGGTGGAGCGCCTGTTGGGCAGATAGTTGAAAAATATCCCCTGAGAGCCACCATTGGCCCTAACTGGATGGAAGGGCAGATATTGTTCATTGATAATTTCGAAAATGTGGTCATCAATATCAAACGGGAAGAATTTACAGAGCAACGAAAAGGAAGGAGTTTCAAGATCGTTTTCAAGCGTAATGAAACAATAGATACCATTAGCGATAATTATAATGCGGTGCCCGAATCTGAAAAACTGGCCTGGTTTAATTCTGCCGGTTACCTCGAAATTGCCCTCCGCAATGGTAATATGGCCGGATTATTCGGTCTGCAGGGATTTAATGAACAAATGCAGCAGTCCGGCTCTGCGTCAGATAATAAATGGTTTTATCAGACCGTGAGGATATTCTTTGAATAAATGATAAGAATTAATATTCACTCATTCTCTCTCCCCCCTCAAACATTAACCTCATTCTAATTGCGTTCTAACCCGATTCTAAGGGCGCATAAGGAATTTGTGGTGTTATGTTCCCGAAATATTTTCATTCCTTATATGGAAGTGCCAGGAGCCTGTTTAATTTGCTTTGCAGGGATGATAAACCATTCAGTCTTCTATCTTTTTTTCTTCCGCTCACCGTATTTTTGTTTATAACCTGTGCGGTTAATGGGGCAACATATTATTCACGTGTTTCGGGTACTTTTAATACAGCCTCCACCTGGTCAACCAGTCCAACCGGTACACCTACCAATGCCACGGCGATAGCCAATACCGATATTTTTATTATTCAAAATACACATACGGTAAGTATGGGTGCCAGCCGTACCGTTGCCCAGATAACCATTGATGCAGGTGGAACTCTTGCTGTTGCAGCCCGGATACTTACAGTTACCGGTAACTGGGTAAATAATGGTACTATTTCAGGTTCTACGGGTGGGTTAACCGGTAATACGGGAACGCATACCAATAATGGGGTTATCAACTTTACAGGAGCAGGTAAGTTTGTAAGGACTACAGGTTCTCTAACCAATAATGGTTCTATCACAATTCCGGCTGGTACCATATCGCAAACCACCGGTACGCTTACTAATTCTGCAACGGGTACAATCACTAAAACCGGAGCGGGTACTATTACATTTGGTACGGGTAATTTTGTTAATAATAATACGAGTGCAAATGTCAATTTTGGTTCCTCTGCTATTACTATTACCGGAACAGCAGCTAACCAAACCATTGGCGGGTTTATTACCACGGGAAGATTGTCATGTACCAAGACAGGAGGGGTTGTTACATTAACCGGCAATGTAAATTCAACGGGGATAACGATGAATGGAACGGGAGGAACGATGAATCTGGGTGCCGGACTGTTGCATACCACAATAGGCACAGTGATTTTAACAGCAGGTACATTAAATGGGGGATCAAGTACATTGAATGCAAATATTGTAAGTACCACAGCCTGGAGTGGAACAGGAAGTGTATTTGTTCCGGGTACCGGCACCGTTAATTTTGGTGCAGCGGGAGCACAAACATTATCGGCCACAGGTACCAAAACTTTTTATAACCTTACCTTTTCCAATAGTGGTATTAAAACCAATGCTACTACTACCGTAAACAATATTTTTTCGCTGGAAGGAACGGCTACAGCATCAGCAGCCCCTACCTATGGGGCATCTGCCACCCTGCAGTACAATACAATCACCGCCCGCACAGCGGGAGCAGAATGGCTGGCAACCTTTGCAGCCACAGGGGGGGTGATCATAGCCAATACAGGCGCCATTACCACCAATGGTAATAAGGTATTTAACCTGAATGTGCCATTAACTATTAATATCGGTTCAACCTTAACAACAGGAGCCAATACTTTTTCATTTAGCGGTAACCTGGTAAATAACGGAACATGGACCGCCTCAACCGGCGCCATCACCATTACCGGAGCAGGTACCCAAAGCATAGGGTCGTTTACAACCACCGGATTGGTGTCAATGACAAAAGCAAGCGCCACGGCTACATTAACGGGTAATGTAAATGGTGGTGCATTTACGATGAATGGTGCAGCCGGAACCCTGGATCTGGGCACAGGCTTAACACATACGTTTACGGGAGCATGGACCTTAACAAGCGGCACCATACTGGGCAATACAAGTACCTTAAATATAGGAGGAGCCATAAGCGGCACAGGTGTAACCTTTACGGCCAATACAGGAACGGTTAATTATACAGGAGCGGCCGCGCAAACAATACCTGCCTTTACGTATTATGATCTTGGCTTTACCGGTGCGGGGGTTAAAACGCTGTCGGGTACTACTTCAGTAGGTAATGTGCTAACGGTTAATTCGCCCAGTACCCTTAGTTTGAGTTCCTTCACGCTCAACTTAACGGGTAGCGGCACCCCATTGGTAAATACGGGAACTTTTACACCCGGCACCTCAACGGTAAACTATACCAATGCGGCATCAACGGTAATAGCAGCGGTTAATTATAATAATCTGAACGGAACAGGAGGCAACAGAACACTGGCAGCCACCGGTACAATCGGCATAGCAGGTGTATTTACGCCAGGAGCAGGTGTCTATACGGTATTGAACAGTACGGTTGATTTTAATGGAGCAGGTGCTCAAACTATCCCCGCTTTTACCTTTCATTTTTTAATTACCAGCAATGCCGGTATCAAATCAATCTTAGCTGCAACAACCGTTACCTGTCAAACACTGGATATTGCAGGGGTATCCTCCATCGAAATAAATGCAGATGGTGGTGCCAAACTGGATGTTTTGCAATAGTTTTTTTAGGATCCTCTTTTAAATATCAGACAATGATTTCCGGGCAAAAATTAATCAATTCATTCTTGTTGCGGCAATAAATGATAGGAGAAGTACAAGTGGAAACCTCGGTGAACTAATCTCATTATAATTTAATTCTAATGTTATTTTAATTCTAATGTAGTTCTAATGCAATTCTAATCCGATTTTAATGTATCGGTTGGAATTTGCAAAGGATGTGTGCTACATATTTCATTTTTTTTAATTCAGGTTCCGGGATTTTGACTACTCATCTGTCAAAAACTCAAAATCAACCTGTCTGCTTACAGTTAAGTATACCCGGTAAATCCGGTAGTACAGGGGTTGTGAGAATGAAATCCATCCTGCTTTCCATGGCGCTCTTTTTAGTAATGAGTGCGGTTAATGCGGCAACCTATTATTCAAGGGTTACGGGTACTTTTGCTACACCCGCTACCTGGTCAACCAGTCCAACCGGTACACCCACCAACGCTACAGCACTGGCAACGACCGATATTTTTATTATTCAATCGCCCCATACCGTAACAATGGGTGCCGCCCAAACAGTTGCCCAGATAACAATAAATTCGGGGGGCACTTTAGCATTGGCAACGTTTAACCTGACGATATCGGGTAACTGGACAAATAATGGAGCAGTTACGGGAACCTCGGGCCGTTTAACGGGCAGTACCGGCCTATTTACCAATAATGGATCTATCAGTTTAAGTACAGGCAGGTTGGTGCAAACTACGGGTACACTTACCAATTCAGCTACGGGCACTATTACTTTTAGCGGAGCAGGTACTATTACATTTGGTACGGGTAATTTTGTTAATAATAACACGAGTGCGAATGTCAATTTTGGTTCCTCTGCTATTACTATTACCGGAACAGCAGCTAACCAAACCATTGGCGGGTTTATTACCACGGGAAGATTGTCATGTACAAAGGCATCAGGTATTGTTACATTAACAGGAAACGTTAATTCAGTCGGCATCACCATGAATGGAACTTTAGGTACGATGAATCTTGGCACCGGCTTGATACATACAACAACCGGTACAGTGATACTAACATTGGGTACGTTAAATGGAGGGTCGAGTGCCTTGCATGTAGATATTGTAAGTACTACAGCATGGAGTGGTACCGGAACTGTATTTGTTCCCGGCACAGGTACGGTAGATTTTGGTGCAGCGGGAGCACAAACATTATCGGCCACAGGTACCAAAACTTTTTATAACCTGACCTTTTCCAATAGTGGTATTAAGACAAATAGTACTACTACCGTAAACAATATTTTTTCGCTGGAAGGAACGGCTACAGCATCAGCAGCCCCTACCTATGGGGCATCTGCCACCCTGCAGTACAATACAATCACCGCCCGCACAGCGGGAGCAGAATGGCTGGCAACCTTTGCAGCCACAGGGGGGGTGATCATAGCCAATACAGGCGCCATTACCACCAATGGTAATAAGGTATTTAACCTGAATGTGCCATTAACTATTAATATCGGTTCAACCTTAACAACAGGAGCCAATACTTTTTCATTTAGCGGTAACCTGGTAAATAACGGAACATGGACCGCCTCAACCGGCGCCATCACCATTACCGGAGCAGGTACCCAAAGCATAGGGTCGTTTACAACCACCGGATTGGTATCAATGACAAAAGCAAGCGCCACCGCTACATTAACGGGTAATGTAAATGGCGGAGCTTTTACGATGAATGGCGCGGCCGGAACATTGAACCTGGGAACAGGCTTAACGCATACGTTTACGGGAACATGGACCAATACAAGCGGCACCATACTGGGCAATACAAGTATCTTAAATATAGGCGGGGCCATAAGTGGCACAGCGATAACCTTTACAGCCAATACGGGCACGGTTAATTATACGGGGGCGGCAGCGCAAACAATACCTGCTTTTACGTATTATGATCTTGGGTTTACGGGTGCGGGAGTTAAAACGCTGTCGGGTACTACTTCTGTAGGTAATGTGCTAACGGTTAATTCGCCCAGTACCCTTAGTTTAAGTTCCTTTACGCTCAACTTAACGGGTAGTGGTACCCCATTGGTAAATATGGGCACTTTTACACCGGGTACTTCTACGGTAAACTATACCAATGCGGCATCAACGGTAATAGCAGCAGTTAATTATAATAATCTGAACGGAACAGGAGGCAACAGAACACTGGCATCCACTGGTACCATTGGCATTGCAGGCACTTTTACAGTTGGAGCAGGTGTGTATACGGTATTGAATAGTACGGTAGATTTTAATGGCAGCGGAGCACAAACCATTCCGGCTTTTACCTTTCATTTTTTAATTACCAGCAATGCCGGTATCAAATCAATCTTAGCTGCAACAACCGTTACCTGTCAAACACTAACCATCAACAATGCATCATCTGTTGAAATAAATGCAGATGGCGGAGCTAAATTAGATGTGCTGCTCTAAATTTCGGGAATAGCTCGCTGCAAAAGCTTAAATCTCTCCCATTTCACCCCTTTAACTCTCTTTTTTCCATTTGCTGTTTTGCAAGTATTTTTGCTGCCTGGTTAGTGTAAAATCTAAACCAATTATTCTATCAATCACTCATTTATTCATTAAATATGGCATACGACGTAATTGTTTTAGGAAGTGGTCCCGGTGGCTATCCCGCGGCTATCCGTGCTTCTCAACTGGGTTTCAAAGTGGCGATCATTGAAAAAGAAAGCCTCGGCGGAATTTGTCTTAACTGGGGCTGTATCCCCACTAAAGCCCTTTTAAAAAGTGCCCAGGTATACGAATACCTGAAACACAGCGCTACCTATGGCATTAATGCTACTGGTGTGGCACACGATTTTGGCGGTGTGGTTAAACGTAGTCGGGGTGTAGCCGATAAAATGAGCAAAGGCGTACAGTTCCTGATGAAGAAGAACAAGATTGATGTAGTGATGGGCTATGGCAAGATCAAAGCAAAAGGCCAGGTTGAAGTAACTGCCGCTGATGGAAGTAAAAAAGTAGTGGAAGGGAAATACATCATCATAGCTACCGGTGGACGGAGTAAGGAATTGCCTAATCTGAAACAGGATGGTAAAAAAGTGATCGGCTATCGCGAAGCAATGGTATTGCCCGAACAACCTAAAAGCATGATCATTGTAGGCAGCGGTGCGATAGGTGTTGAGTTTGCTTATTTCTATAACAGCTTGGGAACCAAAGTAACTATTGTTGAGTTCCTGCCACGCATTGTTCCTGTTGAAGATGAAGACATTTCTAAAGAGCTTGAAAAACAATATAAAAAACAGGGCATCGATATTATGACCAATGCTTCTGTTGATTCGGTTGATACTTCAGGCGCCGGCGTAAAAGCTACAGTTAAAAAACAGGACGGAACTACTGTTGTACTGGAAGCAGATATCGTATTAAGTGCGGTAGGCGTAGTGGCTAATATTGAAAATATTGGTTTGGAAGAAAATGGTATTAAAACAGAAAGAGGAAAGATTGTAGTAGATCCTTACCAGCAAACTTCAGTAGCTAGTATCTATGCAATAGGTGACTGCTCTCCGGGTCAGGCCCTGGCGCATGTTGCTTCCAAAGAAGGTATCAATGCTGCAGAGCATATCGGTTATAACGAAAAGAAACATCACCATCTGCCTGATGTGATGGATTACAACAATATTCCGGGATGTACTTATTGCACGCCTGAAGTAGCCAGCGTGGGTTATACCGAGAAAGCCGCTAAAGAGGCTGGGTACGAATTAAAAATCGGAAAATTTCCGTTCATGGCCAGTGGTAAAGCCAGTGCAGCGGGTGCTACCGAAGGTTTTGTAAAAGTAATTTACGATGCCAAATACGGAGAACTGCTTGGCTGTCATATGATCGGTATGAACGTGACCGAATTTATTGTTGAAGCAGTAGTGGCCCGCAAATTAGAAACAACTGCACACGAGATTCTAAATTCCAGTCACCCGCATCCAACCATGAGTGAGGCTATCAAAGAAGCTACCGCAGCAGCATACGGAGAAGCGATCGATATTTAATAAATTATCAATTTGATATGCAGAAGGAAGATGGGCAACTGTCTTCCTTTTGTTGTATTTACCCTTTTTGATTTTGGAATGATTTAAAATCGTTAACTTAAAGTAAGAATAGAAGTAGAGACAAATAAACAAATGGCAAATCCCCCCTTGCTATTAGATCAGAAAATACGATTAATTGCAAACCGGTATAATATTTATGAATCAGTCCTCAGTGCAAAGTTTTCTTCCCGACCGGCTTCTGAATTCAACCGTATTCTACCTGGTGGTTACTGATGCGAATGGCAATTGCCTTTATGTTAATCCCTTGTTCAGGGATCATTTCTCACATCTCTCCAAAAATTCACTGAATACACAAATTGAAGATGCCATTCATCCCTCAGACCGCATCTTTTTTTCGCAGGCATTACAAACCAGTAAGGAATATCCCGGTCAGCCCGTTTCTGTAACTGTTCGCCGTGCAGGCGTTACCGGGCAATGGATGCGATGGGAAATAAGTGCATTTAAAAATACAGAAGGTGGAATAGAGGGTATTGTTCATATCGGGCACGACAGCCTGCAGGCATTAACAGAATCGGAAAGAACTTCTGTTAGCTCAGACATATTGCTGGGTTTGGATAATGAGAAGGTGCGTGCACTTGTTAACCAGATCCCCGGAGCCATTTATCGTTGCCGCGGCGACGAATCAATTTCAGTAGAGTTTTTTAGTGATGGGGTAGAAGGGTTAACAGGCTATCCTGTTTCTTATTTTATGGAGAACAGGGCCAGCGGTTACTCAGATCTGGTATATGAAGCAGACAAGGAAATGCTTAATCAAAGCGACCGGCGTGTATTACTGGAGAAGGGAAAATTTCAAATTGAATACCGCATTGTGAACAGGAAAGGAGAAATTAAATGGGTTTTTGAAAGTGGTAAAGTGAATTACGAATCAGGTGGAGATGAGATCTTTATTGATGGATACATTTTTGATATCACCCACCGGAAAAAAGTAGAAGCAGAACTTCAGAAAAGTGAAGATGAAGTAAGACGGCTGGCATTGGTGGCACACAATACCACCAATTCAGTAATGATCACCGATGCGGAAGAAAATATCATCTGGATCAATGAAGGGTATACCAGGATAAGCGGTTATACTGCTGAAGAAATAAAAGGAAAAAAAATTGGCTATTCATTGGAAGGCGAAGAGGTAGATTCAGAAACTTTTAAGGAGATACGGAATTGTTTGGATAATAAACTGCCGTATAAAGGCGAATTTATCAGTTGTACCAAGGCCGGCGATAAGATATGGCTTGAGGTTGACTGCCAGCCCATGTATGCTGCAGATGGAAGGCATCTTGGTTTTATGGCTGTTGAAAATGATATCACCGAAAGAAAGCATACACTTAAAGAACAACAGGAATTATTGCAACGTTTAACATTAGCAACCGACTCGGCTGGAATAGGCATTTTTGAAATTGATTTTGCCAGTAAAAACGTAATCTGGGACGACAGGATGTACGAAATATACCATTGCCCTAAAGACTCCGGCCTGAACCTGTTTAAAGTATACTATAATGCTGTTCACCCGGAAGATGTGGAAAATGTTGAAAGAACAATCGATAATTTGTTGTCCGGAAAAAAAATGATTAGTGGCGCTATGTACAGGATCATCCTTCCCAATGGCAGTGTACGGCATATTGAATCTCATGTCATCATCAAAAAATCCGACAGTGGCCGGATCATTAGTGTTATTGGAACCAACAGGGATATTACAGACGATGTGCTGGTGCACGATAAAATCAAATTGCAGAATAAGGTGTTGCGTGATATTGCCTTTATTCAGTCGCACGAAGTGCGGAGGCCATTGGCCAATATTTTAGGAATGATTGAAATACTGCAGAACAGTGGTGCATTAAACGGCCTCGAAATTTTTGATCATCTCGTTGAAAGTGCCCAGGAACTGGATATTCAGATTAAGGCCATTGTTAATAAGGCGAATGAGATGGATGATGAAGTGTTTAGATAATGCGGTCGGGACGCTAAAGCGGCCTGAACGCTAAAACAATCTGGTGAATGGGCAATGGTGAATGGTGAAAAGGCAAATGATGCTGTGGTCGGGACGCTAAAACGGCCTGAACGCTAAAAAGATTTTGTGAATTGGCAATGGTGAATGGTGAATGATTTTTTGGGAAACCCAATTCAACTCAAAACCGCCTATTCACCATTGCCCATTCACCATTCACAATTGCCCATTCACCATTGCCACTAATTGCCAAACACCTTCTTCAATATCTCAGACGTTCTTGCCAACGGGTCTTTACGGATATTTTTTTCTTCAATAGCTACCTGGTAAAAAATACCGTTCAGCGCTTTGTCTGTTACGTAGGCCGACAGATCAGGGTTAACTTTTTGAAAGCTGAATTTATTATAGGTGCCGATTAATTTATTCCAGTATTTGGTGGCATCCACTTTTTGTAAAGACTGTTCGATAAGCGGTTTAAATGCTGTAGTAAGTTCTGCAGTTGTTTTTCCTCTCAGGTAACCGGTGGCAGCCGTGTCGCCGCCTTTTAAAATACCCAACGCATCCTGGAAACTCATTTGTTTGATGGCATTTACAAAAACAGGAGCGGCACTTTTACAGGCATCTTCAGCAGCGCGGTTCATGCTCAGAATGGCATTATCCACTTCTTTGCCAAAACCAATTTTGCGTAAAGTGGTTTCAATTTTTTTTGCCTCCGGTGGCATTAATATTTTAAGTGCGGCATTGGCAAAGAATCCATCAACCTGCGAAAGGGTAGTGGAACCTTTTTGCGATCCCGTTACCAATGCTTCTTTCAATCCTGCAACAATATCATCATTACTTAAAGTAGTTTGTTGGCCCGATACTGCCTTTTTTGCTTTATTGAGAAGATCTTTAAAAACCTGCGCATCCGAATGGATAGAAAATATAACTAAAAAAAATAGTGTAAAGAGTTGTTTCATATTCCTGTTTTTAAATACTGTCTAAAAATGATGCCAAACATGATAAATGACCAGTAATGGTAACAAATGTAACGGCTATACCCCGGGAAACTTGTGAATAAAATGCTATATATGATCTGCAATTGAAAAACGGTATAATAAACATCGGGTTGATAGCTATCTTCATTATGAAATCAAGGGTATGCCCAAATTAACTGCTATATGCACCGCCATCATTTTTTTGCTGGTAACTGCCTCTTCAGCGCAGGCTCAAACCAGCACTTATATCCTGCTCCGCCATGCAGAGAAAGATACCAGTTTGTCTGGTTCTACCATGATGTCTGCCGATCCACCCCTGACAAAGCAGGGAGAACAGCGTGCTCAAAGGCTGTTAACTGTACTAAAAACATACAAGCCAGACCTGATCTACTCAACCAATTATACCCGCACCAAATCAACAGTCGGGCCGCTGGCCAAAAAATTTGGTAAAGAGATCCTGCTTTACGATCCTAAAAACCTTCAGGCCATGGCAGACCAACTCCTCCAGATTAGGGGGAAAACAGTGGTAGTGGCCGGACATTCCAACTCAACTCCGGCACTGGTAAACCTGCTGATCGGGGAAAATAAGTATAAAAAACTGGATGAAAGCATCTACAACAGGCTGTGGATCGTGACCATTACGGATGGCAAGGCGGCTGTGGAAGAGATAATCTATTGACCGTGAGTCGTGAGTTTTGAGCGTAAAGTTGCCACTTTTTCACTACTGACGACTCACGCCTCACGATTCACGCCTCATGCACACAATGTGCGAACTGAGCTGCCTCCTGAATACTTCTATCCCTTACCTTTGCGGGCTGAAAAAGGAGCCGGGTAACCGCGACACAGGAATGTCAGAAAAGCTGGCTTCCTGTCTTTCGGTCCTCCGGTGTTTTGGACCATTATTATGAAATACGAGAAGGAGATCAACAGGCGTAAAACTTTTGCCATCATATCGCACCCGGATGCGGGTAAAACTACCTTAACCGAGAAATTGCTGTTATTTGGTGGTGCCATACAGGTGGCGGGCGCCGTTAAGAGCAATAAGATCAAAAAGCATGCTACCAGCGACTTCATGGAAATTGAAAGGCAAAGGGGTATCTCGGTAGCTACTTCGGTAATGACCTTCGAGTATAAAGACACCCTGATTAACCTGCTGGATACACCGGGCCACAAAGATTTTGCTGAAGATACTTACCGCACCCTGACCGCTGTTGACAGTGTTATCCTTGTAATTGACAGTGTAAATGGGGTAGAGGCACAAACACGCAGGCTGATGGAAGTATGCCGCATGCGCGATACACCGGTGATCGTATTCATCAATAAAATGGACCGTGATGGAAAGAACCGCTTTGATCTGCTGGAAGAGATAGAAAAAGAATTGGGCATTTCGCTACATCCCATGACATGGCCCATTAACAGCGGTAAAGAATTTAAAGGGGTATATAATATTGATAATAAAAGCCTGCGCCTGTTTACAGCAAGTACCAAGGCAGATGAGGAGGATGTGATTGCCATCAGCGATCTTTCCGATCATTCGTTGGATGAAAAAGTGGGCAAACGCGATGCAGATCAATTGCGCGAAGATGTGGAACTGATTGATGGCGTATACGGCAGCCTTGATGCAGAAGATTATCTGCAGGGTAAAATAGCCCCGGTATTCTTTGGTAGTGCCGTAAATAATTTTGGTGTGAAGGAAATGCTGGACACATTTATCCGTATTGCGCCTGTACCCCGAAGCAGAGAAACATCCGTCAGAACAGTTGAAGTGGGTGAGGATAAGTTCAGCGGGTTTATCTTTAAAATACATGCCAACCTTGATCCCAAACACCGCGACAGGATCGCATTTATGCGGGTATGCAGCGGTAAGTTTGAGCGGAACAAATATTTTCATCATGTTCGCCTGAATAAAGACATACGTTTCAGTAATCCTTACAGTTTCATGGCCCGCAGTAAAGACATTATTGAAGATGCTTATGCAGGAGATGTTGTTGGCTTATTTGATACAGGAAATTTTAAAATAGGCGATACATTAACAGAGGGCGAAGATTTCTATTTTGTTGGGATTCCCACTTTCTCACCTGAAATTTTTAAAGAACTGGTGAATAAAGATCCGATGAAAACCAAACAACTGGAGAAAGGTATCAGTCAGCTTACCGATGAAGGCGTTGCCCAGTTATTTACACAGTTTGGCGGTAATAAAAAGATCATTGGTTGCGTGGGCGAACTGCAATTTGAGGTAATACAATACCGTTTATTACAGGAATATGGCGCTGCCTGCGAATTCAGGTCGCTTCCTTTTTACAAAGCCTGCTGGTTAACCAGTAAGGATGCCAAAAAACTGGAAGATTTCCTTAGATTTAAACAACAAAATTCAGCAGAGGATAAAGACGGTAATCCGGTGTACCTTGCACAAAGCGAATGGTTCCTGAATACAGAAATCACCAATAACCCGGATATTACATTTCATTTTTCAAGCGAAATACATAAATCATAAAACAATAAAATAAGATTCAAATGCACTCACAGTCTTACGATATCATCATCATTGGAGCAGGCCCGATAGGACTGGCCTGTGGATTACATGCAAAGGCTAACGGACTAAGATACCTGATCATCGAAAAAGGATGTTTGGTTAACTCGCTCTTTAACTACCCGGTAAATATGACCTTCTTTTCTACTGCAGAAAGATTAGAGATAGGTAATATCCCTTTTATGAGCCGTCATCCAAAACCTACCCGCAATGAAGCGCTGGAATATTACCGTAAAGTGGCCGTTTCTGCGGGGCTCAACATTCACCTGTTTGAAGAAGTGGAAAAAATTGAAAGGGCTGATGGTCTGTTTGCGCTGAAAACAGCGAAAAGAAATTATAAAACCAAAAATATCATCGTATCAACCGGCTTCTATGGCAAGCCATATATGCTGGATGTAAAAGGTGAAGAATTGCCAAAGGTTACACACTATTACGATGATCCGCATTTTTATTCTTTCCAGAAAGTAGTGGTGGTAGGCGCCAATAACTCAGCAGTAGATGCGGCACTTGAAACATGGCACAAAGGTGCACAGGTAACCATGGTGATCAGAGGTAACGAAATAGGTGAGAGAGTAAAATACTGGATCAAACCGGATATTGAGAACAGGATCAAAGAAGGATCTATCAAAACCTATTTCAATTCAACCGTTGCCGAAATACGCGAACACGAAGTAGATATACAAACGCCGGACGGACTGGTTACAGTAGAAAATGATAAAGTGATTGCCATGACAGGTTATAAACCAGACCTGGCTTTCCTTGAAAATATGGGCATTGAATTATCGGATGATGAAATCTGCAAACCCAACTACGATGAGGATACACACGAAACAAACATTAAAGGCATTTACCTTGCCGGCGTTATCTGCGGTGGCATGAACACACATAGTTTGTTTATTGAAAATTCAAGAGACCACGCAGAAAAAATTGTTTCGCATATCAGCGCTGAGATTAACCCTCAACAACAAGCCAATGTTGCTGTTTGAAACTGAACGGCTGTTGGTAAAAAGGTTTACGCAGCATGATGCGGATGCCTTCTTCAATGTAAATGGCAATGAGCAGGTGATGCAGTATATCCGTCCTGTAAAATCGCGTGAAGAAAGTGATTCATTTTTAACTGAGAACCTCAATTTATACCAGAACGGCTCCATAGTGGGCCGTTTTGCTGTTTTTACAAGGGGCCATCAGTCTTTTGTTGGAACCTTTTCTTTTCTCTACCTCTCCGATGCCGAGAATTTTCATATTGGGTATGCACTGATAGAAGAGGCATGGGGCAAGGGCTATGCCACAGAACTGGTAAAAAACGGTATCCGCTACTTTTTTGATACCACTGCCAAAGAAACACTTTATGCCATCACAGAAGCCGCTAATGCGCCTTCGCAGAAAGTATTACTGAAAGCAGGCTTGCTGGCCAATGGCCATATTATAGAACACGATAAAATTCTGGACCTCTACACCATTACCCGAGAACAGGCAGGTGCTGTAGCTCAATGAACATTAGAATTTAATACCAGGTTCCTAACCGTGCCTTCATGCCTTTGTGTGAGAAATAAACGCCAGGAAATACTGATACACGGTTTTTGGCAGGCTTATTTGTACTTTTGCCCTCCTTATGAAAGCAAGAACGCTCAAGAAAGACAAAGTAAATATCATCACCCTCGGTTGCAGCAAGAACCTGGTAGATAGTGAGGTGCTCAGCGGGCAACTGGCCGCTAATGATATTACTGTAGTGCATGAGAATACCAAACTAGATCATAATATCTCTGTGATCAATACCTGTGGCTTTATAGATAAGGCCAAAGAAGAGAGCATCAATACCATCCTCGATCAACTGGAACTTAAGCGCCGGGGTAAATTAGATAAAGTATATGTAACAGGTTGTTTGAGCGAGCGATACCGTGAGGACCTTGAAAAAGAAATGCCCGAAGTAGATGCCTGGTTTGGTACCATGGAACTGCCTTTGATATTGAAAGAGTTTGATGCAGATTATAAAAGCGAATTATTAGGCGAGCGTTTATTAAGTACACCCAGGCATTACGCTTATCTCAAGATCAGCGAAGGATGTAACCGTACCTGCTCATTCTGTGCTATTCCGTTAATGCGCGGCCAACACATCAGCAAATCTGTTGAAGAGCTGGTGGCGGAAGCAGAAGGGCTGGTAAAGAAAGGTGTGAAAGAGATCATGCTTATTGCGCAGGAATTGACTTATTACGGGTTAGATATTTATAAGAAAAGAGACTTGCCCAGGTTATTGCATGCACTGGCAGATGTGAAAGGAATTGAATGGATCCGTTTGCATTATGCTTACCCCAGTAAATTTCCGTTGGAAATACTGGATGTGATGCGGGAACGCGACAATATCTGTAAATACCTTGATATGCCTTTACAGCATGCAAGCAATAATATGCTGAAAGCCATGCGCAGGAATATTACAAGGGAAGAGATGACAGAACTGATACATGCCATCCGCGAAAAAGTACCCGGCATTTGTTTGCGAACCACATTGATAACTGGCTTTCCCGGCGAAACAGAAGAAGACGTGGAAGAGCTGAAAGCATTCTTACAGGAACATACATTCGATAGGGTGGGCATCTTCCAATACAGTCATGAAGAAAACACTTCTGCTTACGATTTGGTGGATGATGTGCCTGCCGATGTAAAAGCAGAAAGGGCGCAGGAAATTATGGAGGTACAGCAGGAGATCAGCTACGAAAAGAACCGCGAAAAGATTGGCAAAATATTTAAAGTGATCATCGATAAAAAAGAAGCGGGCCGTTATTTGGGCAGAACTGAATTTGATAGTGTAGAAGTAGACAATGAAGTAGTGATCCACTCAACCAAAAAACTGCCAATAGGCGAGTTCGTAAATGTGAAGATAACCAAAGCGTATGATTATGATCTGGAGGGGGAAGTAGTATAAATATTTTTTCGCCACAGACCTGTCTGCCGAAAGAGGCAGGTTCACAGATTTTTTTCTGAGTTAATCTGTGAATCTGTGGCAATAAAGAAGGGCTCATAGTTAATCTCTATGAGCCCTTCTTTATTACGTATTCAAAAATCAATTCCTGCTCAGCACCAGTTTTATCTTCTGCTCAAAAAATGAAAAATAGAATGCTGCTGAAACAGACAGCAATAAATAAGCAATAAGAGCGTAATTGAACCAGCCCACATATTCATTAACGCCAAACCAACCACCAAAGAAATGAATGATGCCGATAGCAAAAGCCGCTTTGGTAAGTTCCCATATCCATGCATTAGGGTTGCGGTCCATCAGTTCTGTCATGGCATATACAAACAGAAAAATAAAACCACCGTATACAAATATGCCCGGGCTTCCTATTTTGACAATATTGCCAAAGAGGTAACTCACCATTAATATCAGCATGCCAAACTGGATCATCGTCCAGGTAGAAAACAATCCATCTGTTCTTGTATCATACTTATCGAAGCGATACACATCTTCTATTTTATACACAGGATACTTATCAACCACATCTGCCGGGCGCCAACCGGCTGGCATGAGCCAGATACGAAACTTATCTTTCAGATTCTTTGTGCGCCATGCATCTTTGATCAATAACCACAGGTGCATAAAATTTATTTTGACAGGGTTCCATGTTTGCACGGGGCGGGTAATACCATACACCGGCTCTACATCTGGCAATTCTTCCTGGAAAGTGCCGAACCATTTATCCCAGAAAATAAATATCTGCCCGTAATTCTTGTCAATATATTCTTTGTTAATAGCATGGTGCACGCGGTGATGTGATGGTGTTACAATGATCTTCTCCAGAAATCCCATCTTCTTAATATGCCTGGTATGATACCAGAACTGCGCAAACAAATGCAGAGGCGCTACTACTGCAATGATAGCAGCCGGTACGCCTAATAAAGCAGCAGGTAATAAGAAGATGGTGAACAGCCGTACAACAGATGAAATATTCTGCCGTAAAGCGCAGGCAAGGTTATATTCTTCGCTGCTGTGATGGATGATATGGCTGTTCCAGAAAAAATTATACTCGTGATCAATGCGATGTACCAGATAGCCTGTAAGATCGATCGCAAAAAAAGCAATGATGTATAATCCAATAGAAGACTGAATATGCACGATAGCCAAATGATTCACCATCCAGCCGTAGCCAAGAATGGTAATACTTAATCCCAATACATCTTTGGTTGCATTGGTAACACCGGAACTCAGGCTGGAGATCATATCCATACTTCTCACCGTATCAAACCCCTTACGCCAACCCCACCATTTTTCACAAAAAACGAGGAGCAGGAATGCCGGCATAGCAATCATTAATATTTTCCCATAAGTTTCCATAGTAGCAATAGATTCCTGAAAATAAGAAGATTAAACAGAAAAACTAACGGATGTTCATTAAAATTAGTTTAAAAAGCAGCGGGGGCCGTTAGTAGATTGGCGGATTAGCGGATTACGGATTGGCGAATTAATGGATTGGCGTAAGCCTGCTAAAATAATTACACAATCGTCCACCCAAGCCACCTTAATCCGTTAATCCATAATCCGCTAATCCGCTAATTCGCTAATTCGCCAATCCGCAATCCGTCAATCCGAATTATATACAAATAATAACTATTTATCCGCCCGCATTCGCGAAATTTGCGACTTAATTGTATTTCATGAAAGTAGTTATCATTGGCGGCGGGGTTATTGGTTTAAGCAGTGCCTATTTTCTGCAAAAGAGCGGACACGAAGTAACGGTGATTGATAAAACAGATATGATGGGCAATTGTTCTTATGGTAATGCCGGATATGTTTGCCCAAGTCATTTCACTCCTCTGGCCACACCGGGTATCGTTAAGCAGGGATTGAAATGGATGTGGAACTCACGCAGCCCTTTTTATGTACAGCCAAGGTTAAGTCTTAGTCTGATAGACTGGGGTCTGAAGTTTATGAAAACAGCAACCCCTGAACACGTTGAAAAATCAGCCATTCCGCTGCGCGATATTGCTATCATCAGTAAGAAGATGTATGAAGAAATGTTGCAATCGCCTCAGTTTAGTTTTGGGTATGAGACTAAGGGCTTACTCGAAATATTTCAAACCCAAACCGGAAGTGATCATGCAAAACATGTAATGGAGAAAGCGTATGAGCTGGGCTTAACAGATACTGTATTGCTTGATCAGCAGGCGCTGCAGGCTTTAGAACCCCAAACAAGAATAAACGCCATAGGGGCGGTGCATTTTAAATGCGATGCACATCTGTATCCCAATAAACTGATGCAGCAATTGCTTGCGCATCTTAAGCAAAGTGGCGTTCGGTTACAGGGTAATGAAGAAGTAACAGGATTTGAGAACAGCAATGGTAATATCACGCATGTAACTACCGGCAAAGCTACGTATGAAGCCGATGCAATTGTAGTAGCGTCAGGATCATGGAGCAGGGAACTGGCTGCTAAGATGAATGTGAAAATTCCATTGGTGCCCGGAAGAGGTTATTCGGTTACACTGGAAGATTCGCCTTATAAACTCAATCACCCGGCAGTATTGATTGAAGGGCGTGTGGCACTTACGCCGATGGATGGTAACAAGATTCGTTTTGGTGGAACAATGGAGATCACCTCTACCAAAACACCACCAAGGTTTACAAGGGTAGAAGGTATTTTGAATGCAGTGGAAAGATTTTTTCCGGAATTTAAAGTGCCTATGCCTTCTCCTGATAAAATATGGTACGGATACCGGCCATGTTCTGCAGACGGGTTGCCATACCTTGGCCGCACCAAACAATGGAAAAATGTGGTGATGGCTACCGGTCATGCCATGGTAGGCCTCAGTCTTGGCGCAGGCACAGGAAAAATTGTGAGCGAAATACTGAATGAAGAAAAATATAGCATGAATATTGCTCCATTCAACCCCAACAGGTTCAGTTAACAAAATAATGCTCCAAATGTTTAAATGATGAGCGGATGCTACGGTATCCTGTAAATTGTATTTTTGCCCTTCATTATGGATCAGACAGCTAACTACTTATCATACGAAAGCACAGGGTATTTTACCAGGGTTGTTTCAGATTATCTGTCCCGGTCGCCAACGCTGAAACCTTTTTATCAGCACCTGCCGGATATAGATGGCATTAAGCATGCCATCGCCGCAAGGCAAAATTTCCAAACGCCAAGGGCTTTACTGGTTGATGTATTGCAACAGCAATATGCCAACATCAACACTTCTGAAAAAGTAAAACAGCATATTCAGCTTCTTGCCGATAAAAATACATTCACCATCACCACTGCTCACCAGCCCAATATTTTTACCGGGCCATTGTATTTTATTTATAAAATACTGCATACGGTAAAACTGGCTGATGAACTGTCGGTGCAAATGCCACAATATAAATTTGTTCCCGTGTATTACATGGGCAGTGAAGATGCAGATCTTGATGAACTGGGATTTGTGAATATTGGCGGCGAAAAATTAGTCTGGGAAACCAAACAAACCGGTGCTGTTGGAAGAATGAAGGTTGATAAGGCCCTGCTTAAAATGATTGATGCCATATATGGGCAGATAGGCGGGTTACCTTTTGGCAATGAACTGATTGATCTGTTCAGGCGATGTTATAGCGAAGGCAAAACCATTCAACAGGCTACGCTTGAATTGGTAAACGGATTATTTGGAGAATTTGGGTTGGTCGTATTGATCCCCGATAATGCATCATTGAAAACAGCTTTTCACTCAGTGGTTGAAAAAGAGTTAACAGAAGGATTCTCCCATAAAATAGTAGCTGCTACTATTGAGAATTTAGAGAAGCATTATAAAGTACAGGCCGGGGGCAGAGAAATCAACCTGTTTTACCTGCTTGATGATAAAAGGGAAAGGATTGAGTTAGAAGGTTCAGCTTACGGGGTTAAGTCATTGGGGCTGCATTTTTCAAAAAATGAGATCCTAACAGAACTGGCAGAATATCCCGAACGTTTTAGTGCCAATGTAATTTTGCGCGGTGCTTTCCAGGAAACGGTTTTACCAAATCTTGCTTTTATTGGCGGGGGAGGGGAACTGGCATATTGGCTGGAATTGAAAAATGTATTTGAAGCCGTACAGATCCCTTATCCTGTTTTATTGCTGCGCAATTCTTTTATGTTGATGAAACCCGAACAGGTTACCAAGCTGCAGCAATTAGGTTTTACTGATGCAGATCTTTTTAAAGACGAACTAACACTTATCAATACCCTCGTTAAACGCGAAAGTACCAACCAGGTTAATCTTACGGCTGAACTACAGCAGGCGCAAGATTATTATGCGCATCTGAGAACAGTTACCGATGCGGTTGATAAAACTTTATCTGAACACCTGATCGCTTTAGAGAAAAAAGCATTGAAACGGTTAACTGAACTTGAAAAGAAACTCCTGCGTGCAGAACGTTCTAAATACGAAAACCAAAGAAGACAAATAGCCAAACTCAAAAACGAACTCTTCCCCAATAACAGCCTGCAGGAAAGGGTTGATAATTTTTCCATCCACTATGCCACTTACGGCAAAGCCTGGCTGCAGATGATCTATGATGTTTCTACCGGATTGAACAAAGGATTTGGCGTGGTTACCTACTAACTCTGTGGAACTCCATTGCTCTGAGTCCTCTGTGTTGAAAAAGCACTCCAAATTTCTGTACTTTTTTCAACACAGAGATCACGGAGATAAAGAGGTACACAGAGTATTATTACTTATTCATCAAACCCATTGGGCCAATCTAATTTTAGTTTGGCTACTTTCTCACTTACCTCATGCCCCAGCTCCTGTTTGTAGTGCGCAATAGAGGCTGATACTTTGGCATCAGAGGTTCCAAGAATTTGTGCAGCAAGGATACCTGCATTTTTAGCGGCATTCAACGCCACCGTTGCAACCGGCACGCCATTAGGCATTTGTAAAATGGATAAAACAGAATCCCATCCATCAATTGAGTTGGATGATTTGATGGGTACACCAATAACAGGTAAAGTGGTAATAGAAGCCACCATGCCCGGCAAATGCGCAGCACCACCGGCACCTGCAATGATCACTTTTAAACCGCGGTCTTTGGCGGTTGTGGCATAATCAACCATCCGTATTGGTGTGCGGTGGGCAGAGACCACTGTTAGTTCAAATGGAATATCGAACTGTTTCAGAATATCGGCTGCAGCCTGCATAATTGCCAGGTCGCTGTCGCTACCCATTATAATGCCTACGAGTGGGGTGGATGTTGCCATAGTTAAAAGTATTCTGATGCAAGATACTTGATTTTCCGGAAGCGTAAATAACCGTGCCTTCTCGCCCGCTAAGCTTAGGCGAGCGCGGTGTGCCTTTGTGCGTGAAAATTATCTCGCACAAAGGCACCAAGGCACGGTTTGAATAGATTAAGCTATTTAACCAAGCACGTACCTGTTCAGAAAAGATTCGCTGTTTAATACTTCTATCTCAGAAAAATGAAAATCGCCGGTATCTTCTGTAACAATACATTGGCAGCCTGCATTTAGCGCAGCGTAATACTCCAGCCCATCTTCAAAATCGAGTATTTTTTTGTGGGTGGCGGCTGCCAGCACATCGGTTTGTTTATTTCCGGCAATTTTTATTTTACCTGCAAGAATGGCTATTTTCTTTTTTGCCAGCACATCGCCTCCCTTTTTAGAGGCAAAATAAAAAGCAATGGCGAAGCAGATAGGGGATGAGTACAGTTGAAAAGAGTTATTATCAGCCAAACTCAATAACCGCGCAGATTGGGTGAATAATGGATATTCTTTATTCAATACCGAAACAAGAATATTGGCATCTATAAAAACCTTCATTTCGTTTTTTTAGATTGATAGTATGCCTGTTTCAGTTGGTTGCGGGTTTTATGTTTGGTTACATAGGTTGCCTGGCCCTCGGCTACAGCCGAAACCCAATCGGCAAGAGGGAGGTCTTCTAAGGAACGGTAATTTTTTGTAGTGATGTTGCGGTATAAGAATTCAGTAAGCCTTGACAGGCTGATATTATTTGCTTCGGCAAATTTTTTGGCCCGCTCAATGACATCCTCATCAAAGCTTAGTGTGATTTTAGCATCCATACCTTTAATTTATACGACAAAAATATTAATTCTATACGTATAATTGGTAATTTTTGCTGACAATATTCCAGTCTATTTAACAAAAAAACCGTGCCTTCTCGCCCGCTAAGCTTAGGCGAGCGCGGTGTGCTTTGTGTGCAAAAAAATCTCACACAAAGACACCAAGGCACGGTTTTATAACGGGTTGATTAATTGATATCTTTTCCTTCCTTCAACTGGCTGATTAATTTTTCTACATTGTTTTTATTCAATGCATTTGGCGCAATTGGCAAGGCTTTTTCTGCATACTCCAATGCTTTTTTATAATCGCCCACACCGGAATAGCCGCGTGCCAATCCCATAAGGGTAGTAAATTGATTCGGGTTCTTTTCAAAATTAAGTTTGAAAACATCCAGCGCTTCATTTGTTTTTTTACTGCTTAGTAAAGCACGTCCATACTGGTGTATTTGTTGCATGGTGCCCAATGGAGCAGCTTCTTTCATGATCGTTTTTGCTTCTTCTGTTCTTCCCAGTTTGTCTAACACGGCTGCTTTAGTGGAGAGAGAGACAAAATTTCTCTCACCCAAAATATTGGGGTTGGTAGCAGTATCGGCCCATTGCAATGCTTCTTCCAGGTTGGTGTTATGGTCAACACACCATTGCGCTGCAGTTTGCCAGCCAAGCCAGAAAAATCCTTTATCTGTTCTCAATTCATTTCTGAATGATTCGATCTGTGCAGCAACCAGATCTACTTCTACCTTAAACGGGAAACCAAGTTTTTCCCAAAGCAGGTTAATGGTTGCCGTGTTTTCTGTTTGGTTGGTAAACTCATATTTCAACCGTTCAACAGAGTGGTCGGTAGTTACTGGCTTTATTTTTACACGGAGTACATCTTTCTTAGGATCATAATAAAAACTGCCCCATGAAGTATTGTCTTTTGAAAAGATCAGGGTACTTTCTTCCTGTCCGTAAGCAATAAAAAATCCATACCTGCCTTTGGCCAATGGTTGCCCTTCAATTTTTACATCAGTGCTAAATTCAATGGTAGTGCATTCGTTGGCACCGGCACGCCAGGGAGCTTCTTTGGTGGTTCCAAAACCAAGGTCGGCATAGCCAACCGGCACCAATTGCCCCCATATTTTCCCTTCCCTGCCTTTTACAGCGGGCCTGTCGTAATTAATGGTAATATCTGTTAAGCCCACTCTTTCGCCAACCATGGCTTTTTTATTGCCACCGCTGGGCGTGCTTGTAAGCGGACGTTGTGCCTGCAATACAGTTCCGGTAAGCAGGCATGCTGCCAGTAAAAAATGTTTCATGTGTTTGGTTTTTAGAAATACAAACTAATGATCGCAGATTACACTGATTAGAGATATATGATTAATGGAGTAACGTTTGTGATTAGTGCAGGAATTTGGGGATGGGTGGCGGAAGGAGTCTGGAGTCTGGAGTTTGGGGTTTGGAGTTGCTTCTCTTGAACTATTTTAACTACTTTAACCATTTTAACCCTTTTAACTACTTTAACTATTTTAACTCACTCACCATATATCCCGAAATACCCCTTAATACCGGTGCCGCTTTTGAAGTATGAATAGTGATGCGCAGTTTTTGTGCTTCCTGTTTGTTGAAACGGGCTATTTTTTTGCGGCCGATGGTAGTGCCTGTAAAAACCGGTTGGTAACCGGTTCTGTTAAATGATTCAATGGTGAAGGAACTGACTCTTTGGCCATAGCGGATCATTTCTTCCAATACCAGTGTATTGATCTTTGTTTTCTTTGGGAAGGTGATAATGATTTGGGTGTTCTCTTTTTGTGATGACGCCCAATAGGTTTGGATATTGTGATCAGTCAGACTACTTAGGTGTTGGCTGGAGGTGGTATTGGTACTGAGCTTAGCCTCTTTCAATACATCGGTTGCAAAAGCTGCGTCACGAAGTTTTCTGAAACCCATGAGGGAGGCGGAGTCTGCTGCATTAATTCTTCCGGATCTGTCGGGCGGCACATTTAATAAAAGATTGCCGCCATTGCCCACCGACCGGAGATAGAGATCAAATAATGTTTGTGGTGATTTTACTTTACTGTCTTCTTTTGCATGATAGAACCATCCCGGGCGGATAGATACATCTGCTTCAGCAGGTATCCAGTTTTTGCCGTTTACATTACCTGTGTTCAAAGTATCGGTAGAGGGAGCGCCAAGGCCTCTTTTAAAACCTGCGGTGTCTAATAAATTCCAGTTAGTGCTGTTGATAGTGCCATTCTCATTTCCGCACCAGCGTATGCCTGGGCCAATATCACTGAAGACAACTAACTGCGGCTGCCATTTTAAAACAGAATCTTCAAAACGCCTGAAATCGTATTGTTGTTTCTTGCCGTTGGGCCCTTCGCCGTTGGCGCCATCCCACCACAATTCAAAATACTTTCCATAATTGGTCAGCAATTCTTTCATGGTTGAAATATAAACATCATTATAAGCAGGTGTTCCGTAAAGGAGATGGTTCCTGTCCCATGGAGAAATATACACACCCATATCAATCCCTATCTTTTTGCAGGCATCTGATAAGGCTTTTACCACATCACCTTTCCCGTTCTGCCATTTACTTTCTCTTACGGTATGTTTACTGAAATTACTAGGCCATAAACAAAAACCATCATGGTGTTTGGCTGTTAGTATAATGCCTTTTGCCCCGGACTGTTTGGCAATACGTGCCCATTGTTCACAATCAAGGGCAGTGGGGTTAAAGAGGGAAGGATCTTCATTGCCTTCTCCCCATTCTTTATCAGTAAAGGTATTGGGCCCAAAATGGATAAACAGATAAAACTCTTTCTCATGCCATTGTAACTGCTCTTTGGAAGGCAATGGGGGCAATGGTTTGATGGATTGCGACAAGATGGAGGTTGTTACAATGCAACACAGGAGCAGCAAATGGGTTCTCATAACGCTGTTTGAGAAACTAATATACGGAGGAAGTAACAGATCTTTAAATCTCTGTAGTTTACAGTAATTGACGCTTATATAGCTGCACTGCATTCTCATAGCCCAGGTAAATGGCATCGCAAACCAGTGCATGGCCAATGCTTACTTCATCAAGGGTAGGAATATGTTGTTTAAAGAATTTCAGGTTGTGAAGATCGAGATCATGCCCGGCATTTAATCCTAATCCAAGCTCATTTGCTTTTAATGCAGCAATAACATAAGGTGCCACGGCCTGCTCATGTTTACCGGCGGCGTACATACCGGCATATCCTTCGGTATATAATTCTATCCTGTCTGTTCCTGTTTGTGCAGCACCTTCTATCATTTCAATAACAGGGTCAACAAAGATGGATACACGGATGCCTGCTTTTTTAAAAACATCAATAATATCAATCAGGTATTGTTTGTTTTTGATGGTATCCCATCCATGATCACTTGTTAACTGGCCCAATGCATCCGGAACAAGGGTTACCTGGTGTGGTTTGGTTTCGAGTACGAGGTCAACAAACTTTTGTTCGGTAGGATTACCTTCAATATTGAATTCGGTAGTGATGATCTTCCTGATGGCTCTCACATCATCATAACGGATATGCCGTTCATCCGGGCGCGGATGTACGGTAACACCATCTGCTCCAAAACGCTGGGCATCTATGGCCGATTTCACCACATCAGGGTTATTTCCGCCCCGGCTATTACGCAGGGTGGCAAATTTGTTGATGTTCACACTGAGTTTTGTCATAAGGCAAAAATACGAAGTTCATCTGTAGTTTGTGGATTTGTGGTTTGCAGATACTTTGTATTTGACAATGATGATGTAGCTTAGAGGTATAAAAATCTGTTATGCAGGCATTTTTGCTGAGTGTTCTCTGGCTCGCAATTATCATTTATACGATCAGGGGTATCTTTGACCGTGATGATATGGACCGGAACACCCAATTACTCTGGACCATACTCATTGTAGTGGCGCCGGTATTCGGTTTGATCATCTATTATATTTTTGGCCACCGGAAAAGAAGCTGATCACAACTATTGTGTAAACCTTTTGATCGTATCGCATGAGCTATGTTTCGTTAGAAGAATGTTTATTGGACCTTGAAAAGAATGGTCATTTAATCCGGATCAAAGAAGAAGTAGATCCATACCTCGAAATGGCGGCTATTCATTTGCGTGTATATGAGGCTGGCGGCCCTGCATTATTATTCGGGAATGTAAAAGGCTCACGTTTTCGTGCCGCTTCCAATATTTTTGGCACGTTTGACAGAAGCAAATTTATTTTCAGGGATACTTTTCAACTGGTTCAAAAGCTCATCGCCTTAAAAGATGATCCTGTAAAAGCTTTAAAACATCCGCTGGATAACCTGCAGGCAGGGTTGGCTGCAGCCAAAGCATTTCCTTTAAAAAATCCGTTTACAAAACCTGTTTTATACGAAGAGATACAAATAGCTGATCTTCCACACATACATCACTGGCCCATGGACGGCGGCGCGTTTGTAACACTGCCACAGGTTTACTCAGAAGACATGGATCAGCCGGGTATTATGAAAGCGAACCTTGGCATGTACCGCATCCAGTTAACAGGGAATGATTATGCGTTGAATAAAGAAATAGGGTTGCATTACCAGTTGCACCGTGGTATTGGTGTGCACCAGAGCAAAGCAAACGCAAAAGGCCTGCCATTAAAAGTAAGTTGCTTTGTAGGCGGGCCACCTGCAAATGCAGTTGCCGCGGTAATGCCTTTGCCGGAGGGCATCAGTGAAATGAGTTTTGCAGGTTTGCTGGGTGGGAGAAGATTCCGTTACTGCTACCGCGATGGATTTTGTATTAGCACTGATGCAGACTTTGTGATTACTGGTGAAGTATATCCAGGTGAAAATAAAATGGAAGGGCCTTTTGGAGATCATCTGGGCTATTATAGTTTGAGGCATCCTTTTCCGCTGATGCGTGTACACAAAGTGTACGCAAAGAAAAATGCCATCTGGCCATTTACTGTTGTAGGCCGGCCACCGCAGGAGGACACCAGTTTTGGTGAACTGATCCACGAGTTAACAGGCGCCGCCATACCGCAGGAAATACCCGGTTTAAAAGAAGTGCATGCCGTAGATGCAGCAGGTGTACACCCGTTACTGCTTGCCATTGGCAGCGAACGTTATACACCGTATACACCGGCCAAACAACCCGCAGAAATATTAACCATTGCCAACCATGTTTTGGGAACCGGACAATTAAGTCTTGCCAAATTCCTGTTCATTACCGCAGATGATACCAATCAGCTCAGTACACATCAGGTACAACCATTTATGGAATATGTACTGGAGCGGATAGACCTTAGCCGGGATGTACATTTTCATACCAATACCACTATTGATACATTAGATTATTCCGGTACAGGATTGAATAGTGGTAGTAAAGTGGTGTTTGCAGCGTATGGTGACGCGAAAAGAAACCTTGCCCGGGAAGTGCCGCAGGTGTTGAAAGAATTGTCTTCATTTGAAAATGTACGGTTGGCAATGCCGGGGGTGGTTGTTTTGCAAACAGGTAAATTTGTTTCTTATGAACAGGCGCATAAAGAAATGGAGATACTGGATCAGCAGTTGCAAACAAAAACAAATGCATTGGAAGGTGTTGTTTTCATTGTGGTTTGTGATGATGCCGGTTTTGCAGCAGAAAATATCCGGAATTATCTTTGGGTAACTTATACCCGCTGTAACCCATCGCATGATATATATGGCATTAATGCCTTTACAGAAAATAAACACTGGGGCTGCCGTGGCCCGTTGGTGATTGATGCCCGAATTAAACCCCACCATGCGCCCCCTTTAGAGAAAGATCCGGCTGTTGAAAAAAGCATCGACAGGTTGTTTGCGAAGGGTGGTAGTTTGTATGGGGTAAAATAATAAGCTGTTACGAGTACAGTCGGAGAATGCGTATTTTATATTTTTCCGATTTTATTTTTCTGCCACTCTTACAAATGCGCTTCTTCTTGGGGCCGGCAATTGTGCAGTTTCGCCTTTTATACCTTTCCAAAGTATCTCATTAAATAAATGATCGTTTACTCTGTCTGCATCTGTAAAATCAAGCTGTTCAGACTTAATAGCGCTTAAGGATCTGTTTTTATTTATCTCATTCAAGTCAATATTGCATGGCAAGGGTGCATATTTTGCGAAATCAGGTTTTGCGGTAAAACTTCGCCACATCGGTGTAGCCCCGGCATCGTATTGGCTCATTGGCGGAAGTCCGAGTATTAATTCCATCGTTCTTAACATACCTGATGTAGAATACATGGTATGATCCACAAATTTTCTTTTTGTATACGGACTGATCACAAGTGCATTGGAACGATGAGCATCAACATGATCCGGGCCATTTTGAGCGTCATCTTCTAAAATAAAAATCGCACTCTCATTCCAGATAGGACTTTTACTTAAGTGTTCAACAAATAATCCTACAGCGAGGTCATTATCGGCAACACAGGCAAATGGGGAAGATTTGCCAACTGCCAGTCCCTGTGTATGATCTGCACCAAAACGCACCGAATTAAAACTGGGCACCGCGCGAATAGCCACAAGTGAATCAAAATCTCTTTTCCACTGCTGAAAACGGGTGGTGTCCCGGATATGGTTTAAATAAAAGGTAGAGAAATAACTGCATTCATGTCCTCTCAGCGCAGGAATATTTCCTTTTTCATTATCCTGAAACACGCCATAAGTCCGGTAGCTAACATTGGCTTTTTTGCAAAAATCCCAGATAAAACCATCTTTGTCATTGGCTATTTCTCTTCTGCCCATGCCTTCAGTAGTTCCGCCTCTTCTGCCATAACTGGTTGGCCATGTTTTCTCAAGATAATCATTGGCATGAGCCCCCATACTCCAGTTATGTCCGTCAGCACTTACCTCTGCGTCTACAAAAAAATTATCCAGCAATACATATTCTTTGGTAAGCTTGTGTTGGTTGGGTGTGTATTTTTCTCCAAACAAACAAAGTGAACTATCACCATTTCCTTCCTTTATATCACCAAAAACCTGGTCGTAAGTCCTGTTTTCTTTTAGTATATAAAAAACATATTTGATAGGGGAGGTGCCTCCTGCTTTCATAGGAATGGGATTGCCGGGTTCTCCCTCAGTTAGCAACTCATTTTTCTTTTTGTAAGGAGTATTCCTGTAAACATACTCTGAGTAAAGAGCTAATGTTGCTTTGCCGGGCTCATTAATGATGCTTACAGTTCCTTTCATTAAACTGCCAATATACTGAAGCCTTGTATTTTCTTTTGTTTCGCCAACATGGATACCGGATGTTACTTCTTTACTTACAGGTTGAGGGCCTGATGGATTAGCAAAAGAGCTGAACCCTTTGCCATTGGATACAAAAATTTTTCTTCCAATCACCTTAACGTTTGTTGGATACCAGCCCACAGGAATAAAACCTTTTGACCGGCTTTTGCCGGGAAAGCTTACATCAAAAACAGCCAGTGCATTATTATCTGCATTGGCAATGTATAATGTTTTTTCATCTTCGGATAAGGCCAGCCCGTTAGTAACGGAACCAACCGGAGAATCAGGGTAAAGTGCTGCATCCAATACTTCTATCGTTTTATTTGTTTTTGTGCTGATGATGGAAACGCTGTTATCCCCGGCGTTGGCAACAAAAAGATACAGGCCGTTCTTTGTGAGAGTTATTTCGTTAGGGTTATAACCAACATGTATGGTATCTGAAATAACAAGGCTGCGGGTGTTAAAGACAACTATTTTTTTTCCACCCCACAATGAGATGAACAATTCTTTTTTATTGGGAGATAGGATACAGGCATAGGCCTCGTTTCCAAGAGCTTGTTTATGAATGATATTCTTTGTGTTTAAGTCAATTACATAAAGTGTATTATTTTCTTTTGTAACTGTGTAAAGAATATGTGCGGCACCGTCAATTTCAATACCTACAGGTGATATTTTCTCCGGCCATTTTTTCCCTAAAATAATACTGTCCTTTAAAAATAGTTTATTGTTTACTACGGCATATTTGAGTATCTGATTATCATTGCCACCTGAAGCATACAGGAATTTGTCATCATTGCTGAACTTAAGTCCGTAAAATGATTTTTGGATTTCTATCTTGTCAAGTATTGTTTCATTAACGGCGTCAATTAGCTGAATGCTTTGTACACTTTGTCCGTTATTGGCTAGAGCAATTATTTTTCTCGAGGAAGATACTGCCATGTTTAGCGGAAGGTCTCCTGCTTCCAGGCTGCGGCCTGCAGGGGTTAGTGTCCAGCCATTTGGTAATAAAACCTTCTTTTTTTGCAGTAAGGGTTTAACACCATTATCCTGGGCTAAGATGCCGGTTGTAAGGCTAACAAAAAACAAAAAACAGGAGACCTTTTTCATTGCTATTATTTAACTGATGAGTTATTTTCGGGGATTACTTGTCCCACCACACTTTTGCATTACTGTTGTCTTTGCCGCCTAAAGCAGTTACAGCCGCATTATAATTTGACGGGTTTAAAGATTGCAAATAGGTTGGGTAAGGTATCCTGCTCGGGAACGGATTTTCAGCAGGAATGCCTGTTCCCCTTGGTAGTATTGGATAACCGGTTCTTCTTTTTTCAAACCACGCCTGGTAATCCACAAAAAAGTAGGCATAATATTTCTGTAGAATAATTTGCTGCAACTGGTCATCAATACTGCCGGCAGTATTGAAAATAACACCGGGTTGTGTAAGATAATTTGCCGGCATTACGGCGCCCCATTGTGTCATAGAAGCATTAATGCCATTTTCGTAATGCGCCTTCGATGTTTTGCCGGTATTAAATCCATTTAATGCCAATTCAGCTTTAATAAATTCTTCTTCAGCATATGTAATCATTACTCCCAAATACGAAGATGTTTTAAGTTCATCTGTATAACTTGAATTTTGGCCAACAACATAGGAAGTGGTGGTTGGATATCCGCTTTCAATACCCCGGTAAACAGGAACTCCGCCTACAGTAACCGGTATTGCCCAAACAGTACGGCGGGGATCATTGTCGGTATTCATTTTATTGATAAAAAATTTTGTGTAGTAATTTTCATTTCTCCAATCTAATTGCCTTGCAGTATAATTGGGATTGTAGTAAGGGTTCACATTGGGGTATCTGAAAATACCATCATCAGCGTTGCTTGTAAAAACAGGATATTTCACTGCGTCGGCCAGTATTGCATTGATCTGGCTGTTTACATCTATTTCTCCCTGACGTTTTGATAATCGTAATAAAAGCCTTAAACGCAAAGTGTTGCAGAATTTTTTCCATCGTTGTATGCCAATGTTCTTGCCACCCGAGAGGGTATTGGATGGGTACACATAATCGCCGCCGTAGGATAACGCTTTCGTATCATCAAACAGGTCATTGGCAATAATCAGATCGCCCAATATCTTTGTATAGATTTCTTTTTGTGAGTCGAACTTTGGTTGAAAATTTCCTGATTCAGCCTTTATCGCTTCAGAATAGGGGATATCTCCATACAAATCTGTCAATATTGAGTATGCCCAGCTTTTATAAACCAAAGCGATGGCTTTGTAATTTTTTTCTCCCAGTTTATCAGACAAAGAAATGATGCCTTCAATATCTGTGAGGTAGGTATAAAAACTATTCCATACCCCGGTTCCTGCTGTAATATAATACCTGTGAACGCCACCACTGTTGCTGCTCCTTGGCGCGTCAACCTGCATTAATTCATGGGTAAAGCTTCGGGCACTCCCTATGCTGCTGTTTACAATCCGGTATTGCATTTGCCCCAGCATAACACCTGGTGTAACACTTTTCGGGCGGTTTGGATCTGTGTTCAGATCCTCAAAGTTTTTTGTACATGATACAAACAGGCAACTGAGTATTGCGATTTGCAGATATAGTAATTTATGTGTTTTCATCGATGCTGATATTAAAGGGTGTTTTAGAATTTGAAAGTGAGGTTGATACCCATATTTCTTGCTGAGGGGAACTGCATTAATTCAACCCCGGGTGTGATGGTACCACTATTTAAATTGCCGCCTTCCGGATCAAACCCTGGAAATTTTGTAATATTAAACAGGTCCCTGCCATATACAGCAACACTGGTTTCTTTAATGCCGATTTTTGCCAGCAAATTTTGTGGAAGCCTAAACTCTACCCTTGCTTCTCTTAGTTTCAGATAGGTAGCATCATAGATATTCATTTCTGCATTACTGATTGCATACACGGTTTCATAATATGAACTGGCCGAAACATTTACTTTATTGGGTACATATTTGCCGGTTGCAGCATCTAATACCACACCATCACCTACAATACCATTATCGCGGCCCGGCAGTGTTATTTTGGTTTTACCCAGTGTATTTGATTTGTGGTTTGTTTGTGAATACATGCTGCCGCCATGCTGGTAATCGAACAGGATACTTACCCTGAAATTGTTAAATACAAACTCGTTCATTAACCCCGCTTTCCAATCAGCAAAAGCATTGCCCCATACTTTTGTGTTTGCATCCAATGTTGCAGGAAGGCCTGTTGAGTTGTAAATAATCTGTCCGTCTGGTGTGCGTTGAAATCCTCTGCCATACATATCTCCCATTCTGCCACCAACCCTTGCTTCAATGCTTACATTGTTTTCATGGCTATAAATTACCTGACTTGTTACGCCGTTACTTAACTCTTTTACATAACTCCTGTTGCGGCTCCAGTTGAGAGTAGTAGTCCATTTAAAGTTCCTTTTAGCTATGGGCACTCCTTTTAGTTGCACTTCTATTCCCTTGCTTTCAATTAAACCTGCATTAATCAGTGCTGATGAATAACCTGATGTAGGATCTAACGGAATGGCAATAATCTGATTGCGGTTATTGTTTTGATACGTTGAGATATCTATAGACAAACGGCTTTTGAATAGCCTCAGGTCTAAACCTGCTTCATAGCTTGTGATAATTTCTGGTTTTAAAGCAGGATTATACAAGGTTGATGAATTGGTGAAGTTATTGCCATATATCCTGTCATAATATTTTGATGTCTGATAAGGTCTGGTATCATTACCTACCTGTGCCAATGATAATCTCATCTTTGCAAAAGATACCTGAGTTGGTAAGGTAAAAATATCGCTCAATAAAAAGCTGGTACTGATAGATGGATAAAAAAACGAGTTGTTGCCATAGGGGAGTGAGCTGCTCCAGTCGTTCCGACCGGTGATATCCAAAAAGTATTTATCTAAATACGACCATTGTGAGGTTGCATAAATACTGTTAATTGCTTTTTTTGTTTTTACCGGATCAGCTACGGCCTGGTCTAAACTATTTGATATCTGGTAAATACCCGGTTGGGCCAGCTTGTCGGCATACATTCCTGCAAAATCATAAGTCTGCTTCAACGCATTGGCACCTACTGATACACTATACTTGATTTTGTTTTGGATATTGTCTTTATAGGTCAGTAAGGCATCTGTATTTATTTCATAATTAAATACATTTTGTTCCCTATAACTTCCCTGAGGGAATTTGGTAATACTGTACGGGCGTTGCTGAGAACGAAACTCGAACGACATATCTACTCCCGAACGAACCATTAATTCCAGTTTTTTGCTGATCTCATAATTTGCAGAAAATGTTCCAACTACTCCGTGTTTATTTAACTTATTGAGGTCTTCATATATGTCTATATATGGGTTGTCGGGCCCGCTATAAATAGGGCTCCTTTGCTGAATACCCTCTAATCCGGGCATCCAATATGGTTTAAACCAATTGTGATCTATATTGGGTGCTGTTCCAATAATTAAAAAGTACATGAGTGTTTGGTTATTGTAACCGGCAGAAGGAAGGTTGTCGCTTTTCTTATTTGTATAAGTTACTTTCCCGTTGATCTTTAATTTATCTGTTATCTTTTGGTTTACCGATAAGGTTGCGGTTAATCTTTCATAACCTGTGTTTGGTATGATCCATGAATTCTTTAGGTGAGACACCGATAAACGTGCTGAACCTTTGTCTGATCCGCCTTCTATTGAAACGTTGTTTGAAAATGTTAACCCTGTCTGAAAAAAACCTTTTATATAGTCGGGATAAGCAACCCAGGGCGTTCGTTGGGTTGCTTTATTATCGGAGGTAAAAGGATCAAATTGAAAATAGGATTGCCCATTAAATTTGGGTCCCCATGCCCTGCCTGCAGCTGCATTAGTGCTTGTGTTAGGTCCATCTGCGCTGTTGCCATAAGAGTAGTATGCATTTGTTCTGCCTTCACCATATTCGTATTGATAATCTGGCCAACGGTTAACCTGGTCAATACTTATGTTTGTGTTATAGGTAATGCCTAAGCCCTTTTCTTTTCTGACACCATTTTTTGTGGTAATGATTAAAGCGCCATTTGCTGCACGACTGCCATATAATGCAGTTGCTCCCGGCCCTTTTAATACAGTAACACTTGCAATATCATCCGGGTTAATATCTGATAAATCTGAACCATAATCTACTGGACTATCAGCTGCCAGATGCGCCTTGAAACCGGTGCCGGTTATTTTACTGCTAACCGGTACACCATCAATAACGATCAAAGCCTGGTTATTATCGAGATTCAGTGAGTTCTCGCCACGTAAAGTAATCCTTGAAGAACCCATGGGCCCGGAACCGGTTCCCTGTATATTTAATCCGGCCACTTTGCCTGATAAGGAATTAACCCAGTTATTGGTCTTGGCATCTTTCACTGCGTTTTCATTAACAGATTGTGCTGCATAACCCAATGATTTCTCTTCTCTTTTAATACCCAAAGCTGTTACTACCACTTCATTTAAAGAGGAACTAACACTCCTGAGCTTGATAAGAAGCGAATTATTTTCATTCTGTTTTACCAGGTATTTTTTCACAATGCCTGTTTCATAGCCTATATATGTAACTGAAAAATTGTAAGTATTACCGGAAATCAGCTTTCTGAAAATAAAGATTCCTTTATCGTCTGTGGTTCCCGTATAACTTTCTTTAGTGGCTGTATTGGTTACCTGAACTGCAACACCTTGCAGGATTTCGTTTTTTTCATTGATCACAGTTCCTGTAACAACCGATGTTTGTTGTGCGAAAAGCGCAGCTACAGAACAGGATAAAGCAGATGCAAAGAGAAATGCCTTTACAGTTTTTCTGAGTTCCCCGTGAAATTTAATTTTCATATTTAGTTAACTTTTGATTTGGCAATAAAATATCTGTACACTTCTTCAGTGAATTGCAATCCTTTTAATACGTGATTTTTAGTTAGGCTTAACTATCGTAAATCCTTCTGTTGTTTTTTTAGATTCTAATCCATTCATTAATGCAATTACTTTCAATACGGCTGCTATATCATCCATGCGATTGATTGTTCCGCTAAAATTCATTTTGACAATATGCTCTGCTGTAAAATCAATCTTCACATTGAAGAAAAGAGACAGGTCTTTCATTACCTCAGGTAAGGAAGTATTGCCAAATTTTATTTCCTGGCTTTGTGCCTGAATAGTATTAGATTTTAATCTGGGTAACTGACTGTTAATGTCATGGAAATTTGTTACAACCGCCATAGTTCCCGCTTCCCGGTTATATAACATTTGCTCACCAGGATTGAGTAAAATATCTTTCCCCCAGTTTTTAAGTTTTTCAATAGCCCTGATCACTACTTTTCCGGTATATAATTTTACCTGAATATTTTTTGTTTCTTCCGTATCAAGCGTAACCCTGAATGAAGTGCCCAGAGCCGTTGTAGATAAGCAGCCTGAATAAACCGTGAATGGTTTTTCTTTGTTTTTTGCAACTTCGAAAAAGGCATCACCTTTTAATTTGACCTCTCTTTTATTATTTGGGAAGGTTTCGGGAAAACTGATAGAACTATTCTTATACAGTTTTGCTGTTGAGCCATCAGGCAATTCTATTTCTTTGGGAGAACTATTTGTATTGATTTCTATTCGCCATTCCGGAAATTCGTTTTTTGCCTGCCTTGCATTACTGCTCTGGTTATTCCGGGTACTGGTAGCGGCAATATCTTCATTTCTAAATAAATGGGTTTGTGTAATAAAGCTAAGCCCCGCCACCAGTATCAGCGATGCAGCGTCAATCCAGTACTTTTTCTTTTGAATTATAGTTATTACTCCTGCCTGCGGTCTCCCGAAAATGCTTGATTTTACTGCTTTGTATAACTTTTTCGAGGTTTCCGTATTAAGTTCTTCCTTTACATTTATACTATCCCATTCTTCTTTGGTAAGGTATTTATCCAGTTCCTCAGCATGCTCAGAAAAATACAGAGCAATCGCCTCAACTTCTAAAGAGGTGCATTCGTTTGCAAAAAATCTATTAATCAGTTCTTGTGTTACCTGCATAAAAACGTATACTATCCTGAATACGTTTGTTAAAGCCTTTTACCACTGTCGGTAACATTTACTTAATATAGGCAAATGAAAGTTCTCTGAAGATCAAGCGGAATAAATCAATAACAGGAAGGTTATTGATTTAATATGTCTGACAGCTTTTGTCATGTGGTCTTCCACTGTATGAATAGAAATTGATAAGTGATTGGCAATTTCCTGGTAGCTAAAACCCTGTATACGATTGAGGATGAACACTTTTTTTCTTACAGGCGGCAGTGTTTTGATCGCATGGCTGAAATAGTCTGATAATTCGAAACTATGGTCGGGAAGAATTGCCTGATTTGAAACTGTACTAATTTCTAAATCGGTCATTTTTGCATTTTTGATTGATTGCTGACGGATAAAATCAATCAAACCCGTTCTTGCTATGTTGAAAAGCTGGGTGTCTAAAGTATATTTTTCAGTTAATGTATGCCGGAATCTCCAGAGTTTGATAAAGGTTAGTTGAACCAGTTCAGATGCTATATCATCTGATTTTGTTTTTTTACGAAAGTAATTATACAGCTTTACATGGTATTGGGCATACACCTGTGTGAACGCTTTTTCACTTCCTTTTTTTATGGTTGTAATTTGAATCAAAACTATTCAGGATAAGTTTGAGATCTTCAAACGGGGTACGAAGTGACGGAACTGAAATAAATTCTGTATTAAGTGATGATTAATTAATTGTTACAAAAGATATTGCATCTATAGAACCATTATATGTAATTTTAATATTCAGATTATAATCTTTTGTAAGGTTTGGGTATTACTCCCGTCTAATTATTAGACTAATGTTTATTGTCATAATTTAAGTTTATGAAGAAGACCTTTTTGCCCATCTTGTCCATTGTATTCTCAGCCGTTTCAGTATTTGCCCAACCATACCCAAAAGGATTATCTGTAGGAGATAAAGCTCCTGTGTTTACTGCTAAGGATAGTAAAGGACAGCCTTTTGTACTTGATCAGCAATTGAAAAAAGGAGAGGTGGTGCTGATTTTTTATCGCGGACAATGGTGCCCTTTCTGTAACAAACAATTGAACAGCCTTAACGATTCATTGCAACTGATTGCTTCCCAAGGCGCAACTTTGGTGGCCGTAACCCCTGAAACGACTGAGAATGTTGGCAAAACCATCGGTAAAACCCAAGCATCATTTTCTATTATCAGTGACGCGAACCTGTCTATCATGAAATCTTACCAGGTAGCTTTTGAGGTTGATCAGGCTACACAGGATAAGTATAAAAAATATGGTATTGATTTCAAAGTTGCCAACGGCAGCAATGGTGCAAATTTACCGGTACCCGCTACCTATATCATTGGTAAGGACGGAAGGATCAAATATGTTTTCTTCAATCCTGATTACCGGTTACGTCCTTCAGTGAAGGATATTGTTGATCATTTATAATCTAAAATGCTGCAAGATGAAAATGATTATTCAAAAACTTAAGGTAGTTGCTTTTGGAGTATTACTGATTGTTTCTGCATTGATGCTGGCCAGTTCACAGAAAAAATCTATCAATACTAAACCAAATAATGTGTCAGCCACTAAAGGTATAGCTGTACTGGAATTATTTACCAGTCAGGGATGCAGCAGTTGCCCGCCCGCAGATGCATTGCTGGCCGAATATGCAGACGCACATAACGAACATATTATCCCTTTGTCTTTTCATGTTGATTACTGGAACCGTTTGGGATGGGCAGATCCTTTCAGCAATAAATCATACAGCGAAAGACAGCAGTGGTATAGCCAATACCTGCACAATGAAAGTATATATACTCCGCAACTTATTGTGAACGGAAGAAAAGAAACAGCAGGAAATAACAGGAATGCGGTAAACAAACTTATTCAGGATGCATTGCTGGTAGAGAAGCCTGCCACTATTTTAGTAGAAACAGTTTCAGTAGATAAAAATCTGATCGGGTTTCATTATAAGACAGCTAATACAAACCGGAACGACCTGTTAAATATTGCATTGGTTCAAAAACAGGCCACTACGCATATTAAAGCGGGAGAGAATAATGGCTTAACCATCGCCAATCATAATATTGTCCGCTCATTTGCAACACAGGCCATCAGTAATGAAGGCGAAGGGGCCATCAATCTTCCTGTTAGCTTTAAACCTTCGGAATATGCATTGGTGGTATATGTTCAAAACAAAAATGATCTTTCAATAATAGCTGCTGCCAGTAAAGATCTGTAGTAGAGCAATCAATTCTTATTTACTGATTTCTGATTTTTAATTAAGAATTGATCTCCACCCATGTATGGTCTGCCAATAATCTTGCGGAAGAAATAAATTGTTTAAATGGTCCGGCGCCGCCCCACTCATGCGGTGCTACCAATGATAACATATGCGTGCCATTTTTTTTTTCGTATAAATGATAGGTATGCCCGATCTGTGGTTTGAAGCTTAATCTTGCTTCATAGATCATCATGCTTAGTTCTTTTCGTTTGCGTATTTCCTGCGCCTGTTTTGCCAATAACTCAATCTGCTGCCTGATCTGGTCGAGCTGCATATTGGTTTGTTCTTCCATGGCAGAAAGCGCTTTGTGTTTGATCACTCCTTCTTTGGTGGGCCTGATAACCACGCTGCCAACTGATGAAGCATAGGGAAGGATATTCATCTGTTTATGATAGATCTCTGTATTTACAAAAGGTTCGCCCTCTTTGGTAGTTCCTTTCTGTGTTACTTTCATATAACCATTGGGTAAGATCTCATTGGTTACTTCCAGTATTGTTTTTTCTTCTTTGATGAAAATGGTTTGCAGGGTAGAAGCATTGAGGATGCCGGATTTGATCGTATCGGCCATATCCTGATTTTCAAAAGGATGCAACTCCTCATCCGGCACCATCTCGTATTGCGAGTAGAAAGCTTCATTATCAAGACTAACCCAGTTAATACTAATGCTTAATGCATGACCATTACGGATACTTTCTATTTTATAGTTGCCGCTTTTTGGGGTGAGACCATATTGGAAATCGCATTTCTCAGGAAACAATTGCCAGCCGGCTAAAAAATTATAGGCTTGTACCATCTTTTTTCAAAATCAATCTTGTGGGTTAATTGCAAAATACCTGTGCAAAGTTGCTTTTTTCACACAAATAAATAAAAGACAACTTCTGTTATATCAGTTTGTGACAGCAAAATCAGGCCTTTTAATCAGTTGGCTTATATACCTGAAGCGAAGGTCTGTATTAAATGTGATGTTCCATTTACTCATGGTTAATGTGCCATAGGTGCGTGGATAGTAATAGGCCTTCAGTTCCATGGTTCCGAATACCAGGTTTTCATTGCGGGTTCGTGCACCGCCACCAATGGCAGCATATATCTGCCCGTTCTTAACCAAACTGCCAATGGGTTTTAGGTAAGAGACATTGGCAAATACAAATGGCGCAAAACTAAACCCAACAAATCTCCATGTATTATAAAACACAGACTCCCCGTTAAAACTAATGCGTGTTGATGCTTTAATATCGGGGTTGTTTAACTGGGGAATACCATAGTCGCTGGATAAACGCAATGGGTCGTTCATCTGCGTTTTTAATAATTGTGTGATGCTGCCACTTAAAAAATGACGGAGATACCAGCGGCTTCTGCCCAGTTTACGGAGCTTGGTAAAATATTCCAGGCTGGTTAACATACTGATATCTTCCAGGCTCCCTTTGTTAAAGAAAGTTCCGAGGCGGATATTATAATTCAGGTAATTGTTTTTGTTGGAGAAATAATTACGCTGGTAATCAAACCCAACATATGGCCTTGATACAAGGTTACGGTTACTCCAGCCCGAAATAAATGAAAGGCTGAAACCTTCCGGTATATCCTCGTTTCGGCCGAAGCCGTATAAGAAATTGGTTCGGTAAAAATCCTGTTCAAATATGGTGAATGAACTGAGTACTGATACAAGATCAGAATAATTATAGTTATAATTGGTTTTGTAAAGATCAGGTACATCCTGAAAATTTTTATGTATGGCACGAAGAGAGATAACGCGCTTATACCTCGATTTAAAATTCTGCTCCAACTGCCTTCTTGCCCCAATATTATAGCCGGCCCATACATCAAACACACGGTATTTATATTTGAAATCAGAGCGGTATAAGGAATCAGATACGTATGCGTTTTGCGTAAAATGAGTGGCTATCTCAAATGCGCCCGTCCAAACATGGTAGGGACTTACCAGTGGGAGTTCGCCCTGCAGGTAAAGATTTTTTTCTTCCCTTCGTCCGCTGTTAAAAGCGGGTGTCTGGTTTTGATAGCCTGCAGCAAGGTTAATAAAACTGCCCAAAACATTTCTTTTTAAAACCTCAAAACCAATTCCATAATTGGGATGCCTGTTTGCGTCAAACAGGTTTCTGACCTGGATACGATTACCTGTTCCCAGGAGATTATCGTCGTTAAATTCATAACTGGCTATTTTTCCGGTAACCTCATCTATGCTGCCGCCTATCGGAAATACGTCTTTACTCAGAATGATCACATCTACAGAATCTGAACCGGGGGCAGCATACTTCACTACTATTTTCGCATCCTGTAAAAAAGAGAGTGCACGCAAAAATCTTTCATTATCTGCCAGCAAATAAGGGTACAGTGTGTCGCCGGGCGTAAAAAAAAGATTGTTAAGGATTGTTTTCTTCCCGGTAGTGGTATGCAATGCATCGCCTACATTGGTAAAAAAATTTTTGATCACCCTTGTTGTATCATTTATCGATCTGTTGAAACTGATCTTCTGTACAGCTACATGGCGAATGATCTTTCCTCTGTAAGGGTTAAACATTTCTTCATTCTTAATAACACCATCGCCTGGCAGCACGGGTTCGGGATTATTTACAGAGAGGGCCCGGCCTAACCTGCCCAAAAGGCCTTTTTTCTTTGCAAGAAAAAAAACAGTATCCGTTGGCTCGGTAACCTGTGCAGGAAGATCCTCAATGCTGATACCTGCCAGCAAAAGCCATACTATCGTTTTAATGATATGTTGTATGGGCCGTTGCATCATTAGAAATCAGTACTGAGATTAGAAAACAATCTGAAGGTAACTAAATCATCTGTAAATCAGCAGAGTATCGGTTTGCGTATTGTTAAATCCGGTAGAAGTACAGTTAATCCGTTTTCTATAGCGTTTTTTCCATTACAATAAAAAATAATGGCTGCTTGGGCAGACCAAATTCGGGATTGGCAGGGAAGGGCTCTGTTTCTCCGGTTGGCCGGTAACCGTGCCTTTCGTACCAGCCTATAAGTTCATGCCGCACCGCAATAACGGTCATGGTAATGGTTTCACAATTGTTTTGCTTTGCATGATGTTCTGCTGCGGCTAATAATTGTTTGCCAATCCCCTTTGCCTGCAGGTTGGGCGCAACAGTTAACATACCGAGATACATTTTGTTCCCTTTCTTTTTAAGATATACGCAGCCGGATAATGCATTGTTTTCATCCCTGGATAGCAATATCACCGAGCCTGGCTCTTCTATCTGTTTTTGTAAAATGCCTGAATTGGTGCGTAAGCCTCCCAAAAGGTCAGCCTCGGTTGTCCAGCCCTGTTTAGAGCTTTCACCACGATAAGCACTGTTGACCAATACATCAATTGCTGCAATATCTTTTTCTGAAGCGGGGCTGATTTGTTGGGATGGGAACATAGCTGTTTAAGCGATTGATTTAATGACAATATCACCCGAAATTATTTCAAATAAAATAAATAGAACAGGAAGTAGGTAATCGTTGAATATTCAAAAGCAAGAAACCCCGCTATTAAACGGGGCTTCCTGGATTGATTTTCTATCAGTCTTGTTTTAGGATGGTGGATTATTGGGGGTATTTGAATACCCATCTTTTAAAAAGGTATCATTAAAGTATGGTCAGCCCATCCATTCTGAATGGATCCAGTATTTTATCATTAGGTTCGAGTTCGGTGATAAGGATATCAATATCATTAACCCCGCAAACCCTGATTCTTTGGTGGGAGTTTAATTTTTCTGAGATCGTCATAACCACTGTTTTAGAGGCAGATTCTACCATGGCATTTTTTAGCTGCGCCACGTCCCAGTCGTTATCTGTGATCCCATGCTCAGGGTCTATCGCGTTAATACCGAGAAAACATAGATCGGCCTTAATATGCCTGATCTTGTTGATGGCTTCCCCACCCACAGCGATCTGTGATTTTTTTGAGATCTTATCACCAATAAAAATGACTTCTATATTCGGGTGTTGCGAATACTCAAAAGCAGCGGGTATGCTGCCGGTAAAAAAAGTGGCTTTCAGGTTTTCGGGCAACAGGCGGGCCATTTCTACAATAGTGGTTCCGCCACCGGTAAGTACAAACATGCCATCTTTGATAAGAGAAGCGCCTTTTTGTGCTACTATTTTTTTACTGTCAACATTATATACATCCGACCGCAGGTAGAAGCTGTTGAACGACTTGGATAGGGCCCCCCCATGCACTTTTATCAGTTTGCCGCTTTCTGCCAGCTCGTTTAAATCGCGACGGATAGTATCTTCAGAAACGTTCATAGAAACGCTGAGATCAGCCGATAATACACTGTTATGCAGGCTTACCTGGTGTAAAATGTATGCCTGACGTTCTTTTTTAAGCATGAAAGCACGTTATTAAAAAACTAATTTCTACTAAATTCTTTATAAAACAAATAAAAAACCGCAAATTGTTGCACGGCTTGCCAATAAAGTCAACAAAAAGCCGCAAAAATGAACAAAAATTTACATAAGTTATGCAGCATCGGCTCTGGTGATTCCCGGGTTATTCTGGGATTAATGAGCGGTACTTCTCTCGATGGACTGGATATAGCCTTATGCCGGTTTACAGGCAGCGGACGGGCAACAAAAATTGAATTACTTCAATTTGATACAGTGCCGTATGAAAATGATTTTAAAGAAGAGATCAGGTCCGTTTTTTCGAAACGAAACGTAGATCTTGAAAAAGTATGTGTGCTTAATGGTTGGGTGGCACAACAGCATGCAGCAATGGTTTTGGCATGTTTGAAGAAATGGAATATCACTCCGGGTGAGGTTGACCTGCTGGCAAGTCATGGACAAACCATCTATCATGCCCCCAAATCATCCCGCCCCGTAGACCGCTTTGATAACGCCACTTTGCAGATTGGAGATGGCGACCGGTTGGCTGTTTCAACGGGCATTATAACACTTAGCGATTTCAGGCAAAAACATATTGCGGCAGGAGGAGAAGGCGCACCATTGGCGGTGTATGGCGATTATTTTATGTTTGGTAAAGAAGGTGAAAACCGCATCATGCTGAATATTGGCGGCATTGCCAATTTTACTTATTTACCAGAAAACCTTGATGCAACATCGATTTTTAGTACCGATACCGGTCCGGGCAATACCTTAATGGATGCATATATCCGGCAACATTTTCAATTGTCATTCGACAAAAATGCAGCAGTGGCAAGGCTTGGCACGGTAAATGAAAAATTACTGCGCCAGTTATTGCAACATTCATTTTTTGAGAAAGGGTTCCCCAAAACAACCGGGCCTGAATTATTCAATCTTCGCTACATAGATAATGCTATATCAGCGGCCGGCATTAATTCTATTTCTCATTTTGATATGATGGCCACCCTTAACCGTTTCAGCGCAGTAACTATTGCAGAAGCGATAAAGCGGAGCCTGCAAAAAAATCAATCCTATGCCATCTACACCAGTGGAGGCGGTATGCATAATCCTATTCTGATGCAGCATTTACAGGAATTATTGCCGAGTTACAGTTTTCATACTACGGAGGCATTGCAAATTAATCCCGATGCAAAAGAGGCCCTGCTTTTTGCCGTATTGGCCAATGAATGTGTGGCAGGAGGTAATACACCCATTGGTAATGGTACGGCAGATATTCCTTCGGTAAGTATGGGGAAGATCAGTTTTCCTTCTTAACACAGTCATATAATTACCTAAAATACCCTCTACACGGTATTGTGAAAGGTCTATTAAATAGTCTCTTTGTCTGACTAATTAATAAGACCCAAATGAAAAATTTCTCAGTAAAAATTTGTACCGGCCTTTTAAGTGTATTGCTTAGCCTGGCATGGGTTATACCTGCCAATGCCCAAAGCAGAATTGGAATAAAAAAAGTAGATGTCTGGGCCTCTCTTGCTTTTGCAAGCCCCAAAGACGCTTTAAAATCAAGCTATTCATTCGGCAATGCCATGCAGTTGTATTATGGAGTGGATCTGCCATTTGTTTTTTTGGATTATGGTAAGAATCAACAGCATGGTGCTGTATTTGCCGCTTTCCTCGATCATGAAAAAGCAAATTTCACTGATGATGCGTTTATTACGGATGGGTTAGATGCCAAATTTACTTCCGCCGGTTTAAGGGTGTACCCCTTTGCTTCTAAACAATTAAGTTCTTTAGCTGACCCCAACCAGGTAGATAAAAGTGCTTCAAAGCTTGGTCAGGATGTGGGTTTTCTGGCCAAACTTGGATTGGTCATTTTGCATAGTTCCTATATTGATCTGGGCTTCGCACATGCTGCATTAATTGAAAAGCCTACACCCGATGTAACAAGGACCGCTACCGTATTTGGCTATGGCTTAACTCCGGCATTAGCTATTGGCAGAAAAACAAGTTTTCATCTCGACGTAGGATTCAGGAAATATTCTTGGACCAATGGACTTAACACAAAATCTTCTGTTAACTCCTTCCGTCTTGGGTTTGGGCTGGGTATTAACCTTTAGTGCCTGAATCATCAAACATATTCTTTATTCAAAAAAAATAGATCATGAAAAAGCAATTAGTATACCTGATGTGTTTGTTGTTGTGTGCCAGCGTTTCTTTTGCACAAAGCAAACAAAAAACAACTGCAAAACCTGTTCCTTCAGCGTTTGAAAAAGTATTGAATGATATAGGATTTGAATATGAAAAAATATCCGATAGTCTTGCTGAAATCCCTGTTGAAGGCACCAATATCCCCTCTATTAAAGTTCGTCTGGGTAAAGTGGATGATCTGTATATCATTTATCTCAATTTAACCAAAGCGCTGCCGGGTAAGCTTGATGAAACAAAATATCAATACCTGCTTCAAAAGAATAATTTTTTTGATGTGGTTAAGATCTCGCTTGATAAAGTAGATAAAGCCCAGGATTTTTTCTATATCAGGGCCGAAGTATATGCATACGGTGCAAAAGCGGCCAATCTTAAAAGAATCGTCATACAGGTTGCAGATGCTGCTGATATTATTGCGGGAGAATTAAAATAATGTAGCGGCCCGGGTAAAAGATCAGAAAGCAAATTTGCCAATAAACTGCGCCTTCGCGCCTTTGCGTGCAAATCATTTTTACACTGAACCACAGTATCATCTCAATAAAACAGGTTACCAATGAAATATTTTTTCTTTTTTCTGCTTTTGATCAGCGTGTATTCATGCAAACCCAAACAGGGAATGCATGAGAATGATCAGGCTATGTCGGCAGAGCAAAAACAGCAATTAGAAAAGAAAAGACTTACTTATTTATACCAAAACAATTTTAACAGCCTGCTTGATTTTGCTGAAGGGCTGGCCATTTTTGAAACTGATTCCTCTTGCGGTGCCATAGATACTTCAGGTAAGATTGTTTTTTCTGTGCAACATGCTGATCTGCTAAGTTCTTTCAGCAATGGATATGCGGTGGTAACCTATCCCGGAGATGACCAGCGCCAGGCATATCTTGATAAAAAAGGAAATATTGTTTTTGATGCTGCTGCGCATGGGATGACTTATATAGACATATTTGATTCTTTTGGCCATGCGGTGTTTAAAGATAAAAACGGGAAGTATGGTTTGCTGAACCAACAGTTTCAGGTAATGATTAAACCTGTATATAAAAGCGTGCTGGTTGTTGACAGGAACAAGTTTCGGGTAATTCAGGATGACAAAGCCACACTCATTGATTCGTTAGGAAATAACAAGCTAGCAGGTTTGCAGTTCGACCTGATTGAAACATATACCACCGATAATAAAATGTTTTGCATGAATAACGGTGTATGGGGAATCTATGATTCTACCGGGAAACTGTTACATACCTACGATGCAAGCCAGTTGATATACCTATCCGGATTAGCGGCTATATCAAAAATGGATGAACAGGAAAATTATGTATGGGCCCTTGCCGATACAGCCGGAAAAATGGTAGTTCCCTACGGCAGGTATAGTGATTGCAGCAGCGCAGTTAACGGGCTGGCAATGGTTTACAATGAAGAAAAACTGCATTTATTTTCGGATGAATTTCAGAGGAAACTGGGGTATGTGGATGTTTCAGGGCGTGAAGTAATACCCCTGCAATATGAAGACGGATACTCATTTATAGATGGTGTAGCCCTCGTTAAAAAAGGAGGCCTGTGGGGATATATTGATACAACAGGAAAAGTAATCCTTGATTTTAAATACGAAAACGCCGGCCAGTTCAATAACGGATATGCAACGGTAATGTATCAGGGCAGAGAAATGGTTATTGACAAAACCGGGAAGGAGTTAACGTTTAAGTAAACATAGAGATGAGAATATTGATCGCAATACCAATAATTCTGTTACTGTTAGCGGGATGTCATCAGCAGGATGCTGAGAAGAGCAAACATAGCTCAGCAATGCCTCTTGCAATAGATGATTCAACTGCATCGGAGCTAACTAAACCCGCTAACCGAAAATTTATACGCTCAGCAGAAGTTAAATTCAGGGTGGAAGACCTGCACAAAACATCCCAGGCTATTGAAGAAATGGTTAAGGGAGAAAAAGGGTTTCTTATCTACACCAACTTTTCTAATACAGTAGATAATACCTCTGTTGTTTCTGTAAGCAGGGATTCTTCATTGGAAACAGTTTACTATACCATTGGCAACACCATTACGTTTCGTGTACCAACTGTGCGTTTTGATACCGTACTCCGACAGGTAGAGGCATTGGCAGATTTTCTGGATTACCGCATTGTTAAAGCGGATGACGTGTCTTTTCAGATGCTTTCCAATGATCTGGCAGTTAAGCGATCCGTTTCCGGAAATAAAAAAAATAACCGGGAGCAGGCAGATAATGCGGCAGTATCCAACTTATACCTGAACGACCAGCTTTCTTACAGCACAGTAAGCCTGCTGATCTCTCAACGGCAATCTCTGAAAAGAACCATGATAGCCAATGCGGCTAATATAAAAGCGTATACACCGGGCTTTGGCACAAAAATGATCGATGCTTTGCTGGAAGGATGGAGCAGGGTAGAGGAATTGGCTCTGTTTATTATCCGTTTTTGGGCGATCATCGGATTAGTACTGGGTTTATATTTTTTCTACAGAAGATATGGACACCGTTTACGTACCCCGTTAAAGAAAAAATCATAGTTGATCCATGAATACGATCGATACGCATACCATATTACCAGTAACAGAATCTGATAAAAGTCTGCTGCTGATTAAATTAAAATTATCAAAGAGCGAGTTCAGGTTGCAGTTTATCATTTTCTTCATTATCTGGCTAATATCACCTTATCTGGGTCATATAGGCAGCAACGATGCGCTGATCAATGATTTGAGTTATGGGATAGCATTGGTTTATATGAGTTTCTTTTTTATTGGGTTCATGGCAATTGACTATGCCAGAACGGTTTGCAGAATTTCTATGGCCTGTAAAGCTGATTATAAACGCAGTGTATATACGCTGGTTGTACGAAAAAAGCGAAGACCTGTATTTCATAAAAAAGCGTATTGCCTTGTTGTATCCGACCCCGCAATTCATAAATTATATTTTCCCCGCGAAGGGTTTGATCAATACCAGCCAGGTGATATGCTGTATATTGAAATTAGCGGGAAGGGAAAGCAGGTCCTTTGTATTAAAAAACCGGGCAGAGAAGATATTTAGCGTTTCTGACTTATATTTAAACAGTTAAATACACCAGATCGATATCATGAAATTAGCCGGCACATTTCTCTGTATTCTTTTTATTCAATATGCAGCCTGGTCTCAAAACAATATTGACAGCCTTTCATATTATGCAGCACATTCGAAGGGTGATACTGCTTCACTTAACCGGCTGATCAATTACTGTTTTATGCACAGAGAAGAAATGCCGGATCAGGCATATGCTTACTCTAAAGCGGCCATCAGTACCAGTAAAAAACTCGGTTCAAAAAGATCTGAAGCCCGTGCAATCACTAACCTTGGGGCCATCGAAGTACAGAAAGGTAATTACCCCGCTGCTCTTGCCCATTATATGGAAAGCCTTGCTATCTGGGAATCACTGCAGGATCCACGGGGTATTATGTTGAGTAAAAACAATATAGCCCAGGTATATGGACATTTGAAAAAAACAGATGCCGAACTCCGGTTTTTAAAGGAAGCAGAAGCAATTGCAAGGCAATATCAGATAGAAGATGAATTGGGGCTTATCAAAACTAATCTCTCTGTTTATTATTCCAATAAAGGCAATTTTAAACAGGCTTTGGCAGAACAGTTGGAAGCCCTGGCAATTAATTTAAAACTTGATAAGGTGTCTCTTGCCTCACTCGATTATTCCAACGCGGGTGCCTATTTATTTTATCTGCATAAAATGGATAGCGCTATTTTATTATACAGGCAGTCTAAATACATAGGCGAAAAAATACATGACCAGCGTACAATTGCCATTAGCTGGGCCAACCTGGCGGAAGCCTATGGCGTAAAGGGTATGACAGATACAGCTATTGCTTATTACAATAAAGCCATCAGTATTGCCGTACCCATCGGGCTAAAAGATATTCTTTCCTTCAGCTACGCACAACTTGCCGGATTGTATAAACAGAAAGGAGATTATGTGAAAGCGCTGCATTTTACAGAATTACAGCAGGTGGTAAAAGACTCTATACTGAATAGCACTGCAACGAAGCAGCTTGCAGAAATGGAAACAAAATATGAATTGTCCAAAAAAGAAAAAAGAATTGTTGAGCAGGAATTGGCAATAAATAAACGGAATAGTTTGATAGTTGGCCTGTTTATCTTTTTTGTACTTCTGGGACTGTTGTTTTTTGTGCTCACCTATCGAAAAAAACTGAAAAGAGAAGCTGAAGTGCAGGCTACACTTCGGAAAGCAGAGGAGCAGGCGGCCAGGGCCGTAATGGAGGCCGAAGAAAAAGAACGGATAAGAGTGGCGGTAGAGTTACATGATGGTGTGGGACAGATGATGAGCGTGGCTAAAATGAATTTAAGCGCAATAGAAAGCGAAATCCTTTTTGTAAATGAAGATCAGAAAAACAGGTTTGATAAAGCAATTTTATTGGTGGATGAAAGTTGCAGCGAGGTAAGAGCCGTTTCCCATAACCTCATGCCCAATGCATTGCTGAAATCAGGGCTGGGTACTGCTGTGCGCACTTTTCTCGATAATATGAAGGATGGTTCTATCCGTGTGAACCTGTATGTTGACGGGCTGGAAGAAAAAATAGATTCAAATACAGAAACAGTTCTGTACCGGATAATCCAGGAATCAGTTAATAATGTGATCAAACATGCAGCAGCCAGTCAGTTGGATATTTCTCTGATCGGGGAAGGGGATACCATCAGCGCTACTATTGAAGACAACGGGAAAGGGTTTCTTGTTACGGATATTGCGGGGAAAGACGGTATCGGGCTAAAGAATATCCAATCCCGTGTTGCCTATTTAAAAGGAACGGTAGAATGGGATTCCGTGCCGGGAAAGGGCACCGTAGTGGTAGTCAACATCCCTTACGTAAAAGCTGTATCTTAGTGGCAGTAATATGCCCCCTGTTATTAAAATAGCTATTGTAGACGATCATCAAATTGTGATTGATGGTATTCTTTCTCTTCTGGAAAATAATCCCGGTTTTTCAGTTGTTGCCAGCACTACCTCCGCAAAAGAGATGCTTCAGCTATTAAAGAATGTTACTGCTGATATACTGATCACAGATATTGTTATGCCCGAAATGAATGGGCAGGAACTGGCGAGAGAAGTAAAACGCTTATTTCCCTTGATAAAGATATTTGCGTTGAGCATGAGCGGCCAGGGCGAGATCGTGAACGAAATGATCAACCAGTCTGATATTTCGGGCTATGTGTTAAAAAATATTGGCAAAGAAGAACTGGCAACCGCCATAACAAAAATTGCATCCGGCGGCATTTACTTCAGCACATCTATATTAGACGAATTAGCTGGTTATGATGAGTTCAAACGCAAAGAACAGGAGATCCATATCACAGCAAGAGAAATAGACATTATCAGGCTGATTGAAAAAGAGTTTTCAAACAGGCAGATTGCAGAAGAACTCTTTATCAGCGAGAGAACGGTTGAAACGCACCGGAAAAATATTATGCGCAAAACAGATACCAATAATGTGATCGGTATTATTAAATATGCCTACAGGCATAAACTTATTTAATCATTGTTTTCAGACACACAGATACATAAAAAAGTCCCGCGCAAGAACGCCGGACTTTGGATATATATAGAAGAAGGACTGGACTACTTCTTGCCGGAAGGGAACAGGCTTACCATACCGCTTTTGGTAATTTCCACTACAACAGTTTCGCCGGATTTGTTGAATGATACATAATAGTTCTTCTCATTAGAAGCATTCACAAATTCAATACAGTCTTTCACCTGGTAAACCGGGAAAGTGTATTTGGTAGTAATGGTTTCAATGGCAGCTTTGGGTAATTTATCAAAAGCAACGTTTTTGCTGGTGCCAATCAGTTCGCCACCCAGGTCGTAAAAGGCGTTCACTTTTTCATTGCCCAGTTCAAAACTTACTTTTTCGTACCTGCTGTCCGATTTCCAGGATACATTTTTTGCTTTACTGAATGAAGCGGCAAAATGCTCAGATACTTTTAAATTCCTGGCTTCCGGAGATGCAAAAGCAGTGCTTCCAACTGTGAGGGCTATTAAAGCCGTGATGAATAATTTTTTCATTGTGTTTGTTTTAATGTTATGATGAATATTGTTTTTGTTTCAATTTGGTAAGTCAAAAATAGAAACGAACAATAGCCAGACGAAACACATTGTGATTAGTTACACCCTCGTATAAAGCCATATTATGAGCGGTGTTAAAGTGAATGTTAATGCTGGCTAAATAGTGCCTTAAATTCAATACCATAAAGGGTTCTGGCAGATTTCTTAATGAAATCATAAAGGCCTTTTCTGTAGGATGGACGAACTGACACAACTGTCCGCTTTCGGATGAACGGTCAGCCCATCGGTGAGCAAAATCGCGGATTACACGGATTTTTTAAAGATGGGGATGCTTGCCATAAATAAAAACCCCGCTTCACAATATGAAACGGGGTTTATTGTTCCCATCTATGCAGATGTCAGATATCATCTATTTCTGCTGTATCGCAGGATAATGGTCTATTGTTTCAAATACATTTCTTTTGTCGGCTTTCAGGATAGAGATAAAGCGGCTTAATGAATCAGCAAACTGCTTTTTCTCAAATAACCTGTCGTGAGAAAGGATTACGATGGCGTTTTGTTGATTGGTGCTTCCATCTTCAAATTTCTGGTTAACCCTTTTTACCATTTCCTCCGCACTTTCTTTTGGTTCTTTCTTTTTACCCTGCTGGCTCCATTCCAGGTCCCATCCAACAATCTTATACCCTAAGGAATCCAAACGCTTTACCAACTCAGAATTTGATTTTTGTCCCTGGATATTACCATTAGAAGCCCATGTATTATTACCCGGGAGGCGGATGATCTTAACGGGAACTCCCAGCAGTTTTTCATTTTTCAGAAAATCGTTCAGGGCGCTGTCGGTCATGGCAGGGTTGTAGAACTTGCTGTATTTATCATTAAAACCATGACTAAAGCTATGGTTGGCCAATAAAAACTGCGGATAACCATTACGGATAGAATCGATCAGACGTTTTTTAAATGGCCCAACCTGGTTAAAGCCTACAGAAAAGAAAGTGGCTTTAATGCCTTCGGCCTGGAATACTGTTTTACAGTTAACTGTTCCGGGCGGCTGGGGCGAATCGTCCCATGTGAGGTAAATATATCTTTTAGAACTGTCAAGTTTAATAGCTGTACCCGGAACCGGCTTGGCAGCAACTGTTTTAGCAGAATCTGCACCCTGTTTGCTGTCTGATGAATTGTTTTTACAGCCTGTTGCTGCAAGTGCCAAAACACATATCCCTGTGCCGGCAATGGTTTTCAGTAAATTCATAATAAATACATTATTTCCCTTCAAAGATAGGCAGGGCGATAATTGTTACAACCGCTTATTTATCCTCAAATGTGGAGAGGCGTTATGGGTTTAAGCATATTTGTCCACAACCGGAACCAACCTAACCGTGCCTTGGTGTGCTTTTTCTCACACCAAGGCACAAAGGCACGGTTTGAGGGGTAAGATAATTCAAGCGGTCTGAACTGAACGCATCTCTCATTCTCTCATTACCTATCTAAACCTCTCCGAAACCGTATAACAAACCTTATCATTGATCCTGTGGAAAATATCATCATTGATCTTTCTCAGTTTTCTTAAGCGCCTGTTGGCTAATAACCGCCCCTCACTATCGTAATACTGTGGCTGCGAATAAAAGGTGAGGATATAATATTTTTCGCTGGTAAAAGGCAGGTGAAAGGAGATATGCCTGATAGACATAAACACCATCGACTGCTTTTGGTTATTGGTATAGTAATCAAGGTTATGGATCCAACTGCACTGGATAGAACGCATCTGCATCACAAGGTTGATCACCTCCGGTGCGGGAAAATTGTATTTTATCAATGTGTCATGCAGTTTGTTTTCCCTGATATCAAATTCATAAATGTATTTGATCGAATCTGTGAGGATCTCGAGGGAGATATAATTAAACGACCTGTCTGTAAAAGCAACAGAGAAATGTTTATGCTGGTAAAGTTTTTTGTACGATTGCTCAATACTGGTAAGTACTTTTTCGTTTTCGTAATAATAGTTGGTGGTAAAAACTTTCCGGGATGCGCAGGAGCAAAGGAGTATTGCAAAACATAAAAAAGGCAATATGGTTATCCGTTTACCTGTCATCTGCTGTTTTTTTAGTGCAAAGCGCAATGCCAAAAATGAGTTTTTTCAGGAATTTTGGTGATAGGATCTGCCTGCTTTTAAAGCCATAATCCCAATAGGTAACCGCAATTTTATCATCATCCACTTCTTCCACATCCAGTAAGATCACAAAATGGGTTGGGACATCTATTTTTAAACTTGTATGATTTTTTTTGTACAGGTCAAGATTATTCACAAATAAAGCCACTGTGCCTTTTTGCAACCTGTCTGATAAATACTCAAAAATATCCCTGATGCCCGGCCTGAACAGGTCTGAGCCCACAGCAACAACACGGTAATTAAATAGCCTGCGTATCATCCGGTTAAATTTGGAGAAATTAACCGCGGCCCACAGCTTGTTTTCATCGCCACTGTTATAATTCTTGTCGAAAAAATTCAGATACCCTTTAAAATGATCTGCCAGCGCCATAAACCAGAGCTGGTCTGCGGGCCTCACATCCAGTTCGCCTTTAAAGGTGAGTGTGCCTGCGGCTAACTTTACTTCCCTTGAGGGCTCAAAATATTCTTTGCCATACATCGCCTTGCCGTTCCGGTATAATTCGATCATAAAGATGGTATAACCCAACGGGTCGTAGTGCAGCGGTAGATAGGAGAGTGCCGCATAGGCACAAAAATTGGTACTTCTGCCTTCGTAAATACCTATCGGGTTCTCAATATTGTTTTTCAGGTTTTGTACAAAACGATCAGGGGCTACATTGAGCCAGTAGTTGCTTTCAGGTAATTGCCGGTGCTTTGCCAGATAATCAAGTGCTGCTTTTTTTGTTGATACCGGCGTTGTATCCATATTCCTTGCATCATCAGCAAAGGCCGGCGTACCACCCAGACATATGATACAAATAAGTGTAACACAAAAAACGGTTCTTATATATGGATGGGATAGTGACAAATCATTATTTCTGTAAAAATACACATTAGGAGACATCGAATATACTGCTGCGTTAAGCTTAGTTAGCCGGTAATTTGTGAGTGGTGAGTAGTCAGTGGTGAGTAGTGAGTGGTGAGTGGTGAGTGGTGAGTAGTGGGGTAAATGCCGGTAACCGATTAACTTACTCACTACTCACCACTCACTACTCACGATTAACACTGAAATGTTATTTCTCTGTCCAACTAAACAACAGACAAACTCCTTATTCAACATTCAATATAGGCTTAGGTAGAATATGCGCAAATCTGTTTACAGATAGCGATTACGCTATTTACTTTTTTGTCTTGATACAAAAAAGTAACAAAAAAGATCAAGGCTGCTGAAAAAAAGCTAAAATTTACTGCAT
>Ga0208756_100032_pt1 | contig 124802 bp, 104 predicted proteins | sample LakWasMe73_LOW10_2_FD_183901 | JGI IMG/M metagenome (GOLD analysis project Ga0208756, IMG submission 183901) | Freshwater sediment methanotrophic microbial communities from Lake Washington under simulated oxygen tension - Sediment Metagenome... | ecosystem: Environmental > Aquatic > Freshwater... | reverse complement strand
TAAAGTCATTTTTTGTCCTCCTTGGTTGCACCGAGAATTCGGTCTAGTTGAGAATTAATTACATGGTTGATTTCTTTATTCATCATTTCATCGGAGATGTGCATGTACGTCTGCGTCGTTGATGCAAAGGTATGTCCATGCTTACGTCTGACGCTATCTACGCTGAGTCTAAGGGATTCATGCGTTACTGATGAGTGCCGCAGACAGTGGGGGGTAAAATTAAACTCCTCCAATCCTGAATATTGCATGGCCAAATGAAATCTGGCATTGGCTGTGGATTTTTTAAGGCGACTCCCACGTTCTGAAAGAAATAGCGCACTTTCATTCGGATCGGCCTTCATTAAGAAATATGGTCTAATCGTTTTTATATACCATTCTAATAGCGGTGGAAGATTGGGATGAGTAACTGGCACATACCTAAACTTTTTACCACTGCCCTTACTCCCTTTACCCCATACTTGTATAAATCCAAAGTCACCAAATATCGGAAAATTCGGATTGGGTTCAAATGATGTGACATTTAAACTCAATGCTTCAGAGATTCTCAATCCAGCTGTGTAAGTAAGATACCAAAGGAGTTTGTCGCGCTGAAGTGGCTTGGTGTTTTTAGAATGAAATTTGACTGCCTCAATAATCGCAAGGTCCATTGCATCAAACAAAGTGGCAATTTGATTATGCGTTAAGGCTAAGCGCTCCTTCTTTAGTTCTCGCTCAACAATATGAGGAATACTGTTTTCTGCGTTGCAAATTTGTTTGAGTTCAACACCGTAATTTTGTCTTATTTCATTTTTGAATCTGATGTTGCCTACAATATAGTCGAAGAACACACGTATCGCACATTGATATTTACGTTGAGTAGCGAGCGATAGTGCTTTTTTGACACCAATAAATTCACAAAATGATTCAAAGTCTTCCTCAGACCAATGCCATGGTGCCTTACCTACATAATTCAACATGTTTCTAACAACAAAAATATCCGCTTCGATAGAAGATATTTGCTGCCCATTACCCAAACGACGGGTTTTCCACTTGGCAATCATATTCTCAAATACTGCATAGTCAGCTTCAGGAAGCTTGACTTGTGGTATTTCGAGCTCATTTAAAAAAAGCGCAATACTTTTCTTGTTTTTCATCAATTGATTTTTACGAGCATTAGAATTTCAATATTGACAATCGCGTTTAATTCATCTTTATTGAAACAAATACCACATTACTGAATCTGATGCAATAATCTTGTATCAGATTCAATAATTGTAACTGCGCATGTTATTTCAGTAACCAACTGATTTTAATCATAATTTTTATTTTGTAACTTGAGATAAGAGATAATGCTATTGCATTAGATTCAATAATAATGCATCAGATGCAATATATGGTTTTTATAAAAACTATATAAATCATATAGTTAATGTGTTATTGGCATTAGTGTACTGTAAAATGGCAATATAGGAAGGTAGGCAGCTCATCCAGAAACAGCACGCCATGATGCGCCAATGAAATTTCACCGGGGCGCGGAATACCCCCACCACCCACCAATGCCACGCCCGATGCCGTATGATGCGGCGACCGGTAAGGTCTGCGCTTCCAGTTCTCAAGTTTGTAATTGCCTTGCAGTGACTGCAATGCTGCTGACTCCAGCGCTTCTTCTTCAGTCATGCTCGGCAAAATGCCGGCAAAGCGACTTGCCAGCATGCTTTTACCGGCACCCGGCGGGCCACTCATTACCACGCTGTGTCCGCCTGCGGCAGCAATTTCCAGCGCACGTTTCGGGCCGGATTGCCCTTTCACTTCGCTAAAATCTGCATAGTGAATAGTGTTAGCATGATTGGCAGCCGGCAGTTGCTCCAATACAGTGCGTCCGGTTAAATGTGCACACACTTCAAGTAGTGAGTTTGCCGGATAAACTATGGCATCATTTACCAGCGCGGCTTCTGCCGCACTATCCTGGGGCAGAATAAAAGCGCGGCCACTTTTATAGGATTTGTAAGTCATCGCCAGCGCACCGCGTATCGGGCGCAGTTCGCCGGTAAGCGCCAATTCGCCTGCAAATTCATACCTGGACAAGGCATCAGCAGGAATCTGCCCGCTGGCGGCTAGAATACCCAGTGCAATTGGCAAGTCATAACGGCCGCTCTCTTTTGGCAGATCGGCAGGAGCCAAATTAACGGTAATGCGCCGCGCCGGGAATTCAAACTGTGCCGTCTGCAACGCAGCGCGCACACGGTCCTTGCTCTCCTTAACCTCGGCCTCCGGCAAGCCGACAATGGTAAAACTGGGCAGGCCATTAGCCAGATGCACCTCCACCGCCACCTCTGGCGCATCCATGCCGGTAAGGGCGCGACTGTAAAGAACTGCCAGACTCATTTCACAGTACTCATAACCGTGCTCATAAAAGCGCTCAAGACTCTTGCCGTGCTTCTAATTCGGCAAGCTTAGCTTCCAGCAACGCAAGCTTCTCGCGTGTATTGCGCAGCACTTCGGCCTGCACTTCAAATTCCTCGCGTGTGACAAGTTCCATTTTGGTGAATATGCCCTTTAATAGTGCATTTATATTTTTCTCAACATCCGCCAAAGGTGAGGAATTTACTACATCTTTGATTTTATTGGATATTTCATTAATCTTGTTAGAGTCAAACATATTAAATCCCTTTATATTTAGCACCAGTTTAGCAGATTATCTAAAGAATTTATATTAAAGGCCAAATATAACATATATATATCCCATTGATTAATAACAATAAAATTGTTGGCACATGCCTTGCTTTATCTTCCATGTGAACTTTTCAATTAATCACTTTAATATCAGGAGTTAGCAATATGCGTAAATCATTATTATCACTTGCAATTTTAAGCGCGCTTTCCATGCCTGCCATCGCGCTGGCAGAAGAAGCTGCACCTGCTGCTGCACCGGCATCACCACACACTGTTGCCTACAACGTGGGTTTATACAGCCAATACATTTTCCGCGGCCTAACCCAAACCCGTGAAGATCCAGCATTACAAGGCGGTGTTGATTACACACATGCCAGCGGTTTTTATGCAGGCGCATGGGGTTCAAACATCAGCTGGTTAACTGATGCTGGAGCTTACAAGAGTTCCAGTTTAGAGCTTGATTTATACGGTGGTTTTGCCAACACCATCGGTGAAACTGGCATTGGCTACAACGTAGGCTTGCTGCAATACATTTACCCAGGCAGAAAAAATAGCGGTTTCAAGAAAGCTGAAACCACTGAAGTTTACGGTAGCCTGAGCTATGGCTGGTTACAAGGTAAAGTTTCTGCTGTAGTTTCAGATGGCGCGTTTGGTTTCGATAATGCTGATGGCACAACCTATTCTGAACTGAATTTGAACGTACCTTTACCATATGGCAAAGGCTACACAGCAATCGCTCACGTTGCTTATCAGGACTTCACCGGCCGTACCAACGGGGTTTCAAATAGTGATTATGACTACACTGACTGGAAACTTGGCTTAACAAAAGCTTTTGACAACGGCGTAAACGTTGGCGGCTATTACACAAGCGTTGATGCCAAGAAAACTTTTGTACCTGATGCATCAGGTCAAAACCTTGTGAAAGATCAATTCACAGTGTTCGTACAAAAAACTTTCTAATCAGTTAATTTGTACTGCTAATCTCTGCGGCATCAGTTAAATAAAACAGATGCCGCATTCCGACAGAACCAGGAGGTACGTATGAAATTTGTATCCGCAATTATCAAGCCATTCAAACTGGATGAGGTAAGAGAAGCCTTATCTATTATTGGCGTGCAAGGCATCACCGTAACTGAAGTTAAAGGGTTCGGTCGCCAAAAAGGTCACACCGAGCTATATCGCGGTGCTGAATACGTGGTGGATTTTTTACCTAAAGTTAAAATCGAGATCGCCATTCAGGACGATTTGCTAGACCAAGTGATTGAAGCCATTGAAAAATCTGCTGCAACCGGCAAAATCGGTGATGGCAAGATTTTCATCTTCAATCTTGAACAAGTTTATCGCATCCGCACCGGTGAAACCGGCGTAGAAGCTTTATAAGGGGATCATGATGAAAAAAATACTATCGATGTTCGCCTTGGTCACAATGTTAGGCCTTGGCTTTACCGCTAACACGTTTGCTGAAGATGCAGCACCATCTGCTGATACAGTGGCAACTACACCTGTAGCTGACGCTGCCCCAGCAACTGATGCTGCACCTGTCGCAGCGCCCGCAGAAGCAGCTCCGGCACAAGCCGCTGCCGCCCCTGCACCAGTGCCTAACAAAGGCGATACAGCATGGATGCTAATTTCAACCGTGCTGGTTACCTTAATGGTTATTCCTGGTCTGGCATTGTTCTACGGTGGCTTGGTACGTCAAAAGAACATGCTGTCAGTGCTCATGCAAGTATTCATGATTTTCTCACTAATGGCAGTATTGTGGGCGATCTATGGTTACAGCGTGGCGTTTACCGGCGGCAGCCCGTTCTTTGGCGGATTGAGCAAGGCATTCCTGGCTGGCATTACCCCTGATTCACTGGGTGCTACTTTCAGCAAAGGCGTGTATATCCCTGAACTTGTGTTTGTGGGCTTCCAACTGACTTTTGCAGCCATCACTCCGGCTTTGATCGTGGGTGCGTTTGCTGAACGCATGAAGTTCTCTGCAATCCTGCTGTTCATGGTCATCTGGTTCACATTCTCTTACCTGCCACTGGCACACATGGTTTGGTACTGGGACGGCCCTGATGCAATCACCAATGCAGCTTCACTGGAAACTGTAGTGGCAAATGCAGGCTGGTTATGGGCTAAAGGCGCGCTGGACTTTGCCGGTGGTACCGTTGTACACATCAATGCTGGTGTGGCTGGTTTAGTAGGTGCAATCATGGTTGGCAAACGTATTGGCTACGGCAAGGAAGCATTAACACCGCATAGCCTGACATTAACCATGGTAGGTGCAGCATTACTGTGGGTTGGCTGGTATGGCTTCAACGCCGGTTCTAACCTTGAAGCAAACGGTTATGCAGCACTGGCTTTCGTTAACACCACCATCGCAACAGCAGCGGCTACTTTGGCATGGTCATTCACTGAATGGTCATTAAGAGGCAAACCTTCAATGCTGGGTGCCGCTTCCGGTGCGGTAGCTGGTTTGGTTGCAATCACTCCGGCTTGCGGTTTCGTAGGTCCTATGGGTGCCATCATCATCGGTCTGCTGGTTTCACCAATCTGCTACTTCTTTGTAGCTAAAGTGAAATACTGGTTAGGTTACGATGACGCTTTGGATGTGTTCGGCATCCACGCTGTAGGCGGTATCTTTGGTGCCCTGGCTACCGGTGTGTTCGTGAACCCGGCACTGGGCGGCGTAGGTGTAGTTGACTACGTGGCAAACGGTGTATCAGCTTACGACTTTGGTGCCCAAATGACGGCTCAAATTACCGCTGTAGTGACTGCAATAGTATTGTCAGGCGTTGTATCATTCATCGCATTTAAGATTGTAGATGTGCTGATTGGCCTGCGTGTAAGTGAAGAATCTGAACGCGAAGGTTTGGATACCAGCGCTCACGGTGAACGTGCTTACCATAGCTAAATTACACATAGCTAAATTACAATATTTAAATATTGATTTAAACATTGCATGAAAAGAGAAGGGGCGCATATGCGCCCCTTCTCTTTTTCTATTACCGCGCTCAAATAACTGCTAATTAAGCCAGAATCTGCCCTGCGGTATAGAGTTCGTCCAATTTGGAATTGGTGATATCAGTTCCCACAATATTCACCAAATTCACAAATGAGTTTCCACCGCCATCTCGATCAATCTGCAATATAGTGTCATTCATATGCAGAAATTGGCCTATATTGCCTGCGTTCACGGCACCAGGTGCAAACATACCGGTTAAATCCAGTATATCTTCACCCGCTTGCAGCAAACTATTCAAATTTGTAACAAAGCCGCGTCTAACTATCGTATCAAACCCCAAACCGCCATTCGACGTTGCATTCACTGGAGCAAACACATAGGTATCGGTGCCGCCACCGCCATCTAAAATATCATTACCGGCACCGCCAACAATAACATCCTTACCACCTAAACCGGATATGGTATCGTTGCCGGCATCGCCTGTAAGTATATTGCTAGTAATATTACCAGTTATTGTATTATCCAAATTATTACCGTAGCCATTAATCCGGCCTGTACCGGTCAGAGTGAGATCTTCTACATTCGCAGTTAGCTGATATGTAACACTTGCCTCGACAGTGTCTAGGCCCTCTTGACTATTTTCTTTTACCACGTCATTTATATTATTGACCGTGTAGTAGTCATCACCCAAACCACCGCTTAACGTATCTGCACCCTTTGTGCCCTGTAGATAGTCATCATGACTAGTACCAAAATTCAATTTGCTCAATATCGTATTCAAATCCCACACTGTTCCATCTGAAAACTTTACTTGCTCTATCGTGCCATCTCCATATTTAGGAGAAAAGCCAGGAATACCTTGAGAGCTGTATACACTCAATGTATCCGTAGTTCCAGCAATCTCAAATGTTATTAAATCGTGCCCAGTGCTTCCCACCCTAATATCTTCTGGTCGAATACCTGCACCGAATTGAATGACATCACCTTTGCTAGGTTTGGTATCAATATCCACGATTGTGTCTTGACCATCACCCCGATTAAATAAATATATGTCATTGCCACCACGACCATATAAAGTATCGTTACCAGCACCACCACTAAGAACATCGTTACCCATCGTTCCTGTAAGATAATCATCACCAGCCGTCACATGGTTTGATTTTGCCAGCAATGTTTCACTATCCCAGACAGTTCCATCAGCAAACTTAACCTCCCATTTTTCAATAATTCTCTTAAGGTTATATGTTGTATTGCCAGATAAAATTAGGATATATCCACTATAAAAATATGGGCCCCATTCAGACAGCCATACTTTATCGCCTGTCCCTATTATATTAAGTGCAATACAGGGCTCATTATTAGCTGGTTCATTCTCGTGCGTTACTAATATATCTTCAGGTCGGATATCCGCTTTAAACTGTATTTTAATAATGCCTGGTTTATACAGCACTTCATCCAAAGTAACTTCACCATCGCCACGTCCGATGATATAAGTACGTTCTCTGCTTTGCGCTATTGCAGCGCCTTCTTGATTGTTAGTGGGCTCATTTGCAGCCAACCCTGCAAATGTATTAATTACACCGGCATTGCTAACAACAGCTCCTGCAGCAGTATCACTGAGATATCGTGTTGACAAATCATATGAAACATCTGGTGAGTTAATAATATAAGCACTGTAATTAGAGACCGCCTGCAACTCCTCTAATCTAGCACTAGCGTTATAGTCTTCATCTTCTTTAGTGCGATAATTACTTACGATGCGCGTTGCCATAATTAATCTCCTTTTCTGTATAAAACATCTAATCTAAAGCGATTGTTTAATTCAAATAAATTATTAACCATGACACATACGCATTAATAAATATGCTTTGTATATGAAACCACTAACAGTATTTGACTATAATTTATCTTAATATAAATGGTAAATTTTCCCATTTATATTAAGATTAAACTATGTGCACTTTTTTTACAACCCCAAATTCTGAATGTATTAAACACAAGAAGCATTTGACTCATCATCTCCACTAGCAATCAAAAAAGTCACCTATCTGCTAGTACTTTGTAGCTAAAGTAAAATACTAGTTAGGACTATAGATGTGGTGATTGGCCTGCGTGTAAGCGAAGAATCTGAACGCGAAGGTTTGGATATCAGCGCTCACGGTGAACGTGCTTAGCATAGATAAATTACACATAGCTAAATTACAATATTCAAATATTGATTTAAACATTGCATGAAAAGAGAAGGGGCGCATATGCGCCCCTTCTCTTTTTCTATTACCGCACTCAAATAACTGCTGATTAAGCCAGAATCTGCCCTGCGGTATAGAGTTCATCCAGATTGGCATTGGTAATATTAGTTCCCACAATATTCACCAAACTCACAAAGGAGTTTGCACCGCCATCTCGATCAACCTGCAATGTAGTTCCAGTCACATTCAAAAATTGGCCTATATTGCCTGCGTTTACCGCTCCAGGTGCAAACATGCCGGTTAAATCCAGTATATCTTCACCCGCTTGCAGCAAGCCATCCAAATTTGTAACAAAGGCACCACTAACTATCGTATCAAGCCCCAAACCGCCATTTGATGTTGTATTCACTGGAGCAAACACATAGGTATCGGCATCGGCACCGCCATTTAGGCTGTCATTACCTGCGCCACCAATCAGCCTGTCAGCACCGGCACCACCATCAAGTGTGTTATTTGCAGTATTACCTGTAATTGTATTAGCCAGAGCGTTGCCCGTACCATTAATTGTATTGAATCCGGTTAAAACCAGATTTTCAATATTGGAAGCGAGGGTATAACTTACATTTACTTTAACAGTATCATTCCCTGCATTCAGGTTCTCTGTAATCGTATTATTAACAGCGGTTGCCCCGTTAAGAACATACACATCGTTACCCTCGCCACCATTCAGCGTATTGCCGCTGGCACCAGTCTCAAAGGTAAAGGTATCATCATCTGCGCCACCATTTACTGTATTAGCACTTGCATCCGCACCAAAAGTAAAAGTATCGCTACCAGAGCCTGCATTGATGCTATTGGTTTTAGCTAACTGACCGAAGCTAAAGCTGTTGTGGCCTGCACCTGCATCAATGACATTGCTTGCAGCATTAGCATTAAAACTGAATATGTCATCACCAGCACCTGCTGTAACCTTGTTGGATACCGCATTATTGGCAAAACTAATCTTATTGTTGCCAGCGCCAGCATTGATCGTGTTGCCATAATCAGCTCCAGTGCTAAGATTAATGCCACCGGCGTAGTCGCCAAAGCTAATCGTGTCATTGCCACTGCCTGCATTGATGATATTGGTTTCAGCGTCTGCACCAAAACTGTAGGTGGTGTCACCTACGCCGTTCTGGTTGTTGATGGTGTTGGTTTTAGCTGACCCACCTAAACTAAAGCTGTTGTGGCCTGCACCTGCATCAATGACATTCTTTGCAGCATCACTAATAAAACTGAATATGTCATCACCAGCACCTGCTGTAATCTTGTTGGATACCGCATAAGAGGCAAAGCTAATCTTGTTGTTGCCAGCGCCAGCATTGATCGTGTTGCCATAATCAGCTCCAGTGGTACGATTAATGCTACCGGCGTTGCTGCCAAAGCTAATCGTGTCATTGCCACTGCCTGCATTGATGATATTAGTCTCGACATAATCACCAAAACTGTAGGTGGTGTCACCTACGCCGTTCTGGTTGTTGATGGTGTTGGTTTTAGCTGATCGACCGAAGCTAAAGCTATTGTGGCCTGCACCTGCATCAATGACATTGCTTGCAGCATCACTATTAAAACTGAATATGTCATCACCAGCACCCGCTGTAATCTTGTTGGATACCGCATAAGAGGCAAAGCTGATCTTGTTGTTACCAGCGCCTGCATTGATCGTGTTGCCATAATCAGCTCCAGTGCTACGATTAATGCCACCGGCGTAGTCGCCAAAGCTAATCGTGTCATTGCCACTGCCAGCATTGATGATATTGGTTTTGGCCCAGCTACCATAACTATATGTGTCATTACCATTAGACGCTTTAATTGTATTAGACTCGGCAGAATCACCAAAACTGTAGGTGGTGTCACCTACGCCGTTCTGGTTGTTGATGGTGTTGGTTTTAGCTGATCGACCTAAACTAAAGCTGTTGTGGCCTGCACCTGCATCAATGACATTGCTTGCAGCATCACTATTAAAACTGAATATGTCATCACCAGCACCCGCTGTAATCTTGTTGGATACCGCATAAGAGGCAAAGCTAATCGTGTTGTTACCAGCGCCTGCATTGATCGTGTTGCCATCATCAACTCCAGCGTAGCCAATGCGACCGGCGTTGCTGCCAAAGCTAATCGTGTCATTGCCACTGCCGGCATTGATGATATTGGTTCTGGCGTCTGTACCAAAGCTAATCGTGTCATTGCCACTGCCTGCATTAATGATATTGGCTCTGGCAGAATCACCGTAACTATATGTGTCATTGCCATTAGCCACTTTAATTGTATTGGACTCGGCAGAATCACCAAAACTGTAGATGGTGTCACCTACGCCGCTCTGGTTGTTGATGGTGTTGGTTTGGGCATACCGACCGAAGCTAAAGCTATTGTGGCCTGCACCTGCATTGATGATGTTAGCCTCGGTGTCATCACCAAAACTGTAGGCGGTGTCACCTACGCCGTTCTGGTTATTGATGGTATTTCTGCTGGCATCAGATCCAAAGCTGAAGCTGTTGTGTCCTGCACCTGCATCAATGACATTGCTTGCAGCATCACTATTAAAACTGAATATGTCATCACCAGCACCTGCTGTAATCTTGTTGGATACCGCATAAGAGGCAAAGCTAATCTTGTTGTTGCCTGCGCCCGCATTGATCGTGTTGCCATAATCAACTCCAGCGTAGTCAATGCCACCGGCGTCGCTGCCAAAGCTAATCGTGTCATTGCCACTGCCTGCGTTGATAATGTTAGTCTCGGCATAATTACCGTAACTATACGTGTCATTGCCATTAGCCACTTTAATTGTATTAGAGTGGGCAAAATCACCAAAACTGTAGGTGGTGTCACCTAAGCCGTTCTGGTTATTGATGATATTTCTGTAGGCATCAGACGCGAAGCTAAAGCTATTGTGTCCTGCACCTGCGTTAATGATACTCCTTTGCACACCGACGTCAGTTGAAAAATCGTATATGCCGTCACCCGTACCCAGCTGATTGTTGATGGTAAGTTTATTAATAAGAAAAATGGCGTCTGGCGCGGTAATGAATTTGTTGTTACCTGTGCCACCGTTTAGGGTGACATTTACAGAGTCGTTTAATATGAAAGTATCGTCACCACCACCGGCATTCACGGTTACTTTACCTCTATTATTTGTGCCTACATTAATAACGTTATTGTTGTCATCTGCATTGACTGTAAAACTCTTGCCGCTGGTACCCTCAACGTTTATGTTCTCTATATTTTTAACTCTTGACAAATCAAACGCCTGCGACACGACCACTGTGTCATTTCCTTCACCCGGTTTTTCTATAATGGTTTCGTTTGGATCCCACCAATAAGTATCGTCGCCAACGCTGCCAATCAGCGTGTTGGCATCTGCTGTAGATATTGCCTGAAAGCGAACTGTACTGGTGTTACCGTCATCGGGACGTGTATACCAACCCCCACCCCTCAAATAATCATTGCCTGCTCCGCCAGTCAGGATATTAGATCCTGTATTGCCTTGGATATCGTTATCAAGTTCGTTACCAGTGCCGTTAATTGCTCCATTTCCTTTTAGCACCAGATATTCAACGTTCTCAGGCAGCACATAACTGATGCTGGCAAAAACACCGTCCTGGTTGAGCTCGCCAAATTCGTTGTAATCAGACACGCCTTCAATAACTTGATCTGCAGCGTCATCCACGACATAACCATCTGCACCAGCGCCGCCTATCATTGTATCGCCGCCTTTTCTGCCATCCAGATGGTCATGACCTGCCCCGCCTATTAGCTTGTTCGCATTACTGTTACCTATGATGATATTATCCAGGTCATTACCTTCACCATCAAAAGCTTTATCGCCTACCAGATACAATCTTTCAACATTGTCTGTGAGTTTATAGCTGGTTATGCTGGATTTGACTGTGTCATATCCAGCGTCTGCAGCTTCAATCACCACATCACCTTCATTATTGACGATGTAGGTATCATGACCATTCAAGCCTTGCAGCGTATCTGCGCCTGTACTACCTTTAAGTGTGTTACTGCCATTAGTGCCGGTAAATGTTCCTGCAACGGTGCTGCTTGTTAGCTTTACCCCAAGCTCCTGCGAGGATGTGTTGGTGTCAATACCGCTATCTGTATTGAGTGCTGAATATTCTTCATATCTTTGAATATCTGCTGTCGGCTGGTTATATAGCAGCGCTGCAGCTACAGGCAATTCTACATCATTGTAATTACCGAACAGTTTATCCTGCTCATCATCATTCAAACCATTAACGATAGCTGCCGCCATGTCATTTCTCCTTGTATACAGAATGTTCCCAACAAATATTGCAATCACCCGATCAGCACCTTGAGTTAAAGACACAGCGTTTCAGGCTTATGGTTAGTCTTGATCACAATGCTAAACTTACATTTTTTACGCAACAATTAAAAAAATATTAAACATAAACAATAAAATATCTTTATATTTCATATTGTTATATAAATTATTAATATAAAATTTAATTTAATTAATGGGAAATAATCCCATATAATTGGTAATATACTACATAAAAAAATGTATTTGCAAATCTATTTTTTTACTTGGTATTTTTCTGGAATTTAGAAGCTTTTTGCCAATTCTTTTACAAAAGACTAATCATCGCTATACACTGTTGAAAATTAAAAAAAACTACATATGCTAACCTTTTCATTAAAATTCCTTTGCCGCCTGATTTTCAGAGTAAATGTCAGCGGTACCGCCAACCTACCGCAGCAGGGAAAACTGCTGGTAATTGCCAATCACGAATCATTTCTGGATGGCCTGTTACTTGGCCTGTTTTTACCGATTCGCGCCACGTTTGTGGTGCATACCAGTGTACTGAATAACCGGTTTTTCCGGTTGATCTTGAAATTAACACCATATTTGGCGGTTGACCCTTCATCTCCGCTGGCAATGAAAAAAGTCATCAAGCTGCTGGAAGCAGGCGAACCCGTGGTGATCTTCCCAGAGGGACGCATCACCCTTACCGGTTCGCTGATGAAAGTATATGACGGCCCGGGTTTCGTAGCTGCCAAGACCGGCGCCATGATTCTGCCGGTACGCATTGAAGGTGCGGCACGTTCTTATTTCAGCCGCCTGCCCGACAACTACCCCAAGAAACTGTTCCCTAGAGTCAGCATCACCATTCTGCCTACGCGCCATATCCCTATGCCACAGGCCGCCACTGCAAAAGCCCGGCGCAAGCTGGCGGGTGATGCCATGCGCCGCGAGATGCAGAACATGCTGTTCAATTCAACCCAGATCAATACCCTGTTCTATGCCTTTCTGGATGCGGTATCAAGCTACGGCCGGAGTACGGTCTTGGTAGAAGACCTGCGTCAGGTGGAAGAAACCTATGGCGAGCTGCTGAAAAAAAGTCTGGCGCTGGGCAGGCTGGCAAAAAAAATCACCCAGCCCAATGAGAATGTGGGCGTGCTGATGCCCAATGTCACCAATACCATCTGCCTGATTTTCGGCCTGAGTGCTTTCGGCCGCATCCCGGCCATGCTGAATTACACGGCTGGCAGCGCCGGTATTCAGAACGCATGCACTGCCGCCTGCATAAAAACCATCATCAGCTCGCGCGAGTTCATTCAAACCGCCAAGCTGGAAGAAACCGTTGCCGGCTTGCAGGGTGTAAACATTATTTATCTGGAAGATTTACGGTCCCGGTTCACCTGGCTGGACAAGCTGTGGCTGATGGGATTTGCCCTGTGGCTGCCCAGACTGGTTGCAGCAAAAACCAACCCGTATGACCCAGCCGTGGTGTTGTTCACCTCGGGCAGCGAGGGCAAACCCAAGGGTGTTGTCCATTCGCACAGTTCCATTCTGGCCAATATTGCGCAGATCAGATCCATCATCGATTTCTCGCTGCAGGATAAATTCATGATGGTGCTGCCGCTGTTTCACGCCTTTGGCTTTACCTGCGGCGCCATTATGCCGCTGGTGGCCGGCAGCCGCCTGTTTGTGTATCCATCGCCGCTGCATTACCGCGTGATTCCGGAAGTGATTTACGACCGCGGCTGTACCGTACTATTCGGCACCAGCACATTTCTGGGCAATTACGCCAAATTTGCCAACCCTTATGATTTCTATAAATTACGCTATGTGGTTGCCGGCGCGGAAAAACTCAATGAAGAAGTACGCAAAACCTGGGCAGAGAAATTCGGCATCCGCATTCTGGAGGGTTATGGCGCAACCGAATGTGCGCCGGTGCTGGCAGTAAACACGCCCATGGCCAACAAGCCAGGCTCGGTTGGCACTATGATTCCGGCACTGGAATCAAAGCTGGAACAGGTGCCGGGCATAGCAGATGGCGGCCTGCTATCGGTACGCGGTCCGAATGTGATGCTGGGCTATTACCTGTACGACAATCCGGGAGTGATCCAGGCTTACTCTGAAGGCTGGCACAGCACCGGCGATATCGTACACATAGACTCGGATGGCTTTTTGTTCATTAAAGGGCGCGTGAAACGCTTTGCCAAAGTGGCCGGTGAAATGGTCTCGCTGGAAACCGTAGAAGCCATTGCCAACGTGGCTTCACCGCATCACCAGCATGCGGCCACAACGCAGACCGACCCGCAGCGCGGTGAAAACATTGTGCTTTTCACCACAGACAGCAATTTAAGTCGTGAGCAACTCGGCAACAGTGCCAAAGAATTAGGCAGCCCAGAGCTTGCCATAGCCAGGAAGATTGTCATAGTAGAAGTATTGCCGCTGCTTGGCACCGGAAAAACAGATTACGTAACACTGAAAAACATGGCAGAAAGCGCGTAATTCAGCAATATCACCTGATTATTACCGTCCTAATTACAGCCAGTTTGCAATATTTACATTAAATAAACATCATAACTAATTGTAAATAGAGCACTTGATTTAGAAATTTTTGCAAAAGGCTAAAAAAACATATAACATCAAGTCAGCATATGAACATGTTAGCCAGACAGCCTGCTGACTGTCCGTGCATAAGTTAATTACCACTTAAGAGGTGATCGCCATGAAAATTCAATCCAAATTACTGGCAATATTGCTGGCGCTTTGTGCCAGCTCCACACATGCAGCCACTGCAACAGGCAACCTAAGCGTTACTGCGACAGTTAGCGGAACCTGCACATTAACTACAACCGCGGTGGCTTTTGGCGCCTATGATCCGGCTTCCGGCACAGACGACACGGCCACCGGCGCAGTAACGGTCACCTGCACTAGCGGAACTGGCTATACTGTTTCTCTTGACGCTGGCGCTAATGAAACCACACCAGACGATATTACTACTCGCCGCATGAAAGCCAACACATCAGACTATCTGCCCTATCAGCTTTATCAAGATGCGGCACATACTACAGCTTGGGGAGATACCGGGGGAGCAATACTTACCGGACAATCTGGTAATGGCAGCGCTCAAGCAATTGATGTTTATGGTGTCGTTCTTAAAAATCAGTACGTGGCAGCAGGTTCTTACGTAGATACCGTTCTCGTCACAGTTACTTATAACTAGGTGAAATTTATGCTGCGTTTTTTAGCTTATAGCTTCATTAGCTTATTCATATCCAACTCTGCCTACGCAGCTGATCTTGCAATATTGCCGGTGGGGCTTAGCCTTGCCAGCAGCAATACCAAAGGCATGATTACCGTCAGTAACCGTGCAAAAGAAAGTATTGTCGTACAGGCAGAAGCCGTATCCTGGACACAAGCAGACGGTAAAGATGAGTACGCGCCAACCCGTGAGTTATTGATCAACCCACCATTATTTACCATTCAACAGGGGCGCTCACAGGTTTTACGTGTCGGCTTACGCCAAGCGCCAAACGCCAAGCAAGAGACTGCTTACAGGCTGCTGCTGCGTGAAGTACCTCCTGCATTGCCTACCAATGCTCAAGTTAACGAAGGTAAACAAGGCAATGTTCGCGTCTTGTTGCAGGTACGTCTACCCATATATATCAGCCCAACAACGCCTATCAGGCTTGAGCAATGGCAGGCACAACGCAACGCCGACGGTTCTATTGCGCTGAAAATCAACAACACCGGCAATGTACACACACTGGTAAATGAACTAAAACTCCGCAGCGCCGATGCCGCGGCTGACTCAACTCCTGTTGCGACCGCCAAGGCTGGCAACGTCGTATTCCCCGGGCAAAGCTATAGCTGGAATTTAAAACCACAGGCCAAACTACAGCAGAAAGACTTCATACTTGAGGTAAAAACAGATAGGGGCCAACAGAATGTTCCGCTCGATCTGGGTCCTCCATAGACGTAAAAAAATTCGATTCTCGGTCAAGTATATTCTGCTGACCCTGATGCTATTAGGCACTTTCGCCTTTAATAGCATCGCCAAAGCCGATGATGAGCCATTATTTCTTGCGGTTAATATTAACGGCATTGAGCTGGGAGACGTCGTTACGATACTACGCGCGAGTAACGGCGACTTGCTTGTTTCCGAACAGGATGTGCTCTCATGGCGACTCAATTCCGCAAACTGCGAAAGATTATGGCTAGAGGGCAAACCTTATATACGCCTTGATGATCTGGCTGGCGTCAATTCCCAGATTGACGCGGGCACCCAGACCCTGTTGCTACTGGCACCAGCTACTGCATTTCTGGCAAATAAACTGGACTGCGGCACCGAGAGTGCAATCGGGCTTTCCCCAACCCAGGTCGGTGGTTTTTTAAACTATGATTTGAACTGGCAGCGCACAAACAACCAGGATAGTGGCGGCGGCCTATTTGAAATTGGCACGTTTAATAGCAAAGGCAGCGGCACAGCCACTGGCGTATGGCGCAGCAGCGGCCCCCAACGCGAGTGGACGCGATTAGACACCACATGGAACATTGATATGCCAAAAAACATGCAAAGCCTGCGTTTTGGCGATGCAATCAGCCGCAGCAGCAGTTGGGGCCGGTCAGTACGTTTTGGCGGCATTCAGTGGGCAACCAACTTTGCCACTCAACCTAACTTCGTCACCTTTCCACTGCCATCCATGCGCGGTGAGGCAGTGGTGCCATCGACTATCGACATTTATGTCAACAACTCGCGTCGCCTGCAAAAAAATGTAGAGCCAGGTCCATTTGACCTGGTAAATGTGCCAGTGGTCACCGGCCAGGGCGAACTGCAATTGGTAGTAAATGACCTGCTAGGCCGACAGCAAATAATCACTCAACCTTACTACGCCAGCCAGCGCCTGTTGCAACCGGGGCTGCGCGATTTCTCTTTTGAGGGCGGCTCTTTGCGCGAGAATTACGGCATTGACAGCGCGAGCTATGGACGCTTCATGCTCAGTGCCACTGACAGACTCGGGCTTAGTGCCAACTTTACGCGAGAACTGCGGGCAGAGGTATTGAACAACCAGCAAACGTTTGGTGCCAGCGGTGTTTGGTTAATGCCCAAGCTCGGGTCAGCCTATCTGGGTACACTTAACTTCGGTGCCGCCGCCAGCCATGGGCCAAATAACGAGGGTTTGCTTTACTCCTTGGGAGCAGAACGTCAGGCACGAAATTTCAGCTACAGTGTTCAGTCGCAATACAGTGAGCGGGATTTTGTACAGCTAGGCCAACTGCCGGGTTCCAGACCACGCCAAACTTTTACGGCTAGTCTCGGCATGCCGCTTGGCAGCAATAGCTTTGGTTTAAACTACCTTCAACAATCCACTTGGGAAGGCGACAGAAATCGTCTGCTTTCTGCAAATCTCAGTAGGGGCTTGGGCAGTTTTGGGTTTCTCAGCATCAACGCGCTGCGCAACTATACTGGCGAACCGCGCAACACGGTCAGCATCGTGCTCACCATTCCGCTTGATGCAAGCACCAGCGTCAGTGCCGACATAACGCGCCAGGGCGACCTGGAAAGAAAAACCGTACAAATGCAGCGTAATGCACCGGCAGGAGATGGCTTTGGTTACCGACTACGTGCCACCGATGACGATCAATATTTAGCCGGAGGTACATTAAATACAGAACGGGCAAGCTTTACAGCCGAAACTGCCAGCACCAATGGTAAAGACAGCTACCGGGCAGGGGCAAGTGGCGGCATTGCCATCGCCGGTGGTGGCGCTTTCCTTAGCCGACGGATTAATGATAGCTTTGCCGTAGTCAAGGTTGATAACTATCCCGGCGTGCGTGTTTACCGGGAAAATCAGGAAGTGACCCGCACTGACAAACATGGCCGGGCGTTAGTCCCCAACCTGCGCGCCTACCAGAAAAATCTGATAGGGATTGAACAGTCAGACCTGCCGCTGGATGCCGAGATAGATGAACTCAATCTTAGGCTGGCACCGGCCATACGCAGTGGCGTGGTGGTGGACTTTCCTGTGCGCCACAATCGTAACGTCAGTTTTCGTTTAGTGAATGAAAAAGGCATAGCGCTCGTCCCTGGCACCCTAGTACAAATAGAAGGCGATAAACGTGAGTTCCCGGTAGGCTATGATGGCCGTGTATTTATCAGCGGTGTTAATTTGATTAATCGATTGTTTAGCGAGTGGGCTGGCCAACGCTGCAGTGTTGAATTGATTATTAAAGATAGCGCAGAATTATTACCGGATTTAGGCACACTAACCTGTAAAGGAATACCACCTTGAAAAAGCCTTTTCTTATTATCCTCACCACCGCAGCACTTGCGATGCCGCAATCTGCATCGGCACTTTGCATTATCTGTTCATGCTCGGTCGCCATCAATTCCATTGTCAATTTCGGCACTTACAACCCATTGCCCGGCACTGCCGCCGATACGGCAGGCCGCTTTACGGTTACCTGTGACCTGACCCTGGGATTACTCGGCACTTACACAGTAGCCTTAAGCAAAGGCGGCAGCAATAGCTATGCGCCTCGCAAAATGAGCAGTGGCAGCAATACACTTAATTACAATCTTTATATTGATGCAGCAAGAACCGCCGTCTGGGGCGATGGCAGCGGCGGCACCTCAATCGTGAGCGACCCATCGCTGTTGACACTGCTCGGACATGTGGTTAGAGAATATGACGTCTACGGCCGTATTCTGCCAAACCAGCAGACTACGCCGCCCGGCACCTACAACGACACGATCACCGTCACAGTTACCTACAACTAGAAATACCTCCCTGAAAATGTCTATAGCATAAACAGCTTGGCCATAAAATTGACACGTAACCGCACTTTATCCATAACTGACACCAAGCACTAAGTTAAGACTATATAATCAATACCATTAAATAATTTAACGGCCTCTCGCCATTAATCCAGCATTTGCAAAACTACCGAAAGCGCCTCATGAGCAACCAATTTAAATTAATGAAAGAAAAACGTTTTCGACCATTCTTCATGACCCAATTCTGGGGCGCGTTTAATGACAATATGTTCAAAACCGCACTCATTACTTTGGTTGCCTTTCATGCAGCAAGCCTAACCTCCCTGGACTCGGCTTTACTGGTAACGATACTGCCTGGCATATTCATACTGCCGTATTTTCTGTTTTCCGCCACTGCTGGCCAGCTGGCAGACAAATATGAAAAATCGAAGATTATCCGGCTGGTGAAAGTGTTTGAAATCTGCATCATGCTATTTGCCAGCGCCGGGTTCTTTCTGCACAGCATCTGGCTACTGGGAGTCGCGCTGTTCATGATGGGTATGCACTCGACACTATTTGGCCCGGTAAAATATGCTTATTTACCGCAGCACCTGGGCGAACACGAACTGGTCGGCGGTAACGGCATGGTAGAGATGGGTACCTTTGTGGCGATTCTGCTCGGGCAGGTATTAGGCGCATGGCTGGCGATTCAGCATCCGCATGAGCTGATTACCAGCATTGCCATCCTGATCATTGCCGTGCTTGGCTACTGGCACAGCCGAGGCGTGCCGGACTCTCCCGCGCAGGAACCATCACTCACCATCAACTGGAACCCGTTCACCGAAACTTACCGCAGCATCAAATTCATCTGGCATCATCAGGCGGTATGGCTGGCGATTATCGCCATCTCCTGGTTCTGGTTTTATGGTGCAACCCTGCTTGCGCAATTTCCCAGCCTTGCCAAAAGCGTACTGCATGGCGACGAAAGCGTATTTATTTTATTGCTCACCATGTTCTCGCTCGGTATCGGCGTCGGCTCACTGCTGTGTGAAAAATTATCCAAAGGCAAAGTAGAACTCGGCCTGGTGCTGTTTGGCTCAATCGGCCTAACTTTATTCAGCATCGACTTATATTACTCGGGCACACAAATCCACCAGCACTGGGACAACAAAGCCCTGTTCGACTACGCAGCATTTATCAGTAAACACTTTGATATACATGGCAACCTGATCTTCAGCCATTGGCGCCTGATTATGGACATAGTGCTGATAGGCCTGTTCGGCGGCTTTTACATTGTGCCTTTATATTCATTTGTGCAATCCCGCGCTGAGAAAAGCCACCAGTCGCGCGTGATTGCCGCCACCAATATTCTGAACGCTTTGTTCATGGTCACGTCTGCCGGGTTTTCAATCTGGATTTTTAAACAAGGTTTGAATATTCCCGAGTTATTTCTAGCTACAGCTCTGCTCAATATCATTGTCATGATTTACCTGTGCGCGCGACAACCCGCTTATTACACATCATTTATGAGCTGGATCCGGCATAAACCTTAACTACTATACGAAAGGGCGCTTCTGTAAATTTAAGTTTGGGATGCAGTACAAGGCGCACGGAACGCAGAAAGCGAGATAGTATGGGGTATACATCGAGATTGCGAGTACCGCGCAACGCAGTAATGCGCCTAAAATTGAATTTATAGAAGTGCCCGATAAATAGCTTTCACCTTATAATAGTGCTTCCAATTCAACACGTCGCATATACATGTCTTTGATTAAAAAACTGCATCAATTCATCTGGCAGGTTTCATCCAGGCTAGGCCCATTTGCCCCATTTATCGCCCTGCTGATACTGAGTCTGGTTGTGCTTTCAGCATCACGCCTCGGTCTCATCATCTGGAAAATTGATCGCGTGATGAATACCGGCAAGTTAGCCGAAATATTATTGCAGGGGATTCGTGTCGATATCATGCAGTTCTGCTTTATCGCTTTAATACCGGTGCTACTGGCGCCGGTTCTCGCGACAAAACAGTTATTTAAAATCTGGCAGAAATTCACTTATGTCTGGGTAGTACTGGCTTTAGTATTGCTGGTGTTTCTGGAAGTAGCCACACCGGGCTTTATCAACGAATACGATGTGCGCCCGAATCGTATTTTTGTTGAATACCTCAAATACCCCAATGAAGTGTTCAGCATGTTATGGCGCGGCTTCAAGGTCGATATTTTTGCCGTACTCATTTCGGCCAGCATTGCACTATGGCTGGCACATCGCTACATGCGGCCTTGGCTCAGCATGCAGCCAAGCTGGTCAAATAAAAAACTCTGGTTGGTCTGGCCTTTGGTTTTCATACTGGCTGCTTTGGGCATCCGCTCATCACTGGGTCACCGTCCGGCTAATCCGGCGATGTTCGCCATCACCGCCGACAGCATGGTCAACAGTCTGGTGCTAAATTCTGGCTATTCCGTCACCTACGCCAGCTATACCTTGATGCAGGAAACCAAATCCAGCGACATCTACGGCAAAATGCCGCGCGAAGAGATATTCAAACTTACCGGTGCCAAAGACGCAGATATCCCGACTCTCACTACACTGCACCCAAGCCACAAACGTGAAAAACCACTGAATCTGGTCATCATTCTGCAAGAAAGCCTGGGGGCGACATTTGTAAAATCGCTGGGCGGCACTCCGGTAACGCCGAATATTGAAAGACTCAAGGAACAGGGCATCTGGTTTGAGCAGTTATATGCCACCGGCACCCGTTCGGTGCGTGGCATTGAGGCAGTCACTGCCGGTTTTGCGCCGACACCTGCTGACAGCACGGTCAAACTCTCCAAGTCACAAAAGAACTTTTTCACGCTGGCTGCCTTGCTTGAAAAGCGTGGCTACTACACAGAGTTTATTTACGGCGGTGAATCGCATTTTGATAACATGCGCAGCTTTTTTACCGGCAATGGTTTTAAAGGCATCATCGAACAAAAAGACTATCAAAACCCGGTATTTGTTAGCAGTTGGGGCGTTTCCGATGAAGACCTGCTCAACAAAACACATGATCAACTGCTTGCCCACCACAAGGCAGGCACGCCATTTTTCACATTGGCGTTTTCATCTTCCAACCATGCGCCGTTTGAGTTCCCTGATGGCCGTATTGACCTGTATGAACAGCCGAAAGGCACTGACAACAACGCCGTAAAATATGCGGACTATGCAATTGGTGAATTTTTCAAAAAAGCGCAGAACAGCCCTTATTGGAAAGATACCGTGTTCCTGATCGTCGCTGACCATGACATCCGCGTGCGTGGCGTATCACTGGTACCGGCTGACCACTTCCATATCCCGGCACTGATTCTGGGCGCGGATATCAAGCCCGAGCGTTACACCGGCATGGCAAGCCAGATCGACCTGCCGGTAACACTGCTGTCACTGATGGGTATAGAAGCACAGCACCCGATGACCGGTCGCGATTTATCCAGCCTTGCGCCTGACACCCGTGGCCGTGCCATGATGCAATACAACGCCAATTTTGGCTGGATGGAAGAAACGGACCAAGGCAATCGGATGGTTGTGTTACGCTCAGGCAAGGCACCTGCACACGGCATTTACGACCCTAAAACCAAACAGCTCAAGGAAACCAGCCCGCCTGCCAACGCAAAGGATCTGGAGCAACGGGCACTGGCTAACGCGCTGCTGCCGGACTTGCTGTACAACGAACAGCGCTACCGCCTGCCACAATAGCTTATGGGTTCGCAAAACAAACAAGCCAGCATGCTTACCTGGCCTATCATACGCAAAGGCCTGGCTTATATTTTCAGTGGCAGGCTTTACGTTAAAAACGGCCATTTACCGCCAGCCGAACACGTCATTCCTGCCGACTTCATCGGCATCTGCGTGGCCTCTGCTGCCGATGCCGCCATGGATGACTATGTCATTACGCAGTTACATTTACTCGACATCAATCAGGTGCGCCTCGACTTCAGCTACGGCGATCTGCAAAGCTTCAACGCACGTTTTCTGCAACGCCTGATTGATGAAAATTTCCAGGTCACGCTGCATTTGGTGCAGCCTTTCGCCAATGCAAAAAACATGGCCAGTGCAGCGGAACAAGCTAACTGGCAAGCATTCCTGATTGCAGTACTTGAACGCTTTGGCAGTCAGGTTAAACGGGTTGAAATCGGCGCCACCATTAATAGAAAACGCTGGGCAGGCTATACCGTAAATGGTTTTCTAAAAGCTTGGGACATCGCTTACCGAGAAATCAAACAGCGCGGCATCACGCTGGCAGGCCCTAACCTCACCGATTTCGAGCCTATCTACAACATTGGCATACTCAGCATGCTCAAGGCCAGAAACCAGCTGCCGGATATCCACACCGACAATTTATTCAGCGAGCGCGTTTCCGAGCCGGAGCGCTTTGACCACCGCATTTTCAAATATCGCTGGGCTACAAAATTCAAATACAACCTGGTTAAAAAAGCGCGTTTGCTTAAAAAGATCAGCACCGATTTTGGCGTAAATCATTTCATGTCACCGGTAGCATTCTGGGCAATTTATCGTATAGAACGCCTGTTACCTGACGGTGAGCAAAAACAAGCTGATTATTTAGCACGTTACATGCTGCTCAATGCGGCATCCGGCGCGTTGGATCAGGCATTCTGGGGGGCGATGATCTGCCACCGCGAAGGCTTGATAGATGACGGCCTGAACGATGCCGATTATCCGGCGCTGGAACGCGTAACACACTACGCCAGTGTAGATGGTGACAGACAGCATTTCAGGCACCACGCAAGTTTCTACGCCATGAAAACAGCCGCAGGCATGCTGCAAGGTGCGCAATACAAGGCCGCACTCGCCAGCAGCAACGGTCTGGAAATTCATCACCTGCAAACAGCGCAGCACCATGTGCATGCCTTATGGACAATTAACGGCAAAATCGCCTTGCTACAAAGCATCTACCATTCTGCCGACCTGCAACAGGCAGAAGTTATTGATCGCGATGGCCGCACGCTTGATCAAGCACCGCTGATTGTGAGTGAATCGCCGCTTTACCTACGCTGGCCTGTAGCCAAAAACATAGGAGTTAAGCCTAATTTAAGCCTTGCAAAAGACCTGGCGATACATGCGCACATTCAGGGGCAACAATACTACACTTTCCATAAAGACGGCTGGTTTGGCTTGATACTAGCCAAAAATGCAGACGAAGCGGCACTGCTGGCACAGCAACTGCACCCAGCCAATTTGAGCAGCCCGCAAAAAAATGCCGCATTGCGTCATGCGCGCAACGCAATCTGGGCACTGCCTGACCCGCGTGATTCCTCACGCAGAATTACCGTGAAACAGCCGGTGAAAATGTATCCGCACAAGCAGTTTTTTGATCGCTTTAAACCCAGCAAAGCCAAGCGCAGTTGGAACGGCGCAGTAGAGCTGCTAAGACGTGGTATAGATACCGCGCAGCCTGTCGCGTTCTTTGAAAAAGAGCATGACGCTACACTGAAACAGAATTTTTATCTCTGTGACTACGTTACGGCAGATTGCTCGGTCGGTGAGCTGTTTGTACACTTTGCACAAGGCCATAAGGATTTTCACATTGCCGCCAAAAACGTAACCATCACTGCCGAAGAAACCTACCGGCAGCTTGGCCAATACCTGCACCAAATGCACAAGAACGGTACTTTTTTCAGGGATTTGTCCGGCGGTAATGTGCTGGTGCAAGTGCAGGAAAATAAACAATTGCACTTCTCACTGATTGATACGGCACGCGCCCGCTTTTACAACCACGGCACACCGGTCAAACAGCGTATTTCCGACCTGGCGCGCATCTGCAATAAATTGCATTGGGCAGGGCGCAAACGCTTTTTAGGTTTATATCTGGCGAATATCGGTTTAAAACTCACGCCACAGATAAAACTAGCCTTTTATCTATATGACTTTAAAGTCGCCTTTAAACGTAAGTATGGCCGCAAAGGTATCAAGAAGTTATTAAAGAAATTTAAAAAGTAAACCCTGGAAATCAAGTAAACATATTTCTAATGATAATCACTAGGGCGCTTTAATGACTAAGGTCATGTTGTAAATTCAAGCCGGGCATATGATGTCACTCACGTAATGCAAATGCTGTTAAGCACTAGCGGTACGAATTTTTAAATAAGGAGAAATTACTATGTGGACAAAACCAGCTGCTACTGAAATGCGTTTCGGTTTCGAAGTTACAATGTACGTAATGAACAAGTAATTTGTTCTTTAGCGTCATTTAAAAGGGTGCCTAGGCACCCTTTTTTATTTACCCGCGTTTAGTAAACAAGCGCTTACTTTTTAACCTGATTCTGCAAACTACCTGCACCATTACTGCCATTGCCGTTAAATACAAATTCCTTAGGCAAGAATACCCAGATCTTGCCGGTCTGTTTCATGGCACCGGCTTTGGCACCGGCATCAGGCCCGGCACCCCAGAAAAAGTCGGCACGCACACCGCCCTTGATTGCCCCGCCGGTATCCTGTGCCATCATCATGCGTTTAAGCGGCTTGGTACTGTTAGGCTCTGTAGTAGATAGAAATACTGGCGCTCCCAATGGTATAAATTTCGGATCGACAGCCACCGCCCGTTCAGCAAGGATAGGCACACCTAACGCGCCTAACGGCCCCGGCAGCCCGGCTGGCAGCTCCCTGAAAAACACATAGCTGGGGTTACTGTTCAGCAGTTCCCTGAGTTTAGCCAGGTTATTACGCGCCCAGTTCTTAATGCCTTGCATTGAAGCCTGCGCCAGCGTCATTTCACCGCGCTCAACCAATAAGCGGCCGATTGAGTTGTATTGATGTCCGTTTTGATCTGCGTATCCCACATGCACCTGCTCGCCGCTATCCAGCTGCACTAAACCTGAGCCCTGAATCTGCAAAAAGAACACGTCAATGATGTCATCAATGTAAATAAACTCACGCCCCTTAAGCGGCGAGGCATCGGTCTCGATTTCGGCACGGCTGTAATACGGCACCAGCTTGTTACCCACCAGCCGACCACGCACGCGCTTGAATTTCAATTCGGGGAATACACTATCCAGCTCCACGGTAATCATGTCATTAGGGGCTGCATATAATGGGTTGGGATATTGCGCAGATTTGCTTCGACTGCCTTTCAGCAACGGCTCGTAATAACCGGTGATCATGCCGCTATCACTGCCATCGATATTGGTGGTTTTGTATACAGAAAAGTACTCTTTGAAATAAGCCTGTATCGCCTCATTTGTCGGCTTTTTAGCAGCCTGCTCATTAAGCTGGCTGGCAGCAGTACAGGCTTTTTTCCAGCTTGGCTTGTTAACCAGAGTAGAGCAGCCCTGCATCCAGGCCGGCCATGCCAGCGTAAGGTTGTCCAGCTGCAAACCGTCTACATCGTCCCACTGTGCAGGCTTTAATAAACTGTAATCGGGGATTTTAGCATCGGGTGGTTTTACCTCCGGAGCTGCGGTTCCGCCAGGCTTGCCGCCTTCGGGAATTTGCACCGGTGATTTATCCGCACATTCACACTGCGATTTAGGCGGCGCAGGTGGCGTTGCCGGTTTTGTGAGTTTATTCGCGCAGCCCGCAGTCGCTAGAATAAGCAATAAAAGTAAACTACCCTGCGCTATTTTTTTCATATTGTTGTTAGCTTTCTTGCTGGTTGCCTGGCATGCAGATCGCCTACAGATTACCTACTCATCACCTAGTGTAGTACTCTAGGCATATTTAACGCAAAGGCCGGGATAATTGCATCAAACTTTGTGCCATCCTCCGCCACCATTTGATAGCTGCCGTGCATCTCACCCATCGGCGTATTGATTACCGTACCGCTGGTATATTGATAGCTTTCTCCGGGGTTAAGCAGCGGCTGTGCACCAACCACCCCTAAACCCTTGACCTCCTGCTGTTCGCCATCAGCCTCGGCGATTATCCAATGCCGGCTGATTAACTGCGCCGAGACATTGCCAGTGTTGGTAATCGTCACATGGTACGCAAATGCATAGCGGTTGTGCTCAACATCCGATTGCTCCGGGATAAAGCTTATTTCAACTTTGACCGAGCACTCATAATGATTTGCGTTACTCATAACAAAGCCATTACTAAGCGATCAAACCTGTTGTTGGTGAACTCGGGCTCGCTGAATAAAGCTTTCTAGGCATGCGGCCGGCAAGGTAGGCTTCACGGCCAGCTTCAACCGCCTTTTTCATCGCGCCTGCCATCAGCACCGGGTTGCCTGCAGCTGCAATCGCAGTGTTCATCAAAATACCCTGGCAGCCCAGCTCCATCGCAATAGCCGCATCAGAAGCCGTGCCAACACCCGCATCCACCAGCACCGGCACTTTGGCGTTCTCGATGATGATCTGCAGGTTCCACGGATTGAGAATACCCATGCCGGAGCCAATCAATGACGCCAGCGGCATCACTGCCACACAGCCGATTTCTTCAAGCTGCTTGGCAATAATCGGGTCATCCGAGCAATACACCATCACATCAAAACCATCTTTCACCAGCGTTTTCGCCGCAGCAATGGTTTCTATCATGTTCGGGTACAGCGTATTCGGGTCGCCCAACACTTCCAGCTTCACCAGTTTGTGGCCATCAAGCAGCTCACGTGCCAGGCGTAATGTACGCACCGCATCGTCCGCTGAGTAGCAGCCTGCGGTATTCGGCAGATAGGTAAATTCTTCCGGCGGCAGATATTCCAGTAGCGAAGGCTCGCCAGCGTTCTGCCCAATATTAGTACGGCGGATCGCCACCGTAATGATTTCTGCACCGCTGGCATCAATCGCCGCGCGCGTTTCAGTAAAGTCCTTATATTTACCGGTACCTACCAGCAAACGTGATTGGTAGGTTTTATCTGCAATTTTTAATAAATCTGACAATTGGGATTCCTTTGATTTGCAACTGTAATAAATATCCGGGGCAGCCTAACCGCCCCCCACTGCACCCACGATTTCCAGCTTGTCGCCATCGGCAAGCGCGGTAACATCAAACTGGCTGCGCGGCACGATATCACCATTGCGCTCAATTGCCAGCCGCTTACCGGTCAATTCCAGGTGCTGCACAAGCTCGGCCACCGTAAATGTTGCAGCATCAAAACTGCGGGGTTTTCCATTGATTGTGAGTTGCATGAACTGATTCTTAAGGTAAATACTTAAGCGCTCATTTTACGAAAATAGTGGGGGCATTAGCAAACCTTATGTAGATTATTTACTGCCACCCGCGCATATCAGCCAAAAAACAGCTACCTCACTGCTACCTCGTTGTACAATAACGGAAATTTGTAAATTTAGATTACTCGAAACACAATCCGGAAAACTGACCAATGAATATTCAAAGCCACATCGCAGACCTAGACACTCCTACCGGCGTAATGCGCACTTTTATCCACCGCCCGGTTGGCAATGGCACCTACCCTACCATCCTGTTTTACTCAGAGATTTTTCAGCAAACCGGCCCGATTGAACGTGCAGCAAAAATCATGGCAAGCCACGGCTATGCAGTACTGGTGCCAGAAGTGTTTCACGAACTGAACCCGATTGGTACTGTTTTAGGCTATGACGATGCAGGCCGCGACAAAGGCAATGCCGACAAAGCAGCCAAAGACGTGCAAGGCTACGACACAGACAACGCAGCCATGATCGCATTTGCAAAAACCCAACCCTGGTACAACGGCAACATTGGTGCCATGGGCTTCTGTATCGGTGGCCATTTAGCATTCCGCGCTGCATTACAGCCAGAAATCAAAGCTACCGCCTGCTTCTACGCAACTGACCTGCACACACAGGTTATCCCTAACAAACCAGGCCAGCACAGCATGGAACGCCTGAAAGACATCACCGGTGAATTACTGATGATCTGGGGCAAACAAGACCCGCACATCCCAGCCCCTGGCCGCGCAGAAGTGTACAAAAAACTGAGCGATGCCGAACACATCAAATTCACATGGCACGAGTTCAACGCCCAGCACGCCTTCATGCGTGACGAAGGCGACCGCTATGACCCACAAACTGCAATGATCTGCTACCAACTGGCGCTGAACCTGTTCAGCAGAACGCTGCATCAGTAATACGCTAACCATGAATGAGTGGTGTGTTTATTTATTCAAATCCGCAAACAGAAGATGTTGTAAAAAATGCTAACCGTTTGTATGGATTATGAAAATTAACATAATCACTCATTTATACACCTGCCCAAATAAAAGATTAAGTTCTTTTTTGGGGTCTACTTTACGTTAGCCATTAACCAAGGATATTTATGAAGTTTATAAACGTATTGATTGTTCTTTTCTGCTCTACGCTCTCATACAATGTTAGCGCTGAGGAAAAAAGTTGCGCTGCTGAACTGGGTAAAAAACAATCTGAAATTCTAGTTAAATGGTGTATAAATGTTAGCTCCGCTACGCATCCTCCATGTAACTCACTAAATGCATGTAATTTAATTACCGATGAAATTAAACGAGGCTGCGCATTTCTAGAAAAAGAAAAAAATCCCCCTTACTATTGTCTCCTGACATATCAAAATGAATCTAAATAACTTAACTATGGCTAACCCGTCCATCAAGAGGGACGCGCTAAAGCGCGCCCCTTATGTCAAACGTTGGGCATCATGGTAATTTCCAAAACAATCTTACGGTGGGGTCTACTGCTAATTGGGGTTGTGTTTTTCCTCATTTATCTTAATAGTGCCTTCTATCGTACTTGGATTGCTGGCGGCCCTCCCACCGACAATCCCGAAGGCTGGCTTTTTAGTGCTGGTAACTATTTATCGTGGTCATTAGCCTTTCTTAGCTCAGGCATTGGTGCGTTTGTTCTTATCAAAAAATTACCCTCATTAAGTAGGGTCGCTTTGGTTTTTATTGCCTTATCAATAATTTTTGGCATTTTTCCAAGCGCACGAGAGTTTGTAGCATCAGATATTTGTTTAGACTCTGGCGGCAAATGGCTTTCTTCAGAACTTAGGTGCGCTCATGAGTAATATGCCCAACCCATCCATCAAGCGGGACGCGCTGCAGCGCGCCCCTTATGTCAAACGTTAGGCGCTACAACTCAAAGGAGTTTTATGTCAGGTGAAACAACAGGTGCAGTACGGTGGGTTTTGAGGCTTGAGGGTTTGTGTGTCCTAATAGCCGCATCGCTCTTTTACCCCAAATTAGGTTTTAGCTGGGGTACGTTTGCGCTATTTTTTCTCACCCCCGACCTTTCTTTTCTAGGTTATCTCGCAGGGCCTCGTGTTGGCGCTTTATCTTATAACTCAGCACACTCTTACATTGGTGCAATTAGTTGCATTGTTGCGGGGTCACTTCTAATTGCTCCTGTTCTTTCATGTGTGGGTGTCATTTGGTGCGCTCACATCGGCTTTGACCGTGCGCTTGGTTATGGGCTTAAGTATTCGGCAGGGTTTAGTTTTACTCATCTTGGTCTTATCGGTCGTCTAGCTAAGTCCGCGCCTAACCCATCATTCAAGCGGGACGCCTAACGGCGCCCCTTAATTCAAACGTTAGCCATTTTCTGAAAGGAGTCCATTATGAATTTACCGTCATTCAAATACCATCCCGACCCAATAGCCACGGGCAGCGTTGTTGAATCAGATACCGAATGCAAATGTTGCGGCCATTCACGCGGCTATGTCTATTCCGGCCCAGTTTTTGCTGAAGGAGATTACGAAGATTGCATTTGTCCTTGGTGTATTGCTGATGGAGAAGCTCACCAACACCTTGGCGCATCCTTCACGGACGAAGACGGTGTAGGTGGAGGTGGTGAATGGTGCGCAGTTCCTGACGAAGTCGTTAAAGAGGTGGCATATCGGACGCCCGGCTTTAATGGTTGGCAACAGGAACAATGGTGGACTCATTGTGGCGACGCAGCTCAATTCATAGGCAGAATGGGCAAGGCTGAACTGTTGGCACTTGGGCCAGAAGCAGTCAAAGCAATCCAAGATTCCACTGGGCTTGATGACGGCCCTGAATGGGATGAGTTCTTTGACGCCTTGGATAAAGACGGTTCCCCAACTGCTTATATCTTTCGTTGCAGTAAGTGCGGCTCCATTGGAGGCTATCAAGATTGCGACTAATGGCTAACCCGTCGGTCAAGCAGGACGCGCTACCGCGCGCCTCTTACCTCACACGTTATGCATAACAGGAGAAGACAATCAATGGGGTCAGACTCCATTGATTATGTAATTAAAATTAATAGGGAACGAACCTAATTAATAATCACACCATGTCTCATGTGACGAGCTTTGCCCCCATCTCTGGTGAAATGCCGCGCGTCCTCATACTCGGCAGCATGCCGGGGCTTGCATCACTCAACGCTAACCAGTATTACGCCCACCCACAGAATGCTTTCTGGAAAATTATCGCCACTATTACCGGCTGCCCGGCAGGGGCAGACTATGCTGCCAGAACAGCAGCGCTGAAACATGCAGGCATCGCGCTGTGGGATGTGCTGGAAAGCTGCATACGACCCGGTAGTTTAGATGCAGATATCGACATGAAGTCAGCAAAAGCCAACAATATTGCCGATTTTTTGCTACAAAACCATTCAATCAACACCATCTGCTTTAACGGCGCAGCAGCAGAGACGATTTTCAAGAGGCGTATTTTGCCAACATTGCATAACGCAAATTTACGTTACATACATTACATGCGCTTGCCTTCCAGCAGCCCGGCGCATGCCGGCATGCGGCTGCAAGACAAGGTTGCGGCGTGGCAGGCTGCAATAAAAGATTAAGACTGTTACAGAAAATAAAAAAGGGCAGAATCATCTGCCCTTTTTACTTACCACTTGTTACTTAAGCTTGGAACTTAAACATCCAGTTGTGGACGACCGGCTTCTGGCCAATCCAGGTGGAAGAACTGACCACGTGGCTGGTCTACACGCTCGTAAGTGTGTGCACCGAAGTAGTCACGTTGACCTTGCAACAGGTTTGCAGGCAAACGCTCACTGCGGTAGCCATCGTAGTAAGCCAGCGCTGCTGCAAAACCTTGTGCAGGAATACCGTTAGTCACCGCCAGAGCGATCACTTTACGCCAGCCAGCTTGGCCTTCGTTCATCGCGTTGGTGAAGTATGGATCCAGCATCAAGTTTTTCAGGCGTGAGTTCAATGCATAAGCATCAGTGATTTTTTGCAGGAAGCGTGCACGGATGATACAACCGCCGCGCCAGATTTGTGCGATTTCACCGAAGTTCAGTTTCCAGTTGTAAGCCACTTGTGCTTTGTCGATCAATTGGAAGCCTTGAGCGTATGCGCAGATTTTTGAGCAGTACAATGCATTTTTGATCGCTTCGATCACTGCTTTTTTATCTGTTTCTTGTTTGATCACTGGGCCTTTAAGGATTTTGCTGGCTTCAACACGTTCTTCTTTCAGGCTTGAAAGTGCACGTGCATAAACGGCAGCAGCAATCGCGTTAGCCGGTGCGCCCAATTCAAGCGCGTTGGCAGCTGTCCACTGACCTGTACCTTTTTGACCGGCTGTATCAAGGATTTTGTCCACGAGGAAGCCTGGGCCCATTGGGTCTTTTTGTTGCAGGATATCTGCTGTGATTTCGATAAGGAAGCTTGAAAGCTCGCCTTTGTTCCACTCTGCAAATACTTTACCGATTTCGTCTGCTTCCATACCCAGCAGGTTTTTCATCAGCCAGTAAGCTTCGCAAATCAATTGCATATCGATGTATTCGATACCGTTGTGCACCATTTTTACATAGTGGCCAGCACCGTCAGGACCGATGTACTCAGCACATGAGAAACCGCCTTCAACTGGTTTGCCTGGTTTGCCGCCTTCTAAAGGTGCGCCGGTGACTGCATCTACTTTAGCTGCGATGTCGCGCCAGATTGGCTCTAGGCTCGCCCATGCTTTACGTGTGCCAGATGGCATCAGGCTTGGGCCGAAACGTGCGCCAGTTTCACCGCCAGATACGCCTGAACCGATGAATTCGATACCTTTAGCTGCCAATTCTTTTTCACGGCGGATAGTGTCTGTCCACAATGCGTTGCCGCCGTCGATGATGATGTCGCCTTGCTCAAGGAATGGCAATAAAGCGTTGATGGTAACGTCTGTTGCGCTACCTGCTTTAACCAACAGGATGATTTTACGTGGGCGTTTGATACTTAATACAAATGAAGCCAGATCTGCGTGACCAATCACATTCTCGTGTGAAGGCTCGTTCTTTTTACATTCTTCAATGAAGTTCACCATTTTTTTCGGGTCACGGTTGTAAACCGCAATGGTGTAGCCGTGATCGGCAATATTCAGAGCCAGGTTTTGGCCCATAACAGCTAGGCCAACCAGGCCAATATCAGCATTTTTCGTAGTCATTTATCTTCTCTTTTGGAGTTGTTTAATGGAAAGGGGTTTTTTTGTACGCAAGATTATAGAACTTTTTAATGGACTAATCCGCTAAAAATTGATTAGGAAGCAAAATAATTTTGTTTTGGGCCAAATATTTAGCAAATTTTCATAATTCCATCGCCGAGACTGATGTTTTAGTGATAATTGGCAGATATGCAGTGGGGTTGCCACCAGTGGTTAACGCAAGAGTTTAATGATTAAATAAATGAATCGAAACGCGGTTAATAATCGCTACTTCTGCCAGTAGAGTAACCTTGTGGCACATCATTTTGCAATTCCCCGCAATCTGCACAGGAGTGATCGTGCATGCTAGGACTCAGCACCAGATGAGGGCTGCCACAGAACCTACAATGTAGCGGATGTATTGCTACCGTTTTATGGTGGTGTTGATGATGTTCCGTTGCGACTTTGGCGCCGCCTAAACCATACTTATTATCCATGGCTGGCTCCATATGAATACTAGCTAGGAATGTTTAAGTTACGCCTTTTTTACAGCATAAGCAAGCATCTTTACATCCCTAAATTATTCGACTTTACCCACTTCAGCCCAGCCCGCATTGGGTTGGTAAGACCGGATCCAATCATATACCTGATCTGCCGGCATAGGCCGCGCAATACCATACCCCTGTGCGACCGTGCAGCCCATACGCAGCAACTGCAAGCCATGCTCGGCAGTTTCCACACCTTCGGCCACGACTTTGCATCTGAAATCACGACCCAGACTAATAATACCCGCGACCATTGCCAGATCGTTGCTGTCCTGAAGCATGTCGCGCACAAATGAGCGGTCTACTTTAATCACCGTCACCGGCAAGCGGCGCAGATACGTCAGTGATGAATATCCCACACCGAAATCATCCAGGGCAAAACTCACCCCCAGCAATTTACAGCCATTCATGGTGCGTATTACGCCTGAAACATCTTCAATCGCCGCTGTTTCCGTGATTTCAAACTCCAGATTAGCAGGATTCACTTGTGGAAACTCGCTGAGCATTTGAGTCAAGCGCTCGGTAAAGTCTTCCTGAATCATGTGTCTTGCTGCAATATTCACGCTGACCTGCAAATCAAGCCCGCTGGCCTGCCATGTCCGTATCTGGCCAAGCGCCTGGCAAATCACCCATTCGCCCAGCGTAATTGAAAAATCCGTATCTTCAATAATAGGTAAAAAAGTTGTCGGCGCACGCAGCCCCAGCTCGGGATGCTGCCAGCGGATTAGCGCCTCCAGGCCCACCACCTTGCCAAGCTGCATATCCACTTTAGGCTGGTAATATAAACAGAACTCATTATTCGCCAGCGCGACTTCCATTTTTTCTCTATCCTGGCGCAAGCCGCGGAACTGGCGATCATGATCCGTATCAAACTGGCTAACGCTGCTGCCGCCATTCAACTTGGCCTGATACATGGCCTGATCAGCGTTACGCAGCAAAGTATCTGGCTCTGAGTGATCCAGCGGATAAACGGTGTAACCGATACTGGCAGACACCGTGACCGTTTCACCTGCTACGGTGTAGGGCGCTTTAATGGCTTCAAGCAAGCGCGCCAGCGTTTTTCTACACTCTTCAATATCATGCAAACCGCTCAGCAATAGCGCAAACTCATCACCGCCTATGCGTGCCACGGTATCGCTTTCACGCAAGCATTGATTCATGCGCTGCGCCAACTGGATCAACAAATGATCGCCTGCTTCATGACCCAAGGTATCGTTAACCGGTTTAAAACCATCAAGATCAAGACAGCAAACAGCCAGCAGCTCCTTACTGCGCTCGGCACGGGAGAATGCCTGTTGCAGGCGATCTGACAGTAAGGCGCGATTGGGAAGCTGCGTAAGTGGGTCATGGTAGGCCATGCGCTCCAGATTATGCTGATGCTCTTTGGCGGCCGTGATGTCTGAAAACAGGCCCACATAATTGATAAGCTGCTGTGCATCATTACGCACCGTAAATATATCCAGCCAAGCCGGGTAAGCCTCACCCTCGGCACGTCGATTCCAGGTTTCACCGCGCCACTCACCCGCATCACCATCTTGCGATAGCTGCATGCGCTTATCAAAGAAACCCGGCTCATAAATCACAAAGCCCAACTGCTGCGGTGTGCTGCCCAAAGCCGCATCACGTGAAAAACCGGTGAGCTGGGTAAATGCAATATTCACCTCAACAATACGCATCTGCGCATCTGCAATAAAAATACCGTCATGCGCATGATCAAACACACTGGCAGATAAACTCACACGCTCCGCATTCTTGTGCAGCGTTTCCATGCTCTCACGTAATTTTTTGCGCATTTCCAGAATATTCGCCATGAGCGTATCCGGTTTGGCTACAACATCATCATTCTCTAAATTACCGGCAGCAATACGCTGCATGACATCTATGGCTAAAGCCGGGTCCGCACCTAGCGGCTCTACGATCAACCGACGCAATTGCCACAGGATAATGCCCACCAGCACCGCTCCCAAGGTTGTGCCGATTAAAATAAATATCCAGGAATTAGCCAACCCCGCTGCACGCGCCTCGCTCATCGCATAGGCAATAATCAACTTAAATTCCCAGCTTGGAATCTGTTCCTGTATGAATACCCAGCTGGCGGGTTGCGATTTCAATAAAGCCTGGGCTTTATCGCGGCTGACGTGAGAAGATAAAAAGCGTATTTCGTTATCAGCATCCAGAACGGCGGCAAACCCGGTTTCTAATTGCCGAATGCTTTGTACACTATCACGCACTACTTTCATATCGACTTTAAAACCAACATAGTAGGCGCCAACCACCTCACCGGCCTGATCCAGCATCGGCTCATAACGCGTAATGTAAGGTTCGTCCAGAATCTCTACAACACCGCTAAACGGCTTACCCTGGCGTAAAGCCACAATCGCCTTACCGTTGGGATTTAAAACCGTACCAACTGCTCTGCCGCCTTTTCTTTGCTTAACATTGGTAGCAATGCGTACAAAGTTGTTAGCGGACTTCACAAATATGGTGGCTGTGCCCCCATCCATTTCTGCCACGTAATCCACCAGCTCGTTATTATTGGTGAGCGGCGTCTCGCCCAGCATCAGATTAGGAACATCAGTGCCTGAAATATTTACAGAACCCGCAATAGCAGGGGCACCCAAATTACGGCTACGCTCTTTCAAAAGCAACATTGCGTTGCGCGCCTGATCACCCATCAGCTCATTGGTAACATTAAGCAGACGAATCAATGCCCGCGCCTGCTCTCTGGCCGCAGCGTTTGTATTAGCTAATTGTTGTGAAGTTTGCTGGCCGGTCAGCACAAAAGGTGCAGCTACCATCAAAATCAGTAGCGGCAACAGAAACCGTTTGATTGTAGAAATTTTCTTTTGCATACGGTGCCAACCGTTGGTTATTAACTGCATGCTAACACAATTAAATACTCGCTTAGCCTAATTGCGATTAAGCCAGATGCAGCAGGGTAGCAAGGGTGATCACACCCCAAACCCAGCCCTATAGAGTGGGGCTAGGAAAACAACAGTCGGGCAGCTACTTGGCCTTTACTTCCTGCGCCTTACAGTTGGTATAAGCTATTTTTTCACCGTCATTCAGCGTAGTTTCAGCACCGTTAATCACCAGCGCAATCACGCCGCTGCTGTAGCGGTTATCGCCAGCCTTGGGCAGGTTCACCTCATGATCCGGATAAATAAGCCATGCATCATTGCCATTATTGAGCATGCGTACAAAAAAACGCTTTTTAGCATCGCAGACGTATTCAACTGCATTGTACGGATTGCGTGACTGCTCGGCCGAATCGGAGCTAAACGGATTTAACTTGACTGAACTGCAGGCCGATATCAACGTTAATGACCCTGCCAAAAAAATAATAGAAAACAGTCTGCTGCTCATGTTGATTACGCCCAGTATTATTTAAGTTATTTTATTGATGATTGTGTTAATTGCATTTTGCCATGTATATAGAAAAACTCGCAACGCTTACTGATGCCCGGCGCGCGTTAACCGATCCAACACTGCCATCCATTCAGAGTCAGCAGGCGGCAGCTCAACCAACAAACGGTCTACCTTCATTGCATCCAGCTCATGCAGCGCGCTGTAAAGCTGTTCCGCCACCTTTTCCGGATGGTCAGGCAAGCTGATCACTTTACAGGCAGGCACTTCACCCTGGCCAATTAACAACGCCGCGCATTTTTTATGTGTATTCTGCAAAGCATGGCAGGCAGCAAGCAAATCCTGCCTGTTTTTATATAAGGTAAGCGGGGTACGCGGCGAATAATGCAGGGCATGCTGCCCGGGCACCTTGGGTGTTACTGATATTTCTTTTTGTACAACCGATGCATTATCACTACTAGTATCACTACCATTATCGCTACGTTGTGGCACACCAGCCACTTTGGCGATTTCAGCCTCACTGATCATTCCGGGGCGCAGCAGCTGCCACTGACCATCAGCCGCCACACTGACAATGGTGGATTCAATACCCACCGTACATGCGCCGCCATCCAGCACCGGAATTGCCTCGCCCAGCCCGGCTTCAACATGCGCGGCAGTGGTAGGGCTAAGCTGGGTAAATAAATTGGCAGATGGTGCCGCCACACACAACCCGCTTTGCTTGAGCAATTGCAGCGCCAGCGGGTGGTTAGGAACGCGCAGCGCTACAGTAGGCTCGCCACCACGCACTACGCGCGACACATGCGGCTTGGCTGGCAGCACCAAAGTGAGCGCACCGGGCCAGAATGCCCTGGCTAATTTAACCGCCAGTTCAGGGAAATCCATCACCCAATCCGTCACCTGGCTAATATCGCTGATATGCACAATCAACGGATGATCCGCAGGGCGTTGCTTGGTAGTGAATATCTTTGTCAGCGCGGCATCATTGGTGGCATCTGCTGCCAATCCATAAACCGTCTCGGTCGGGATAGCTACAACTCCACCTTTTTTAAGTTCGGCGATTGCCTGCTCTAAACTTACGCGCATGATTTTTTGATAATTACTGAAAACGCCATTTTACTACTTTAAGGCCAATGCCGCCCTAATTGAAATTCAGGCCGAATTTCAGCCTTGCCATGCCATCAGTTACAATGCGCTTTTAAAGAGGAACACACATGACGCAAATTATCGTAGAAAAAAACCCAAGCCAGCAACGTTTAGATGCACTCAACGTAAGCAAATGGCCAACCTGGCAAAAAGAAGTTTCTGTTTTCCCATGGACCTTCCCAGAGCAGGAAATCGCTTATATTTTAGAAGGTGAGTGCATCATCACCCCAACTGGCGGCGAACCGGTTAAATTTGGCAAAGGTGACCTGGTAACATTCCCGGCCGGCATGACTGCGCAGTGGGAAGTAAAGCAGCCACTACACAAACATTACCAGCTTGATGGCTCAAAACTTTGCCAGATCTGGCGCAGAGTTAAACTGGCTTTGAAGCTCAAATAACAACAATTACCCGGCCTTGCGAAACGTTAAATTAATACGCGTTGCGCCGAGAGCCGGGTGGTTACCTGCTTTAACCGGCATTACGCCGTGAAAACGCAGGCGCGACTCTCCTCCCCACACCAGCACATCACCATGATAGAGCGGCAGTTTAAGTGCTTTATCACTACGCGCAAATCCACCGATCTGAAATATTGCAGGCAAGCCTAAAGAAACCGAGACGATGGGCTGGCTAAAATCCTGCTCGTCCTTATCCTGATGCAAGCCCATGCGGGCGCCAACCTGATATTGGTTAATCAGGCAGGCTTCCGGCTGAAAGTCCTTAAAGCCCGCAGCATCGGCTGCCTGCCGTGCCAGCTGCTTAAAACTGGTCGGCATTTGCGGCCAGGGTTTGCCGGTTAACGGGTCTGACGTAGCGTAGCGATAGCCGTTTTTATCACTGACCCAGCCTAAATCACCGCAGCTTGCAGTTGCCACCGACATCTTAAAGCCTCCCGGCGTAACCATCTGGCGCAGCGGTGTGAGCTTGATCAGTGCACCCAGCGCGCTGAGAATCTCTTGCTCAACAGGCACAACAAAACGGCGTAATAAAACTACGTGTTTTAAAATCTCCTGCCTGTCCGGGGTGTCAAATAGGTCCATATTTATTTACCAGTTTAATCTAGCCAGATATACGATCAATAGCGTTTGGCCGGATTTAATCTCTGCTGTTATGACCTTCAGCATCAGATTACATTGCTGATTATACTGAGCGGCTTTACAATCAAAGCAGGCGACTATTCACCGGTGGCGTTTTGCATTCTGAATGCAAACTTATTAATCTAGACCTTGATTTGCAAGATCTTGGTTTAGCAAACCATGTCAGCTTACGATGAAACTGATACTAAATATTTTTCTACTTGTATTATTGGGTTCAGCACCCGCTGTTGCAGCACCATTGCCGCCGCCTGCCGAGCTTGAGAAACTTGTTGGCATCAAGCCAGCCAGCATCAAGGTATATGAGCCGCACTTGAGTGTGGATGGCCAAAAGGTTGCTATTGAATATGTGGGTTTTCCGATAGATGCCGTGCTTGCCAAGCTATTTGGCACCGACTGGCAGGCGAGTAATGGCAATTTTGATTTCCGCGCGGCAGATGGTTATGTTTCCAGCATTTCGCCTCAGCTGTTAGAAAAATATAAGCCCGTTCTGGCGTTTAGCCGCAAGGATGGCCGGGCATTTACGGTGGACAACCCGCGCCAGCATGAGAAAAATGTGCCGCTTGGCCCTTATTACCTTGTTTGGGACAACATTTCCAACGAGGCGCTATTTAAAGACGGCGCTTATCATTGGCCGTATCAAGTGAACGAGATCAAGGCCAACACGGAATTCCCCAGCGCATTAATCCCCAATAAATCCGGCCTCGGCTATGCCAAACACATAAAACTTGCCCAGAAATACTGCTTAACCTGCCATCAAATCAATGGCGCTGGCGGCAGCAAGTTTGCAAGTGACCTGGTGATAAGCACTAAGAAAATGCAGCGGGCGCAATTCATGCAGTGGGTAACCGCACCGGAAAAGGTGAAAGCGGGCACAGCCATGCCGCCAATTAACACCGCACTTTCCGCAGCAGAACGCAACAATATCGCCACGCAGCTTTATGACTATTTAACTGCCTTTACGGATTAGCGCACTATGTGTAACTTAGGCCGGGGATTAGCTTAAACATGACTGACCATTACCAAATCAGAATTTTGCAGCCTGGCGAAATTAATATAGCCGTAGATTGGGCTGCTGCCGAAGGCTGGAACCCGGGTATTTATGATGCAGAATGCTTTCAATCTGCCGACCCGCAAGGCTTTTTGGGCGGGTTTATCGGCAATGAACTGATTGCCACCATTTCAGCCGTGAAATACGGACAGAATTTTGGCTTTATCGGCTTTTACATCGTCAAGGCCGAATACCGCGGCCGTGGTTATGGCCTGAAATTATGGAATGCCGCGCTAGCTAGCCTAGGTAATAGATTGGTAGGTCTGGATGGCGTATTTGCACAACAGGAAAATTACCGGAAATCAGGATTTTCGCTCGCTTATACCAACGTGCGCTACCAAGGCATTTCGCAAAAATATAACAAAACTGATAACGCCATAGTTAATTTATCAGAAATACCTTTTGCCAAGCTTGTTGAATACGACCGGCAGCATTTTTCAGAACAACGGACAGCCTTTTTAAAATCCTGGATCAACCAGCCCGGCACGATTGCACTTGCCATTACCGACAATGATCAGCTCGCAGGGTATGGTGCAAAAGGGTACGGTGTAAAAGGATACGGTGTAATAAGACCCTGCCGTGAAGGCTATAAGATAGGGCCGCTGTTTGCTGATAACGCAGCGTTGGCAGAGCGGCTATTCGTGCAATTGCAATCTGCAGCCGCCGGCGAACCGGTATTTCTGGATGTACCCTCTGTGAATACCGATGGCATTGCCTTGGCACAAGCGCACAACATGACACCAGTTTTTCAAACGGCACGCATGTACAAAAACGGCATGCTGCACTTGCCGGTAGCTAACATTTTTGGTGTTACCAGTTTTGAACTAGGCTGAAACATGCAGACTGACACATGCAGACAGGTGCAGCAGATAAATCAACGCTCATGACCACAGCCGACATCCATACCGACATTTATACAGAGGCCTCACGCTTTCTGATGAACGTAGATGCAGACTGGAACAAGCTTGTACAAGAGGTAGGCCCATGCTTGTTTGCGGCAAAGCCCGAGCGTAACCCATACGAGGCACTGGTGCGTGCAGTAGCCTACCAACAGCTCAGCACCAAAGCTGGCGATGCGATTCTAGGCAAATTTATCCGGCACTTTGGCGCATTTCCCACCCCGCAACAACTACTGGCCACAGAATTTGACGACCTGCGTGCGACCGGTTTTTCCGGCAGAAAAATCGAAACATTACAAGGCATTGCCGCAGGCACTATCAGCGGCCTGGTACCTGCGCGCGAAATTGCCGACACCATGAGCAATGAAGAACTGATTGCGCGCTTGATAACGCTAAAAGGCATAGGCCAATGGACGGTGGAAATGATGCTGATGTTCACGCTGCAACGTATGGACATTTTACCGGTGGATGACTTTGGCGTCGTGGATGGCTACCGGCGGCTTAAACAACTGGATAACGCCCCCAAACGCAAACAGATGGCAGAAATTGGCAAAGCCTGGAGCCCTTACCGTACTATTGCCAGCTGGTACCTATGGCGCGTACCTAAATAAGCCATATTACTAAGCCATATTACAAGGCCATGTTACGTGGTTAGTGCGCCTAATCTATATCGGCAGAGTCACACTAGGTCAATGACGACTCATCGGCAAAACCAGGGTAAAACCCAAAGTTTTGCTTACTGCCTTATTCCCTGCACTAACCTGCTCTATTCTACACGCTGCGCGCTGTGAGATGCCACGTTTGCACCTATAATATAGGCTATGCAAATTTTCAAAAATCACAATTACGCCTTTGTTAAGCTATTAGCATTTCGCATTCAGATCTCCCTTGCCTACCAGATCATGGCAGTAGTCGTCGGCTGGCATATTTATGAAATCACCCACGACCCGTTATCACTTGGCCTGATTGGCCTGGCGGAAGTGATTCCTTACTTTGCGTCTGCGCTTGTCGCGGGGCATGCTATTGACCATTACTATACCCGCCGCCTGTTTGGCGCATTGGCGGCAGTATTGCTGTTTATCAACGCTTTTACGCTCACGGCATTATCCATCGGCTGGCTAAACGGAGCAGCCACGCTATGGATTTATGGCTCGATTGCCTTTACCGGTTTTGCGCGCGCGTTTATTGCGCCTAGCTACAACACCTTATTTGCAATCATCGTACCCAGAAAGCAGTTTGTTAAAGCGGCAAGCCTGGGTACAACCGCATTTCAGGCCGGGCTGGTAATCGGGCCAGCCATAGGCGGCTTTTTAGTTGGCTTTACCAGCAAAACGGTAGCCTACAGCGTCTCCAGCGCGCTATGCCTGGGGGCTATGATCGCGATGCTGTCAATAAAAATAGATGAGCCAAAAAACTCCGCAAACACGCCTTTATTCACCAGTATCAAGCAAGGCCTGGGTTTTGTGTTCAGCAATCAGGTGGTACTCGGTGCCATGTCTCTGGACATGTTTGCGATACTGTTTGGCGGTGCGGTGGCTATGTTGCCAGCATTTATTCACGATATTTACCATCTGGGACCGGAAAGCCTGGGCGTATTACGCGCCGCGCCGGCACTGGGTGCGATTGCGGCCGGACTGTGGATCGCTCACCACCCGATTAACCTGCATGCCGGACGCTGGCTATTAAGCGCAGTGGCTGGCTTTGGCTTATGTATTATCGGTTTTGGTTTAGCCAGCAGCTACTGGATAGCCGCAGCCATGCTGCTGCTATCCGGCATTTTTGATGGCGTCTCCGTAGTATTGCGCCAGACCATCATGCAGCTGGCAACCCCAGACCACATGCGCGGCAGGGTATCTGCCATCAACGGCATTTTCATTGGCTCATCCAATGAATTAGGTGCGTTTGAATCAGGCACCACGGCACGCCTGATGGGGCTGGTACCATCAGTGATTTTCGGTGGCATGATGACATTATCAGTGGTTGGCATCACCAGCAAGTTCGCCCCCAAACTGCGCAAGTTACAGCTGCATCAGCTGCATTAAGGCGCCGAACAAAAGCCATAAGTGATCTGAAACCATGCGTGATCTAGATGAATTGTTTGCAGCGCTAGCCAAATCTACATTCAGGGCGGGCTTTAAGTTGAATAGCAAAGACATGGCTTACCTGCAGCAAAAAGGCTTTTCAACCGTGCTGGACCATGCGGAAGATTTTATTAAAAGTCGCCTGGCACCGGCCATGATTGAAAATGACGGCAAACAGACGCCGATGCGCGGTCACCCGGTGTTTGTTGCCCAACACGCTACCGCCTGCTGTTGCCGCGGCTGTTTGCAAAAGTGGCACCAGATTCCGCAGGGGCGCGAGCTCAGTCTGGCGGAGCAGGCTTATATCGTTGTGGTACTGGAAAAATGGCTGCGCGAAAGAGCGCAAGGCCTTATTTAGCCATAGGTGCCGTCTACCCTGGGTTTACACAGAATTGGCGCATAAACCACCAGAAAGATAGCAAAGCCAGCAATCCACAATAACGCAGATGTCACCACCCAGCCGGTATAATTTGCCATTGCAAACAGCGGCAAAACTACGCGAAACAAGGCGCTGACCGCAACCAAAATGAAAGCCGCGTTAAGCCAAGGGGAAGCTTTTTTGATATCGCGGCCGGTATGACCCAGCGCCACGCGTGACATCATGGCCATGGTCATCAAACCTACACCGCCTATGGTAAACAGATGCAGCGTTAACAGCGTTGGAATGCCCAGCCGGGCTTGCAGGCCATACAATAAAAAGCCGAAATTAATGAGCCAAGATGAAACATACAGGCTCCATAACAGCGGCACGCGCCACAGGGCTGGGGTATGCCAGTTAATCAGGCGATAGCCGTTTAATGCAAACAGGACCAAGGCCAGCAGCGATGAAACTACGGCTACATGTACGAATATCTCATTAATGAATAAAGCGACAAACAGCACCAGAATGCTGACATCCAGCCATTTATATTGCTGAAGCTGGATTTTTTGCGTAACCAGATGCGCTACGCCGCGCTCGATAAAGAACGGGATAACACGGCGGCCTATCATTAGAATCAAGCTGATAAATAAAAACACTGCGCCATTAATAGCGTACAGCATGCCGTTATCCAACAGCTTGAAGCAACCCAGATAAAACACCAGATTACCAGTCCATAACAACAGAACTTTAGTAACGATACCCAGCTGCTGCCATTGCCTGGCCTTGATAATCGGCAGCGCAATCGCCACCGCCAGCAGCAGGCCAAACAGCAGGTCAGCCAGTGCAGCCCATGCCAGCAGACTGGTGCCAAACAAAAGCAGCACACGCGCCAAAGCCCATAACGAAAACAAGGCCAGCAAAGGTTTGCCGTGCGGGGTTTGCACGCCGGTCCAGTTTTTAACCGCAGTCAGTAAAAACCCTGCAACCACGGCCATGCCATAACCGTACAGCATCTCGTGCGCGTGCCACTGGCTGGGCAAAATGCCGTTAATTTGAACAACACTATGCGCTGTATAGATGGCGAGCCAACTGGCAATCGATAACACAGCAAAAATAGCCGCCCCTAAAAAGAACGGCCGAAAACCTAAGTTAAATAAGGCGAAGCTTTTTACCTGCTCTGGTTTATTCATTTGAATCTGCACCACTGCCATAATCAGCCCCACCTTTAATTTAGAAAGTAACTACTCCCGGCAAAGCCCGAGGTCCAAGCAAAGCCGGAGGTCCAAGCTCAAGCATTTAAACTTTTTTCAGGAACTCGGCTTTAAGCAAAAAGTTACCCGAGTCGGTTTTGCAATCCACACCATGGTCGCCGCCAACCAGACGGATGCTTTTTACTTTGGTGCCCATTTTAAGCACGGTAGATGACCCTTTTACCTTGAGGTCTTTAATCAACACCACTGAATCGCCATCAGCAAGCACATTGCCGTTAGCATCTTTGGTTACGGCGCCGGCATCTTCGTCTTCTGCGGCAGCCGCCATCGGCCATTCAAAACCACAGTCAGCACACACGTAATTGCTGCCATCGGGGTAGGTGTTTTCCAGGGTACATTGTGGACATGCAGGGATATTAGACATTCTTGAAACTCCAATAAAAATTAATTACTTGAGACTTTCGCATGAATATTTTGTTAAAAACTGAACCAGTTTTATTTCACGCAAAATACTCGACTCATGAGATTTCTCGCAAGCTACCACTACCAGTGATGCGCGCTTATTATTTTTATTGGTGCTGCCCACGATAAAACAGCCTTTGATTATAATACTTGCGCCCTGTTAGTTCACCCTTTTCATCAAGATATCCGGTAAACTTTAACGCTAACTTACCGGAGACATCCATTATGCTATCCATCTACGAAGCGGCCATTCCGCCACTAAAACGCACGCTCAGCAACCTGGCTGCGATTCTGCAAAAGGGCGAACAGTACGCAGATGCCAAGAAGGTAGAACATCATGTGCTGCTTAATTCGCGCCTGTTTGTGGATATGTACCCGCTTACCAGACAAATACAGATTGCCACCGACATGAGCAAAGGTGCGGGTGCCAGGCTGGCCGGTATAGAAATTCCCAAATACGAGGACTCTGAATCCAGCTTTGCCGAACTGCAGGCGCGCATTGCAAAAACTATCGCCTTTCTGGACAGTATTGACCCTGACCAGCTGGCAGGTGCCGAAACACGTGAAGTCACCATTACCGTGCGCAAAGTTGACCTTAAATTCAGCGGACAGGATTACCTGCTGAAGTGGGTATTACCCAATGTGTATTTTCACGTAACAACGGCGTACAACATCTTGCGCCATAATGGTGTTGAACTTGGAAAACAGGATTTTCTTGGCCCTAGAAATTAAGGCTATTGCCATAAGGCAATGCCTAATTTGAAGCGCCTGCCACTTTATCTGTCCCATTTCGGGAATAGGCTTGAGCCAGTTTGAGCTGCTTTTCAAACTCTGGCGCAGGAACCGGCCGCGAGAAGTAATAGCCTTGAGCGTACTCACATCCACACTGGCGCAGGAAAGCCACTTGCTCTTGTGTCTCCACGCCTTCGGCAATCACTTGCAATCGCAAGCTGTGCGCCATCAGAATAATAGTACGTACCATCGTGGCATCGCTGGCATCAGTAGTCACATCACGCACAAATGACTGGTCTATTTTCATCTGCTGAATAGGAAAACGCTTGAGGTAAGACAGCGATGAGTAACCGGTTCCGAAATCATCTATCGAAATAATAACACCCATCGCAGAAAGCTCATGCAAAGTAGCCAGCGTACGCTCTACTCCCTGCATCAATATGCCCTCAGTCAGCTCCAGATCAAGTGCGCTGGCGGGTACGGCATATTTTTGCAGCAGGTCGCGAATCTGTTGCAGCAAATTATGCTGCCTGAACTGTAACGCAGATAAATTAACCGACATGGTTAATGATTCAAATCCGGCATCACGCCATGCCCGGCATTGTTTAATCGCATGTTCCAGCACCCAGTAATTAATCGCAACAACCAATCCGGTTTCTTCTGCAAGCGGAATGAATTTTTCCGGGTAAATCATGCCCAGTGATGGGTGCTGCCAGCGCACCAAAGCCTCACAACCAACCACATGCCCATCTGACAGATTCACTTGCGACTGATAGTAAACACGCAACTCGTCACGCTCCAGTGCGCCACGCAGTGCGGTTTCCAATTGCAGCCGTTCATAAGAGCTTGCATTCATGGCAGGGTCAAAATGCAGATAACAGTTACGTCCACTTTCCTTGGCCTGATACATGGCGACATCGGCATACTTAATCAGGCTTTCGCTATCCTGTGCATGATCCGGATACACGGCAATTCCGATACTGGCGGTAATGCGCAAGTCATGCTGCTCGATGATATAAGGATGGGTGATATTCTGCATGATCTTCTCGGCAACCAGTTCGGCACCTTCTGCGCCGGCATCACTTAGTACCACAATAAACTCATCGCCACCCTGACGTGACACGGTATCCTGCTCACGCACACACTCCAGCAGGCGCTGCCCTACACTTTGCAAGAGCTGGTCTCCCACGCCATGCCCCAAGGTATCGTTTATTTGCTTGAAGCGGTCTATATCCAGAAACAGCAGTGAGATTCTAGAATGGTTACGTTGCGCAGAGATCATCGCCTGCTCCAGACGATCATTGAACAGTACGCGGTTAGGCAGGCCGGTTAATACATCGTAATGCGCCAACTGCAGAATGCGTTCCTGCGCCAGTCTACGCTCGGAAATATCACTAAAAATTGCCAGATGATTAATCACCACGCCTTCGGCATTTTTTACCCGAATAATAGTCAATGCTTCCGGATAGACTTCGCCATTCTTGCGACGATCCCACACCTCGCCCTGCCAGCTGCCGGTTTCTGCAATGTCTGCCCACATATGCTCATAAAAATCACGGCTCTGATGCCCCGATGACAGAATTTTAGGGTTACAGCCGATCACTTCCTCTGCGGAATATCCGGTAATTTCAACAAAACTGCGGTTAACGGAAACAATTTTATTGTCCGCATCGGTAACAATGATGCCTTCCTTACTAAATTCAAACACCGTTGCGGCCTGCTCTAATTTAATTGCGGCGGCACGCTGCTGATGCTCCCGATCTAAGTTATCCAGCGCAAAGGTAATATCACCCGCCAAGCCACCCATCAGGCCAATCAGTTCCGGTGAAAAGAAATTCAGTTCGCTGGAATAAACCGCGATACATCCGTACACTTTGCCATTACGCGAAATTGGAAAAGCCCCCACGGAGTTAAAATTGAATTGCACAGCGGCGTTATGCCAGTAAGCATTGGCATCTTCAAGAAACTGGTTGAACACGTTGTGTGCGCCTGCACGGATAGCACTTGAAGAAGGCCCCTGACCTTCCGGCAGGTTGATATCCATGGAAACGCTGATCATTTCCAAATATGCTGTAGACATACCGCTACGCGCAATCGGCTGCACCCAGCCATCGTTGCCGGGAACACCAACCCACACCAATTCAAAAGGAACCCGTTTCGCTAGTATTTCGCAAATACTGTTTAACAACAGCATCTCGTCTTTCTGGCGTACGATCACCTCACTGCTTTCCGTCCATGCGGCATAAAGCCGGTTAATACGGCCCAACTGCAACTCTGACTGACTCAAGGTATCCAGCATGCGGTTAAAACTATGCGCAAGCTTACCTACTTCATCACTTCTGGCAGCGGTAAAACGCAGCTCTCGATTACCGCTTTCAACGGCATCCATCACCGCTTTCAAATGGTAAAACTTGCGCGTCAAATGCCAGGCTAACAATGCGGCCACCACAATTGAAGCCATGACCGACAGCAGTGAAAAACCTGCCCCGGTCCACTTTAGCAGTTGCAAATTAGCATTAGATGAATAGCGCGACATTTCCACTCGCGCCCAACCTATATGGCGATCACTGACAACAATCGGCATCGCTACATCCACCATATATGCATCATCAATTAATACAGTAAATTCAGGCGCCGCTGCCAGCAAGCGTTTACTTACCCTGTCATTAACATAGCGCCCTATCAGTCGTTCGTTGGTCGCACCCAGCACTTCGCCATGCGGCGATAGCACCAGTGCAAATTTAAGGTCAGGAGCATCTTTGAAACCAAGCAGCACTTCCTGCAAGCCGGCAACGTCATTCGTCAGCACCAGAGAAGTGCTGCTGCTGGCTAAAGCACTGGCCAGCCCTTTGGCGCGATCCGCATCTGTGTGGTAAAGAAAATCTCGCTGCTGGATATACATCAGATAGCTGAAGCTGACCATGACCAGCAGCGTTACCAGCCCAAACGACATGAGTAATTGCCTGCGAATCGAACTCCCCCAGAACCCGGCAGTGCGCTCCCGCCATAGGTTAACTAAATTAGCAAGCGTTACCATTCGATCTCTCGCACATCGTTTGAGAACTTTTCAAGAAAGCTGATTACCGGTAGATAAGTCTCGTTGCTGGCAGTTTCAAATTTGCTAATCGGCAACTTATCGAGCATCTGCCTACCTTCCGGCGTTTTATCCAAACTTAACAACTGCGTCTTGAACTTATCAACAATCGTTCGCGGTACATCACGACGGGCTACCCAGCTGTTATTAAGCAATGGCGCGGTCTGCCATTTAACTTCAAGCTGATTCGCCATCTCGGGATGCTCAACACGGAACTTTTTCCAGGGCAAAGGCCAGGTTGCGCCTGCCGCCACATGACCACGCAAGACATTCAGTATCGAAGACTCCTGAGAACCAACGTAGCGATTTTCAATATCAAAATTGACGTCGATGCCATGGGTGTGTAAAAAATACTGCGGCAGCATAGTAGCGGCAAGCGCACTCCGCGCCGGATAAGAAACCACCTTACCTTTAAGATCAGTTACCTCGCGGATATTACTGTCCTTGCGCACCAGGATAATGCCGCAAAACTCTGCATCATCGCCCATCTTCGCAAATACACGATAGCCATGCTTGAGGGAACGCACGGTTTGGTAGGGATTAGGCATGGCCAGATCATAATAACCGGCATACAGTTTCTTATCGAACTCTTCATAATTACGAGAGGCCTCCAGCCTGAAGCGGGCATCCGGTATCTGCATGTTGGCATGTTCTATGAATGCGCCATAAATCTCCATCAGCCGCTTTGGGTTTGTAGCGGATGTACGCCGACCACATACTCCTTAACCCGATCATCGTGTTTTACCGTAAATTCAGGTTGATAGCTTGCCTCATCATGCCGAGTACAGGCACATAGCAATGTTAGAGTGAGCGCTAAAATACAACTTAACCAGGTAATGCCGCGCGCGCGTATCATAAGCAGAATGCTCGCAAAGCCGCGGCGGTCTGGCGCCGAGCTTTCTGCAAATACAAATTAGAAAAACACGAAATTGATAGGTGTAGAAAAAATAGGTGTAGAAAAACACACCTAACTATCATTCTGATGGTGAAAAAACTAACCGGCTGGAAATTAAGGGCGGAATAAAAAGGCAACACCGATACATACTGTGCGCTAAGAAGCACAGTAGCACCGCTTGGCAAGGTCAAGCACCCGTGAGGACATTTGGTCAATATTTCCCCAATCTTATGACTTTGCTTTTATATTTATAATTAAGCGCAGCTGGCATAATTGCATCATGACAACTCATTATTACTGATTGGATTAAAACAATTAGCATGCGGCTTGTCAAACAAGCTCGCGGCAAAATAGGCCCGATTAGCCCATATGGGTAGTACAAACCCGTGCAAAAATTATGAACTCACTTTTATTTCAGCAAAATTCATCAGCGCAATGGTCAAACAAGGATTATCAATGATAGGTATTTTGCTGGCTGCTGGTTTTTCTCGCCGGTTTGGCTCAAGCAATAAACTTTTGCAAACTTTGCCGGATGGTCGCCAGATTGGACTGGCCGCAGCTGAAAACCTGATTCAGGCGGTGCCGCTCACCATTGCCGTACTGAGACCAGACAATAAGGAATTGGCAGAGTTGTTGCAAAATGCAGGATTGGAAATTGTATTCTGCCATGCGCAGGAAATGGCCGACAGCCTGAGCACTGCGATCCGCTACTCAGCCAACTTTACAGATAACAGCTCTAACCAAGCCAGCGGGGGCTATGTGATTGCTCTGGCAGATATGCCTTACATCAACCCGTTGACCATCAGCACTGTAGCGCAGGAAATTAGCGCGGGAGCTGCTATTGCGGTACCCACTTATCAAGGCCAGCGCGGCCACCCGGTAGGATTTTCGGTCAGGTTCCGCAATGAGCTTGAACAGTTAAGCGGTGATGAAGGAGCACGCTCCATACTGAAACGTCATGCAGATGAAATCAAACTACTGGCGTGTGATGATGCCGGCATTCTTGCTGACATTGATACACCAGCTGACCTTGCTAAGCCACGCAGTTAACCGGAACCACACCCGCCTTGGATTGTTGGGCACGCACCTGAATCAGCTCGGCCAGAATCGCAATGGCGATTTCAGCCGGGGTGCGGCTGCCGATAGGCAGGCCAACAGGGCCGTGCAGTGTTGCAATTTCTGCTTCACTCAGGTCAAACATGCGCATGCGTTCACGGCGTTTTTGCTGATTCTTTTGCGAACCGAGCGCGCCTACATAAAAAGCCTCTGACTTAAGTGCTTCAAGCAAGGCCATGTCATCCAGCTTGGGGTCATGCGTCACCGCAACGATTGCGGTATAGGCATCCGGGTTGATTTCCAGCACGGCATCATCCGGCATGGCATACACCCAGCCAGCGCCTTCAACATGCCACTCTTCGCGCATATCCTGGCGCGGGTCGCAGATCAACACTTCAAAATCCAGCACCTGCGCCATGCTCGCCAGCACGGCACCCAGCTGGTTGGCGCCGATAATCAACAGGCGCCACTGCGGGCCAAAATAACTGTGGAACCATTCATCTTCAATGCGCGGCGGGCCTTCCGGCTCAACCTCTGCCAGCCTTGCGCGGCCGGTGGGAATATGCACGGAACGCCGGATGAACTTGCGCTGCGTCATGCCTTGCAGCAAGGATTTCAGCGGCGCTGCATCCTGCAAAGGCTCAACAAATATCTGTAAACGGCCGCCGCACGGAATACCGAAACGCTGCGCATCACTGCTGCTGACACCATACTCGATTACGGAAGGATGCTGTGGCAATTCACTATTGCGCGCCTTGTCGGCAAGGTCATCTTCAACGCAGCCGCCGGAAACCGAGCCGACCAGATGGCCATCCTGGCGCACCGCCAGCAATGCACCCGGCAACCGTGGTGCGGAGCCCCAAGTCTGCACCACGGTAAACAGATGTACTTGATAACCGCTGTCCAGCCACTCAACGGCGCGCGTCAGTACTTCCCAATCCAGTGACTTCAAAATACTAGGCCAGCTGATTACCGATGGGCAAAGTACGGATACGCTTGCCGGTAGCCGCAAAAATAGCATTGGTCACCGCCGGTGCAACCGGCGGCACCGCAGGTTCGCCCACGCCACCCATTTTTTCGGTACTTGGCACGATATGCACTTCCACTTTAGGCATGTCCGCCATGCGCATCACTTTGTAATCATGGAAATTGGACTGCTGCACCATGCCATCCTTGAAAGTAATCTCGCTTTGCAGCGCGGCACCCAAACCAAACGAGATAGATGACTCCATCTGCGCTTTCAGGGAATCCGGGTTCACGGACAAGCCGCAGTCGATTGCACACACCACGCGATGCACCTTGACGGCACCCTTGTTCACGGAAACCTCCGCCACATGCGCCACAAAGCTGCCAAAAGATTCATGCACCGCAATGCCGCGGAACACGCCTTTAGCCAGCGGCTTACCCCAATCCGCTTTTTCGGCCGCCAGATTCAGTGCCGCCAGGTGGCGTGGATGACCTTTCAGCAACGCGCGGCGATATTCCAGCGGATCTTTGCCTGCGGCATGCGCCAGTTCATCAATCAGGCTTTCCATGGCAAAGCCGGAATGACTGTGGCCTACAGAACGCCACCACAAAACCGGGATACTGGCCTTAACCGTATGCAGGCTCACATGGTGATTAGGCACGGATTTCAGGTAGGCAGAATCAGCCACGCCTTCCACGGAAGTCGCATCCACACCATCCTTGATTTGGAATGCCTCAAACGGCGTTCCCAACATAATGGACTGACCAACCTCAACATGTTCCCACGCAACAGGCATGCCATCGGCATCCAAACCGACTTTAGCCTTATGCAGGAACATCGGGCGGTAATAACCGCCTTTAACGTCATCTTCACGACTCCACACGGTTTTTACTGGCACACCGGCGGCCTTGGCCACCTGCACCGCTTCTGATACAAAATCTGCTGCCGGATTGGCGCGGCGGCCAAAACCGCCACCCAGGAACATAGTATGAATCTGCACCTGCTCCGGTTTCAAGCCGAGTATTTTGGCAGCTGCCTGCTGGTCTGTGCCTTGCATCTGCGTACCGGTCCAGATCTCGCAGCCATCAGCGCCGATCTTCACGGCGCAGTTGAGCGGTTCCATCGGCGAGTGCGCCAGATACGGCAGCACATATTCAGCTTCCACCATCTTTGCGGCCTTGGACAGTGCAGCGCCGGTATCACCGGCCTTGGCTGCTGGCAGCCCCTCTTTAGCGGCCATGCCGCGGTATTCTTCGAGCATTTTTGCTGAATCAAGACCGGCATTGGCGCCCAGATCCCATTCAACCTTGAGTGCATCACGGCCTTGTTTTGCAGACCAGTAGTTATTCGCGATCACCGCGACGCCGGTCGGTACCTGTACTACATTTTCTACGCCTTTGACCTTTTTCGCTGCGCTGGCATCGAACGATTTCACCTTGCCGCCAAACACCGGCGCATGCGCCACCATGGCGGTTCTTAAGCCATCAAAGTGAATATCCTGGCCGAATACCGCAGTGCCGTTGATTTTTTCGGGGCCATCCAGACGCTTGGTGGCTTTGCCGATGATTTTCCAGTCCTGCGGCTGTTTGAGCGTAACCGCTTTTGGTGTTTCCAGCTTGGCTGCTGCCTCGGCCAGTTCGCCGTAACTGATTTTTTTATCACCGCTGATGACAAAGCCATTTTCGGTACGCAAGCTGTCCGCCGGCACGCCCAGTTCAGCGGCTGCCGCGGCCACCAGCAGTGCACGCGTCAAGGCACCAGCCTGGCGATAACGATCAAACTCAGACCAGGTAGTTGAAGAACCGCCGGTGATCTGGATACCGTAAGCAGTATGGATATATTCCGGTGCGGCCTTGGCATGCTCCACCTTAATCTTGCTCCAATCTGCATCCAGTTCTTCGGCTATCAGCATCGGTAAGGTTGTCCAGATACTCTGTCCCATTTCACTGTGCGCGAGCATCGCGGTAATGGTGTTGTCCGTGCCTATACGCAGGAAAGCATTCGGCGCCGGCAGTTTTGCGGCATCAGCACCTGATTTTTCAGGCGCTGCGCCGGGCAGCAGGAAGCGCTTGGCATTAGGGATATTAAAGGCAATCACCAAGCCGCCGACAACCAGTGCTGTGGCTTTGATGAAAGTACGTCTTGAGATATTTAAAGGGGCGGTCATGGTTGGCTCCTTAAGCTAATTTGCTGGCTGCTTCATGAATGGCAGCACGAATACGTGGATAAGTGCCGCAGCGGCAGATATTGCCGCTCATGGCTGCGTCAATGTCGGCATCGGTCGGGTTTTTATTTGTGGTGAGCAGGGCAGTCGCCGCCATGATCTGCCCGGACTGGCAATATCCGCACTGCACGACGTCAACCTCCTGCCACGCTGCTTGCACAGCCTGGCCGACCTTGTCATTCTGAATATCTTCAATCGTGGTGATCTTTTTGCCCACTGCTGCTGCAATCGGCGTGACGCATGAGCGAATCGGCTGGCCATCAAGATGCACAGTGCAGGCACCGCACTGTGCCATGCCACAACCGAATTTGGTACCTGTGAGATGCACGATATCGCGCAATGCCCAAAGTATCGGCATATCCTCAGGGGCGTCGAGTTTTTCTTCTTTACCGTTGATGTTTAAAGTAATCATGGTGAATAGCCTCAAATCTAAAAATTGGTGTTAATGCGGAATGGAATCAAGTTTACCTGAAATATGCCCAAAGAGGGTGTTGGTTGCAGCTTGTACGCCCAACATCATTAATGCTGTACGTGTTTAACCTTACATACTTTTAACTCATTACAGCGCATAATTTCAGCTGTTGTATGCTTTGTTTATGTTCTTAACATGGGACCTTGATTTAAAACATTATTATAGGCGCATTTGATTACAGCAATATAACAACTATCGGCAACCATGTAGTCGGAAACCATGTATAAGAACCGGCCGTTTTTCAAAGCTGTTTTTCAAAGAGGTATCAACATGAAAACTATCAACAAAACCATGCATAAAACACTAATCAATTCAGTCATTTTAGTCGTGCTACTCAGTTGCAGTGCTTGCAGCAACATGTCTACCCGTGACAGAAACACTGCTATCGGCGCCGGCATAGGTGCCGTAGGTGGCGCTGTGCTTACCAACGGTAGTGCGCTTGGTACTGTCGGCGGAGCTGCGGTAGGTGGTGTGATTGGCAATCAAATAAACACCCGGAAAAAGTAATTCAGGCTCTGCGTGGTTGAAATTGGCCACTTTAAAAGTAGGCGTGGCAAATATTTTTGTAATATTTGGCTGGCAGGCTTAACTACTGATTTTTATCAGAATTTACTTCCCTGATTTATTTCTGAGCGGGTCAAGTAGCGACGATAGACCATTATGGTCAATCTCCTGCATCAACTGCAGCAACCGGCCAACCTCGCCGGGTGGAAAGCCTTCGCGCGCAAACCAGTTCAGGTAATTGCCTGGCAAGTCGGCAATCAGCCGGCCTTTATATTTTCCATACGGCATTTCAAGCGTCAGCAGGCGCTGCAAGTCTTCAGGGTTCATATTCCAAGCCAAATATTATTACTCAAACCAAAACAGCAATTATGCGCTAGTTTCAAATGGCATTATGCCGAACTGTTGGCAGCAATGGCTCCAATTCATAGACAGCATAATTGGCAAAAGTAAAGCGCAGCCAATCTAGAACAACGTTGCCTGCGCTAGCGGTGGCGCCGCCAATAGCGCTGTCATATCAAGCTCAAACAGCCCGAGTTTTCCGGGGCAGGGCATTAGCTCCATAGGCGTTGCCTGCTCGAACAGAAAGCCATAACACTTCTGATTAACCCCACCAAAATGCGCACGCTGCTCACGGCTAATACCTGCCGGCAGATCACCGGGCCTACAGCAAAGCACCAGCTCGGCAATACCGACCACGCCGCCATACTCCATCTTGTCTCTATCCGGTATCGGTATATCAGTATGTGACTTGATATAGTCGTAATATTCCTTATACAAACCCTTGCTAGCGTGAATCAGCACCGTCCCGCGGTATTGAGTACCCCAGCTACGGTCATCTACCGGCAAGTAACCATTCGCTATCAGCCAGGCAATAGGCTGTTTAAACGAAAGTGCTTTGGTCAGACCTTGGGGTAACGTGAGAGACATAGCTTATATACTAGCAGAATTATCAGTTGTAACTGTCGTTTGAAGTAACTGAGGATATGGTCGGTCGTATCGGGATAATGAACTAAGTATATGAGCTACACGTTTGTTGCATCACGGGTACGTTTTAATTGCTATTTGGAAATACAGGAATTGGTGCCGGATGTCGGAATCGAACTGACGACCTTCGCATTACAAGTGCGCTGCTCTACCAACTGAGCTAATCCGGCGTTGAAACTGAGATGCGCATTATACTCAAATTATTCACAAAACAGCGAAACTATTTGCCAGATTTCTACTGCTGCTAAATTCTTCCGGCTATATGGCTCATTAAAATTATTGCCTATAAAGTTTATGGCAATATTTCAGCAATCGCAATCATGCAGACTGCCTGCCAGACTCAAAAATAGCAGCGCAGTTCGGTTCAGACGGCTATACATTTAGATATCTAAGCTGTTTAAGTATGCTGTCGTGATCGTAATGACTTATGTTATTGATACGTTCACGAATCACCAGGCCGGGTTTAAAAATTACCACCGGCACCTCTTGTTCTAAATCGCTTAGCTCCGCCATTGAATTGCTGTCAATTACAGGTAGTTGTTCATTAAGCCTGAAAGTACCAAAACCACGCAACTCAATCCTGCCACCACGAATTAACTGTGCAGACATTGCATTAACAATAGTCTCCACTGACAGCCGCACATCGCTTTCCGTCAACTCTGGAAATTTACCAGCCAGGTTTGCAATAAGTTTATCCATAAATACTGACCTATATGTAATATCTACATATCAATATTACCACTAATAATGGGAATTTATCCCGCATTTTGTCAGCAAAAATAATCAATCAATAATGTGCATTGCACGTTTTATATGCACAGCACAAAACCATGCATAGAAAACATGGCTACAAAGCTATGGATAAAAAACTATGAATAAAAGATGAGGCCCGCCCACTAGGGGAGGTGACTGGAAATAAAAAAGGAGCCGCGAACCGGGCTCCTTTTTTGGCATAACTGTTTTTGGCAGGACTTCTAAACTAATCCAGACTTCTGAATATAATCCAGACTTTTGGGTTTAATCCCGTGGGTTTAATCCCATAAGTCTAGCCCAAATTATGCAAACTTCTGTATGTGGTCGGCGTGGAGAGATTCGAACTCCCGACATCCTGCTCCCAAAGCAGGCGCGCTACCAGGCTACGCTACACGCCGAAGGCCGGCAATATACTAAGAACTAGCGTTCCCGTCAAGATTATGCTTAGTTTATTACACAATAATTGGCGCTTATCCGCATTACACAGTGTTGCAAACCGCGCTATTTTGAAGCGAATTAAATGGAAGTGCGTTAGCCTAATCGTCACAAATATGACGCATTACTGTCACAAATAAATCATAAAATTAATACGAAATAATTATAAATAATGAATCACTCGGGTCTGTTTTTTAATCTTATTGATTCAATACCTCACAACATTAAAACAAAAATATTATGACCAATCAAAAATCCAAACATATTCTTATTGCAACACTGCTCGCAGCAATCATCCCAACAACACATGCAGCAGAAAAGGTAATCAACATTGATGGCTCCAGCACTGTTTATCCAATCACCAAGGAAGTTGCAGATGAGTTTCAAAAGATTAGAAAAGTAAAAGTAAACGTTAATATTTCCGGCACTGGCGGGGGATTTGCTAAATTTTGCCGTGGCGAAACTCAGATTCAGAATGCCTCTCGCCCCATTCTTAAAAAAGAAATGGAGTTATGCAAAGAAGCCGGTGTGCAATATATAGAATTGCCAGTCGCTTATGATGCGCTAACCGTCGTTGTAAACAAGGATAATGGTTTTGTTAAAAGCCTATCCGTTGAAGACCTGAAAAAAATATGGCGGCCGGCAGCACAGGGTAAAATAAAAAACTGGCGCCAGATTAACGCTGCCTGGCCCAACACTCCGTTAACGCTTTATGGCCCGGGGGCTGATTCAGGAACATTCGACTATTTTACAGAAGCAATTGTCGGCAAAGCCAAGCAAAGTCGTACTGACTATACGGCAAGTGAAGATGACACAGTGTTAGTGCAAGGCGTGTCGACTGACAAAGGTGGGCTTGGTTATTTTGGTTATGCTTATTATGAAGAAAATCAGGATAAGCTCATGGCGGTACCTATTGTTGGCAAGAAAGATGCGCCAGCGGTATTACCCTCTGTAGAGTCAGTGAAAGATGGCACATATCAGCCGTTATCACGCCCGCTGTTCATTTACGTAAATGCTACAGCAGCGGCCTTTAAGCCAGAGATAAAAGAGTTTGTTGATTTTTACTTATATCTGAAAAGCTCGCCCAAGTTAGCCAAGCAGATCAAATACATATCTTTGCCCGCTAACGAATATATGGCCGTCAACAAACACTGGAAAGCACTTAAACCTGGCACAGGTTTTGATGGGGTGCCTGAGGTAGGCGTAAAAATTGACGATCTGTTAGCAAGAATCAAATAGTGATAGCAGGCCCTGCGGGGCTTGCTAGATGATTACAACTTGAAGATTACAACAAGATTATTGATGTAGTGAGTTATGCCTCAGCAAATATGCCGGCAATCGAAAACAGCATTAAGATTGCCGTAAAACCCCAATTCAGCATCCAGATCAGCAGCTTCCATAAAATCCCATCCATCATAATCACTCCTATCAAAGTTATTGATTTGTGATCAGTGTACGCACCAATTATGAAAATAATATGTACAAAACCAACAAAACACCCAGCTGATTAAGTCCTCCATCTACGCCAAATAATAATGGCGGATCCTGTTATTTACCGTGCTTTTTGTAATAGCCCAGCAATTCACACTGAGCCAATACATGGCCGTGCATCGCTTTTTCCAGCGATTCCTTCGTGGCAGGCAGCAGTAAGGGAAGCACGGTATCAAGCGCATAGAGTTTGTGAAAATATCGGTGACGGCCAATAGGTGGGCATGGCCCACCGTAGCCGATTTCACCCAGCGTATTAACGCCATGCAGCGTACCAGCAGGCAATTCGGGAAGCCCGGATTTTCCGGCATTTAAACCTGTGCAATCAGGTGGAATGTTGTACAGCACCCAATGCACCCAAGTCATTTTCGGCGCGGCCGGATCAGGCGCATCAGGATCATCAACAATCAGTGCCAGACTTTTGGTACCCGCAGGAACATCAGCCCACGACAAAGGCGGAGAATAGTCTTCACCCTCACAGGTGTACAGGCTGGGAATATCCGCAAGATGCGAAAAAGCACTTGAAGTAAGGTTCATGCTGATTAACTCCTTTCTAGCACTTAAATAAAATACGTGCAGTTAAATAAAATATTGCAACGCCTCTATTATTCCACTAATTAACATGCATCTTGACATGCGTCAAAGCCAAGCTTGGTATTAATCGCAATGATTGGAAACATTTTTATATGAACAATTTCCTGATCGACTTGCTATGAATTTCGATATTGTCATTGTGGGCGCGGGGCCTTCTGGCTTATGTTTTGCACAGGCCTTGGCCGAATGCGGATTGCGAATTGCCATTCTAGAACGTCAGCACGAATCTCAATTGGCGAACCCAGCCTTTGATGGGCGCGAGATCGCACTCACGCATAGCTCAGCCCAACTCATGCAAACACTTGGGTTATGGAAACGCATTGACCCACAAGCAATTTCGCCGTTGCGCGATGCCCGCGTATTGAATGGGCCGTCTCTTTACGCCATGAACATAGACCACCGGGATAGCAAAAAGCAGGAGCTAGGCTATCTGGTGTCTAATTACCTTATCAGAAAAGCAGCCTATGAGGCAGTTAAAGCGTCACCGTCTATCACGCTATTAACAGAGGCTCACATCACTCAGCTTAGTACCGATAATGAAGGTGCGCACATCTCGCTGGCAAATGGCGAAAACATTGCAGCGCAGCTTTTAGTAGCCGCAGACAGCCGCTTTTCAGAAACACGCCGTGCGATGGGCATTTCTGCCAGCATGCATGACTTCGGCAAAACCATGATGGTATGCGTCATGGAGCATACCATTGCACACCAGCATGTAGCGTGGGAGTGGTTCGACTATGGTCAGACGTTGGCACTATTGCCGATGAACGGTATGCGCTCATCGGTAGTTATCACTCTGCCGGCAAGCGATATACAAAAATTAATGGCTATGAGTGAGGCAGACTTCAACCAGGAAATTGCCGTGCGCTTCAAGCACCGGCTTGGCGCTATGCAGCTGGTTTCAACACGGCACGCCTACCCGTTGGTAACTGCCTACGCCAGCCGGATCGTGGCAAAACGTTTTGCGCTAATCGGCGATGCTGCTGTCGGCATGCATCCAGTTACTGCGCACGGCTTCAATTTCGGCCTGCGCGGGGCAGCTACGTTAGCCACAGAAATCAAAGCAGCGCTATTGCGTGGCGGCAATATCGCAGCCCCTGATTTGCTAGGGCGCTACGAAAGACAACATCGCCTCAGCACACGTCCGCTGTTTATCGCCACACATGCTATTGCAAAACTTTATGGTGACGACACCATCCCGGCCCGCCTGCTACGCGCCGCATCCCTGCGCATTGGCAATCGTATTGCGCCGTTAAAGCGCGCTGTTGCCCATATGCTCACCGAAACACATTAAGCTACTTAGATTATGTAATAGTCTAACGAACTGGAGCTGTTATTAAGAGGTTTCTTGATATTTCTGCTCTAAGCTACTGGTGATATATTGCCTAAACTTGAATGCCGCCTGACGCGGTTGCAGCACAGAATCAATGGAGTCTGACCCCATTGATTTTGACCCCATTGATTTTCAGCGTCTGGCCCCATTGATTTAGGAAATGACGTGCGGATTTGGATGGCCGTTATGCCATACAAGCCGAAGCAGCGCAGGCGTCTGATTGGCAGGCAGGCTGCCAGACACGGCCATTGAACACTGCGTCCAGCGGAGTCCCGAACAAGTGATTGGCGTAGTTACTCATGGTCTTCACGGCAATCGCCTGCACGATGTTAAGGATGTGCACTTCGCTATACCCGGCGGCCAGAAACGCTGCGGTAGATTTCTGACAAGGGTGGCCGCGAGAGTTGAGAACGGTCTTGGTATAAGCACTCAACGCCTGTAGCTTTGTGTCAGGAATTTCACGTCCATCGCGAATGGCATTGGTTACCTCCGTAGGCACCTTAGACATAGCGTCTGCCACGAAGCTATGCGCAGCCATGCAGTAATGGCAGCTGTTCTCCCTGCTGATAGTCAGGAACACAACCTCCTGTTCGACCGGACTAAACCCAGATTCCTTGCGGAACAACCCATAGGTATACAGATAGCTATCCAGCAGAATGGGCGAGTTGGCCATATTGGCGTACATGTTGGGGATAAAACCCAGTGCCTTCTGTGCGCTTTCCAATCCAGCTTTGGCACGCGGCTCAGCATCGTGCGACGTACGCGGGGTGAGGGTAATTTGATAGTTGGATGACATATTGTTCTCCTTGAATAATGAAAAGGTTTGTTCACAACAAAGCAGTAAACGCAAAGCGATGCAATGCGATAAGATGAAATGCAATGTGGAATGAATTTTATAGAGGCAGATGTGGAATAAAAATGATATATAGTGCATTATTTATGTCTATTAGTACGGAATAGATATTGTGGATGCACTATCAGACATTCTTGGCGCGTTACATCTTGGCGGCGGCATATACTTCCGCTGTGAACTGACAGCGCCATGGGGCATGGATATCAGCGAGACACCGATGGCAGAATTCCATGTAGTGACGCGTGGAACCTGCTGGATAAAAGTAGTGGGCGAAACCGAACCGGTCTGCCTGAACGCAGGGGATCTGGTGGTATTCCCGCACGGTCATGCGCACCTGTTTCTGGATGCCCCAGACAGCAAGGCAATCGCTCCGGCGGAATTAATCGGCGAGCAGACCATCGTAAACTATGGTCCGGTAAGATATGGTGGCGGAGGCAGTCCGGCAAATGTACTGTGTGGCTATTTCGAGTTCGATCGCAAGACACGTTCACCTTTGATGGATGCCTTGCCAACACTGATTCACCTCAAAGGCACAGACGCAACAGAACTCTCCTGGCTACAGACTACGATCAATTTCATCAGTCATGAAATCCGCCAAGTGCGCCCAGGAACAGAAGCCGTGGTGAACCGTCTGGTCGAAGTGCTGTTCACCCAGATTATGCGCGCCTATATCGAGCAGGCAGAAACGCCGCCCGGCATTCTAGGGGCTATTGCCGATCCCAAGCTTGGCCTGGCGATGAACGCCATGCACCGGCAACCGGAACACCCATGGTCGGTGGAAGCCCTTGCACAGGAAGCCGGCATGTCACGCACGGCTTTTTCTCACCGATTTCATGTCGTGTCAGGGCAGACGCCCATGCACTACCTGACAGCTTGGCGCATGTTGAAAGCACGTGATTTGCTTACGACCAGCAAGCTTTCCATGCTAGCGATTGCCGAGAAAGTGGGCTACCAGTCTGAAGCTTCATTCGGAAAGGCATTCAAGAAATGTATGGGAGTTAGCCCAGGAGCTTGCAGGTGATAGTCGGCCAATTGCACCTAATGGCAGATGACCAAGTAGCATAGTTCGGTCATCTTAAAATTTATGCTGACGCTCCTCTGTTGTTATGAGGCATCAATCGAGTCTGACCCAATTGATCGCTTATTTCTAAAAAATGGATTTTTTCCCATTTTTTATGGTAAATTATGGTTCTAAATTTATATCAATCTGCGCCAAGTTACACACCTAAAAAGGTGCTTACTTTGAGGTTGGCAGTAATGCCGCACGTTGTTTACCTCTCTACATATTTAGTGAGGTAAAGGATGAGAAGTCATCTGAGATTATATTTTCTTATTATTACAATGCTTTTTAGTATTGTAGGTTGCAAAAGCATACCCGCTGACAATCAAAAAAAGGGATTTTTAGCCAATCCTCCAAACGGCACGGGTAGAGTACTGATAACCGCACATTATGTACCCATAGAAATGAGTGTTATCAGGGCGTTAATAGGTGAGGGAGTAACTGGTTTTCATCCCACTGTTTATGATGTAACTGAGAATACTCAGTATTTGGGGACAATTGTTTCAAGTGGTTCAAAAATTGATAGCACTTGGATTGAATTCGATGCTAAGCCTGGTAAACACATACTCATGCTACATGACTACGTTTCTTTTACAACTGAGGTTGTAGATTTTATTGAGGTTACAATAACCCCTGGTGAGATACAACACGTTGCTATTTCACAATACGGTGGATCAGAGCGTCCATTTTTTGCAAAAATAGACATAGATCAAACGGCTTATGATTTCTGTACTAAAAAATTACCAAGAACGGAACCGAAGTTTCTAAAAGGATACACTGCACTCGACGAATTCATAAAAGAACATAACATTCCAAACAAAAGAGGGGCGTTCAGAAGCTATTGTATATCACTAGGGGTTAGGGGCGGCGGCCCAACCGTAAGATACCCTAACGAAACATCTGGGTTAGATGAACTAGAAATGCAAAAAGTCGAGGCCGCGCGCGTCAAAGGGCTGCCGAAATGGGAATCTCTACAAGATCGAACTCCACCTTATGATCTCTTAAATGAAAAATCAAACAAATAGGGAAGGAACAATAAGGGACAGTCTGTCTCCTATAGTATTTTTAGATTGCTAACAATTCTAATTCTTCGAGGCGAATAGCCATAGCTTCAGTCGACACTCTGAACTGACTTGCCAACGAATTGAATTGAAGCCCGTTATAGCGCTCTGTGCTAACGAGCATTCTCGAAAGTTGGCGAAGACTCATATGTTTATTTTTCAATTCAAGATAATCGTAACCAAGAGCAAAAGATGTTGATTCGTTCAGATAAAACTTATTTGTGAGAAACATACGTTCAAAAACAGTCTGGACTAGTTTTCGAGGCATTAAGAAAAAAGTAGCAAACTTATCCGCTTCAAACTCTTTGGTGTTGCGCGATATAGACGATCCATCTAGTGGTCTGTCACGATGCAATTTTGCTGTGCTATGTAGCAAAGCATGTCCGAGTTCATGAGCGGCAGTAAAACTGCGAATACTTTGTGGAAACTGTCTAGAAATACGTACTCGTTTTGATTGATTGTCTATAGTACCAGCAACCTCTATTGGTTTCCCATCGCTATAAAACTGGCCGAGTGTTTCATCAATATCACAGTCATACCCAATTAGCTGAAGGGCTATCATTGGGTCAAGAACGTTAATAGGATTAGACGGAACGGCATTTCTCCAAATTTCGGTTCTGTTTTTCCACATTTTCACTTGTAAGTTTCTAGCTAACTGTTCTATCTCAATATATGAATAGTGATCTTTTTTCAAAGGCACATCACAATCTTCCACCCAGAGATTGTGATCATTTGTTAGCGCACTAAAACCACCTGATTCATTTAGGTAAGCATAAGGGTTCTGTAACAACAACCGATTTTCTGCAATGTCTTTTCCGGATGCTTCGCTATATGCGCTGTAGTGACCTACATCGTTTAAATGGGCGTATGGGGTTTGCTTTAATCTTCGGTCTTCTGCAATTTTTTCACTTAAAGATTTGATCATTTTCATCACCTTAAATTATCTCAATAACACCAGTCTTTTTATCAGCCACATTTACTTTCACCACAATTCAGGCAGGTCAGGCAGCCATCCATAATAATGCTGGCTTTGGTGTTGCATTTCTTGCAAAGCTGCGCACCTTTAGGGAAGCCTTCGTCATTCACTTCTTCACCCGGTTTGGCGTGTTTTTCAAAGTATTCAGCTTTTTTCTCTTCTACCAGTTTTTGCTGGTGCTGATCCAGCCCCGGTTTTTTCAGCATGCCGATTTCTTGCAGGTGCTGCTCAACTACTTCGCCGATCTCGGCCACCAGGCTAGGTACAAATCTGCCACCTTTTTTGAAGTAGCCGCCGCTTGGTTCAAACACGCTTTTTAGCTCTTCTACCAGAAAGGTCACATCGCCGCCCTTGCGGAATACGGCTGACATAACGCGGGTCAGGGCAACAATCCACTGAAAGTGCTCCATGTTTTTGGAGTTGATGAACACCTCAAACGGGCGGCGGTGCTCTTGCGGCGTGCCTTCGTTCATCACGATATCGTTAATGGTAATGTAGAGCGCATGCTCGGTTACCGGTGTTTTGATTTTATAGGTGTTGCCAACCAGTTTTTCGGGACGGCCCAAAGGCTCACCCAGCTGGATGACGTTTGCAGATGCAGCTTCCTGCGCCTTGGCTTCTGCTGCCTTGTTTTTATCTTCTTCTGTTACCAGATTGTAGCCGACGATTTTCTTTTCGATTTTAATAGTCATTTTGTTTTCCTTTTTAGGGGTTAACCCCTTAATTCTGTCTTTCCCGCGAAAGCGGGAATCCATTTTTTACTGGATTCCGTATCATGTACGGAATGACGATCAAAACTTACCGTAGTAGCCTTCTTTCAACGCATCATAAAGATTCGCCGCGCTGTGAATTTCACCATCGTATTCGATCTCTTCGTTGCCTTTAACTTCCACTTCGCTGCCGTCTTCCAGCGTGAATTTATAGGTGGTGTTCTCCAGATCTTTCTCGGTTACCAGCACACCCTGGAATGCCTCTGGATTGAAGCGGAATGTAGTGCAGCCTTTCAAGCCCTTGTCGTAAGCGTAAAGATAAATGCTTTTGAAATCTTCAAAATCATAATCAGTCGGTACGTTAATAGTTTTTGAAATTGAGCTATCAATCCATTTTTGCGAAGCTGCCTGAATATCCACGTGCGCTTTTGCCATGATGGTGGATGAATCCAGGAAGTAATCCGGCAGCTGTTCTTCAGGTTTATCGCTAAACGGCATTGCATTCGGGTTAATCAACTCACGATAGGCCAGCAGCTCATAAGAGAATACGTCGACTTTCTCTTTGGATTTTTTGCCTTCACGAATCACGTTACGTGCATAGTGGTGCGCGAATGATGGCTCAATACCGTTACTTGCATTGTTAGCCAGTGACAGTGAGATAGTACCGGTTGGCGCAATTGAGCTATGGTGCGTAAAGCGCACACCTTTAGTGGCGATCTGGTTACGTAAACCTTCAGGGAACTGCTGCATATAGCGGCTGTATTTACCCAGCAGTACTTTACCGGCAATCTTCTGACCAACCTTGATGCCGTCTGCCGCCATTTCAGGGCGTTTTGCCAGCATGTCGGCAGTAACTTCAAATTTCTCATCCATGATTGGTGCCGCGCCTTTTTCTTCAGCCAGCTGCACACCTACGTTCCAGCCTTCTTCAGCCATGACGCGGGTGACTTCTTCAGTGAATTTGATGGATTCTTCTTCACCGTATTTCATCTTCATCATGGTCAAGCTGGAACCCAAGCCCAGATAACCCATACCATGACGGCGTTTGCGCATGATCTCATCACGCTGCTGCTGCAATGGCAGGCCGTTGATTTCAACCACGTTATCCAGCATACGGGTGAAAATCGCTACCACTTCACGGTATTCTTTCCAGTCGAAGTAGGCTTCGTCGGTGAATGGTTTTTTCACAAAACGGGTGAGGTTGATTGAGCCCAGCAGGCATGCGCCATAAGGTGGCAATGGCTGCTCGCCGCATGGGTTGGTAGCGCGGATGTTCTCGCAGAACCAGTTGTTGTTCATTTCGTTTACGCGGTCGATCAGGATAAAACCTGGCTCGGCAAAGTCGTAAGTAGAAGACATAATCACATCCCACAAGCGGCGTGCCTTGATGGTTTTGTAAACACGGCAGGCTACTTTACCGGCATCTTTGCCTTCGGTTTTGGCGAGGTACTTGCCTTTGATTGGCCACTCACGCCAAACTACCTGGCTGTCATCATTCACATTCAAGCCATCTACAATCGCTTCTTTTTCTGTGACCGGGAAAGCGAGTTTCCACTCGGCATCGGCCTTCACGGCTTCCATGAATTCCTTGGTAATAAGGCATGACAGGTTGAACTGGCGCAAACGGCCGTTCTCGCGTTTAGCTTTAATGAAGTCAGTGACATCAGGGTGTGAGATATCAAAGGTTGCCATCTGTGCACCGCGGCGACCACCCGCGCTGGATACGGTGAAGCACATCTTGTCGTAGATATCCATGAAAGACAGCGGGCCGCTGGTGTAGGCACCGGCGCCGGCAACAAAAGCACCTTTTGGACGCAGTGTAGAGAACTCGTAGCCAATACCGCAGCCGGCTTTAAGGGTTAAGCCTGCTTCATGCACCTTGCCCAGGATGTCATCCATGCTGTCTGAAATCACGCCGGAAACGGTACAGTTAATCGTTGATGTCGCTGGTTTATGCTCCAGCGCGCCAGCATTAGAGGTGATACGCCCTGCCGGAATTGCACCACGGCGCAATGCCCACAGGAATTTTTCATGCCACTCGGCACGTTTTTCCTCTGTCGTTTCCACATCAGCCAAGGCACGTGCTACGCGCGAGTAAGAAGCATCCATGTCTGCATCTACATTGTCGCCTTGCTTGGTTTTCAGGCGATATTTTTTATCCCAGATATCAAGCGACACCGGTTGGATTGGAATTTCTTTTTCGACGTCTGTGCTTGCATTCTTTGCAGTATCGACAGCTTTTAACATGGATTAACCCCTTTTTAATAGACTCAGAACTCATGCATAAACAATGGGTTCAGCCTGTATTATTAACAGTTACATTAGCAATTTACTAACAATTTTTCTTTAGTTTTCTTAAAATTTTCTTGGTGATGAAAATTTTGTCTAACCACAACATATTGTGTTTTTTTGGTAATTTAATCATTTAGTAGTGGTAGGTCAAGGTATTTTTTTAACTTAATTTTGTTAAATAATGTTAATTTTTGCTTGCCTTTATGCTATGCCGCTCTGGTACTGGTTCCATATAAACCGATGACAATTGCCATAAATATTATGAAGCGTGATTCATCCTAAAAATATGTGCGAAAATGTCAGCATGTCACGTAACATTTACACATTCCTGCTTTATCTGCTGCTGCCGCTCACACCGCTTAAATTGCTATGGCGCGCAAGAAAACAACCCGAGTATTTAGCACACTGGCAGGAACGTTATGGCTTTTACAAGCAAAAATTGAACAAGCCTGTCATCTGGCTGCATTGCGTATCAGTCGGTGAAACTCGCGCCGCAGAGCCTTTGATAAAAGCGCTGTTACAGCAATACCCCAACCATCAGATTTTATTGACGCACACCACACCCACCGGCCGCGCCACCAGCCAGCAATTGTTGGGGAACACAGTCGCCAGGGTGTATTTACCTTATGACCTGCCATTTGCCGTAAAACGCTTTTTAAAACACTTTAAACCGGTCATTGGCATACTCATGGAAACCGAACTTTGGTTTAATTTGATAGACAGCTGCCAACAGCACAAAGTGCCGCTATTGCTGGTGAACGCCCGCCTGTCAGAGAAATCTGCGCACGGCTACAGCAAACTGGGTAAAGTGGTGCAGCAAGGCTTGCAAGGCCTGACTGCTGTTGCCGCACAAACAGCACAGGACGCGGCGCGTTTGCAAGGCTTGGGGGCAACTAACGTTAGCGTTATCGGCAACATCAAGTTTGATGTAGCGCCACATGCTGATGCCGTGATACAGGGCAAGCTATTAAGAGACTCCTTGGGGAGCGAGCGCCCGGTATTTTTGGCAGCCAGCACCAGAGATGGCGAAGAGGCACTCATTCTGGCCGCAGTAGCGCAAGCCAACATCCCGAACTTGCTTACCGTTATCGTGCCGCGCCACCCGCAACGTTTTGATGAAGTCGCTGAACTGCTCAAGAAAAACTCGCTCAACTTTGTGCGCCGCTCGTCGCTATTAAAGAAATGTGTGGAGAAACGAGAACGCGAAGCCAAGGAAGATGCCACGCAGACAGTACAAATAGTACGGCAAGTGGCAGATGACGCAGGCGACAAAATTATCGTGAATCCACACATTTCTTTTGTGCTGGGTGACTCTATGGGGGAAATGTTTACCTACTACGCCAGCTGCGATGTGGCCTTTATCGGCGGCAGCTTACTGCCATTGGGCGGACAAAACCTGATTGAAGCGTGCAGCATGGGTAAGCCGGTGCTGATCGGGCCGCACACCTTTAATTTTGAGCAAGCTACAGAAATGGCTATTACCGCCGGTGCCGCACAGCGCGTACAAAACAGTAACGATCTGGCGCAGCATTTGCAGGCTTTATTTGCAGATACTGATGCACAGCAAGCCATGAGCGCCGCCGCGTTACGCTTTAGCAACGAAAGCCGTGGTGCGACACAGCGCACGCTAAGCTTGCTAAGCCAGTTTATCTGACAATTACAACTTATAACACTGCCGCGCTCTGCACCAACACCAGCTCGCACGCACCGTTACCAGTGTCATGACGGGTTAGCGAACTTTGCCAGCGCCAGCCATCGGCAGATTTCGCCTCCACCAAATAGCCGCGCAACTGCACAAGCTGTCCTACCCGTGCGGATTTGAGGATTTTTTCTACACGCGTATCCGCAGGAATCATGTGCATATTAGCGCTATGCGATTCGATTTCCTCACGCGGTATCGGAAACGCATCTACATGCCAATAATAGAATCTATTGCTCTGCCTGATGTCGATCTGTTTCAGCACCGTTTCATCTGACATTCGCCCCCAGCCTAAAGCCAGATCAACAGGCGACAATTCCGCCTCGCGTCCCAGATGATAATTGGTACTGGCAAGTACACGCGCCTTGATATTAAAGCCCGCCAGAGGTGTCACTTGAAAACCGTTAATGGATTGTGGTTGAGCAGCGTTAACAGCTGTTTGCTGCGGATCTTCCGCCGCCAGCACGCCGGGGCCATGTACCACGGCACGCTGCCCATAATGCTGATAAGCACCAAAAGCTATCACAGCAATGAATATCAGCTTGGTCCAGGTTAACTTCATTACGGCTTGGCTACTTACAAATAGGCGCTAACGAATAAATACTAGTGAATAAGTGCTAGCGAATAAGCTTGCTGACAGCCTTGAACGCATCGCCGCCAGCGGCACCCAGCCACTCGAACACAACAGACTCGGTGTTGGTGATAATGCAGCCAGCCTCACGCATGCGGCTAATTGCATTGGTTTTATTGGCTGGGTTGCGCGAGATCACAGCATCTTCCACCACAAACACCTGTTTACCGGCTGCAATAAGATCCAGTGCCGTTTGTGCAATGCAGATATGCGTTTCCATGCCGGCAAGTATGATCTGCGAGCGGTCACGGGTAAGCTGGCGATTGAATCTGGGCTCGGCAGCACAGGAGAAAACAATTTTTTCTATGGGATGAACGTCAGGTATCAGTGCTGACAACTCCGGCACGGTATGACCCAGACCTTGCGGGTATTGCTCGGTTAGCACCATTGGCACATCAAGCATGTTGGCAGTTTGCGTGAGAATGCCGCAATTTTTCACAACCGTTAGCAGCGCATCGGTAGGCATTACGCTGGCCAGCCGGCTTTGCACATCTATCATCACAAACTGGCTGAGGGTAACGTCTGCTTTAAGAGATGCATGCATATAGGCACTTTCTGTTTATTGGCCGCCCGCTGCGAGTACCAGCTGCTGGTTGACGTCTGCCAGATCAGCCTCGGCCACCACGCCGCTGCTAGCTTTCAGGCGGATAATATTCACCAGATAGTTGTAGCGTGATTGCAGCAAATCCCGCTTGGCAGAAAAATACTGCTGCTCTGCGTTCAGTACGTCCACACTGGTACGCACGCCCACCTCGTAACCGAGCTTGGTTGAATCTACCTGTGACTGGCTGGAAATAAGCGCCTGCTCAAACGCTTTAACCTGAGCGATGCTAGTGCTTAAATTCAAGTACGCACGCTGGGTTTCCAGCTCAGTGTTGCTGCGTGCGATTCCCACGTCATCCTGTGCTTTTTGCTGGCTTAACACCGCCTGACGTACTCGCGAGCTGATTGCCCCGCCTTGATATATCGGAATTTGTAACTGCAAACCTATGGTGCCGGTTTTCAACTCGTTACCGGCACTGAAGGCAGAAGCACTGCCATTGGCGTAACTGTCGGTATAACTGACAACTGCGTCCAGTGTCGGCAAATGAGCTGCACCCAGGCGCTCTACCTCTTGTTCGGCAAACTTGGCCGCATCCTGCTGAATCTGGATATTCAGGTTATTAATTGCTGCCACCTCCAGCCACTTATCCATCGGCTGCTCAAGCTGGTGCGTTTTAATATCGGCTTTTACCGTTGCCAGCTTCTGTGGCACCTTGCCGGTAAGCGCCTGTATTGCATGTTTTGCAATCTGCAATTCATTCTTGGTGGCAATTTCTTGCGCCAGCACCAGGTCAAAACGTGCTTGCGATTCATTCACGTCAGTAATCGTGGAGGTGCCCACTTCAAAATTCGCTTTTGCCTGCTCCAGCTGGCTTAAAATTGCTGATTTTTGCGCCGCGATCAGATCAATTTTATCCTGCGCAATCAACACATCAAAGTAAGCCTGGGTCACCCGCAGAATCAAATCCTGCTGCGTTAAGTGCAATTGTTTATCCGCCTGGCTCACCTGCGTTTTGCTTTGGTCCATCTGCACCAGATTTTGTTTTCTGTAAATCGGCTGCCGTAAATCAACACCATATTTATAGGTTTCAAAACTTGAGGTACTGGGCGCCCTGTCTGCACCTATATAGCGAATATCCGTGGAAAGCTTATTGGCATCGGCATTGAAGTTAACCGTTGGCCGATACAACGCCTTACCCTGCTCGATAATCTCCTGCGCCGCGCGATTCGCACTCAAAGCCGAGGCTAACTGTGGATCATGCGCCAGCGCCTGCTGATAAATTTCGATTAAGGAATATGCTTTTTCATCAGCCTGCGCTTGTGCGACCAAGGCTAAGGACAAGGTAACGATTGCGGCTATATGTTTAAGCATAGGGTTAAATCAGAACTCAAATTTTTCGGCCTGTGGCGCATTGGCAAGCTGCGGCAGGCAGGTTTCAAAAATAGCTTCATGACGGAACGCATCTTCACTGACACGCTGCGTCAATGTCGCTTCCATAATCGGCTCTTCGCCTATCACGGCAAACAAACGTCCGCCGACATTCAACATCTTTTCGGCAGCTACAGGACGCAATGGCAATGAACCTGTAAATACAATCACATCATAAGGCGCTGCTGCCGCGAAGCCATTTACGGCATCTGCCACATGCAGGGTGACATTGTGAATATTCTGTTTCTGCAAGCGCTCTTTTGCCATTGCAGACAACTCGGGATGAATCTCTACCGCATGCACATGGCCAGCCAGTTTTGCCAGCAATGCCGTCAGGTAGCCGCTACCGGTACCGACCACTAACACCTTGTCGGTCTTTTTAATGGCCACTGCCTGCAAAATACGGCCTTCCACTTTTGGCGACAGCATGGTCTGACCTTGACCGATAGGCAGCTCGATATCGGCAAATGCAAGGCCTTTCTGTGCTTCTGTCACGAAATTCTCACGCGGCACTTCATCGAGAACCGCCAGCACTACCGGATCCAGCACCTCCCAGGTGCGAATCTGCTGTTCTATCATATTAAACCTGGCTACTGCATTACTATCTGTGTGCTTTACTGTCTGTGTCATGTCTATGCTCTTGAATAATTTACTTTGGTTAATTATAGCGCAAGTATCAATATCGGTTACTTTAGGAGTCTTTTATAAATGCATTTTTTGGGATGCAGTGCAAGGCGCACGGAACGCAGAAACCGAGATAGTATGCGGTATACAGCGAGGTTGCGAGTACCGCGCAACGCAGCAATGCGCCCAAAAAATGTATTTATAGAAGACTCCACTAGTTAGCGGGCATTCTTACCCTGAACCAGGCCGCATACAACGCCGGCAAAAACAATACCGTCAGCAGGGTTGCAACTGCCAGTCCGCCCATGATCGCCACTGCCATCGGCCCGAAAAATACGCTGCGTGTCAGCGGTATCATCGCCAGTATTGCTGCGGCTGCGGTAAGTACAATCGGCCGGAAACGACGGATTGTCGATTCAATAATCGCCTGCCACTCCGGCAAACCGGAAGCTTTATCCTGATCGATCTGATCCACCAGAATCACTGAGTTGCGCATGATCATGCCGGATAGCGCAATGGTGCCGAGCATGGCCACAAAACCAAAAGGCTTATCAAACACCAGCAATGCGATTGTGACCCCGATCAACCCCAAAGGTGCAGTAAGCAGCACCAGAAACACCCGTGAAAAACTTTGCAGCTGCACCATCAATATGGTGAGCACCGCAATCAGGAATAACGGCACGCCTGCCGCTACCGAGGCACCGCCCTTGGCCGATTCTTCTACCGCGCCACCGGTTTCCAGCGTTACACCCAAAGGCAGGCTGGCTTTGATAGCGGCGAGTTTTTCTTCAATCTGGTTTGAAACCACCGGCGCCTGCAGGTTGCCTTGCAAATTGGCACGCACCGTAATCGACGGCTCACGGTTGCGGCGCCAGATTACGCCTTCTTCAAAATCAGAAGTGATGGTCGCAAATTGCGATACCGGCACGCTCGCTCCCGATGGGGTAATCATGCTCAGATCCGGCAGATGCGACAAACGGGTACGTTCCAGTTCAGTGCCGCGTGCCACCAGATCTATACGCTCGTTGCCTTCCCTGAATTCGGTGATATAAAGTTCGTTCATGGCACCGCCAATAATATTAGCCACATCAACCGAACTTACTCCCAGCAGGCGCGCCTTGGCTTGATCGACCTCAACATGGATAACCTTGGTCGGCTCCTCCCAGCCCAGTTGCACATTCACCAGGTTTTTATTGGCGCGCATGATGTCGGCGATCTGGTGCGAAATATCGCGGATCAGCGGAATATCGGTACCCGACACCCGGAACTGCACCGGGAAACCGACCGGCGGGCCATTTTCAAGGCGCAACACCGAGGCACGCAAGGCAGGAAAGTCATTCGCGAACAAATTCAACAAGTCTTTACGCAGCGCCTCGCGAGCCGACAAGTCTTTACTCAAAATAACAAACTGGCCAAAACCACGATGCGGCAGCTGAATATCCAGCGGCAGATAAAAACGTGGGCCACCGGTGCCGATATAAGCGACGAAATTTTCTATGCCTTTGTTTTTTTCGTTCCACTGCTGTAGCCAGCGCTCGATTTTTTGTGCCTCAACGTTGGTAGCCGCATAGGAGGCGCCTTCAGTCATGCGCAGGTCAACGATCAGTTCCAGCCGTGTTGAATCCGGGAAGAACTGCTGCTGAACCTTGCCGAAACCGGCGATCGACAGCACAAACAACGCCAATGTCACGGCAATCACGGTTTTTCGATAGCGCACGCAGGCCGTCACCACGGTACGGAAAGCACGGTAAAACGCCGTGTTATAAATATCGTGATGATGGTGCGCGTCAATATCACCATTAACTTGCTGCTGGCCGTGCTTTACTGCAAAACGTCTATATAGCCAGGTCTTGAATTTTGAAGGTTTAATGGCAGGCTCGCTCAGATAATCCGGCAATAAATGGTAGCCAAGATACGGCACAAATATCACCGCGGCAAACCATGAAATCACCAAGGCAATAGCGGACACCTGAAAGATAGAACGGGTATATTCTCCGGTGGATGACGCCGCAGTTGCAATTGGCAAAAAACCCGCCACGGTAACCAGCGTACCGGTCAGCATCGGCATAGCCGTTGAAGTATAGGCAAAGGAGGCGGCTTTGACCCTGCCCCAGCCCTGCTCCATTTTCGAGGCCATCATTTCCACCGCGATAATGGCATCATCCACCAGCAGACCCAGCGCCAGAATCAGTGCGCCTAGCGAAATTTTATGCAGGCCAATGCCTAGCAGATCCATCACCAGAAACGTAGCGGCCAGCACGACCGGAATAGTAATCGCCACCACAATACCGCTGCGCCAGCCCAATGACAGCAAGCTCACGCCGAGCACAATCACCAGCGCTTCCACCAGCGACTTTACAAAATCATTGACGGAATTAGCTACAATTTTCGGCTGTGAAGTTACCGTATGCAGTTCCAGCCCTACCAGCAATTGCTGCCTGATGTGGGCTGTTGCCTGTTCCAGCGCGTGCCCCAGCTCGATCACATCGCCGCCGTCTTTCATGCTTACGCCCAGCAGCAAGGCTGGCTTGGCTTGAAAACGAATACTACTGAGTGGCGGATCTTCATAGCCCCGATAAACCCGCGCCACATCACCTAAACGAAAATCCTGCTGATTTGCCCGTAGCCGCATATTACGCAAGTCATCCAGCAGGCTGTAACGGCCGGATACTGCGATACGGATATGCTCTGCGCTGGAATCATAACTGCCGCTTTTCACTACCGCATTCTGCACCTGCAATAAATTAATGAGTGTGTTTGGGTTAATACCCAAAGTAGCGAGTTTTGCATTGGAAATTTCAATAAAAATGCGCTGTTTCTGCTCGCCAAAGAACTCCACTTTGGCCACATCTTTTATTTTCAGCAGTTCGGAACGGATTAATTCCGCCTGCTTTTTCAGTGCCGCATTGTCAAAACCATCTCCAGTAAGGGCATACATGGTGCCATAGACATCGCTAAACTCATCATTGAAAGTCAGGCTTTCAATACCCTGCGGCAGGGTGTGGCGAATATCGCCGACCTTTTTTCGCACCTGATACCAGACATCGGGAATATCTTTTGAGAACGTGTCATCTTTTGCCACGATAAAAATCATGGACTCGCCGGGCCGTGAAAAACTGCTGGAGTAATCCAGATGCGGTACTTCCTGAATTTTCTTTTCCAGCTTATCGGTTACCTGCTGCTCAACCTCCTGCGCACTGGCGCCCGGCCAAGTAGTGCGCACCAGCATGACCTTGAATGTGAAAGGCGGGTCCTCGGATTGGCCCAGCTTGGTATAAGCCAAGGCGCCAGCAACGACCAGCACCAGCATGAAATACAGCACCAGTGCCTGATGTTGCAATGACCAGTTGGATAAATTAAAGCGTTCGCCGGAGTCATGCACCGCCGTTAGCGGTTTGTTTTCGTCAGATAAACCCGTTAACTTTGGTTCGCTCATGGCGTTGCCTTTGCGACTGCTTTCACAAGCTGACCTTTAACCAAGGTATGCACCCCGGCAATGGCGATTTTTTCACCAGCCTGCAAACCGCTTGTAATCAGCACGCCATCTTCAGTGAACGCACCGGCGGTCACTTCGCGCGGCTGGGCTTTATTTTCGGCATCTATCACCCATACCAGTTTTTTACCGTTAATTTCCGTGAGCGCAGCTAACGGAATCAATAACTGCGCTGATTGCGACGCCTGCTGCTGAATAAATTTAACACCGGCAGTCATGCCAAGTTTTACTCCATCATCAGCATCGGTAACGCTTACCCGAACATTAAAAGCACGCGTCGCCGTCTCTGCTGCCGGGGCAATCTCGCGTACACGTCCGGCATAAACCTTATCCGGACTTGCCCACATTTTAATAGCAACCTGCGTACCCACTTTAACCTCAGCCATACGCGATTCAGGCACCGCTACCATTACTTCGGTTTCCTTCAGGTTGGCAATCTGCGCTATCGTTTCGCCTGCCTGCACCACTTGCCCAGGTTCAGCACGTATCATGGTTACCACCCCATCGCGGTCGGCGGTGAGGTTGGTATATTGTGTCTGGTTACCTGTAACATTGGCCTGCGCTTTTACCTGCGCCAGCTTGGCAGCCGAGGTTTTTAGCTCTGCTTCACGAATATCCAGTGCCGAAGCTGAAATGAATTTCCTGGCAAACAACTGACGCTGCCGTTCCAGCTCTGCCACCGCCAATGCATGGCTGGCCTCGGCAGCACGCACATCGGCCATGGCTGCTGCCGCATTTAAATTAGCATCTGCAGCATCCAGTCTGGCAAGCAACTGGCCTTTTTTCACCTGTGCGCCAACATCTACCTTGCGCTCCGTGATCTTGCCATTGATTCTAAAGCCCTGACTTGCCTCAAAGCGCGGGCGCACTTCGCCCACCAGCACCATGGAGTTGGACGCAGCCGCACCGCCAACCACCATAACCAGCGTAGGACGCGGCGGCGCAGCCGGCTCAGTTGGTTTATCGCAGCCTGCAAACACAAGCACAAATAGCGGTAACAAATATCTGATGTTCATGGCGCTTTACTCATTCATGTTTTTATTATTACGTTGTTCAGGACACAGCGGCAGGGTTCTTCAGCAAGCCATGCAGCAGTGCGCTTTGCATCAATTGCAGCCGCGCCTCTATATCGGCCCATTCGATCCAGCCTTCCTGCCCCAAGGCAATCTGCAGCGAACATACGCCGTGGATACCTGCCCAGATGGTCTGCGCAATCAATTCTGCATCGCTGATTTCCGGCCTGAACAACCCAGCATCAAATGCATCCTGCACCACCAGCTTGAGCTGCGCGTAGGCGTCCTGTTCGGTATTGCCTTGTTGAATGCTGGTGATATCCGGATTACAGGGCGCACGCGGGGTCATGAACATCAGGCGATAATGGTTGGGATGCTGCAGCGCAAACCTTGCATAACCTTTACCCAAAGCCTGTATGCGTGCGATCAGGTCCGGCAGCTGCATCACCTGATGCATGCCGCTGGCCAGTTTCAGAAAGTCTTCATCACATACCGCCTGTAGCAATGCTTCCTTATCGGCAAAGTGATGGTACAAAGTGGTGGCCGAGTAATTGATCTTCTTGGCAATCTCGCGCATGGAAACCGCATCAATGCCACGTTCCACAAACAAAGTACGTGCTGCATCCAATATGCTGGCACGTAATTTTTCACGATCCTGTTGTGATTTTATTCTAGGTGGCATGGCAGTAATTATAATAGTTAACGTTGTTAATTTAACACCGTTAACTTAATGTGTAAAGCCTATGCACAAAATTTAATACGCTTGATTAAAGGATGATTTTCGTACTAACCCGCTGACAGAACTGTCAGCTACTTAAGCCATCTGGTACTGGCTAAGCTTGTACCAAAGTGAGCGCTCGCTAATCTCCAAAAGCTTGGCTGCCTTACTTTTATTTCCTTGCGTTGCAGCCAGCGCCTCTGTAATCAAGCGGCGTTCTAGCGCCTCTGTTGCCTGTGGCAAAGCCAGTAAATTGGCTACAACAGCCTGAGGCTCAGATGTCAGCGTTGCTGCATGGTTTACCATTTCTCCCGGCAAATGCTTGGGCAAAATAGTTTGATTGCCGCTGATAATCGCCGCACGTTCCAATACGTTTTCCAGCTCGCGCACATTACCCGGCCAATCGTAACCAGTAAGTGCATCAATGGCGGCAGGCGAAATATCGACATGCCGCTTCGCTAAAAAGTGCTGCGCCAGCATGGCAATATCTGCCTTGCGAGCTTTAAGTGCCGGCAAGTCGATACGGAACACATTCAGACGGTAATACAAGTCTTCACGCAATTTACCGTCTTTAATCGCCTCACGCGGATCGCGGTTGGTAGCGGCGACCACACGAATATCGACGGCGATAGGGTGATTGCCGCCCACGCGCTCAATCACATTTTCCTGTAGCGCCCGCAATAACTTTGCCTGTAATTGCATCGGCATTTCTGTGACTTCATCCAGAAACAGGGTGCCGCCATCCGCCAGCTCAAATTTACCGATACGCTCTTTGATGGCTCCGGTGAACGCACCTTTTTCATGTCCGAACAATTCAGATTCCAGCATCTCATGCGGAATAGCCGCGCAATTGACTGCCACAAACAGGCCTTTGCTGCGTGGCGAACCGGCATGGATTGCACGTGCAACCAGCTCTTTGCCGGTGCCGGTTTCACCCGCGACCAGCACGGTGGCTTTTTCCGGCGCGACCTGCCGTATAGACTCATACAACTGCTGCATAGCCGGACTGCTGCCCACCATGCCGATATCCGGTGTTTTTTCTTCTCGCAGGAACTGGTTCTCAACCACCAGCCGCGCAAAAGACAATGCCCGGGTTATCGCCAGCTCCAGCTCTTCCAGATCAAACGGACGTAAAATATAGTCCGACGCGCCGTTTTTCATGGCCTCGATTGCCGTCTTAACTTCACCCTGCGCGGTCACAATAATGACCGGCAAATCAGGATTAGACTGCCGCCTATCCTGCTTACCTTTACCCTGACTTTCATCCAATTCTCCGCTGCGAATGGATTTAAGCAATTGCAGGCCGCTCATATACGGCATATGTAAATCGCTGACCACGCAATCCACATGCTGAGTACGTATGATCTCCAGCGCTTCACGTCCGTCTTTAGCGGTTAAGGGCTGATAACCGGCCTGGCGCAGGCTGATCTCCAGCAGACGCAGCATGCTTGGCTCATCATCCACAGCTAATATGGTTTTAATTGTTTGCGACATAGCGAGTTCTTTTAATGTAGTAAGTTATTTTAATTAAAGCTGGTACTGAAACAAATTAACGCAGCTGTATCTTTTAATGCAACTGCTTAACGCAGCTGCAGCTTGGGAAGCTTTACCCGAAAATCAGCGCCAGCTGCATCGCCAGCCAAGTTCCCAGCTTCAACCGTGAGCAATCCAAAATGAGCAGTCACGATCTGTTTGGATACCGCCAGCCCCAAGCCTATACCACCCTGACGTTGTGTAAAAAACGGATCAAAAATCTGCTCTTTAAGTGCATCATCCACCCCGGCGCCATTATCCGCCACACTGATAATGACATCATCCTGATTTTCAAATAAAGTCACCACCACCCTGCTGCCGTTAGCCAATATCTGAATGGCATTCAGCAACAAGTTCAAAACCACCTGCGTAATTTGCTCGCCATCACATTCGACCAGTACGCTTTTTGAACCTTCTTTATGCATGGCATTAATCACCAGCTCAAGATTGATTTCCTTTTTATTGGCCTGCATGCGCAGCATGGCGACTGCATTTTCCAGCAACGCGACGATGTCGCACATCGCAAAATCCGGCAGGCGCGGGCGCGCTGAATCCACCAGCGTAGAAACCAGCTTATTCAAACGCTCGGTTTCTGTAGTAATAAAACTGGCGACCTCGCGACCTTCTGCACTCAGGTTCTTTTCACGCGCCAGCACCTGTGCCGATGAGCGCAAGATACCCAGCGGCGTTCTGATTTCATGACTCATGGCCGCAGCCATTTCACCAGCTACCGCCAGCTTTGCCGCTCGCGTCAGATTCTCTTTGGACAGGCTCAGATCTTCAATCATCTGACCAAAAGCATTGGTCATCTCACGTACCTCAAGCGGGCCATCAGGAGCAGGCGGGGTTAGTTGCACAGATGAGCGCATGAAACGTTTGGCATAGCCGGTTAGCCTGGCTAAAGGCTTGGTAATGTTGCGCGACAATGGCGCTGCGATGGCTGTAGCCAAAATTGCGGTGACGGTAAGCAGAATAAGAAACATATAGCCCATGCGGTGTACCGGCGCCATCACTACCGAGCGGTACTGCGAGATCTCGACCTGCCAGTTAAAAATAGGCGCATGAGCCAAACCGTTGCCTCTGGATTTTACCGATACATCATGCGCAGTGACAATATTCTGCCACTCCGCTGTCTGCGCCAGTACCATCCCGCGCTGATCCAGCAACGCGGCAGCACTGCCCTGGTTTTGCGTATTTTTCAATATTTTTTCAATCGCATTCCAATCAAACACCGCCCACAGCACACCTATTTTTTCATTACTATCAGAATCAATAATCTCACTGGATATTGGCAGCCGCTGCTGCTGTATCGAAGCTAACAACAACGGGCTGCGTGCCAGTTCTACCGTCAGCCAGGGCTGCAAAACGGGAGCGGTTTTACCAATCTGCTCCGGCGCACTGGATGCCACCACCTTATTTGCCAAATTTACAACATACAGCTCCTGATACACACCGCGGTAACTATCTTTCAGTTCGCCCAAAAAATGTGACAATCGCTTATCCACATCGCCGATGCGCGCTTCGTGCATCACATCCAGTCGGCTCCAGGAGGCAACATTCTGCAAGCGCTCGAACATCATGCTGTCTATTTCACTGAGTGCAGCACTAGCGCGAGTTCGCATATCCAGTACGATTTGATCTCGCAATACAGTGCGCGCCTGATAAAAGCCGAGTAAGGTCACCATCAGCATCGGCAGTAATGCGGTCAGAAAAAACCCCACTAATAGCAGTTTTCTGACGGAAAGCGGCTTGTTCAGCATCTGTGCCCGATGGCTATCATGTACAATTTGGTTATTATCATTTGTAGCAGTCATGCACCATGATTCAGCTAAAAGTTAAAGAAATATGCACCCGCTTACGCTGCTCAATAGCAGGTACGTTAAAGCTGGCAACCTATGCGGGCAGTGTAGCCCTGCTAGCTACTCTATGCAAGGCAGCGCATGCGGATGAAGCGACTGGCGACACTAGCGGTTTTAAACTTGGCGGCTACTCCAGCGCCGGCATTATCGCGCCGCGACAAGGCAGCACACAGCTTCAGCTGGATGACGTCAGCCTGATGCTAAGCTGGGAAAATGATGGCCGCCTCAAGTTCTTTAGTGAGCTGGAGCTGGAACGGCCGCTGGCATGGAACGAAGACAAACACTTCAATACTAAAAACTTCTATTTTGATCTGGAGCGGCTGTATCTGGATTACAACCTTTCAGACAAGGTCAATATTCGCACCGGGCGCTTTTTAACGCCCGCCGGCCGCTGGAATCTGCTGCATGCCGCGCCATTGGTATGGACGGCGACACGCCCGCTGGCCACCAGCTACCTGTTCCCGACTGCGATCAATGGCCTGATGCTGCATGGCAGCGTTCCCTATGAAACACAAAACCAGAACCAGGCCATTGAGTACTCGTTTTTTGTCGAGGCATTAAAAGACCAGATTCGTGATAATAGCGAGATCATGTACAAAAACGTTGCTGGCGCTCACTTCACATTAACCAATCAGTTAAATCTGGGTTTAAATCTAGGCTTAAGTCTCGCCACATTTACCGAGGATAAGCCAGCCGGGCCAGATTATCGCATGGTAGGCCTGGACTTCATCACCCACATCAAGGGCTGGGAATTAAGCGGTGAAGGTTTTCAACGCTTTACCAGCAGCGGCAGCGATGGTGGCAGCGGTGCATTTTTGCAGAGCGCAGCGCCTTTGGGCAACAACTGGTACTTGCTCACGCGGCTGGAAACATTACAACAAGCCAGGCAGGGTACATCACAAGTTTCCGGTGAACGTTGGGTAGCAGGGCTAACCAAGCGCATTACGCCTCAACAATTACTTAAAATGGAGTTTGTAGGCGGCAGCGCTGACTTCACCGATACACCACGCGGCTTTGTCGGTTCATTTGCGGTGCTGTTTTGATGAAAGCATTGTTTAAAAACACACTAGCAGCGCTTTGTGCATTGTATGCGCTGACGTTGGCTCACCCCGGCTATGCAGAGGATAATCCGCCGCTGGCCATTGTCGTCTCCAGCAATCCGGAAATTGCTGTCATGCAGCAACTAGCTGCTCGTGAACTCAGCCAGATTTACTGGCGTAAAAAACAGTACTGGCCAAATGGTGTGCGCATACACCCGGTGAACTTACATGCGGAACATCCGTTGCGGCTGCACTTCTCAAAAACCGTACTCGGCAGCCTGCCTAATGAACAGGCTGACTATTGGAACGGCTTATACTTCCACGGCACAACTCCGCCCTACAGCGTGCAATCAGAAGAAGCGGTGCTGCGCTACGTGAGCAATACCAGGGGTGCTATTGGCTACGTGGATGCATGCAAACTGGATGACCGTGTCAAACCGTTACTCTGGCTGGCTGATAACAGCATCAGCGCCAGCAAACCCTCGCTCAATTGCCAACCTTAATTTTGCCAAGCTTAATACAGGTTTTTATCCTCATTTAAATCACCTTTCTTGTAGGCACGCGCAGCAGTCTGGTAATAAGCAATTGCCTCATTAAGCAGCGTTTCGTTCTGCGGCTTGTTCAGAGGCGTAGGTGTAGACTCCAAGGTTACCGGGTCAACCTGATAAGCCTCTGCCTTTTGTTTGGGTGACAGTACAATCAAAGTATTATTTTTGTAATATCCCAGCTCCTGATAATTACTGATAAACGCACGCTCCGGCATTTTTTCACGCTCAGCTTTAAATAAAGACTGGCCAAAAAAGTGCTGGCTGCCCTTTGCACCCAGAATATCCAGCAAGGTGGGGGCAATATCAATCTGACTCACCATGCGTGAATAATGACCGGCTGGTAATAAATCCGGCGCATAGAAAAACAACGGAATATGGTATTTTTCAACCGGAAGTTTGGTTTTACCGGCGGCGGATGAACAATGATCAGCAACAATCACAAACAAGGTATCTTTAAACCAGGGTTTGGTTTTTGCATTCTCTATCAACTTGCCAAGCGCGTAATCGGTATATTTTACAGCGCCCGGCCTGTGCCCTTGCGGCAAATCAATCTTACCTTCCGGGAAGGTAAATGGCCTGTGGTTGGAGGTGGTCATGATATGTGCAAAGAACGGCATCGATGGCTTCACCATGCGATCAATCATGGTAAGGGAATTATTAAACAAACTTTCGTCATCAATACCCCAAACGTTCTCAGCTTGAATAGTACTTTTGTCAAAATCGGTACGGTCTACAACCTTGTAATCATTACCCCTGAAATACGAATTCATACTGTCAAATACGCCGTAACCGCCATACATAAAGAATGTGCTGTATTGCTGCGCCTCCAGAAATTCACCCAATGTCGCCAGATGGTCACTGTCGGGGCGATGCACAATAGCCTGTCCGGGAATCGGCGGGATCGCGATTGAGAGCGCATCCAAGCCACGCACGGTACGCGTGCCCGTTGCAAAAACCTTGTCAAACACCAGGCTTTCTTTAGCCAGTTTATCCAGGTATGGCGTCAGGTTTTCCTTGTTGCCATAGATGCCTAAATAATCGGCCGATAAACTTTCCACCATGATCACAATTACATTTTTTGGGCGGCGTTTAAAAGGTGCGATATTAGAGATATCTGGCACCTCATGCTGACTATTAATCGCACTTGAAAAGGCCTGCCGCAGCAAGCCATTTTGTTTCAAGATATCGTCTGCCTGCGTCTGGGGAATGGTTTTATAAAATTTATCGTAATCCAGTTCATTGCGGCGCGCGGCGGCTGAGAAACTGAACAGCCCATTACCTGCCAATTCATTGGCATAGGCATTTTTACTGAACTGCATCTGATCTACATTTGCAAACTGGTAACTCAGCACCGGCAGTAAAACGGCTGCGGCCAGCAAACTCAATCTTCTGTTCAAGCTATGCGGCCTGCTCTCGAAGCGTAGCAACTTGCTCAACGTAAACAGGATAAATAGTACAAACAAAGCAATCGCCAGCAATATCAAAGGTACCGGATAAGATTCACGGATATTGCCGACAACTTCATGCGTATACACCAGATAATCCACCGCAATGAAATTAAAGCGTGTGCTGAATTCCTGCCAGAAGATAAATTCAGATACTGCACCGAACACCAAACTAAACACCACCAGGAACGCCAGTGCCCAGCGCAGCTTATTCAGCCAGTCAGCGCCACTCCAACGCTTGGGAAGCAAGGCAGAAAACAACAGCCAAGGCACCAGCAAATAAGATAATGCCGCAAGATCAAACCATAGCCCGACTGCAAATACACCGGCAAGCTCCGGCATGCTCATCTGGCCCCAGCCTACCTGCAAGCTAAGTATCAGACGCAGTACAAGCCAGATACTTAATGCAAGACCGGCCAAAAACAATATATAAGGAACATTACGCAACGGTGTTTTAAACGGTGTTTTAAATAAATTGAGCATTATTAATTATTAGCTTTCATTGATACAACCTTGTAGTTATGCAAACGTCATGCCAGAGCGTTAAGCGCTTGTTTCTACTTGGGTTAAGTTCTGGTGCGAGTTGTTTTCATGCAAAAATTGCAGGCTTTTATTTAGAACCTGAAGTAAATATATGCAGGTTTTGTAACTTTAATAGATTTATCCAAGACCGAAATGACCGCAATCACCGCAATTTTTGGCCCCAGGTGATAGATGCGGATAATTTACACCCCAGCTAAAAACCAAACAAATAATTGATTTTTAATGATTTTTTTACTTTAAAAACCAGCTATGAATTTTTCCTGCTTCGTATAATCAAACCATACAGGCATATAATTTGCTGAGTTGTAACTATATATTTTTATAGTGAAATGTAAAATGCAAAATCCAGCTTTGTTAGGTTCATCATATTTAAATGCTGCATTTGTAGCTTTGGGTAACAGCTCTGCTTTCTTCAATGCGGAGGCAGCCTACAAGACGCGACCACTCGCAGCCTCAAAAAGACAGCGTGCCGAAAACATTACCGCGGCCACCTCGGATTGCAACGCGGCAGACCGCCGTGAAATTGAGCAGTTTATCCATGATGTATTTGCCAAAACTTATGGTGCCAACGTGCAGAACTTCATGCCGGATCTGGTAAGTTTGCGTGATGAGAATGGTGAGTTGGTCGCTGCATTTGGTTTACGCAAAGCGAATGAATCGCCACTATTTTTAGAGCAATATCTGGATGCGCCTGTTGAAACCGTATTATCAAAACGCTTTAACAGAACGATCACCCGCGATCAGATTACTGAAATCGGCAACCTGGCAGTATCCAACCCGCGCAATGCCGGCGTACTGATTGCGCATGTCATTCAGCACAGTCTGGATCTTGGTATCGAATGGGCAGTAGCCACTGCCCACCACAGCCTGCAAAATGGTCTGGTAAAAGGTGGCCGCGATGTTTATGCCTTGCAGGCCGCTGACCCGGCACGGTTAAGCCCAGATGAGCTGGCAAGCTGGGGTAGTTATTACCACAACTCACCGCAAGTAGTTGCGATCCGTGGAGTGACACAAATTTAAATGGTAGTACCGTCAAACGATCTGTTACGGGCTATCACCCACAACCATTCCAGCCGTATCGCATTACGCGGTGCTGATGACCTGGCGCTGACTTATGCAGAACTGAACACTGCCATAAATAGTCGGTGTGCTGCATGGGCGCCTCTTGTTATAGATACCCATATTACAGATACACATAGCAAACAGCGCCGCACCATGGCACTGGCGGTTGATAACCATCCGGCATGGGTTGTGCTCGATCTGGCGGCGATGCGCTGCAACATTCCGTTAGTGCCATTACCATTCTTTTTTTCAGAGGCACAATGGCTGCACGCCATGCAGGATGCTGGAGTATCCGTACTGGTCACAGATCAGCCGCAGTTATTTGAACCGCTATTAACCCAGCATAATTTAAACACCACCAGCTTTGAATTAGCCGGCAAAACACTGACACAATTTGAATTTACTGCCATCAGGCAAGTTGATTTGCCGGCCAACACCGCAAAGATCACTTACACCTCAGGCACCACCGGCAACCCTAAAGGCGTTTGTTTAAGTAACGACAATATGCTTAATGTTGCAAAATCCATCGTTGCGGCTACAGCACTTTCAAGCAACGACGTGCATTTAAGCGTACTGCCGCTGGCAACCCTGCTGGAAAATGTTGCCGGTGTATATGCAACACTGCTCGCCGGTGCAAGCTGCACTCTGCTGCCAAGCAGCGTGATCGGATTAAGCGGTGCCAGCGGGCTCGACATTAAAAAATTATTAACTACGCTTAATCAGGTACAGGCCAACACTGCTATTTTCACCCCAGAGCTGCTGCACGCGCTGGTACTGTGCCTTGAAGCCGGAGCAAGCACGCCGACACATCTGCGCTTTTTGGCGGTTGGTGGCGCATCGGTATCACCTGCGTTACTGGCACGTGCACATCAACTACAGCTGCCAGTATATGAAGGCTATGGCTTATCTGAATGCGCATCTGTCGTTGCACTTAATAAACCTGGCAGTAACAAGCTCGGCACCGTTGGCAAACCTCTGCCGCATATTGAAGTTGGCTTTACTGATGAGCATGAGATTGTTATCCACGGCAACGCCTATCTCGGCTACGTGGGTCAGCAACACGCGCAGCTTAACAGTGTACATACCGGCGATATCGGGCACATGGATAAAGATGGTTACCTCATCATTACCGGACGTAAAAAGAACATTTTCATCACTTCATTCGGGCGTAATGTGTCGCCAGAATGGGTAGAGCGTGAACTGAAAATATCGCCTTTCATTGCTCAGGCTGCATTATTCGGCGAGGCAAAACCCTGGAATGTGGCAATCATCGTGCCACGCCAAGGCGCGAGTGGTGAACAGATTGAAAACTCGATAAAAAGCATCAACGCCCACCTGCCGGACTACGCCAGAGTCAGCCATTGGATCAATGCCGATGCGCCATTCAGCACCAAAAACCAGCAGCTCACCTCCAATGGCAGAAACCGCCGTGACGTGATTCTGCAACACTATCAACATAAAATTAACGCATTATATGAAGGGGAATCTGTATGACTTTTTATCAACAACTGCTGCAAGCCACAGAAAAAGAACGCAAGGAATTAATGAGCCTGCCCCTCATAACAGAAGGTGGCAAGGGTAATCTTTCTCTACAGACTTATGTGGCGTTTCTTACCCAGGCCTATCATCACGTAAAACATACCACACCACTGCTGATGGCTTGTGGCGGACGCCTGCCCGGACATTATGAATGGCTGCGCACCGCTATCGGTGAATATATTGAGGAAGAAATGGGTCATCAGGAATGGGTGCTTAACGATATTGCCGAATGCGGTGGCGACAAAGAAGCCGTTCGTGCCAGCAAAACCCCGGCAACCAGCGCCGGCATAGCAACTGAAGTCATGGTAGCTTATGCATACGATATGATTAACCGCGTTAATCCGGCCGGCTTCTTCGGCATGGTATTGGTACTGGAAGGTACAAGCACCGCAGTAGCTACTCAGGCTGGCGAAACCTTGATGCGAACACTCAACCTGCCTAAAAAAGCTTTCAGCTATTTGCTTTCGCACGGCTCGCTCGATATCAGCCATGTTTCGTTTTATGAAAGTCTGGTCAATCAGATTACCGACAAAAACGATCAAGCGTGCCTGATTCACACTGCGAAAATATTTTATAAATTATATGGCGATATTTTCCGTACAATACAAGCCGAACACATGCACTAAATAAGGCAGAATATCCATGCAACTTAAAAACAAACGCATCCTGCTCACCGGCGCTACTGGCGGTATTGGCAAACATATTGCGCTGTTGCTTGCGCGCAAGGGCGCTAATCTGGCACTTGTTGGCCGCGATATTGGCAAACTTGATGCACTGACAGAAGAAATCGTCGTTAAAGGCGGCAATGCCAAAACAATTGTTGCAGATTTTGAAGTGGCGAGTACCGCCAACTCGGTAACAGCGCAGGCCAATGAAATACTGGGTGGCATTGATATTCTGATTAATAATGCAGCGATTCTGGATTTTATCCAGCTTGAAGACCAAAGCCCGGAACGTATCGCACAGATGATACAAACCAATGTTACCGCCCCCATTCAGCTGGCGCGCGCCGTGTTACCCCAATTTAAAGCCGCCAACCAGGGACATTACGTCATGGTGGGTTCCATCCTGGGATCGCTTGGTTTTCCATATTACGCAACTTACTGTGCCAGCAAATTTGCGGTACATGGTTTTTCGCAGGCACTACGCCGCGAACTGGTAGATACAAACATCGGGGTGACATACATTGCGCCACGCACCATTAACACACCGATGAACGACGCCAGCACTTTGGCTATGCTCGCCAAAACCGGCGGCAATATGGATGAGCCGGAAAAGGTAGCGGCAATAGTGGTCAACGCACTGGAACATGAGAAACAGGAAGTGTTTGTTGGTCAGCCGGAATCATTCTTTGCATGGCTGAATGGCGTGCTGCCTAAAGTTGTAAACTTAGGCTTGAAAAAACAGGCTAGATTGGCAAAAGAATTTGCCGCTAAAAAACCTAAGCAGCCTTAGGTTTTTGTGCCGGTTTATATGACAGGTTGTGTGTTTTACAAATACAGCACTACCGGAAATACAGTAATTGCCAACACCACCAATAACCATTCCATACCCCAACGTTCCAGATGCCCGGTAAAGTGCAGGATTACAGCTGAAATAGCAGCCAAGTAATAAGTCGAATAAAGAATCAAGGTCATATCCCCATAGTTATTAATTAACTTTTATTATATTTTTACAACTAGTTTAACAAAAAACATTCAATAAAACTTGATTTTAATCACAGCTTGCGCATTATCTTTATTCATCAAACAAATCACCGCGCAGCATAACCCCAAGCTGGCAAATGCCATTGTATAACCCCTGATAAAATCACCAGTAATTTTCAATAACCTTATATTTTTCTTGGATATATCCTGAGTTAAACACTTGGTTTTATAGCAGTTTTAGCGTATATTTCACCCATTGCTAGGGGTCTGTGAATTTGAAATCACAGTGAGACACACCCTTTGAACCTGATGCGGGTCATGCCGCCGTAGGGAATGCAGCGTTTACTGCTCCCTATGATTTACTAAATCATTTATTAATTTTTCAAAAAGCAGGCAGTGATAATTCTTATCCATGCGGCTTTTTCTGGAGCACACAGTGAACGCGACTGATAAAAATCTTTCCAAATTTCTTAATGAAACCGCCTCTGTAGATGAAGGCGCAACCAAACCGTTTGCCAAATCACGCAAGGTCTATGTTGAAGGCTCACGCCCTGACATCCGTGTGCCATTCCGCGAAATTTCATTAAGCGATACCCCTTCCGCTTTCGGTGCTGAAAAAAACCCGCCAGTGGTGGTTTATGACACCTCAGGCCCATACACCGACCCAGATGTAAAAATCGACATCCGCAATGGTTTGCCTGCATTGCGTGCAAAATGGATTGAAGAGCGCAACGACACAGAGCAGCTGGCTGGCCCTACTTCAACTTTTGGCCAACAGCGTCTGGTCGATCCAGAGTTATCTGAAATGCGTTTCAACCTGCACCGCAAACCACTGCGTGCCAAAGCAGGTAAAAACGTTAGCCAGATGCACTATGCACGCCAAGGCATCATCACGCCGGAAATGGAATATATCGCAATTCGCGAAAACCAACGCCGCGAAAACATGAGCGAGCTGCTGCAAACCCAGCATCCAGGCCAGGATTTCGGTGCCAATATCCCGAAAGTGATCACACCTGAATTCGTGCGTGACGAAGTAGCCCGCGGTCGTGCAATTATCCCGATGAACATCAACCATCCGGAAATAGAGCCGATGATCATCGGCCGTAACTTCCTGGTAAAAATCAACGCCAACATTGGCAACTCAGCGCTCGGCTCTTCCATCAGTGAAGAGGTTGAAAAAATGGTGTGGGGTACGCGCTGGGGCGGCGACACCGTGATGGATCTATCTACCGGCAAAAACATTCACGAGACCCGCGAGTGGATCATCCGCAACTCGCCAGTACCTATCGGCACCGTGCCTATCTATCAGGCACTGGAAAAGGTTGACGGCAAAGCTGAAGACCTGACCTGGGAAATCTTCCGCGACACATTAATTGAGCAGGCAGAGCAGGGCGTGGACTACTTCACCATCCATGCCGGTGTACGTCTGGCCTACATCCCGATGACGGCAAAACGCATGACCGGTATCGTGTCACGCGGTGGTTCCATCATGGCGAAATGGTGTCTGGCACATCACAAAGAGTCATTCCTGTACGAACACTTTGAAGACATCTGCGAAATCATGAAACAGTATGACGTCAGCTTCTCTCTTGGTGATGGCCTGCGTCCAGGTTCCATCTACGATGCCAACGACGAAGCTCAATTTGCCGAGCTGAAAACATTAGGCGAGCTGACACAGATCGCGTGGAAACACGACGTACAGTGCATGATCGAAGGCCCTGGCCACGTACCGATGCACCTCATCAAAGAAAACATGGACCTGCAACTGGAACACTGCGGTGAAGCTCCGTTCTACACCTTAGGCCCATTGACCACGGACATCGCCCCGGGTTACGACCACATTACTTCAGGCATCGGGGCCGCCATGATCGGCTGGTATGGCTGTGCCATGCTGTGCTATGTAACGCCAAAAGAACACCTGGGTCTGCCGGATAAAGAAGACGTGCGTGTTGGCATCATCACCTACAAGATCGCAGCTCACGCGGCTGACCTGGCAAAAGGCCACCCAGGTGCGCAGATCCGCGACAACGCGCTATCAAAGGCTCGCTTTGAATTCCGCTGGGAAGACCAGTTCAACCTCGGCCTGGACCCTGAAAAAGCCAAGGAATTCCACGACGAAACCCTGCCGCAGGAAGGCGCAAAACAAGCGCACTTCTGTTCAATGTGTGGCCCGCACTTCTGCTCAATGAAAATCACGCAGGACGTACGTGACTACGCTGACCAATTAGGCGTGGATGAAAAAGAGGCGCTGACCAAAGGCATGCAGGAAAAAGCCATTGAGTTTGTGAAAAAAGGCGCGGAAGTCTACCAAAAAGTATAATTATTTTTTGATATTTTCCTAACCAACAAAACAGCCAGCTCTAAGCTGGCTGTTTTGTTTTTAATGAATTGATATGATTGAATTTACTTTCAGTTTATACAGCTGAAAAAGGCGTAAAATAGCCGCATTCAAGGAAAACCGTTTTGACTACACTAAAATTATCCAAAAAGCCTGGCGATACACCTGCCGTTACGGCAAAAAAAGCACCGCTGCGCCGCAATAATTCACTGCCGCGTGACCGCAACGTTGCGCCAGCAAAGCCTTATCGTGGCGAAGCACCGCCATCGCGTGAGCCGCAAGCACGCGGACAAAGCGCGCCAGAAGCTAGCAGGGAGCCGGCTCGTCAGCGCAACCATCGCCATGACGGCACTTTTCATAATTCGAGTCATGAATCTAATCATGAATCGAGCCATGAATTAAAACCGGCGCATGCATCGAAACCGGCAAGGCCGCAGGCTCCTGATAGCCGCGCACCGGCATCACGCTCCATGCAGGTAGATGCCCGCCGCAATGACAGCACCAGCCGCGACCGGGCTGACCGCGAAGGCAATTACCGCAACCCGCCACGCCGCGGCGGTAAGGCGCGTGACGGTTTCGTAGCCAGTGAGTTTGATAAAACCCGCTCCAATAAAGCAGCATTTGCCAACAGGACTGAGACAACCGATGACGGCGACAAGCTGCCGCGCCTATCAAAAGTGATGGCAGAGCGCGGGCTTTGTTCACGCCGTGAGGCCGATGAATGGATTGCCAATGGCTGGGTAAAAGTAAATGGCGAAATCATTGAAACCTTGGGCACCCGCATAGCGCCGGATGCCGAAATCGTGATCAGCAGCTATGCACACGAGACTCAAGCCGAGAATGTCACTATCATTTTGCATAAACCGGTGGGCTACGTGAGCGGCCAGGCAGAAGATGGCTATGAACCGGCTGTGGTATTGGTACACCCTGACAACCAGTGGCCGGATGACCCGGAGCTGCACCAACACAACCCTAAACAATTCCACCGTGGCATGTTGCGCGGACTGGCACCAGCTGGCCGCCTGGATATCGACTCTACCGGGATGTTAGTGCTCACTCAGGATGGCCGCGTTGCGCGCCACCTGATTGGTGAAGACTCTACGGTAGAGAAGGAATACTTGGTACGCGTCACCGGCGAACTGAGCGACAATGGCCTTAAACTGCTGAATCATGGCTTGAGTCTGGATGGCGAAAAACTGAAACCGGCAAAAGTCAGCTGGCAAAATGAAGACCAACTGCGCTTTGTGCTGCGTGAAGGCAAAAAACGCCAGATCCGCCGCATGTGCGAACTGGTAGGCCTGCATGTGGTTGGCCTGAAGCGCATCCGCATTGGCAGCATCACGCTCGGCAAATTGCCGGTAGGGCAATGGCGTTACCTGCGCCCTGATGAACGTTTTTAGGATTTAAAAAAGGATTACCATGGGATTATTTGATAGCCTGGCCAGCGGCATGCTGGGCAAATTAGGCGGTGAAAAGGGCGCCATTGCACAAGTGGCAATCGATTTATTCAACCAGAATGGCGGCCTGCCCGGCGTGCTGGAAAAATTCAAGACAGCCGGTTTCGCTGATGAAGCGGCTTCATGGGTCAGCAAGGGTGCCAATCTGCAAATCTCGGCAGAACAGATCAACAAGGTTTTAGGCACTGCCACCATTCAAACCGCAGCGAATAAACTGGGTATTAATGCTGATGAAATCAGCGCAAAAATCGCCGAATACCTGCCGCAGGTGGTTGACCGCATGACGCCTAATGGCGAAGTGGGCAGAGACTCAGGCAACCTGCTGGCTACCTTGCTCGGTATGCTTAAATAATACAAATCATGATCAACGGGCACTTTGAGCCCATTTTTTACACTAACTAAAATTCAAGAAAAATAACGATATGGATTTTATCCTGCTATTAAAAGCAGCCATTCTCGGCGTTGTTGAGGGTGCAACCGAGTTTTTACCCATCTCCAGCACCGGCCATCTAATACTGGCCGGTGACTTGCTCAACTTCATGACCCATGAAAAACGCAATGTTTTTGACATCGCAATTCAGCTAGGTGCTATTTTGGCAGTGGTGTGGGAGTATCGTACACGCTTTGTAAGCACATTCGCAGGCATCGGGCGCGACCCGGTAGCCAATCGCCTCATCATTAATCTGGCGATTGCTTTTATGCCCCTGGCTGTCCTCGGCCTTGCATTTGGCGACACCATTAAAACCTACTTATTCAAGCCCATTCCTGTCGCTACCGCATTTATTGTCGGCGCTTTTATTATCTTATGGGCAGAAAAACGCCAGCATACCGTCACCATAGACACCGTAGATGACATTCGTCCGCTAGACGCCCTGAAGCTCGGCTTCGCGCAGGCGATAGCGCTGATTCCAGGAATGTCGCGCTCCGGCTCAACTATTATCGGCGGCTTGTTTTTTGGCCTGTCACGCAAGGCGGCAGCCGAATTTTCGTTCTTTCTGGCAGTCCCGACCTTGGGGGCTGCTTCTGTGTATTCAATGTATAAAGATCGTGCGTTACTGAATATAGAAGATATCGGCGTCTGGGTCACTGGATTTATATTCGCTTTTTTTAGCGCAATGATTGCGGTACGTGCACTTATTCGCTATGTAAGCCACCATGACTTTACGATCTTTGCTTGGTACCGGATTGCTTTTGGCGTCATCGTGATAGCAACCGCTTATACTGGGCTGGTCAACTGGACTGTGCATTAAATTAAGTTCAAAATCAGAATGTTTGCAAAGCTGGCTATCAATAAACCAATCGTCAGCACCAAATTGGAATGGGTGAAACAATGAAAAAGATTCTTAAATACAGTTTATTTGGTCTGGGTGGAATCATTGCCCTTTTTCTGCTGATTGCAGCCGTGATTGCAGCCACCTTCAACCCCAATGATTACAAACCGCTTATCGTCAAGCTGGTGAAAGACAAAAAAGAGCGGACCCTGAATATCGAAGGCGATATCAAACTCGCGTTCTGGCCCAAGATCGGTGCCAACCTGGGCAAAGTCTCCATTTCAGAACATAAGTCAGATAAGGAATTCGCCTCGGTGCAAAGCGCACAGGTGGCATTGGCAGTGTTGCCATTGCTGAAAAAACAGCTGGTGGTCGATACTGTTTACATCGACGGCGCCAAAGCCAATATCATCAAATACAAAGATGGCAGCACCAACTTTGATGATTTACTGAGCAAAGACGAAGAAGAATCAGAAGAAATCAAATTCGATGTAGACGGGGTTAAAGTCACCAACTCCAGCGTCACTTATAGCGATGAGGCTTCCGGTGCTCAATACGCGCTATCAAAATTCAACCTGACTTCAGGCCATGTTGCGTTAGCTGAGCCTATTGATTTGGCCACCGATTTTAGCGTAACTGCAAACCAGCCAGCTGTCGCTGCGAATGTAAAAGTCAAAGGTACCTTTTTAGCCGATACCGAAAACAAGCATTTTTCTGCCAAAGGCCTGGATGCTGCCATTAACGGCGACTTGCTTGGCGGCAAAAGCGTTGCGATTACCGCCAGTGGCGATGTTGACGCCAAACCGGAAACGCGCGAGTTCCTGATCGACAGCCTGAAACTGGCGCTTGCCGGCCAATTCAGTGGCGCAAAAATCTCACTGGACTTGAATGCACCTAAACTGCTTGCACAGAAAGATGAAGTCACCGGCAAAAAGGTAACCGTGAGCCTGGCACAAGATAAAGCTGGCGACACCCTTAAAGCCAACCTGGTGCTGGCCGATATTAAAGGCTCACCTAAAGCGCTGCAAAGCAGCGGTATCAGCGGTGATATTTCCGGCACACAAGGCGCACGTTCGATTAACGGTAAATTCTCTTCCCCATTTCAGGGTAACCTTGAGAACCTGATTTTTGACCTGCCTAAACTCGCGGGTAATGTCGATATTAAAGACCCGGCAATTCCTAATGGTGCCGCCAAAGTCGATTTCAACCTAAGTTTGCATACCGATGTAAAACAGGAACAGGTAAACAGCAAATTCAACCTGAATGTAGATGCCACCAAACTCACCGGTGATGTTGCCGTTGCCAGCTTTAAAAAACCGGATATTAAATTCAACATCAACGCCGACACGCTGGATCTGAACAAACTGTTAGGCAGCAGTAACAAGCCCAAGAAAGCCGAACCGGCCAGTGACAAACCGGCTGATTTGTCTGCTCTGAAAAACATCCTGCTCGACGGCAAGATCAACGTCGGCAATCTAATTTATGACAAATACCACCTGTCTGGCCTTAATGTGAATGTTAAAGCCGATGGCGAAAAACTGGCGTTATCAGGCCTGAACGTGAAACTGGATGACAGCAGAATCAAAGGCAACCTCGGTATCAGCCAGTTTGCAAAAGCACTGTATACCTTCGACATTGATATTGACCAGATTGATGTTGACCGCTACATCAGCAAAGACGCTGCGCCTGAAAGCAAAACAGCCGCCAAGGCAGACGATAAGCCGCTGGACCTGAGCGCGCTCAAAGCACTGAATACAGATGGTTCATTGCGTATAGGCAGCCTGAAATACGGCAAGACCAAAGCTTCCAACGTGCGCATCGACCTTAAAGCAGACGGCCAGAAACTTAGCCTGAACCCGCTGGCGGCAAAGGTGGACGACAGTCAGGTCAACGCCAATATCGGCATCACCCGCTTCAACAACCCGATCTACAGCTTTAACTTGAATGTAGACAAGCTGGATGCCGACAAATACATGACCAAGAGCGACCAGCCCGCGGCTAAAAGCTCAGGCGACACCCCGATTGACCTGAGTGCGCTAAAAAAGCTGAATGCAAGCGGCGAGGCCAAAATCGGCTGGCTTAAGCTTGCCAATGTGAAGACACAGAACGTCAATATCGGCCTCAAGGCTGCAGATGGTGTTGCAACCGTATCGCCATTTGCTGCCAATCTGTATCAGGGCAGCATGGATGGCTCATTGAAAGTTGATGCACGCAGCACGCCAAGCATCACCTTCAAACAGGATATGAAGAACATCGCCATCGGCCCGCTGCTGGTAGACGCCATCAACAATGACATGCTGGATGGCAAAGGCACACTGAATGTGGATGTGACAACTTCCGGCAACAGCGTGAATGCGCTCAAAAAAGCGCTGGCAGGCAAAGCTGCGGTCAACCTCGCCGATGGTGCCATTAAAGGCATTGATATACCCGGCACCATCCGCGACATCAAATCCAAGGTGAACCTGTTCAAGGATAAAAGCAGCCTGGGTGCAGACGAGAAGAAAAAAACCGATTTCAGCGAACTCAGTGCTTCTTTCGGCATTAAAAATGGTGTGGCGCACAATGAAGACTTGGCCATGAAAGCGCCAATTCTGCGCCTCGCTAAAGGCGACAGCCGTGGCGATATTGATATCGGCAATGAAACCATCAACTATCTGGCAAAACCCACCGTCGTCAAATCACTTAAAGGGCAGGGCGGTGCAGACCTCGACTCATTGGCAGGCTTGAGCATTCCGGTAAAAATCACCGGCACCTTCTCGGCACCTAAATACGGTATGGACTTTGCGGCAATTGGTGCGGCCGCTGCGAAATCTCAACTGCTGGATAAAGTAGGTGGCGAAAAAGGTGCTGCGGTTAAAGAGCTCATTGGCGGCGGCGATAAAGCGGAAGCACTGAAAGGCCTGCTCGGCAGGAAAAAACCCGCAGAACCCGCGCCTGCAAGCACTGACGGCACTGCGACCAACACTGCGCCCGCAGGTACGGCACCGGCAGAAACCCCCAAAACACCGGAAGAAGCAGCTAAAGAGAAAGCTAGCCAAGCCGTTAAAAAGCTGCTTAAATTTTAAACATCACTCACGAGCAACTGCCGCTGAACATTCTTAAACTAGCGGCAGTTCTTTTTCAATTGTCCCGGTGCTGTGCCACTCTTGCCAGGACCATCCCCACAGACTTTGTTATGACCAGGTGCATTTTCACTATTACCTGGGCCATATGGATCATGCCCTGGCGGCAATACTTTGCAGCCGGTTAAAAACACTAATGTAGCAAAAGCAGCCATTAAAACTTGTTTCATTTACAATCCTGAAAGTTATTCGTAATCGCCCAATCGTATCAAAAAATACTTAAACAACCTATGTCTGATTTTCTATGCCCAACTTTTCAAGCAACCTGATCGCATGGCAAAAGCAACATGGCCGCCATGACTTGCCGTGGCAGAACACTACCGATCCTTACGCGATCTGGGTATCGGAAATCATGCTGCAACAAACTCAGGTAACTGCGGTAATTGGTTATTACAGTAAATTCATGCAGCGCTTTCCTACTATCGCAGACCTTGCAAATGCAACTCAGGATGAAGTTCTGCAACACTGGAGTGGCCTAGGCTATTACTCAAGAGCGCGTAACCTGCATAATGCGGCACAAACAATCATGGACGAGTACCATGGTATGTTCCCGCAAGATTTTGCCACCATTCAAACGCTATCCGGCATTGGCCGCTCAACCGCTGCCGCTATTGCCTCATTTGCTTTTAATCAGGTGCAGACCATATTGGATGGCAATGTAAAACGCGTGCTGACGCGCCATTTTGCAATTGAAGGCTGGCCAGGCACCCCAAAGATTGAAAAAGAACTATGGATACTGGCCGAAAAATTACTGCCCCAAACAGACATGGTGGCGTACACGCAAGGCTTGATGGACTTAGGTGCCACGCTCTGCACCAGAAGCAAACCGCAGTGCGGGCGCTGCCCATTAACTACAAGCTGTGCAGCATTGCAACAGCAACGCGTTACTCAGCTACCTACGCCCAAACCGCGTAAAGCCACACCTGAAAAACACACAACCATGCTGGTTTTGCTAGAGGGTGATAACGTCATGCTGGAAAAGCGCCCACCCACCGGTATCTGGGGCGGCTTATGGAGCTTTCCGGAACTGGAGGCCGATTCTGACTATATCAATATCGCGCAGCAGCGATTCGGCGTATCTGTACAGCCAGAAGACGCTTTACCCAAGTTAAGCCATGCTTTCACACACTTTAAATTACATATCACCCCGCAACCATTAACGGTTACAAAACGAGCCTTGCAAGCTGGTGAACCCGGTCCAGTCTGGCTGAGTATCGAAGATGCCATCAGTGCGGCCATTCCTACGCCGGTGCGTAAAATCCTGCAGTCCTTGCAATACAGGCGCGCTTAAAGTACCGGCAAAGCACCGGCCTTGATACGCATCAACAGAATGACTCATTACCTTGCCCAATTAGTTTGCTAGGCGTAGCATAGTAGCTAGGTAATGGATGAAATTAAATTTTCAAGTAGCTGTCATAGCAGATACTGTTATGAATAATAAGAAGGAGTATTTCCATGAGCAATAACGTACAAAACACCACGGTCACCAAAGAACAATTAATCAGCGATTTCAAAGTAGTGATTGCCGATGCTGAAGCGCTGATCAAAGCCACAGCCAATCAGGGCGGTGAAGCAGTTGTAAACTTACGTGCCAAGGCTGAAGAATCACTGGCGGCGGCTAAAGTAAAACTTGCAGATGCACAGGATGCATTAATTGAAAAAGGCAAAATTGCCGCTCAAGCGACTGATGATTACGTGCATGAAAAACCCTGGCATGCAGTAGGTATTGCGGCTGGTGTTGGCTTGGTTGTTGGCCTGCTGATCGGTCGGCGCTAATAAAAATGGCTGATACACCTAAGCAGCCGGCAGAGGGATTGCTCACCTCGCTGAAAAACCTGACGGTCACGCTCATTGCCATTATTCACACGCGGCTTGAGTTGTTAAGCACAGATTTGGAAGAAGGCCGCGAGCGCTTTATATCACTGCTGGCGATAGCTTTCGTTTCCTTGTTCAGCCTGTGTTTTGGTGCGGTGATGCTTACTATTCTGGTAGTAGTTGTATTTTGGGATACGCACCGCCTACTGGTGCTGGGATCACTTACCGGACTGTTCCTGATTGTAGGTGCTGTATTAGGTGGCATTGTGGTGCGCAGACTAAAATCCATGCCAAGAATGTTTGAAGCCAGTCTGGCAGAGTTGATCAAAGACCACCAGGAAATTGATACTAATCGTTAGGCGGGCGGGAATAAACGATGAATGAAAAACTAGCCGCACTTGCAGAACGCAGGCGAAGACTAATCTACAAAGCTGCCTCACAACGCATTGTACTGGCACAAAACATGGAGCCGTTACGTCAACCGCTAGTGATAGCAGATCACGGCCTGGAGGTAGTTCGCTACTTCAGGAAGTACCCGGTACTGATGGTGGGTGTAAGCACGTTAACCGGTATATTGATTCGCAAACTGCACATTGCACGCTTTAGTGCCTTGTTGCAAACCAGCTGGTCAGTATTTCAACTGGTACGTGATGTGCGGGAATCTATACGCAAGGACTGATTTTGATTTGTTAAGGCAATAAAAAAGCGGCTACAAATGAGCCGCTTTTTTATTGCCAATTGAAACTGGCTTTATATCCAAAAATCAATTTTATGGGATGCAGTATTACCCGTAAAGGGCATGTCCGTCGAATATACGCGGTAAACCGCGTTATTCACACGCCAAAGGCGCACGGAACGTAGCAATCCGCCCACTAAATTGATTTTACTTTTGATCCCAGGAATCTTCCCACATGCAGTGTTTGATCTTATGACGGTTAGCAATCAATTCATCGATTGATGGCTCATCGTTCAATGCACGTTTGATCGCCAGTTTGGTCGCTTCATAGTTGTTTTTGTACATATCGGCTTTATCGAGCTTGCCTTCTTTTTCCAGTGGAATACAACCTGGATCAATCCACACCAAGCTGATGATGCACAAGTCGTTCGCTTGCTCTTTAGGGATAATACCTTCGATCACACAGTCCAGAATCGCGTCTGCTGTCGCTGCCTGCACTACGCCGCCGAACAAGCTAACATCGGTACTGCCTTTCAATGTCACTTTTGGCACGGTCATACAAACCGGACGTACCAGTTGGTTGATGTCACGTACGGCAAACATTGCTGTATGGCCTTTGCTTTGCGCCATCAGGTTGGCAAATGCCTGGCCTACCGGTCCATCCACTGCACCGATTAAAATTTCCGGCATGGCAGCTGTTACGTCTTTACCTTCGCTATAAACGGTAGCTTCACCAGCTTTAAAAATGATTTTTGACATGATAAATCCTTGAGAGAATGGAAAAATTTGAATCTGAAGCTTAAGCTATCAAGCCTAAATTTTATTAAGACGAGATTTTATAGAATAGCCCTAGTTTAAGCAATTTACACCTAATGAGTACTTAATCTAAATACATATCCACATGCAGGATATTTGCATCCAGATATGGCTCACTGCATACCTCAAAACCGAGTTTTTCATAAAACGGTATTGCATGCACCTGTGCAGAGAGCGTGATGTTTTTAACCCCTTGCTGCCGATATAACAAAATTGCTTTTCTGAGCAAGGCGCTGCCTACACCTATACAGCGCCATGGCTTGAGCACCGCCATGCGGCCTATACTGCCATCGCCCGGCAACCTGGCGCGGCCTATGGGTCCGCCAGCGCCATTCAAAGCCAGTAAATGCTGCGCTGTATCATCCAAATCATCCCATTCCAGGGCGAGCGGTACATGCTGTTCATGAATGAAAACCTGTTCACGCACGGTACGTAATTGGCTGGCATGTGTTTGCCATGACACTTGCTGGATTATGAAATTATTTTTCAATCGGCACTCAATCAATAAGCCCATTTACGTTGCCACTTGCAGGCTCTGACAGTAACAGGCATTATGCGTGTTTGTCTTTTCAGTTAATTTAACTAAATTTAAGGTTTTATATGCAAAAGTATTTAACAACCGTTGCCCGTATTCTACTGGCACAAATTTTTCTGGTGCAAGTCGTCGCACTTGTTATCAGTTTTATGAACAACCCATCAGGCTATCAGGAATATCAAGCTGGCTTGGGCAGCCTGGGCTTACCTGGCATTTTTGCACCATTGATCATTTTGATTAATCTGGTGGGCGGCCTTGGCTTACTTTTAGGCTATAAAACTAAAGTTGTTGCCTTAATCATGGCGATTTATGTTGTGGCTTTGATCTTTTTGCTCAAGTTGCCACTGCTGCAATATCTGGCAATTGCCGGCGGTTTGCTGCTGCTGAATGCAAACCCTAACACAGCCTGCAGTCTGGATAATTTGAAAAAATAAGTGGTTACATTAAGTTAATCCATTAAATTAAAAAGCGGTGCCGGATCAAAAATCCGGCACCGCTTTTTTATGACTATTCCCACTCCAAACCCGGGTAAATCGTATTCACGTTACGCCGATTGGCAACATCAAATAACTGCCATTTATCTTTTTCACTGGCAGCAGCAGTCTCCATCGCTTTTTCCATACCTTCGTTTTTCTTGATACTTGCCCGCACATCCGCCAACAGCAGATTTAGATAACGTTGTGCATTAGACAATGCAGCAAGCCAATCTTTAGTAAACGGGCCGTGACCAGGCACCACTTGTTTAGCCGGGCTGGACTTTAACTTCTCAAGCTCCGCAATCAAACCCTTGATATCCGCCTCTACCACCGGGGTGCGTTCGATGAACAGTAAATCACCGGTGAACAATGTGCTGGTTTTAACATCAATCAGTGATACATCGGTATTGGTATGTGCAACTGGGTGCGCAGTAAGCTCCAGCTTTCTATCACCCAGATCCAGCGTCAGCGTATCTTTTACGGTCAGAGTAGGCTTAATCAGATCGCTACCCTTGGCATCTTCATGCAATAACTTTTCATTAAGTTTTGCATACTGATCACGGCGCAGCTCCATCGTATTAGCCAATTTATCATGACCTACGAAAACTGGCTTGTCGGCCAGAAATGCTGCATTGCCATACACATGGTCAGGGTGCACATGCGTATTGATTACATACAGTACCGGCAGCGGAGTAACTTTGCGAATCGCCTCGCGCAGCTGCTTGCCAACTTTCAGGCTACCGCCGGTATCAATCACTGCAACACCTTTGCTACCCACGATAAAACTGATATTGCAGATGTCGCCTTGATAGCCGGCATCTATATCCAGATGTTTGCCATGATGCACATATGTGCCGTCAGCCACTCTCTCTACAGCAAAATCTTCATTACTTGCTTGAGCATTAGCCTGGCTGGATGCCATGCCGCCACAGCCAATCAGGCTTAATAGGCTCATGGTTATCATTAAAATACGCATGAATCATTCCTTGAATTTATGATACAGATTAAAATTAGCCGCTTAGTGCAATTATTTGCCATATCACTAGTCTACTAACACTACTAGTGAAAGATAGTTACACACACTTAAGAATCAATCATCAGGATATTACTATGAATCAAGCATCAACACGCTATACCAAAACAGCGATTGTTTTACATGGCCTTATCGCGCTTGGCATTTTTGCCATGTTTGCGCTTGGCTGGTACATGAGTGAACTACCGAAAGAAGCACCGAAACAAACCGCTTTTGACCTATTCGATTTAGGTATTTACACCTGGAACCTGGCTAAAGAAGCCAGCCCAAGAACCTTTTATTTCAACCTGCATAAATCCGTAGGCGTGACTTTGCTGGCGCTGATTGCCTTCCGCCTGTTGTGGCGCATTACACACCGCCCACCAGCTTTGCTGGCCTCATACAAGGCATGGGAGAAAAAACTCGCTACCGGCACGCATCACCTGCTGTACCTGCTGATGGTAGCTATGCCGGTAACTGGCGTATTGATGACGCTTTACAGCAAATACGGCCTGCTATGGTTTGGCATGAAGGTATTCGAAGGTTTGGATAACTCAGGCTTGCGCGATATTTTCAAAGAACTGCATGAAAATATCGGCGTGATTCTGCTGGTGATTATCATCCTGCATGTAGTTGGCGCCTTGAAACATAAATTCATCGATAAAGATGAAACCATGAAACGCATGTCATTGAAATAATGACCCAAATAAAAAAGCCCATCATGTGATGGGCTTTTTTATTACTGATGATACTGTTTACTGTGCTCGCGCACCGCATTCAGCATTGCAGCTGCATTCTCCGGCGGAGTCCACTGCGTAATGCCATGCCCCAGGTTAAACACATGTCCGTTGCCATGGCCATAGCTGGCAAGCACGTTAGCAACCTGTTTCTCAATCGCCTCAGGTGTTGACAGCAAGATAGCAGGGTCAAGATTACCCTGCAAGGCTACTTTATCGCCAACGCGTTTACGCGCACTGCCGATATCTACTGTCCAATCCAGACCCAATGCATCTGCACCGGTTTCAGCCTGAGCTTCCAGCCACAAGCCGCCGCCTTTGGTAAACACGATGCTAGGCACCTTGCGGCCTTCACTGGTTTTAGTCAGGCCATTCACAATCTTCTGCATGTAATTGAGTGAAAACTCGATATAGGCATCATGCGCCAGAGCACCGCCCCATGAATCAAATATCATTACGGCCTGTGCACCTGCCGTGATTTGTGCGTTCAGGTACTGAATCACGGTCTGTGCCGTAGTTTCCAGAATATGATGCAGCAGGTCAGGGCGTGCATACGCCATTTTCTTGGTAATCAAAAAGTCCGTACCACCTTTGCCTTCAACCATATAGGTTGCCAGCGTCCATGGGCTGCCGCTAAAGCCAATCAATGGCACGCGGCCATTCAAGGCTTTGCGTATGCTAGTTACGGCATTGAATACATACTGCAGTTCTGCCATATCCGGCACGGTAAGCTTTTTAATATCCGCTTCGTGCTGTAAGGTATGCTCGAACTTAGGGCCTTCACCTTCTTCAAAATACAGACCCAGCCCCATTGCATCAGGCACGGTCAGAATATCTGAAAACAGGATAGCCGCATCAATCAGTGGATAGCGGTCTAAAGGCTGTAGCGTCACATCCGTCGCAAATTGTGCGTTTTTACAAAGACTTAAAAAACTACCGGCATCTTTACGCGTCGCCTTATATTCCGGCAGGTAGCGTCCAGCCTGGCGCATCATCCACACTGGCGTGTATTCGGTAGGTTGGCGCAGCAAAGCGCGTAAGAAGGTATCGTTTTGTAATGTAGTCATTGTTTCTGCTCAAAAAATTGGGGATGCACATCGCATGCATCCCCAGCTATTTTACTCGATTAAGCGCTGTTTAAGGCGCAAGTTTAGCGTGGCAATACTGATGAGCCCATCAAGAACTCATCCACGGCACGCGCTGCCTGACGGCCTTCGCGAATCGCCCAAACCACCAGAGACTGGCCGCGGCGCACGTCACCTGCTGCAAATACTTTGGCTTTATTCGTAGCATAGCAGCCTTCGCCATCGGTTGTGGCCTTGGCATTACCGCGCTGGTCTTTTTCCACGCCAAATGCTTCCAGCAGTTTCTGCACTGGTGACACAAAACCCATCGCCAGGAATACCAGATCAGCAGGGATGGTAAATTCAGAGCCTGGCACTTCGGTCATTTTGCCGTCTTTCCACTCAACACGGGCGGCTTTTAGTGCTACCACTTTACCGTTTTCACCAACCAGCTCTTTAGTCGTCACAGACCAGTCACGGTTTGCACCCTCTTCATGTGAGCTTGAAGTGCGTAGTTTCAACGGCCAGTTTGGCCATACCAGCTCTTTGTTCTCTTTTGCTGGAGGCTGTGGCATCAGCTCAAACTGAGTTACGCTCAAAGCACCATGACGGTTAGAGGTACCCACGCAGTCAGAACCGGTATCACCGCCGCCAATCACGATCACATGCTTACCGGTAGCTTTAATCTGGTTTTGCACGGTATCGCCGGCAACCACTTTATTCTGCGGGGTTAAAAAGTCCATCGCAAAATGCACGCCATCCAGCTCACGGCCGGTTACCGGCAAATCACGCGGCTGCTCGGCACCTGCTGCCAGCAACACTGCATCAAATTCAGCCAGCAAGTCATCTGCTTTAACATTATCGCCCACATGCTGATTGACGCGGAACTCAACGCCTTCAGCCTGCATTTGCGCCATACGGCGATCGATATGGGATTTTTCCATCTTGAAATCAGGGATGCCATAGCGCAGCAAACCACCGATACGGCTGTTTTTCTCCAGCACAACCACGCTGTGACCGGCACGTGCCAATTGCTGCGCGGCAGCCAGGCCAGCTGGGCCAGAACCTACGATGGCTACTTTTTTACCGGTCTTGTTAGGGTTAACTTGAGGTTTTACCCAATCGTTTTCCCAGGCTTTATCAATGATCGCATGCTCGATGGATTTGATACCCACTGCATCACTATTGATATTTAATGTACATGCCGCTTCGCATGGGGCAGGGCAGATGCGGCCGGTAAATTCCGGAAAGTTATTGGTTGAATGCAATACGTCAATCGCACTGCGCCAGTCCTGATGGTAAACCAGGTCATTCCAGTCAGGAATGATATTGTTGATCGGACAGCCGGTTGTACAGAACGGGATGCCGCAATCCATACAACGTGCACCCTGTTGCTTGGCCTGATCATCAGTCAAATGCAATACAAATTCTTTGTAGTTCTTAACGCGTTCCTGAACCGGCAGATTAGCCTCAGAAAGACGCTCATACTCCATAAAGCCTGTTACTTTACCCATACTAAAAGCCTTTTCCTATAAGAGAGAGTCTCTTTTCTAACTCACATTAAAACCAGCAAGTTGTTGCGCCTCCTTGCCGTACTATTTGTACTGCCTGCGTCGGCGCGCCTATTGCTGATTCTAATGTTAGTTAGAATTACTTGTTCCTGTTATTGCAACACTTTGATTTCTGCAACCTTAAGCTGCGATCAATGCCTTGTCTTCAGCCAGCTCGATCAAAGCGCGCTTGTACTCATTAGGCATCACTTTAACGAACTTGCCACGGGCATTTTCCCAGTCGGCAAGTATCGCTTTGGCACGGCCGCTATCAGTGTATTCTGCATGCTTGTTGATCAAGGCAAGCAAAGTCACTTCATCTGGCTGGTCAAGGTGATGCACGGCATCTGCCGCCACGTTGGCAGCATGCTCAACTTTCTCAAGTGATACCATGCCCATGTTGCAGCGTTTTGCGAACAGGCCGTCTTCGTCATACACATAGGCCACGCCGCCGCTCATACCCGCCGCAAAGTTCTGGCCGGTTACACCCAGCACGACAACAGTACCGCCGGTCATGTATTCACAACCGTGGTTGCCTACACCTTCAACCACAGCAGAAGCGCCTGAGTTACGCACGCAGAAACGCTCGCCTGCCACACCACTGAAATAGCTTTCGCCGGTGGTAGCACCAAACATTACGGTATTACCGACAATAATGTTCTGATGTGAAACGCCACGGAATGTTTTTGGCGGTTTGATCACAATGCGGCCGCCACACAGGCCTTTACCTACATAGTCGTTACCTTCACCAGTCAAGTTGAAAGTAATGCCCTTAGCCAGGAATGCGGCAAAACTTTGGCCGGAGGTACCTGCAAAGTTCACCTGGATCGTGTCATCTGGCAAGCCGGTATTGCCGTAACGTGTAGCAACCTGGTTAGACAGCATAGTACCCACGGTGCGGTTGGTATTGGTGATCGGAATATCAATCACTGTTTTTTCACCTTTTTCCAGCGCAGGTTTTGCCAGTTCTACCAGTTTGTTATCCAGCGCGTTTACCAAGCCATGGTCTTGCACATCATTGTTTTTGCGTGAAACGCTGGCTGGCATATCTGGCTGATGGAACACTTTGCTGAAATCCAAACCGTTGATCTTCCAGTGGTCGATACCTGCCTGCATATCCAGCAGATCAGCACGGCCAATCAAATCTTCAAACTTGGCGATACCCATAGACGCCATGTACTCGCGCACCTCTTCAGCTACAAAGAAGAAGTAGTTCACCACATGCTCAGGCTGACCGGTAAAGCGTTTACGCAGCTCAGGATCTTGTGTCGCCACGCCTACCGGGCAGGTATTGAGGTGACACTTACGCATCATGATACAGCCTTCAACCACCAGCGGAGCCGTCGCGAAACCGAACTCATCCGCACCCAGCAGGGCGCCAATCACAACGTCACGGCCGGTTTTGATCTGGCCATCAACCTGCAACACTACGCGGCCACGCAATTGATTCAATACCAGAGTCTGCTGCGCTTCAGACAAGCCCAGCTCCCATGGCGTACCAGCGTGTTTCACGGATGAAATCGGTGAAGCACCGGTACCGCCGTCATGGCCGGCGATCACGATGTGGTCAGATTTGGCTTTAGCCACGCCTGCTGCCACGGTACCTACGCCGGTTTCAGAAACCAGTTTCACAGAAATTGAAGCTTTAGGGTTGGCGTTTTTCAGGTCATGAATCAGCTGTGCCAGATCTTCAATCGAATAAATATCATGGTGTGGCGGTGGTGAAATCAAGCCCACGCCAGGCACAGAGAAACGCAACTTGGCGATATACTCTGAAACCTTGTGACCTGGCAGCTGACCGCCTTCACCCGGTTTTGCACCTTGTGCCATCTTAATCTGAATCTGATCAGCATTTGCCAAGTATTCAGCGGTCACACCAAAGCGGCCTGATGCCACTTGTTTAATCGCAGAGCGCATGGAGTCGCCGGCTTTAAGTGCCACGTCTTTCTCGATCAGGCGCTCGCCCAATACCGCAGCCATAGTGGTTGCATTGGTTACAGGGATAAAGCGTTTGGCATCTTCGCCGCCTTCACCGGTATTGGACTTGCCACCGATGCGGTTCATGGCAATTGCCAATGTTGCATGCGCTTCGGTAGAGATTGAGCCCAGTGACATCGCACCGGTTGCAAAGCGTTTCACGATCTCTTTAGCCGGTTCTACAGACTCCAGCGGTATTGGCGTAACAGCTTTCTTGATCTCGAACAGGCCACGCAATGTCATGTGACGGCGGGTCTGGTCATTGATCAGTTTTGCATACTCTTTGTAAGTGTCGAACTTGCCGGTACGCGTTGCATTCTGCAATTTAGCAATAGATTCCGGAGTCCAGGTGTGCTCTTCGCCACGTACGCGGAACGCATATTCGCCACCCGCATCCAGGCTGTTCGCCAGCACTGGGTCGGTACCGAAAGCAGAAGTGTGCAAACGCACAGACTCTTCAGCTACTTGATCCAGGCCAATGCCTTCAATGTTGGTTGCCGTGCCGGTAAAGTATTGCTCTACAAAATTGCTGTTCAGGCCGATTGCTTCAAATCGTTGGCCGCCGCAATAAGACTGGTAAGTTGAGATACCCATCTTCGACATGACTTTATACAGACCTTTGCTGATGGCCTTAACAAAGTTCTTGTTCGCTTTATAGGCGTCATCTGTCATACCTTTGATGGTTTCAAAGGTCAGCCATGGGCAAACTGCCTCGGCACCATAGCCGCCCAGCAAGGCGAAATGGTGCACTTCACGTGCTGAACCGGTATCAATCACTAAACCAGCACTGGTTCTTAGGCCCGCGCGTACCAAATGCTCATGAGTTGCTGAACATGCCAGCAACGCTGGAATCGCCACGCGATCGGCATTCATGCTACGGTCAGACAGAATCAGGATATTCGTGCCGTTCTGTACGGCTTTTTCTGCTGCCTGAGTCAGGCTTTCCAGCGCTGCGGCCATGCCTGCCTTGCCTTTTTGTGCAGGGTAGGTGATATCCAGCACCAATGACTTGTACTGGTTGTTGGTCAGCGTTGCAATTGATTTCAGCTGCTCAAGCTCTTCCAGCATCAGCACTGGCTGACTAGCTTCCAGACGCATAGGCGGCGTGGTTTCATCCACGCCCAGCAGGTTTGGCTTCGGACCAATGAAGGTCACCAGCGACATCACCAGCTCTTCACGAATCGGGTCGATAGGCGGATTGGTTACCTGTGCAAACAACTGCTTGAAGTAGTTGTACAGAACTTTTGGTCTGGCAGATAATACCGGCAATGCCGCATCGTTACCCATAGAACCAGAACCTTCTTCGCCGTTCTGCACCATAGGCTGCAGCACGAATTTGATGTCTTCCTGTGTGTAGCCAAATGCCTGCTGGGTATCCAACAAGCTGGCATTCAATTGTAAACCACCTTCAACTTTAGGCATATCTGCCAGGAAGTAACGTGATTGTTCAATCCATTGTTTATAAGGTTTAGCCGTTGCTAAAGCATTTTTCACTTCAGCGTCATCGATAATGCGGCCTTGTACGGTATCGATCAGCAGCATTTTGCCTGGTTCCAGGCGCCATTTCTTAACGATTTTTTCCTGCGGGAATGTCAGCACGCCCATTTCAGACGCCATCATCACCAGGTCGTCATCCGTTACCAGATAACGGGCAGGACGCAGACCGTTACGGTCCAGCGTTGCACCAATCATAGAACCATCTGTGAACGCAACGGCAGCCGGGCCATCCCACGGCTCCATCAATGCTGCATGGTATTCGTAGAAAGCACGACGGTCTTCATCCATCAGGTTATTGCCTGACCATGCTTCTGGAATCAGCATCATCATGGCGTGCGGCAGGCTGTAGCCGCCAGCTACCAGCAACTCCAGGCAGTTATCAAAACAGGCTGAGTCAGATTGGCCATCAACAATTAATGGCCAAAGTTTTTCCAGATCTTCACCGATCAGGCTGGAGCGCATTGCCTCATGGCGGGCCGCCATCCAGTTAACGTTGCCTTGTACGGTGTTGATTTCACCGTTGTGCGCGATCATGCGGAACGGATGTGCCAGATCCCAAGCCGGGAAGGTGTTGGTTGAGAAACGTTGATGCACCAATGCCAATGCTGACACTACGCTCTCGTCATTTAAATCTTTGTAATAAACGCCAACCTCGTTCGCCAGCAACATGCCTTTATAAACAATGGTGCGTGAAGACAATGAAGGCATATAGAACGCAGCCTTATCTTGCAACTCAAGCGCACGTACCGCATGTTCGATACGCTTGCGAATCACAAACAGCTTGCGTTCAAATGTATTTTGATCAGCTACCTTGCTGGCGATAAACACTTGACGCATGGTAGGCTCAACATCACGTGCTGCATCGGCAATGTTGCTGTTATCAACCGGCACGTCGCGCCAGCCTAATAATGTTTGATTCTCTTCCGCGATGATTTGAGTGAATAGCGCTTCACATGCTTCGCGATTCTTTGCGTCTTGCGGCAAAAATACATTACCGACAGCATACTGACCGACAGCCGGCAGCTCGATATTGAGCTTTGCTGCTTCTTTGCGCATAAAAGCATCAGGCATTTGCATAAGCAAGCCCGCACCATCACCCAATTTAGGGTCGTAACCGGTTGCACCACGATGGGTAAGGTTGGTAAGTAACTCCAGACCTTTCTGCACAATATCGTGACTTTTTTTACCCTTGATATGCGCCACGAAACCGACACCACAGGCATCACGTTCGTTTGACGGAGTATATAAACCTTGCTTGGCAGGCTGTCCAGAATATCCGGTATCAGTGCCTGCAATAAAGCCTGTGGAACCAGCTGCATTCAGCGTGGCCGGTGTGTTTTCAAAACCAATTGGGTTAGTTAAATCTGATGCCATATTATTTAATCACAAAACATTTAGCGGAACCTTCAAGTTTACCGCCAAATGCCTATGAGTTCAATAAGATAGACCTTAAAGATAAAGATTATTTAATAAATAAGCTTTAAAAAAATTGAGAGCTACGCCAAAAAATTAATGCGATACAAGTGAACCAAAAGCTTTTTTAGCGGCATTGATCGTCAATTCAATATCCTGATCCGTATGTGCCGCAGACACAAAACCGGCCTCAAATGCTGATGGCGCCAGATAAATACCCGCATCCAGCATTAAATGGAAGAATTTATTGAAGTTTTCCTTGTTGGATTGCATCACTTCGGCAAAGCTGCTTGGGCATTTGTCACTAAAATACAAGCCAAACATACCGCCTACGCTTTGCGCACTGAACACCACACCCGCTTCTTTAGCTGCCGCCACTAGGCCATCTACCAATTTCTTGGTCTGCGCTGCGAGCTTGGCATGAAAATCCGGCGCCTGAATCAGCTTCAAGGTTGCCAGACCCGCTGTCACCGCAACCGGGTTGCCAGACAACGTACCGGCTTGATACACAGCACCTACCGGCGCCAGGCACTGCATAATATCCTTACGCCCACCAAAGGCACCTACCGGCAGACCGCCGCCGATCACCTTACCCAAAGTCGTCAGGTCAGGCTGGATATTGTACAAAGCCTGTGCACCGCCCAAGTGAACACGGAAACCGGTCATCACCTCATCAAAAATCAGCACTGTGCCATGTTGGGTGCACAACTCACGCAGCGTCTGCAAAAACTCCATGTGCGGCACCACCAGATTCATATTGCCAACTACCGGCTCAATAATCACACAGGCAAGCTCATCGCCCATTGCGGCAAACAGCTCTTTAAGCGCTGCGACATTGTTGTATTCCAGCGTCAGCGTATGGGCCGCGACCTCTGCAGGCACCCCGGCAGAACTTGGCACGCCCGCCTGATTATTTTTACCGAACGTCAGCAAACCAGAACCCGCTTTCACCAACAGCGCATCAGAATGGCCATGGTAACAGCCTTCAAACTTCACAATCTTGCTGCGACCGGTAAATCCGCGCGCTACACGAATCGCACTCATGGTCGCCTCGGTACCGCTGCTCACCAGGCGCACTTGCTCCATGCTAGGCACCAGCTTATTAATCAGCGCAGCTATTTCCAGCTCCAAACCAGTAGGCGCACCGAACGACAGGCTATTGGCAGCAACATCCTGTACCGCCTTGATTACCTCAGGGTGGGCATGACCTAAAATCATCGGCCCCCATGAGTTGATATAGTCGATATATTCCTTACCGTCTACATCCCATAACCGGGAGCCCAGCCCTTTTTTGAAAAATACCGGTGTGCCGCCCACGCTGCGAAATGCCCGCACCGGTGAATTTACCCCACCCGGAATAAGTTGTTGTGATTTTTCAAATAATTGCTGCTGATTAGTCGATGTCATATGCGCTTACTTCTCTGTTAAATAATACGGTGTTTAAGGTGCCTTGTAATTGTCCTGCGTCATCAAATCAATGCCGCATTCGAGGTTTTCTACCCATGAAATAAACTGATTCACCATGTCCTTACCGATGAAAGGACGTCCGTGCTGCGGCACGATAGATTCAATATCCAGCTTACGCACCATGTTTGCCCAGAAACGGCAGGCTTTGTTTGAAGTCATGTATCTTCTGTGAAAGCCAAGCATGGCTGGCAAATGTGCATTAAAGTCTGTCACCGGCTCAATAGCCAGATCCGCCGGAACCAATGATGCGCCCAAGTCCCCCGAAAACAGAATCTTGCTGGCCACATCATAAAACTGGAAATTACCTTCAGAATGTAAGAAGTGTGCCGGCAATGCCTTGATAATGGTATTACCAAGCTGGATGTCCATCCCCTGATCCGGAATACCGATAATACGGTTCTCAGTATTGCCTACCCCGCAGAAGTGAGGCAGGAATCGCTCCCAGATAGCCGGCGCCAGCACCTTGCACTCGGTACCTATCAGCCATTTGTTGATAGATGCCACAATGTCCGGATCCTGATGCGAGGCCAGAATATATTCCAGCTTACGAAAATTAAAATATTTACCCATACCCACCATCAGCGCGTTGTAGGTCATATTGCCGCCCGGGTCAATCAAGGCGCCATGCCCATCGGTCACAATCAAAAACTGATTGGACTGCACTGCTTCTGAGGATGATTTGTCTGCCAGGTCATTAAATACGATACAGACATGGCTTCCGTTGTTATATAGTTCTCTGGCCACAGTTAATACCCCTTAAAATATATTCTTATAATGTAATGTCACAAACGCTAATATGCCAAGTTAACACTTAACGCGCAACTTAACTCTATATTTACACATGAAAAAATTGTGAAAATTGCCGCGCCCTACCTTCAACCGTTTCTACAGATAGCCCGTTTTCACCGTCACGATTAAACAACGCACCTACAACTGCAATTGCATCGGCACCCGCCGCTATTGCCTGCGGGGCATTTTCCAGAGTGATACCGCCGATAGCCACCAACGGAATACCAACCGCCTGTTTTGCTTGAGCAAATAACTGCAGCGGCGCTACCGGCGCGCCTGGCTTGGTAGCCGAGACAAAACAGGCACCAAAGGCTGCATAATCCGCACCCGTCTGCTCGGCGGCAAGCGCCAATTCCAGCTGGTTATAGCAGGATGCACCCAAAATCTTATTCGCACCCAACCTGGCGCGCGCCTCTATCAAATTGCCATCATCTCCACCCAAATGCACGCCATCTGCATCCAAAGTAAGACAAAGCTTGATAGAGTCGTTAATGATGAATGGCACCTGGTATTGCCGACACAGCGGCAAAATAGCACGAGCCTGCTGCGTTTGCAGCTTATGGTCCGCACGCTTGTTGCGATATTGCAGCACACTCACGCCACCACGCAATGCCGCCTCAACCTTGGCCAGCAGAACATCGGTATTTTCCTCATCCGGCGTAACGGCATATAGACCGCGAATCTTGTGGGCTTTTTCTTGCATTACTGCTTAGTGCGCTTTTACGCTGCCATCACCAGGATTAATGACTGGATCTTCCTCATCACGCGCCCAGAACATGCGATCCGGAATGTATTGACCCATACCTGGCCTGAAACCGTTTTTTAGAGTCTGCCAGGTATATTCCTGCGCTTCCAGAACTGCATCTTCAATACTCAAGCCATGCGCCATACAGGCGGCAATAGCACTGGTGAGCGTACAGCCGGAGCCATGATAGCTACCGGGCAAGCGCTCCCATTTATAAGATTTGATCAGTTTATCTTCACCATACAGAGTATTAGTTACCTCCTGTGTGCGTTCATGTGTACCGGTAATCAGCACGTACTCGCTACCCATGGCCAACAAGCGCGCGGCGGCTTCATCCAACGAACTTAACGAAACCTCCTCCGTCTCGTCTGCAAAGGCAAACCTGCGCGCTTCAAGGCTATTCGGAGTAATAAGGGTGGCCTGTGGAAACAATAACTCAGTCATCGCGCTCATCATCTCATCATTAGTGAATTCATCACCGCGGCCAGAAGTAAGGATAGGGTCTATCAGCAGCGGAATATCAGGATAATCCGCCATAATCTCGGCAATCACCGCAACATTTTCAACAGAGCCTAACAGCCCTAATTTAAAGGCTGAAACCTGCACATCTTCCAGAATCGCACGCGCCTGATCATTCACCCAGTCCGCATCCATCGCCAGCACCCCATCAACACCGACCGTATCCTGCGCGGTAATGGCAGTCACTACAGAAAGCGGATGGCAGCCGATGCTGGCAAAAGTGAGAATATCCGCCTGCAAGCCTGCACCACCGCTTGGGTCTGTGCCCGCAAAAGTCATTACTGAAGGAGGTGCCTGATTAGCCATAATGTTTACCACTGATATTTGCTTAAAATTTGGAGCGGGTGACGGGAATCGAACCCAAAAATCAAAGTTGTTGCAAATCAAGGGGCATTCGCTCGTATTCGTTCGATTTGCAGCTTAAATGTGTGTCACTTTTGTGTGTCACCCTAAAAGTAAGATTTTACAGCGGATTAGCTGTCTTGTGCCTGAATTCTTCCGACATTAACGATTAGACTTCGATAACGGATAATAGCTTCGTGCCATCACGTCTTTGAATTCACTCACAAATATTTTTTAAAATAAATTCAGTTGTAGCCAAATTTAAATTGAACGAATACAGCTGAACAAGCTAGAATTTGATTAACAAGTGAAATTATCCACAATATATTGTGGTTTAAAAATTTGGAGGGGCAAAAAAACCGATACCAGTTGGCGCTAGTATCGGCTGGATTTACTTTCGTAAACACGCGCGAAGTTTAACTCAATTGATTAGATTTGCATATTGGGGTCTTTTTGCATTTGCTAACCTTAGATTTAAAGGAGTTTTGTATGGCTATTAAACCAGGGCAAAACACTGGCAATCAAGGCGGTATTTATCAGCAAGTGAACACTGTTGGGAATCCTGTTCCTAACTATGTAACTGTACCTGATAATAAGCCAATGCCACCGACTACCAAGCCGGGGCATACTTGGAAACCAGTAGCAATAACACCTAATAGCAAGCGGTAATTAGGGAGTGTGGAGGATCAATATTCTCCACATTCAACCAGCCTTGGTTCATAATACGTTTCACAATAACAACCAAAATATTGAAGAAATGTCAGAAGAACAACGTCGTCTGCTCCAGCAACAGCTCTGGAATATTGCCAACACACTACGCGGCAAGATGAACGCGGATGAGTTCCGTGATTACATCCTCGGCTTCATTTTCTATAAATACCTCTCTGAAAAAATCCAGCGGTTTGCAGATGCCGAACTCGCGCAGGACAACATCACCTTTGCTGAAATTAATGAAAACTCGTCAGAAGGCAAAGCCTATATTGAAGCGCTAGAAGAGGCTGCACTAGACGAACTAGGCTACTTCCTGAAGCCGTCTGAACTATTTCACGCTATCGCGATGAAAGGCAGTAACCAACACGACAGCAATGGCGAAGGTGCAAGCCATAACTTCATTCTGGGCGACCTGACCCGCATCCTCAAAAACATCGAGCAGAGCACACTAGGTACAGACAGTGCCGATGACTTTGTTAATCTGTTTGAAGACTTGGATTTAACATCCGGCAAGCTTGGCAATAGCGAAAAAGAGAAAAACGAACTGGTAGCAAAAATTCTAGTTCATCTTGATAAGATTGATTTCAATCTCAATGATGTGAATGCTGATGTGCTTGGCGATGCCTACGAGTATCTAATTGGTGAATTTGCCTCCGGCGCCGGTAAAAAGGCGGGTGAGTTCTATACGCCGCAACCAGTTTCGACCCTGCTTGCCAAAATCGTTACCAGCGGAAATAAGAACCTGAAAAGTGTGTATGACCCAACATGTGGCAGTGGCTCGTTGCTGTTGCGCGTAAAACGCGAAGCCAATAAGGTTGATAAGATTTACGGTCAAGAAATGAACCGTACCACCTACAACCTGGCGCGTATGAACATGATCCTGCATGACGTTCATTACGCAGACTTCGACATCCGTCAGGAAGACACCTTAGAACGTCCGCAACACCGTGATTTACGTTTTGATGCGATTGTCGCCAATCCGCCATTCTCTGCGCAGTGGAGTGCCAGCCAGCTGCACATGAGCGACGACCGCTTTAGTGTGTATGGCAAGCTTGCGCCTAGCAGCAAAGCGGATATGGCGTTTGTACAGCACATGATTTATCACCTGGCAGAAGACGGCTGCATGGCAGTGGTATTGCCGCATGGTGTGTTATTCCGTGGTGCGGCAGAAGGCCATATTCGTCAATACCTGATTGAACAGATGAATTGCCTGGACGCGGTGATTGGTTTACCTGCAAACATCTTTTATGGCACCTCTATCCCTACCTGCGTATTGGTATTCAAGAAATGTCGAAAAAACCCGGATGATATTTTATTCATTGATGCCAGTCAGCACTTTGATAAAGTCAAAACGCAAAACATCCTGCGCCTGGAGCATATTGAAAAAATCATCGAGGCTTATAAAGCACGCAGCAACCAGGATAAATACAGTCATGTTGCCAGTCTAGCCGACATCAAAGCCAATGATTACAACCTGAACATTCCAAGATATGTCGATACGTTTGAGGCAGAAGAAGAGATTGACCTCAATGCGATTGCGGCACAACTCAATGTAATTGACCAGCAGAGTAAAGAGACAGATGCTCTAATTGCAGGCTTCTGCAAAGAGCTGGGCATTGCACCACCGTTTGCGATTGAGGAGCAGTAGTATGGTTGCTCCCGTTCTGAGATTTATACAATTTAAGATGAATGGTTGGGCAGCTGACCGGCTAGATAGTTTATTAGTAAAGGTTAGTGACCCAGTAAAAGTGGAGTTAAATAAATCATATAGAGAAATTGGAATTCGTTCTCATGGGAAAGGTATTTTTCATAAAGATACCATTTCCGGAAGGGAGTTAGGAACTAAAAGGGTGTTCTGGGTGAAGCCAGATGCATTAGTGTTAAATATAGTTTTTGCTTGGGAACAGGCTGTTGCTGTAACAACCGAAGCAGAGAATGGATTTATCGCGTCTCATCGATTTCCAATGTTTCTACCAAAAAATAACTTATGCTCTACTCAATTTTTGAAATTTCTATTTTTAACAAAAAGAGGTAAAACCTATCTTGAACTTGCTTCTCCGGGTGGTGCTGGAAGAAATAAAACATTAGGGCAAAAAAACTTTGATGAGCTTAAAGTATTTATTCCGAAGATTGAAGAACAAATCAAAATCTCCAACTTTCTCAAGGTCGTAGATGAAAAAATCACCCAACTCACTCAAAAATACGGCCTGTTAACCCAATACAAAAAAGGCGTGATGCAACAGATTTTTAGTAAGGAACTACGGTTTAGGGATGATGATGGGAGTGAGTTTTCCGAGTGGGAAGAAGTTGAGTTATCAAAACTTGGGAAGTCGTTTAATGGCTTAACTGGTAAAACTGGCGATGACTTTGGTGAGGGGCAGCCATACATAACTTATAAACAGATTTTTGATGACTCAAAGATTGACGTAAGTAAATTCTCTTTTGTGAAGATTGCAGAAAATGAAAATCAGAATCAAGTTAAGTATGGGGATATTTTTTTTACAACTTCATCAGAAACTCCCGAAGAGGTTGGGTTCTGCTCAGTATTACTCACTGATGTGGAAAATGTATATCTAAATAGCTTTTGTTTTGGATTTAGAATCAATTCCTTCGAAAACTTACATCCTAATTTTGCCCGATATTTATTTAAAAGCCCCGACTTTAGGAAGGATGTAGTTAAGTTGGCACAAGGTAGCACTCGCTATAACATTTCAAAAACCAACTTTATGCAAATAAAAATTAAACTTCCACAGCTTAACGAACAAACCAAAATCGCCAATTTCCTCGCAGCGATAGACGATAAAATCAGGCAAACTCAAGTCCAGCTTGATGGAGTGAATTATTATAAGCAAGGTTTGCTACAGCAGATGTTTGTTTAAATCTCAACATATAACAAAATGTTTTGTATCCAGTTAATAAAGCCTATGAGTAAAAAATTGTCTGATTTAGTGTCTCATCTAACTTCATCTTCACGCGAGCATGAACTCGTTGAGTTTAAGCATAACTTCCATTCTGCAGAGGAAATTGGTCAAGATTTATCTGCATTAGCCAATAGTGCTTGTCTGCATAATACTGAACAAGCTTATTTAGTGTTTGGGGTTGAAAATGTTACACATAAAATAATTGGTACAACATTTAAGCCATATACCAAAAAAGCAAAAGGAAACGAAGATTTAATTCCTTGGTTAACTGGAAAATTAAATCCTAAATTAGCATTCAAAGTGGATGTAACCACCATGGAATCGGGTTTAGAGGTCGTAGTGTTTACTGTCCCGGCCGCGCTTGGCAGTCCGGTAACATTTGACAATGTTTCGTATATTAGGATTGATAGTTACACAAAAAGACTATCTGAATATCCGAATGAACAAGCCAAAATTTGGCGCAAACAAGCTTCGGATTGGAGTGCTGTCATTTGTGATGGTGCAACGATTGCAGACTTGTCACCCGAAGCTTTAGCAACAGCAAGAATTTTATTTACTGCTAAAAATCCTAATCTCGCTGATGCCATAGCATTATGGGATGATGTTACTTTTTTGAATAAGGCGAAACTGAGTATTAACGGTAAGCTAACGCGAACTGCTATTTTATTACTTGGGTTGCCAGAGTCAGAACATTACCTAAGCCCGGCTAATCCAACAATTACTTGGATTTTGAAGGATGCTCTCAATAAAGAGAAAGACTACCAGCATTTTAGTTTGCCTTGGTTGTTGGCTGTGTCTGAAGTGTATGCCAAAGTACGTAATTTAAAATATCGCTATATACCGGAAGGTAGCCTTTTCCCTGATGAGGTGGATCAATATGATCCTTACATCATTCGAGAAGCCTTGAATAATTGCATTGCTCATCAAGACTATACCTTGGGCGGTAAGATAGTTTTGGTAGAAACCGAAGATGCAACCTTAACATTTTTGAATTCTGGTGAATTTATACCAAGTAGTGTCGAGTACGTGATTGAAACTGACGCACCAGAGCAAAAATATCGCAACAAACATCTTTGCAATGCAATGGTGAATCTAAACATGATTGATACCATTGGAAGTGGAATTAAACGCATGTTTGATATTCAGCGCAAAAAATTCTTTCCCCTGCCTGAATATAACATTCAAAATCATAAAGTGCAGGTGCAAATTATCGGTAAATTGTTAGACATTGCTTACGCCCGCAAGCTGGCCCAAATGCCAGATCTGACACTCAGCCAAATTATTCTGCTGGATAAAATCCAGAAACATCAACCCATAGATACTAATGACTTGGCTGAATTACGTAAAAAGGGATTGGTTGAGGGGCGGAAAAATAGCCTTTCAATTTCTTCTACAGTAGCTAAACAAACCAATCTTAGAAAAAATTATCTCGAATTGCGAGGATTGGACGACAACCATTACAAATCTCAACTCGTCGCTTACATTGATAAATTCTCTCCAACTAAGCGTGCAGACATTGAGGCATATCTTTTAGACAAACTTCCTCAAGTTTTAGACGAAAATCAAAAACGCAATAAAATTAAGAATCTTCTACAGGCCATAAAAAAAGAGGGGCTTGTAAAGGTTAGTGGGAAAACATGGATTTCTATCAATCCATAAATTTAGACATTTTTAGACATTTATTTAGACATTTCTTATCGAACACCCACTTCATTTATGACCACCCAGTCCGAATACGTCCTCGAAGAAAGCCTGATCCAACAGCTGGAGCGCATGGAATATGTGCGTGTGCGGATTGATGACGAGGCAGCGATGCTGGCCAACCTCAAGCGTCAACTGGAAGTCCACAACAAAGACATCAGCCTGACCAGTAAAGAGTTCGAGCGTGTCTTGTTTCACCTCAACACTGGCACTATCGTTGAACGTGCCAAGATACTGCGCGACAAGTTCGCGTTGCGCCGCGACGATGACAGCGTGGTTTATCTCAGCTTTCTGAACTGCGATGACTGGTGCATGAACGAGTTTCAGGTCACCAATCAAATCAGCATGGAAGGCAAGCGTAAGAATCGCTATGACGTGACCATCCTCATCAACGGTTTACCTCTGGTACAGATTGAGCTAAAGCGCCGTGGCGCAGAGCTTAAGGTCGCATTTAACCAGATTAACCGCTATCAGCATGAGTCCTATGATGCCGGGCATGGCTTGTTTCAATACGTACAGCTCTTCATCATCAGTAATGGCGTTAATACCAAGTATTTCTCCAACAACAAGGAACAGTCGTTCCAGCAAACTTTCTTCTGGACAGATAAGGACAACAACCGTCTGTCAGACCTTAAAGACTTCGCAGCCGAGTTCCTGAAGCCTTGCCATATCGCCAAGATGATTACGCATTACTCGGTAATTACCGAAAGCGGTGTGATTAAAGTATTAAGACCGTATCAGTTCTACGCGACAGAAGCCTTGGTCGATAAGGTCAAGAACAGCAATGACAATGCCTATATCTGGCACACCACCGGATCAGGTAAAACACTGACCTCATTCAAGGCCAGCCAGATTATCCAGAAGATGCCGAAAGTTCATAAGGTGCTGTTCGTGGTGGACAGGAAAGACCTCGACTTCCAGACTGCACGCGAGTTTAACGGCTTCTCCAAGGGTAGCGTCGATAGCACCACCAATACCAATCACCTGGTAGAACAGCTCAAAGACGACAGCACCAAGCTGATTGTGACCACGTTGCAAAAGCTGAATAACGCCATCATCAAAGAACATTACCTGGATCGTATCCAGCATCTCAAAGACAAGAAGTTCGTCTTCATCTTTGATGAATGCCACCGTAGCCAGTTTGGGGAAACCCATCAGAACATCAAGCAGTTCTTCACCAATGCGCAGATGTTCGGCTTTACCGGCACGCCTATCTTTGCCGATAACCAGAGTGCAGCCACCGGCTTATACAAAACCACCAAAGACCTGTTTGGCGAGTGTCTGCACAAGTATGTGATTGTCGATGCCATCAAGGATGAGAACGTCCTGCGCTTTGCTGTGGAGTATGTTGGCAAGTATCAATACAAGGACAGTGCGAACCAGCTGGATATTGAAGTCGAAGACATTGATACCAAGGAACTGCTGGAAAGCCCGCAGCGCCTGGAGAAGATTACCGACTATATCCTGCAACACCATGCCCAGAAAACCAAGCGTCCTGACTTTACCGCGATGTTCTGCGTGAGCAGCATCGAAACGCTCACCAAGTATTACGCACTATTCAAACAAAAGCAGGCCGACGCGCTCAATCCGCTCAAGATTGCCACTATCTTCAGCTATGCCGCTAATGAAGAGAATCCGAACGCGAATGGCCTGACAGATGGCTTATTACCAGAAGAGTCACCTGACGTGCCTACTGGCGTTCAAATCAATCAGCACAGCCGCGACAAGCTGGATGAATATATCGATGACTACAATAAGCTGTTTGGCACCAAATACAGCACCAGCGACAGCCAATCGTTCTATAACTACTATCAAGACATCGCCAAGCGCGTCAGAGCTGGGGAGATTGATATTCTACTAGTGGTGAATATGTTCCTGACCGGCTTTGACAGCCCAAGGCTCAATACACTGTATGTGGACAAGAACCTCAAGTATCACGGTCTGGTACAAGCGTTCTCGCGCACTAACCGTATCCTGAATGACAAAAAGTCACAAGGTAACATCGTCTGCTTCCGGAACCTTAAAGCCGCTACCGATGAAGCCATTGCCCTGTTCTCGAACAAGAACGCCAAAGAGACGGTATTGCTGGAACCGTATGAGGATTATGTTAAGCAGTTTAATAAAGCAAGTTTAGAACTGTTGGAGATTGCTCCAACTGTTAAGAGCGTAGATGCTTTAGCGGATGAAGAAGCGCAATTAGCATTCGTCACCAAGTTCAGAGAGTTACTACGCATCAAGAATATCCTAACTTCCTTTGCGGATTTTGATGATGAAGATTTGGTGATTGAGCCGCAAAAGTTTGAAGACTACAAGAGCAAATATCTGGATCTGCACGATAAGGTCAAGAAAGACCACGATGCCGAGAAAACATCGATTCTGGATGACGTGGACTTCGAGTTAAGCCTGATCCACCGTGACCAGATTAACGTGGCTTACATCCTAAACCTGTTAATCAAGCTGCATAAACTTAATCCAGAAGAGGCCAAGAAACGCCAGAAAGAGATTATCGACCTAGTAGCTGGTGAGATACAACTGCGCAGCAAGCGCGAACTCATCGAGCAATTCATTGAAGAGAACCTGCCTAGATTACAACCGGACGGCAATGTAATTGGTGAATTTGAAAACTTCTGGACTGCGCGCAAGAAGACCGCCTTTGAGCAACTATGCGCAGATGAGCAAATCCAGCCAGAACAGCTGCAAAAGCTATTGCAGGACTACGAGTATTACAACCGTATGCCGCGCCCGCAGGAAATCAAGGAAGCGCTCAGTTATCAGCCTAGGGTATTAGAGCGCAAAACGATACTTGGTCGCGTCGCTGAAAAGATACGGGATTTTATTGATACTTTTATTGAGGGTATGGGTGGATCGGTTTGAACGGTAGGTAAGATGAATTTAGGTACTGTTTAACTTACTGGAGGCAATTCTACAAAAAATTAGTATCGCCTTAATAACTCTGTCTCTTCAATTCCAAGCGTTGTTGCAATTGCTTCTATTGCGTCTAGTGACAAATTAGCCTGACCTCTTTCAATGCGACTCATATATGAACGAGCAAACCCACATTTATCAGCAAATGCTTCTTGTGAGAGTTGCGAAGCATTTCGAAGCTCTCTAACGCGTAATCCAAATATTTTTCTTAAGGGTGTCCTCACCCTTGTTACTATCTATTATAGTAAACTAATCGGCCACGCACTAATCGTGACATTTATGATTAGATCGACAATTTAAATTTGTCTAGTTACTAGACTAAGGATAAGAAAAATGAATAAATTACTTGTGGGGTTGTTATTGATTTCTACCAACGCTTTTGCAGTTGGCGATTACGAGGTTGCTGAAAAGATGCTTGCCATGTGCAAGTCGCTGGGTAACGCATCAGCTATCGGTATGGATGCCAGGAAGAATGGTACTGAGCGAGCTACCGTTGCTTCTAAAGAGGTTGCTGAACGCTATGGCGTTGAGGTGCAGGAAGCGATGCTGATTGGCTATGATTCGACAGCCACAACCAAAGACAAAGCGCAAATCGAGGGATTCTCGAAGTGCATGGATAAATATTCAAAATTAAGATAGCAAGACCAACATTTTAATGTGGTCGATTCAGGTTCGTCTCAAACCGCCAGCGGACATATTTTTAACTGCTGGTGGATTGACTGATGTATAAGGCAAAATTTTAGAAAAGCAATAATTTAACAAGCATAGCTTTTACTCTTATGTTTCGGCCTCTAGGACTTCTTGTAATTGCTAATCTGCAATCTAATTTAAATACGTGAATTTCTAATGCATTTCACTTGCGTTTCACTTGCATTTCGTTCGTTTGAAATTACATATTCAATAATATAATCATCAAGTTATAGACAAAATGCAATAGCGTATGTTTTTGCCATTATTTGGTGAATTTTTATCCTAATTCTTACAGCTAAGTTAAATATTTATTGCTGTAATTTGGCACTTTTTTAATCGAGATTCTGTAACCCTCATCATCCTACGCTTACGATTTGTTGCCAATCAGTCGTATAACTGGGACTTTTATTCTCTTGCCGCATCTTCCACGGTCTTTTGAATCCCTCACTCGCAAGCTTGATAGATTCTTTCCCCATCTTGCGGTTGATGCTATCCATTGTCTGCATTAGCGCTGCTGATTTGGCTGATGTTTCCGTCCTGGTAAACATATCCATCTGCGCACCAGTAATTGGCACAATTTCACTTAGCATTACACCTGCCTTGGCGTAGTTGTAATTTGGTCGATAAAGCTGTTTTAAGGCCCATAGCGCGACGTTTGCGAGTTTCCTACTATCATCTACAGGACTCGGCAATGGCACAGTCATACCGTTACTATAGAACGGCTCATCAAGTTTGAACGGACTGGTTCTGATATACACATACACCGATCCAGTCATTGATTGCTGGCGACGCAGCTTTTCAGCAGCTCTGCTGATATAAAGCGTAATTGATTCAGCAAGACTGTTGTAGTCGCGTACGGGCTGTCCAAAGCTTCTTGAACTCAACATCTGCTTCTTCGCGGGTGGTACGTCTTCTAACTCGATGCAGACAGTTCCATTGAGTTCACGGATCGTCTTTTCCATGACAACGCTGAATTGCCTGCGGAGTATTTCCGGATTAGCCTTCTTCAGATCCAATACCGATTTGAAGCCTAGCGCTTCTAGCCGAGGTGC
>Ga0208756_100031_pt1 | contig 126207 bp, 129 predicted proteins | sample LakWasMe73_LOW10_2_FD_183901 | JGI IMG/M metagenome (GOLD analysis project Ga0208756, IMG submission 183901) | Freshwater sediment methanotrophic microbial communities from Lake Washington under simulated oxygen tension - Sediment Metagenome... | ecosystem: Environmental > Aquatic > Freshwater... | reverse complement strand
CTTTTTTTTTACTATTTGTAGAAATGTTTTTCTCAAACATGGCACGATTAAAAGTCATTAAATCAACTAAGTTGCTTCGAACTATATTACTGGTCAATGACTCATGAATTGGCAATGCAAAATTACCCAAATATGCTTGATACACATAAGTGCTAGCTTTTTCTGGGTTGTCGAATATTTCAGGATCAAACAAACGTGTGCATTCATCAATATTCTTACCACGTTGAACAGGATGAATACCTTCGTCACCACGACGATTGCTAAACTCATAACCTAAAAACTGCTTTTCATCGTTCTTTTCGCCAGTTTTGATTAACACTACTTTTTGTGGGTAAGCTAGTACAAAGTAAAATAATTTTTCAGTTTCTAGTGTAATTACTTTGTCCCACCAGGCAGACTCATGAAGTTTTTTATCAGATTTCCACTTTAAATATTCTTGATAAATCTCATGTTGCACAATAGCTTCATTAGGCTGCTTTAGCAGTAGCGTTTGGTAATCGGCATATGTGATGCTTTCCCAAACATGTTCAACGTATTTGCTGGAAGCCTTTTCAATACCGTTGAGTGTTACATCTTTAGCATCTGCCATGGCTTTAGTAACGGACATGCGAATATTGTTGCTGTCATAATTGTTACGGCGTCTCAAAAATAGCACAACTGTATTGGTACCTGTCGCCATAAAAGTATTACTACCGAGCTCTGTAATGGCTACGATCTCAAAATATTGCAAAATAATTTCGCGCGTAGCCGTGTACAGGCCAGTGTTGCTTAGAATGCTGCTGGGCAAAATAACGCCTGCTAAACCACCATCTTTTAATAGTTGCTGCATGCGTTCTATAAATAAACATTCTATTTCGCTACTTTGATCTGTTAGTTTTTCATAAAGCGTAAAATCTGCTTCGGTATAATATTTACGTGCATTATTTTTAAACGCGGAGACGGAATAGGGTGGGTTCGATACTAAGACATCGAACTGTTTATTTTCTTTTGGAAAGTCTTTATCGCTCCTTTTTAGCAGGCCTTTGTAATCGCTAGCATTGGTGAAGTTTGCCAACCCATCACCATGAATTACTTGCGCAAGGCCATCTCCATGCAGGTAGCAACCCACTTTGCCAACTTTAACAAGACGGTAATCTTTTTCTATGCCATATACATACTGGAACGCCCAGTCAAAGTGATCCTCTTTCCAGTTTTTTAATTTCTTTGCTGTGCTCTCAATGTAGCTATCTGGTGCTGTTTTATCAATGATGCGTTGGATTTCATGCATGCTTTCAGTGATAAAGTGACCGCTGCCTGCTGCGTAATCTATGATTGTAGGCAGCAAGTTGTCTTTCTCACCTGCATTTAATTTACCTTCAACAATTTTATCTAATGGCAGACTTTTGATAATAAACTGTGCAATAGGTACAGGCGTAAAGAACTGACCAGACTCTTGTTTAAGGCCTGTAGTAAGTAATAGCTCAAAGAAGTCACTGAGGTATTGCTGTTTTTTGGTGTAGCGGATTTTGAAACCTTGTAAAAGCTCTACTACCTCTTTGACGACTTTGGCATTTTCATTAAAAGAGTCATCATCAAACACTTCTTTTATTGCAAATTCATTGTTTTTCTTGAGGCGAATTTCAGTAAGCTCATTTAAAACCAAGCCACGCACTTTCTCGTCCAGGGCTGCATATTTCTTTTCAAATTCAGCATCCGAAATGTCAGTGACATCTTTTTCCAAGAATGCCTTCATTCCCTTTTTATAAAGGTCTGTTAGTCGCTTTTGAAACGAAATGTTATCGTCTGGTGGGTAGGATATACCTTCGTACTTATACGGTGTGTAGAACCACTGGAATGCTAGTTCATCAGTTGGCTTGGTAGTTTTTTCATCGTAAATTTTACAAAGAAATAATGTGAATATCTTATTAAAAGCATTAGGCTTATCACTAACAACGTTATGACGCAGAATTTCTAAAAACTGGTTGAATATAAAGCCACTGTCATCTTGTGTGATGTCTTTTAAGTTTTTTGGTGTAAGTGCTTTGCTCTGGAAGTCATAAGGCTTGACCCAGGTATCAAAAACACCATTATTTTTTGATAGCTTGCTCCAGCGATCATAAAAGTCTTTTACGTTGCTGGTTTCTCGATAGTCTTCTTCTATCTTGATAATTTCGTTTCGATAGATAAGTGTACTTTTGCTATTAAGTTCGGATGCATATAGCATTAAAACATCAGCATGCTTATCTTGTTGGAAATAGGTGAATAGTTGACCACCATTGGCTAAAAGTTTTTTATATTCCTTATCAAACTCTGCGCCAAAAGTTTTGCACTCAATCATCATGTAAGCTGAGCCGTCATCATGGCTGACAAAAATATCTAGTCTGCCACTTGTTCCATGGCCAGTTGCCCATGTTTTTTCAAGTGTAATATTTTTGGGTTGATAACCTTTATCCAGTAAACGGTTAACACATTCTAAAATTACCCAATTTTCAGCTTGGGAAAAATTTTGTGTAGTTTTGCTTTCGCAAACTATTAAATTGCCGTAGTTTATTCTTTCTTGGGTAAAATCCACCTCAATAACATAGCCACCTGCACTGGCGTATTTTTTGTAAAATAGACCAGTAGCATTTTCTTTAGGAGTAAATCCTAGATGTTGTAATAACGTTCTATGTTGCATTAAGTTTTACTTATAACCCATTGAAAATTATAAGGTGAGTGCATTTGTTCGCAGTCACCCTAATATAGCGTGATTGTGGGCTACAGTTGAAGCCTCGTCAATACCAAACATGAGTATTTACGGGCTTTTAAGTGTAATAAGGGGTGATCGATTTTAATTTTCAGTTGTGAATTGTACGAATATTGCTCATTAGCTCGTTAAAAACATTGGCATCCCAATGCTTGGTATGGCAGAGTAGGGCAAGATTGCGCAAGAATAGTGACCATCACAATTCCATCACACTGAAACTAGTAAAACTTGGTATTTTTGGGTATATCTAGGTATATCTGAATTAGCCAGGAATCTGGCTAAGTGTTGATTTTATTACCATAAAAGATGGTGGCCGGGGGCAGAATCGAACTGCCGACACGCGGATTTTCAATCCGCTGCTCTACCGACTGAGCTACCCGGCCCTTGTACAACTGTCTGCAAACTTCGGTAAATATTTGCAAGACGCGCATTATAGCAAACTTCCCAATAAACGGATAAAAATATTTCCAAATTTTCTAATATTATTAAGCCAGCCAGAGCCAACCATGTAAAATCCGTAGTTATGGAATTTAATATCACACTGCCAAATCAAGCACTTAAAGATGCTCTTGTTCACAAAATCAACCAAAAAACCAAGCCTTTGGGCGCATTGGGCCTGCTGGAGTCGGTCGCTTTACAGATTGGCTTGATACAAAACACGTTATCGCCGCAATTAAGCAACCCAACTTTGATGGTATTTGCGGGTGACCATGGTGTGGTGGAGGCTGGCGTCAGCCCTTATCCGCAGGCGGTTACTGCGCAGATGGTATTGAATTTCCTGCGCGGTGGTGCTGCAATCAATGTATTTGCGCGCCAGCATAATATGCAGTTACGTGTAGTTGATGCCGGTGTGAATCATGTGTTTGAAGATCATCCGGATCTAATTCATGCCAAGGTTGATTTTGGTACCGGGAATTTTCTAATAGAGCCTGCCATGACGTTGCAGCAATGCGCGCAGGCGATGGCGGCAGGTGCTGCACTGGTTGAGAGCGAGATAAATGCCGGTAGCAATGTGCTGGGTTTCGGCGAGATGGGCATAGGCAATACTTCATCGGCCAGTTGTTTGATGAGTGTATTGTGCAATATTCCTATTGAACAATGTGTTGGCCGCGGTACCGGATTCGATGATGCTGGCCTGGCTAAAAAAACCGCAATTCTTAAGCAAGCTTTGGCGAAACATCAATTAAAAAATGATGATGCCATGCAAGTGCTGGCAACGTTTGGTGGTTTTGAAGTTGCGATGATGGTGGGGGCGATGATGGCCGCAGCCCAGAATAAGGCCGTGTTATTGATAGATGGATTTATTGCGACATCAGCATTGCTGGTGGCTTCTCGTTTGCAGCCGCATATTTTGCAATATTGCGTTTTTGCCCACTGCTCCGGTGAGGCCGGGCATCGCCAGTTACTGGCCTATCTGCAGGCAAAGCCTTTATTGGATGCCGGTTTGCGCTTGGGCGAAGGTACCGGTGCCGTGCTGGCCTATCCGCTGGTGCAAGCGGCGGTGAATTTTTTAAACGAGATGGCGTCGTTTGAGAGTGCTGGCGTGAGTGAAAAATCAGATACAGGTGAGCCGTGCTAAGTTTTTTGTGCAAACAGTGGCGCAGTTTTTTATTGGCTGTAGGGTTTTTTACGCGTATACCAGTGCCGCATTTGCCAGATTTTCAGGAGCAGGAACTTAATCATGCTGCCAGGTATTTTCCATTGGTTGGCATTATTGTTGGCCTGATGGGGGCAACGGTATTTGTGCTTACTCTGAGGGTTTTTCAGAGTGATATTGCTGTCTTGCTGAGCATGGCGGCAACTATTTATCTCACTGGTGCATTTCATGAAGATGGACTGGCAGATAGTGCTGATGGCCTGGGTGGAGGCTGGGATAGTGAGCGAATACTTACTATTATGCAGGATTCCCGTTTGGGTACCTATGGCGCTATTGCGCTGTTTTTAATGTTGTTCGGCAAGTTTCAGCTTTTGAATGCTTTGCCAGCGCAGTTCGTAGCTTATGCCTTGATCATCGCTCATGCGGCCAGCAGGCTGTGCGCGGTTTATGTGATGGCAACGAATAACTACGTTAAGGCAAGCGGCAAAGCAAAACCGTTGGCTAGCAAGGTTCAGGTTCAGGATATTTTGACGGCAACGGTATTTGGTTTGTCGCCTATGGTTTTGTTGTTCTGCTATTTTTCCACGGCTGAAGTCGGAGCTGGTAACGCGGTAACTTTTTTCTTATGTATGCTGCTGCCAGCCTGTGTTGTCTGGTTCTGGTGGCGTCAGAAAATCCAGCGCTGGATTGGCGGCTATACCGGTGATTGCCTGGGTGCCATGCAGCAGCTCACGGAGCTGGCTTTCTACCTTGGTTTTGCTGCGTATTTTGGTTTGATCAGTAAATTCTGATTATCATGAAGCTACATCTCATCCGCCACACTTCATTGAATATACCCTCAGGCATCTGCTATGGGCAAAGTGACGTCGACGTATCGGATAACTTCCACGCTGAGCAGGCATTGCTACGCGAAAAGCTTGCGCACGTAAAGTTTGATGCAGTGTACGCTAGCCCGTTACAGCGTTGTACCAAGTTGGCAAATGCGCTTGATTTAGGTGACATGCAGCTTGATGAGCGCTTGAAGGAATTGCATTTTGGTGATTGGGAAATGCAGGCTTGGGATGGCATTCCACGTGATGTGTTTGATGTCTGGGCGAGTGATTATGCCAATTTGTCGCCACCCAATGGCGAGAGTTTTTCGCAGCTGCATCAGCGCAGTGTAAGCTTCATCAAGGAAGTAAGCGAACACTCTCGAGGCAAAAATATTGCGGTCATTACGCACGGCGGCGTGATTCGTGCAATGCTGGCGGAAGTGCTGAATATGCCGCTAAAAGGCTTGTTTAGAATGGTGATTGATCATGCCAGCGTGACGCAGATTTCGTTTGATGATGAAGTGCCGAGAATTCATTACGTGAATCGCTAATTTATAGAATTGTCTTAAGTGTTGATTCCAATTTCTTCCAGCCATCCTCAGTAGGCAAGCCAAAGCGTAAAGCTGAAGCTTCAGGGAAATATCTAACCCAAATACCTTGTTTTGCTAACTGAAGCTGCAATAGTTTGGCTTCATTTGTCGGCACGAATTGAAACAGTGCTGTACCTGCCTGAGCTGTTAACCCATTTTCACTGAGTATAGCGGCAAGGCGCTGGCTGCTTGCTGCAAGCTGGTTACGAGCGTTCTGCTGCCAGGCGAAATCACTCAATGCCTGTTTGGCAACAAAGCGGCTGGCGCCACTCAGTGACCAGGGACCAAGCTCTTCTTGTACTTTGCCAAGCCATTGTTGGCGGGCAAGCAGAAAGCCAACCCTGGCACCAGCCAGACCAAAGAATTTCCCTAATGAGCGTAATACAAATAAACCTTCAAGATGTGTATGCTGCGCGATGCTATTTTCCGGTGTGGCATCCATAAAGGCTTCATCTACTATCAGCCAGCCGCCGCGCCTTAGCAGGCTGGCATGTAAATCAAGCAAGTCAGCGGGTGAAAAGCTGCTGGCGGTTGGGTTGTTTGGGTTGCACAGCAGTACCACGTCCGCATCGTTCAGAATTGCGTCCTGCAAATCAGTGAAAGCATAGATCTGATGACCATAACGCTGCCAGGCATGTGCATGTTCTTTATACATGAGGCTAGGCATCGCTACTTTGCAGGGCGGGCGCAGTTTGGGCAGAACCTGTATCGCAGCCTGAGAGCCTGCGGTAGGCAAGGCTGTGCTGCAGCCAAAATAGGTACAGGCGGCTTCTATCAAGCCGTCGTCATCCAGCGGTAGGCGCTGCCAAATTGCAGGCGGAATTTCCGGCACCGGATAGCCGTTCGGATTGATACCGGTGGATAAATCCAGCCAGTTTTCAAGCGGGATGCCATATTGCACTGCTGCGAGGTTTAAGTTGCCGCCATGTTCAAGCAAGGTAGGCACCTCGTATGATAGTTGCAATAAAGATAATGGCGCACCATAGACCCAAGCTACGTTTAACCAAGCTTATAGCTTGCGGAATATGTGCGTTATCAGCATCGTTACCCAAGCCCAGTGTCGGCCGCTGTTTACGCTGGCCATGGTAGGTGGCAGCTCCGCCCAGCTTTACCGCTAAGGCGCCAGCCCCGGCTGACATTACCGGGCCGGCATTGGGGCTGTACCAGGTGTTGGCCTGGGTTCGCCAGCAGTGCAGGGCGCTGGCAGTATGTCCGCACAGCGCATAGCTTAAAGCCGTTAAACGTGCCGGAATCAAATTCAGCAAATCATCCAGCCTGGCGGCTGCCCAGCCAAAATACTGGTAGCGCGGTGTGCGGTAACCCCACATGGCATCCAGTGTGTTGGCTAGTCTGAACATTACGGCACCAGCACCGCCAAACAGCAGAAACCAGAAAATGGCACCAAAGATGGCGTCATTGCCATTTTCCAGCACAGATTCCACGGCTGCCGTGGCAATTTCTGATTCGTTCAACTGCGAAGTGTCGCGGCTCACAATCATGCTGACGGCATGTCTGGCATCGGCAAGGTTATGCTGCGATAAGGGGGTGTAAATCTGTCTGGCATGCATAAACAGGCTGTGGGCGCCGATGGAAAAATAGAGCAGTGCCACATCAGCCAGCCAGTCCAATGCACTGAACGATGCAAAATAGCTTAATGCGGCGGCGGGCAATAACAGTATCAGCCAGGCTATGAACCCGGTGATGCGCAGCCGTTGCGGTGAGCTGAGTTTATTCAATTTAAGTTCGAGGTGATTTGCCAGCCAGCCAAATCCCACCAGCGGATGCCAGCGCTTGGGCTCACCCAGCAATGCATCGAGCAGCACGGCTGCGATTACAGCTGATGCAGTCTTGTATAAGGCTAGGTTGCCAGTTATGAAAATGGGATAATGGTCGAATGACATTCAAATCACTTATGGTTCAGGGCACTACGTCGGACGCGGGGAAAAGTACCCTGGTTGCGGCGCTGTGCCGCATATTGTATCGCAGAGGGGTGCGGGTTGCGCCATTCAAGCCGCAAAATATGGCGCTAAATTCTGCCGTTACGGTAGATGGCGGCGAGATTGGGCGCGCACAGGCCGTGCAGGCTTTTGCCTGCGGCTTGGAACCACATACCGATATGAACCCGGTGTTGCTGAAACCGAATTCCGATACCGGCTGTCAGGTCATTATCCACGGCAAGGTAGTGTGCAATCTGGAGGCGACCGGTTATCACGCTTATAAGCCAACCGCGATGCGCGCCGTGCTGGCTTCATGGCAGCGATTGCAGTCACAGTATGAATGTATCGTGGTTGAAGGCGCTGGTAGTCCGGCCGAAATCAATTTGCGTGACAATGATATTGCCAACATGGGCTTTGCCGAGGCAGTGGATTGCCCAGTGGTTCTGATTGCTGACATTGACAGGGGCGGCGTGTTTGCACATATCGTAGGCACACTGGCGCTGCTATCAGAGAGCGAAAGAGCGCGCGTGGTCGGTGTGGTCATTAATCGATTCCGCGGGGATATTGCACTGCTGCAACCGGGGTTGGACTGGCTGGAGCAGGAAACCGGCAAGCCGGTGCTGGGCGTGATTCCCTATCTGCATGGCATGCATATTGAGGCGGAAGATGCAGTACCAACAACAAATAATACTGGAGCGGGTGAGCCGCGTAGCCAACAGAGTCTCGCCAAGGCAAAGCGCTTGGTTGTTGTGGTGCCGGTATTGCCGCATATCTCCAACCATACCGATTTCGACGCGCTGCGGCTGCATCCGCAGCTGGATTTTCATTTTGTAAAAGTAAATGAGGCCATCCCGGCGGCTGATCTGATCATATTGCCCGGCAGCAAGAATGTGCGCGGCGATCTGGATTTTTTACGCACGCATGGCTGGGAGCAGGTGCTAAGCAGGCATTTGCGTTATGGCGGCAAGGTGCTGGGCATCTGCGGAGGGTTCCAGATGCTGGGGCGCTTGATTCATGACCCTTACGACATAGAAGGCGAGGCTGGCTCAAGTGCCGGTTTTGGCTGGCTGGATATGGAGACCACTCTGGAACAGTCTAAGCAGTTAAAACAAGTCAGCGCCAAGCTGGCTTTTGCCGATGCACAAGTGACAGGGTACGAAATTCATATGGGAGTTAGTGTGGGGAATGCGTTGCAGAACCCTGCGCTCTACATCACAGATGGACAGAGCAGCCACCCGGAAGGCGCGATTTCTATGGATAATCAGGTGGCGGGCACTTATCTGCACGGATTGTTTGACCATGCGCAATCGTGCGCGGCCTGGCTGCAATGGGCGGGGTTGCAAGAGCAGGAGATATTTGATTACGAGCAACTGAGAAGTGATGAACTGGATCGTCTGGCAGACTGTGTGGAGCAGCATCTGGATTGGGATAAACTAGCCCGCTATATTTAGCAGGCTAGTGTACTGGCCTACAATGGCCTAAATTACTTTAATCAGCTGTCCCATACATTCTACTGTTTGGCCGGCACGAATTTTTGCGGTCCGGCGTGTTTCGACGTTGCCGTCCACCTGCACGATGCCGTCAGACACCATTAACTTACCTTGCCCGCCGCTGTTGGCAATGCCCGCGAGTTTGAGCAGGTTGCACAGCTCAATGAATTCGCCTTTTACTTCAAATGTGATGGTTTCCATGTTTATCCTTTAAGTGTGAGTGGTAGTCCGGCTGCAATAAAACTGACTTTATCTGCCAGCTGTGCGATAGCCTGATTCAATCTTCCTTGTTCATCCTGAAATTGGCGGTTGATTTCACCCAGCGGCACAATGCCCATACCCACTTCATTGCTGACCAGCAGCACGGTTCCTGCCAGTGTCGGTAATGTGTCCAGCAGAGCGCTGCGTTCATGCTGCCAGCTCAGGTTTTCCGGACGGTCACAATCTGGGCAGATGCATTGTGCGAGCCACAAGGTGAGGCAGTCTACAATCACAACCTCGTTCGCTTTGGCGTGTGCTTGCAAAGTTGCTCCAAGGTTGAACGGTTGTTCTACCGTTTTCCAGTGTGCGGGACGTCTGACTTTATGATGCTCGACACGCTGGCCGAATTCCGCGTCATATACTTGCGCGGTGGCAATGTAGGTAACGGGCCGCCCGCTGTCTGTTGCCAGTTTTTCTGCATATGCACTTTTGCCGGAGCGTGCGCCGCCTAAGATGAGGTGAATATTACTCATGAGGGTTCCAGATATTTTCCATTACCATGTCAGCCAGAGGCTTGGCTTGTTTCCAGCCTGTTTCTATCAGCATAGGTTCTTTGTAAAAACTGCTTACGTGGCCCAGGCAGAGCACCGCAATTGGCTTTGCACCGGAAGGGATCTGCAGTAAGGCGCCGAGTTTAACCGGATCAAAAATCGAGACCCAGCCCATGCCCAAGCCTTCTGCGCGCGCAGCCAGCCACATGTTTTGAATCGCGCAGCTCACAGAGGCAATGTCCATTTCCGGCAAGGTTCGGCGCCCGAATACATGCTGTTCACGTTTGTCACACAGGGTAGCTACCAACAGCTCACCGCAATCCAATATGCCTTCAACTTTCAGTCGCAGAAACTCTGCCATACGTGCGGTGTTTTCATACTCGCCAATAGCCTGCGCGGTTTGAATACGCTCTTCATCCACTAATCGGTGGATGCTGTTGCGGATATTCACATCGGTGATTCTGATAAAGCGCCACGGTTGCATCAAGCCCACGCTTGGTGCTTGATGCGCTGCCTGTAATATGCGTGTCAGTATCTCGGGTGCAACCGGTGTGGGCAGGAAGTGCCGCATGTCCCTGCGTTCGGCAATTACACGGTAAATAGCTGCAATTTCGGGATCGGAATAACGATGCGGATTCATACCGTGCCGCCTAAAAATAACTTGGCTGCCGTTTGCGGGTTGGAAGCAAAGTAGAAATGCAAGAAGCTGGCATGAATGCAACCATGGCGGTAAACAGGCTCTGCCTTGCCAAATCTGCCTTGGGCAACGGCAATAGGATCAAGCGCTGTTTCAAAGCTGCCGTAGTGAAAAGTATGAGTGCCAATTATGCCTTGAGGTAATTCAGCCTTGAGCGAGCCTAAGCCCTGCAAGCGTTTATGTATCTGGCTATTTCCCGGCAGCAGGCCAAAGGTAGGTTCCCCATCAATGCTGTCGGATAATGCCATCATGCCGCCACATTCAGCCAGTATCGGCCTGTTGGCGGCAAACGCGTTTTTTAAGGCATCACGCATAGCATGATTTTGGCCGATTGCATCAAGATGCAGTTCCGGGTATCCACCTGGCAGCCAGTAGGCATCAGCTTCGGGTAAGGCCTGGTCATGCAGGGGGGAGAAAAACTCCAGTGTTGCACCCATGATGGTTAAACAATCCAGATTGGCCTGATAGATGAAACAGAATGCTTCATCACGGGCGATGGCGATGGTTTTTCCAGCAAGTAGATTCGGCAAAGTTGTTTGTGCTGGAGGATTAAAAACCACTGCTGGCGGCAAAGGCAGGGTGGATGATTCGGCCAATGCTTTTGCTGCAGTTTCAATCTTTTCATCAAGGTCCGTGATTTCACTTGCCCTGAATAAACCTAAATGCCGCTCTGGCAGGCTTAAGTTTTCATTTTTTGCCAAAGCGCCAAACCAGCTTAAATGCTGCGGCAGGCTGTCACGCAGCAGCTTGGCGTGTCCTTCACTGCCCACCTTGTTGGCCAATACTCCGGCACCAATCAGTTCAGGTCGATATCCAATTAAGCCGGATGCCAGTGCGCCGAAAGTTTGTGCCATGCCGCTGGCATCAATGGTGAGTATTAGCGGTAAACCAAAGTGCTGCGCAATGTCTGCACTGGAAGGGGTACCATCGTACAGACCCATGACGCCTTCGACAATAATTAGGTCAGCATTTTGTGCGGCATGGTAAAGCTGCGCTTTGCAATCATCTTCGCCGCACATGGTAAAGTCGAGGTTGTATACAGGGCGGCCGGTCGCAGTCGCCAGTATCATCGGGTCAAGAAAATCCGGCCCGCATTTGAAGGCCTGTACGCGTAAGCCTTTATTGCGCCAGGCGCGTGACAAGGCTGCTGTGATTAAGGTTTTTCCCTGGCCGGAAGCAGGCGCAGAAATTAAAACGGCAGGGCAGGTAACAGGTTGCATGCAGGTTGTTTGTTTTAAAACGGTTACCACTCAATACCGGGCATAGCTTGTACCCCGGCCTGGAACGCATGTTTCACCAGATTGGCTTCACTGACGGTATCGGCCAGTTCGATCAGGGCTGGCGGTGCAGCGCGGCCAGTAATCACGACGTGTTGCATCGGTGGGCGGTTGTTAAGTGCTGCGGTGACTTCTTCAATCGTCAGCCAACCATATTTCAGCGCGTAGGTGAATTCATCGAGAATCACCAAGTTAACGGTTTCGTCACGCAGATATCCGCAAACCAGTTCCCAGGCTTTGCGGGCGCTGGCCAGATCCTGTTCCGGATTTTGCGTTTCCCAGGTGAAACCGTCACCCATCACGTGCCAGCTTAAATTTGGCGAATTGCGAAAAAATGCCTCTTCGCCTGAGTCTGAGCGGCTTTTAACGAATTGTATTACCACGGCCTTCATGCCGTGGCCGAGTGCGCGCGCCAGCAGACCAAAGGCTGCGGTGGATTTACCCTTGCCGATGCCGGTGTGTATCAGCAGCAGGCCTTTGGTGGTTTTGGCCGACTCAATCTTTGCATCAACCACTGCCTTTTTGCGCTGCATGCGCGCAAGGTGGCGGCTGTTTTTGTCGCTATCGTTCAAGACTATGCTTCGTTTTGATTAGGCTTTGTTCTGATTAGGCTTTGGCGCGATTGGCACCGCTGGCAAGCGCAAATGCTACGTGTACTACCAACGCAACACCGAGCCAGAAACCGAGGTTTTCCAGTTGGTGCGGGAAATATTTCATTAAGCGCTCGCCAAATACAGCGAGGGTAGGGTCTGCATAACGGCCACCAAAGAAATAAAAGCCACCGCTAGAGAACAATTCGCTCACTGAGGCCGCGATAGAAACACTGCCGATCAGCGGCAAAATTGCGCCGCTACTGAAACTGTAGTGTTTGGCAAACCAGCGGCCAGCTAACCACATTACGCCATAAGCCGGTAATAAAAAGCCATATGCCGGCGTTACGCAGAAGCTGCTGACACCACCTACGGTAATTGCGGCGTAATCCAGGCCTGCGCATAAAGCAAGTAATGCTGGAAATGCCAGAGCTGGTCTTAAATACAGCCCTGCCAGAAAAAACACGGCAAGCGATGCACTTGGTAAATAATTGATGGAAGCAAAATGATGTCCGCGTGTAGTAATAACTAACGCTGCAAGTATCAAGCCTATGATAATTTGATTGGTTTTAGAAAGAGTTAACATGGTAGGGGCAACCTCCGGATTAGTTCGTAAAATGTTTGGCGTAAGTGTTGGGGTGTATTCTAACTTAAATGTGTTTCGCAAGGTGGGTTCGCACCCACCTTGCTATTGCGTTTTATCAACGCTGTTATGGTTTCATTTGATACCTCAAGCCGATAAATATATTGCTGCCTGCGGTATTGTAAGGCACTGAAGTTGCTGTATTTCCTGTGTAGGCAAGTACGTAATTTTTATCGAAGATATTGTTCGCACGCGCTTCCAGTTTCCATTCCGGGTTTAGCCGGTAGTTGGCGGTTAAATTGACTAACATATAACCTGACATCACTTTTGTGTTGGCAGCATTGTTGTAACGGGTTGATGCGCCTGTCGTTTCTGCACCCCATTGCAGGTCACCCCAGGTGTGTAGCAGATTAATGGCACCGTAGCGATTGCTACGCCGCGTCAGTAGTTGATCGTTTTGCTCATCGCGCGGTGCTTGTACGGTTAAGTTGCCGCTCAATAACAATGTATCGGTGATGTTCCAGCTGCTTTCCAGAGTCGCACCCTGAATTTGGGCTTTTCCTACGTTAAGCGGGCAGAAACCTGCAAAAGTACAGCCTGTAGTTGCCGCTCCGGAGAACTCAATCAAGTTCCTGATTCTGTTTTCAAAGATTGTTAAACCCGCATTCCATGCATGCCCTGTGTACCTGAGGCTGGCTTCTACGTTGTCCGATTTTTCCGGGCTCAGGTTAGGGTCGCCAAAATTCGGGTAGTAAAGCTGGTTAAATGTTGGTGCCTTGAATGCCTTGCCGTAATTGGCTGTTACCCGCCATTGCGGGCTAAAGCGGTAGCCGTAACCAGCGCCACCGGTAGTGTAATTGCCGAATTGCGAGTTGTGATCTTCGCGCAATGAAAGTTGTAATGAGTGCTTATCGTAGTCAAGCAGGTAGCTTGCCAGAAAACTATCATTATTGCGTTCTTTTTTGTATTTGGTTTTAACGTTGGCCTCGCTATTTACATTTTGTTCGAGGCGGTCATATGCCAGCGTTAGCGTGCCCAGCGGCAAATTAAAATTATTTTGCCAGGTGATCTGTTTCTGTTCGGTTCGATACTGGCTGACACCTTGAGGGTTATAGCTGGAACTGGCCGGGTTGGTATTCGGTTTGTCGTGACTTTCAGAATCATCCACACCCATACCTAATTTTAAGGTGCTGAGCCAGGAGTCGGTAATCTGGTTTTTGCTGGTAAGCGCATAGCTTTGCAGGATTTGGTCAGAGTAATTGTTGTATGCATTATCAAAATGATTACGTGCTTTGCTTTCAAAGAACTGCATACCCAGGCTGTGTCCCTGTTTAATCGTCAGATCTATAAAAGCGGATGCGCTCAGATTGCGGTAACCATCGTCATCTTTATCATAAGCATTGTTACGAATGCGTTTGGCAGAAAAACTATCAGTGTCAAAACTGCTCACATTCATGCCATAGCGTAAATTTCCGTAACCGCTGCTGATGCCGGCTTCCGCAGTTTTGGTGTCATAGCTGCCTAAGCCAACTGCTGCATTAAGCAATGGTTTTTCAGAATCGCCCTTGCGCGTAAAAATCTGAATTACACCGCCAATGGCATCGGAGCCATAAAGACTGGAGGCTGGGCCACGCAAAATTTCAATTCTTTCAATTTGAGAAAGAGGGATGCTCTCGTAGGCAGTGGTGCCGAGTGTGGCGGAATTAACTCTTAGGCCATCTATCAGCGTCACTACATGCTGATCATTGGTGCCGCGGAGAAATATGCTGCTTGCTGTGCCAGCACCGCCGTTGGTGATTATTTGCACGCCAGGTTGTGAGCGTAATATGTCGGTGAGTGAGCCTGCGCCTGAGCGCTCGATGGTTTCCCGGTCAATTACGGTAACATCGCCTACCACGCTTGAGCGTGACTGTTGAACGCGTGATGCTGTGACAACAATATCATCCAGAGTGATATTTTCTGCGGCTAAGCTGGGGTGGATGACGGTGATGCCGACGAGGCTCACGATGAGTTTCTTGATCATGTAGTTTCCTTTTGTTACACGCGACCCCGCATGTAATTAAAAAAGGAAATACTTTGAGGAGGGCAGAGTCCAAACGAAAAAATGCGCAATCATGCGGCTCGCTTTGACACACCGTCACCCCGCGGTATTTCCAACTTGTGTTGCGAGGCCGGTCTCCGGGCTTGTGAGTTAGGTTTCCCTAGTTCTTGGATTGCGCCTTCCCAAGCTATTTCTAGCTCAGTGGCAATTGCTAACCAAGTGATGATTCAACTCACTTACCGTTGCGGGGGCAGCATAGGCATTGTTTCTAGTGATAAAAACGCACCTATTTCCCAGTTTCACCTTATTTGTAGAGAACAAACTTGGCACCTGACAACACAGGGATTATAACTTTGATTAGTAAATATTCTTTAAATATTTTTTGAACTTTTCTGTAAACTATTGTAATACTTTATAAAATCTGTGTTAGCTATTGACTATAATCATTTTTTTCAATTATAGTGGCCGTATGGATGCAGATTTGAAAGCACTGGAGCAAAAGGTATCGCGCTTAATTGCGTTGTGCGATGAGCTACGCAATGAAAACGCTCAATTGCGTGTTGATTTAGATGTAGTGGCATCCGACAGCGCGGTATTAAAATCCAATATGGAAAAAGCCAGTGAGCGCATTGAGTCTTTGATAGACAGTCTTCCCTAAATCAGATTCAACATCATACTTTCGAGTACAAAATAATGAGTGAAATTAAAGGTGTAGACGTCAGCATCATGGGCCGTAATTTTACGGTATCGTGCACCGATGAAGAGCGCCCAAGCCTGATTAACGCAGTCAATTTTCTGGATAAGAAAATGCGCGATATTCGCGATAGCGGTAAAGTAATCGGTGTAGAAAGAATTGCCATTATGACAGCACTTAATTTAGCGCATGAATTGCTCAACAGTAAAAGCGGTGATGTGGATGTAGGCGATATCAAGCGCAGAATCGCAATCATGCAGGATCAAATTGATCAAGCATGTGAAGCAAAATAAATATTAAATTGTTGTAAAAAGTACGCATTAAAAGAGAGTAGAATTAATTCAATGGTTTTATCTTAAAGATAACTTTAAGATACTTCGTCAGGTTTCAAAGTTTGTTCTCTGCGGTTCGGTTTAGGCTAATAATTCCTTGAACTAGTTTATAGCATCGGTTTTGGTCATTCGAGTGTCTGTGTGAGCGCCTCTTGCAGGTGTACCTAATGCGCTCTAGGCTATTACCACTTGAGCCTTTTTGGTTCAGGATGCTGGTCTAGGCTGCTCCGTGGAGAACTTCCCCCCCCCCCATTACATTCAGCACTGAATGTCGGTATTTGTAGACTTCGCTTTTCGTCTGGCTCCTTAAATATTTCTATCTTAATTCGTGGTATCTCAGATCTGCCAGACTGACAATTTCCAAGCACTTCTCATGGCAGGCCTCCAAAATTACCGGTGGTGCAAAGCCGGCTTCCGAGGCATCCAGCCAGCGACTTGCGCAAAGGCACCAGCGGTCTCCGGCTTGTAGGCCGGCAAAGCCATATTCAGGCCTTGGTGTGCTGAGGTCGTTGCCTTGTGAAATAGAAAACGCCAAAAACTCTTCTGTCATTTGTGCACATACTGTGTGACTACCTTTATCGTCTATGCCAGTTTCGCAGCAGCCGCTGCGCGTAAAACCGGTAATAGGATCCAGGCTGCAAACTTGCAATGCTGTACCAAGTACATTTTTTTGCTGTGGTTTGGTCATAGTTGAAATTCATTATTGATAAATTGGTTATAGATTATCATAAGCAAATATTTTTAACTGGAAAACACAATGCGATATTGGTTAATGAAATCGGAGCCGGCAGACGTTTCTATTGATGATCTGGCTGGGTTCCCGAATCAGACTGTAGACTGGTACGGTGTACGCAATTATCAGGCAAGAAACTTTATGCGCGACCAGATGCAGGTGGGTGACGGCGTGCTGTTTTATCACTCTAACTGTGCCGAGCCTGGCATTGCAGGCATAGCCGAGGTATGCACACTAGCGTATCCAGATCGATTGCAGTTCATAGATGGGCATAAATATTATGACCCCAAAGCGACCCCTGAAAGTCCGCGCTGGTTTAATGTAGATGTAAAACTGGTGCGTAAAACCCGGTTATTAAGTTTAAAGGAACTGCGGGAAACTCCAGAACTCGCTAATCTGCGGATTTTGCAGCGCGGTAATCGCTTATCAATTACGCCGGTCGACCCAAGAGATTGGGAATTTATTTTGAGTAAGTTGGCTTAGAAGCTTACGTTAAAGTTTAAATAAAAAGCCCCGCATTGCGAGGCTTTTTATTTGATTCTATTTGTAGAATGGGCTTATAAAGGCTTATCCAGACTGCCAACAGATTTTGGATAAGTGACAACACCCCACGGCATTTTCTTGTCTTCAATCTGTTTTGTTACTTCCAGTTTTTCCGTATCTATCACGAATACGGCATCAGATTTGCCGCAGGCCAACAGGATTTCTTTATCGTCTGGAGTAAAGCTAAAGTGCCAGCAGCGGTTGCCGGTAGCAACTTCTTTTACTTTTTCATAAGTTTTGGCATTAAACACTTCTAAAGTCTTAGCTTTATTGGCGGCTACATAAATATGTTCGCCTTTGCGATCGTAAGCAATGCCATAAGGTGTGGCGCCGGTATCAACGGTACGCAATACCTTGAAGTTCTTGTCCAGCACCATGAATTTATTGCCATATTCCAGCGTAACAATATAATTTTTTCCGTCCGGAGACACTTTCACGCCACGCGGACGGTCGCCGTATTCATGAGTCTTGATGGTTTTGAGCAGCTTGCCTGATTTCATGCTGTGCACAGTGACAGTATTGTCGGCCTCGTTGGTAATGACCAGCTGTTTGCCATCTTTACTGAACTCAATACCTTCGGTCTCAGGGCCACCTACGATTTCGCGTACTTTTTTACCTAATTTTAAATCGATGATACCGATACGCGCCGGCTCTGCATCGTCATCTTCAGCCTCTTTTTCGGCTGCTTTGGCAGCAGCCGAACCCGGTGCCGGCGGCGGTCCACCTTTGGCGCTTGGTTCATAGGATACGAAGGCAAAATTGCCGCGTACTCTCACGAATTCTGGATTTTTGCCTACAGGAATTTGTTTGATGACTTCGTTAGTCGCAGTATCAATCACCGAAACGCTGCCATTTTCACGGGTGGCAACTATTAGCGTTTTACCGTCTTCGCTTATTGCCAGACCGCGTGGACCCTCGCCTTTTACATCAATGGTGCCTGAAGTTGCTAATGTGTTGAGGTCAATAACTGTAACGCCGCCATCCTGATTTGAAACATACGCCTTACCGCGGTCTGCGGCGTTTGCGTTAACACTAAACGCAAGGCCTGCAGCCAAGGTGATTACCAAATGCCTTAACTTCATATTTAATCTCCTGTTATCTATTTTTATATTTACTATCATTGCCTAATCTGGGTATTTGGCATACGCGATTAGATAAGGTTCAACGTTATGCTGCATATCAAATTTTCTAATTAGCATTTTTATGTAAATTGCAAAAATCATGCTAATAAATATTTTATGCAAAACAAGTGCTTACATTTTGGCGGGTTATTTGGTGGCTGTTATCAGCCACCAAATTGGCTGTATAGATGGAAGCTAACCTAAAAACAATTTATAAGCAGGGTTTTCAGTTTCATCCCAATGCGGGTAGCCCAGGTTATTTAAAAACACGTCAAAGTCAGCTGCATCTTCTGGCGGCACTTGCATCCCAACCAGCACACGCCCAAAGTCGGCGCCGTGATTGCGGTAGTGGAACAGACTGATATTCCAATCATGCCCCATGGTGTCCAGAAACCTCATGAGAGCACCTGGTGTTTCCGGGAATTCAAAGCGGAATACTTTTTCGTTTTTGGCTTGCGGCGCATGACCGCCTACCAAGTGTCGCAGGTGCAGTTTTGCAACTTCATTATCGGTTAAATCAATCGTCGGTAAGCCTTGCTGCTTCAGCTCGGCAACCAGCTTGGCAGGTTCGGACGGATCCGCAATGGCTACCCCTACAAATATATGCGCATTGTGCGGGTCTGAGTAACGATAATTAAATTCAGTGATATTTCGTCCACCCAATAAGCGGCAGAATGTTTTAAATGCGCCTGGTTTTTCAGGAATAGTAACCGCCAATACGGCTTCACGTTTCTCGCCGATTTCAGCACGTTCTGCAATAAAACGTAGACGGTCAAAGTTCATGTTTGCACCTGAGGCAACGCCAATCAGAGTTTTGTCTTGCAGGTTTTCTCGTTTGGCATACGCTTTAAGGCCAGCGACAGCCAAGGCGCCTGCCGGTTCTAGAATACTGCGCGTGTCTTCAAATACGTCTTTAATGGCAGCGCAGATTGCGTCGTTATCGACAATGATCATTTCATCTACATACTGCTGGCACAGTGCAAAAGTATGTTCGCCCACCTGTTTAACGGCAGCGCCATCGGCAAATAAACCTACTTGCTCCAGCGCTACACGTTTACCTTTTTTTAGTGACTCAGTCATGGCCTCGGCATCTTTTGCTTCAACGCCGATAATCTTGATTTCAGGGCGCACAGCTTTTACATAAGCAGCAATGCCTGCCAACAAACCGCCACCGCCTACGCAGCAGAAAATTGCGTGAATTGGTTCCGGGTGTGCATTCAGTATTTCCATTCCTATGGTGCCTTGACCGGCGATTACATCAGGATCGTCGTACGGGTGCACGAAAGTCAAACCCTCGGCCTTTTCAAGCTCAAGTGAGTGTGCATAGGCGTCAGAGAAACTGTCGCCAAATAGCACTACTTCTGCGCCACGGCTTTTAACTGCATCAATCTTGATTTGCGGTGTTGTCGTTGGCATGACGATGACGGCGCGGCATTTCAGTTTTTGTGCGCTTAGGGCAACGCCTTGCGCATGGTTGCCGGCTGAAGCTGCAATCACGCCTTTTGCTAACACTTCTGGCGGTAAATTGGCCATTTTGTTGTATGCGCCGCGTATTTTAAAAGAAAATACTGGCTGCATGTCTTCGCGTTTTAACAGCACATTATTTTTAATCCGTTTGGATAAATTGATTTGCAACTCCAATGGCGTGACTTTAGCCACGTCATAAACGCGTGAATGTTGTATTTTTTCTAGATAATTTTTTGCGGTATTGGTAGACATGCGTTATTTCTGATTTGGGTCGGGTTTCTAAAATGGACTGGTGCAGTGTATAGTACTAGATTGGTTTAAATTATATAACTCGTATTATAAAGAATTTGCAAGGACTTGACTAAAAATGGCATACACACAAGACGAATTAAAACAACAAGTAGCTAAAGCAGCAGTTGAATATGTAAAAAGCGGCATTATTGGTGTGGGCACTGGCTCAACCGCCAACTTTTTCATTGAAGAGCTGGCGAAAGTAAAACACAAGATTGATGGCGCGGTTGCAAGCTCAGAAGCAACAGCAGCACGTTTGCGCGGCCACGGTATTGAAGTATTCGACCTGAACAGTGTTGATAGCCTGGATATTTACGTGGATGGCGCTGATGAAATCACCGAACACATGCATATGTTAAAAGGTGGCGGTGGTGCTTTAACACGTGAAAAGATCGTGGCGGCGGTAGCAAAACAGTTTATCTGTATCTGTGATGCCAGCAAATACGTACCTGTGCTGGGTAAATTTCCATTGCCGGTAGAAGTTCTGCCAATGGCAAAAAGCCATGTAGCACGTGAGTTAGTTAAGTTAGGCGGTCAGCCAAAATTACGCGACTTTACGACAGATAATGGCAACGTGATTCTAGATGTACATGGTCTGACCATTACTGACCCAGTTGATATGGAAGCAAAAATCAATCAGATCGTAGGTGTAGTAACCAATGGTTTATTTGCGGCACGTCCAGCCAATGTGTTGCTATTGGCAACTCCGGAAGGCGTTAAAACCTATAAAAAATAAACGCTTAAACGGTTTCTGTAATAATTCTGTCATATTCGGTGACTAAGATGGCGTACTAGTTAATTGTGGACAAATAATATGCATTCTGAACATACCTTTAAGCAATATGATGCTGAATTAGAAGCGCTGCGTGGCAAGGTGCTTGAAATGGGCGGCCTGGTTGAGCAGCAAATCATTCAGGCGCTGGAAGCGTTGGTTAAGCTGGACCCGAATCTGGCAAAAGAAGTGATGAATAACGATCACCGCGTGAATGCGCTGGAAGTGCAGATTGACGAGGATTGCAGTCATATTATTGCTCGCCGCCAACCGACTGCCGGTGACTTGCGTATGGTGATGATGATTGTAAAAACCATTACTGATCTTGAGCGTATTGGTGATGAAGCAACCAAAATTGCCCGTACTGCACAAAAAATCTTTGATGAAGACCGCTTGTACAAGCCACGCTTTAACGAGATTAAGGCAATGGTGGCATTGGTACGTGAAATGTTGAGTACCGCACTAGATGGTTTCGCACGTTTGGACGATAGTAAAACCGTTGCAGTAGCCAGACAGGACGAGCAGGTTGATGAGCAGTTCCGTGCGGCAATGCGTCAGTTGATTACATTTATGTTGGAAGATCCACGTACCATTTCAATGTCACTGGAAGTGTTATTTGTAGCAAAAGCAATTGAGCGTATTGGTGATCATGCCAAAAACATCGCAGAATATGTGGTGTATATGGTGAAAGGTAAAGATGTGCGTCACACCTCAGTACAAGAGTTGGAACGCGAAACGTTTCAGTCTTGATTGACCACGCTAGATTGATAGTTAAGTTAAGTGAATAAAAAAGCGCCGAATGCGGCGCTTTTTTATTGCTGCTGGTTTAGTTAGCTTTTAGGTGGTACATAGCCACTCGCAGTGTCTGCGCCATCACCGAAGAAATATTTTTCGGTTTGTTCAGCCAGATATTTGCGTGCTGATGGATCAGCCAAGCTCAGGCGGTTTTCGTTCACCAGCATGGTTTGCTGTTTTAGCCATGCGGCCCAAGCTTCTTTAGAAACGTTTGCATAAATGCGTTTGCCGAGTTCACCAGGATAGGGCGGAAAGTCCATACCTTCAGCTTCTTTACCTAACTTAATACAATTTACGATACGTGCCATAATGAACCTTGTTAAATTCGAGATTGAATACTTAAAACATAATGATAGCGCATGTTAAAATTTGCGCGCTAAATATTATTTATTAAATTTTTTATTGAATACCCACTGAAAGCACATGATGCAAACTCCTGAGAATGACCAGCATTCGGCTGAGCACAAAGTCCCTCATTCCAAACATCTGGCAGTAGCTAGCCCGTTTAAAGGTAAAACCGGCATTCGCCGCCTGATCAATGCTTTTGGCTACTCATTGCAGGGTTTTGCAGCAGCTTTCAAACATGAAGACGCTTTCCGGCAAGAGGTTTTTCTGGCTGTTGTATTAATTCCATTGGCTATTTATCTGGGTGAAAGCCGTGTAGAACAGGCACTGATGATTGTCAGCGTATTGCTGGTGTTGATTGTTGAGTTGCTGAATTCTGCGATTGAGGCGGCGGTTGATCATACGTCTACTGAACGCCACCCCCTGGCCAAGCAAGCAAAAGATATCGGCAGTGCCGCAGTATTCATCGCATTGATCATAGTGGCGGTGGTTTGGGGCTTGGTGTTGCTGGGTTGATGAGTATTACTTGATGAATAAAGGCTGCATGATGCAGCCTTTATTAATTCTGTTAATTGCTAAAAATCGCTACGCAGTCCAAGCAATACGGAGCGCCCGGCTTGTGGCGCAATATCTTTCAGGAATGAGGCATGTTCCCTGATTTCCTGATCAAGTAGATTGTTGGCTTTTGCAAACACTTCCATGTTAAGTTTGGTAGGCAACTTATAGGTCACTATGGCACTTAAGTTGGTATAACCATCTGAAATCAATTCATTTGCTGCGGTACGGTCTTGCTTGAAGGCATGCAGCATATCCAGCCTGGCGCCAAAACTATTTTTTTGATAGTGCAAACCGGCACCTAATCGTAATGGCGCAATACGTGGCAGAGGGTCACCGTTATCACGGTTGCTTGCACGTACATAGTCACCGCGTACGGACAGATCCAGATTATCAGCGAGGTTGAATTTGCCATCGGCCTCCAAGCCCCTTAATGTGGCGACGAAGGATGAAAACTGCGCAATAGGCAAGCCAGAGCCGGCATCTATGTTTCCGGTATTCAGCAATCCTAAAAAGCTGCTGAATCTGGTGTAATAAGTGCCGAAATTAAAGCTGTGTTTATCTGTTTTCCAGCGTATCTGTGCATCTACGCCGTTAGAGCGCTCTTTGTCGAAGTTGCTGTTGCCAATTTCAAATTGTCCGGTAGCCAGATGAGCACCGTTTGCGTAGAGCTCGAAGTAGCTGGGTGCACGTTCGTTGTGAGATAGGTTGGTAGCAAGCGACCAGTTGGTGTTGAATGTATAAAGGCCGCCGAGTGCATAGCTGGCAGGGTTGAAGCTATTGTTCTGTGCCGGGCCGAATTTGATATCATTTTTTGAATCTACCGTGACATGTTCCAATCGACCGCCAAGGCTGATTTTGAATTGGTCGAGTGGCAGCTCTTCATAAACATAGAAAGCTTTGCTTTGTGTGTTCACTGCCGGGACGAATGCTTCATCACCCAATGCTTCAAAATTTGAATTCTGAAATTGCAACCCCACCAGACCTTTTAATTTGCCGATGTCTGCGTGCCCAGCTTCAAGACTGCCCTCCAGGCCGCGATTTTTGAAGGTAGTTCCAACGACCCCGCTGTCAATTTCCTGATGCTGGTAATCGGTGTGTGCCAGCTTGAGTTTAAGTCGCTCGACAATCGTGCCCAGTTCTTTAAACTCACTGGCAAAGTCCCAACGGTCACTCTGCATATCAGCGCGCACCGTTGGCTCCGCTACCGTGCCGTAGTTGTTTCGAAAACCCGAATATGAGATCCCTGCATAGCCGGTATCAAACGTGAGTGAGGCTCCCAACGCACCGCCATCACTATTGGAACTGCTGTTTACCAAGCGACCGTGATTGTCACGTAGTGTGCCATCTGCTTTACTCTTGCGGCTGGAAACAGCATATCCAGGGATGTCCAGATCACTGGTTTTTCTGGAGTAGGCGTCAGCATGAATGGCAATTGTGCCATTACCTACATCCATTACTCCGGCAATGTTGTTTTGGCTATTCGCTCCCCCGGCACTGGCTTCTGCACGGCCGCTGGTACCATCCAGTTTTTCTGTCGGAATGCGATGATCAATTGCATTCACCACACCGCCGACTGCGCTACCGCCATATAGTAAAGCTGCCGGACCGCGAATGACTTCTATCTGCTCAATGACCAGCGGATCAAGAGACACGGCATGATCAAAACTCAGGCTGGAAGCATCCAGAATACCAATACCATTTTGCATGATGCGAACGCGCTCAGCATCTAGTCCGCGGATAACCGGTCGTGAAGAGTTTGGGCCAAAGCTGGTTGCACTGACGCCGGGAATGCCGTTGAGCGTATCACCCAACGTGCTTTCACGCTTTAAGGATAGTTCGCGACCACCTAGTATGGAGATCGGTACAATCAGCTCGTCAGCGCTGACTCCTAACGGATTACCGGTAACGGGAACCGAAGCCAGGTCAATGAATGTATTCGTATCTGCGGCGATGGCTTGGCTGGTAAATAAAATTGTTAGAACAGCTAATAAGGGTTCTAATGCAAATGCTTTTGGCAGGTGCGGATTCATGCTGTGATTCATGTGAATGACCTCAAAGATTAAAGCAAACTACCAACAAAATTGTTGGTATACGGTAGTTAGATGCTTGCTGTTTGAGGTGGGGCGCGCGCTGTGTAGGCGGTGGTGGTGCGTGTAAGCGGACTGAAAAAGTATGCTGGTACAGATGTTGTTCCTGCATTAATTTCAGGAATTACAAAATCAGCCAGCGCTAATCCACTTGCTACTTTTGCATAGCTGATACATTGTGAACATTGCTCAGCCGGGGTATGTTTGGATTGCGACTGCGGGTCAGACTGGCTATGTTGATGCTTGTCATTGAGGTGACTTATTTCATGTGCAGCAACGCCTACTTGCGTAAAGGCAAATAGAAAAATCAGTGCAAAATGAATAACATAACGTTGCAGCATGGCGCGAATTTTAACAGATTTTTTTAAATTTCGAAGTAAACAAAAAGGCCGCATCAGCGGCCTTTTTTGCATAACTGAATATTTTACGGTTTATGCGAAGTTTGCAGCAGCAAAATCCCAGTTAGCTAATGATGCCAGGAATACTTCAACGAACTTGGCGCGCGCATTGCGATAATCGATATAGTAAGCGTGCTCCCATACGTCGATAGTCAGCAGTGCTTTGTCACCGGTAGTCAAAGGTGTGCCGGCTGGACCCATGTTAACGATGTCTACTGAGCCGTCAGCTTTTTTAACCAACCATGTCCAGCCTGAGCCGAAGTTGCCAACCGCTGAAGCCTGAAATGCTTTTTTGAACTCATCGAATGAGCCCCATTTTGCGTTGATTGCATCAGCCAGCGCGCCAGTTGGAGCGCCGCCGCCGTTTGGCTTCATGCAGCTCCAGAAGAAGGTGTGGTTCCACACTTGAGCAGAGTTATTGTAGATGCCGCCAGCTGATTTTTTAACGATTTCTTCCAGGCTTGAATTTTCGAACTCAGTACCTTTAATCAGGTTGTTAAGGTTGGTTACATAAGTTTGGTGATGCTTGCCGTAGTGGTATTCAAAAGTCTCTTCTGAAATATGCGGCACTAAGGCGTTCTTCGCATAAGGCAATGCTGGTAGTTGATGTTCCATGATAGTCCTCTTAATTCGTGTTTTAGGGTTGAATGGTTAATGTGACATTATAACAGGGTATTTTAGTCAAGTATTATTGCAAATCAAGCTATTTTTTTCTGGCTCTTGGGTGTGCTGCATCATAAATTTTTGCCAGATGCTGAAAGTCCAGGTGCGTGTAGACTTGTGTAGTGCTGATATTGGCATGGCCCAGCATTTCTTGCACTGCGCGCAAGTCCTGGCTTGATTGCAGCACATGCGTAGCAAAACTGTGGCGCAACAGGTGTGGGTGCATGTCAGTATTGATACCTTGTTTGATGGCCCAAGTCTTGACCCGGTACTGCACGGCGCGTGGGGTGATTCTGCGCCCTTGCTGGGTGACAAAGACGGCATTTTTATTTTTATCAGCAATGTTGGTATCGGCACGCTGTTGCAGCCATTTTTGCAAGGCACTGGCTGCATGGCTGCCCAATGGCACGATGCGGGTTTTATTACCTTTACCGGTAACCGTGACCGTACCTTCGCTAAAGTCCAGCATGTCTATGTCCAGATTCACCAGCTCAGCCAGACGCAAGCCTGATGAATAAAATAGCTCCAAGATTGCGTGATCCCTTACCTCTAAGAATTTGTCACCCTTAATGTCGACAAATTTAACTGCCTGATCTACAGAGAGCGCCTGCGGCAAGGTTTTTGCGGATTTTGGCGCACGCAAGCCGATTACCGGGTTCTCTGTAAAAGATTGGTGCTGAATCAAATAATCGTAAAATCCGCGCCAGGCAGAAAGCGCACGCGCGATGCTTTTACTGCTTAAGCCTTGGCTATGCAGGGTGGCGATAAAACGTCTTATCTGCTGGTTTTTTATGGTGTTTAAATCTGCCTGTTGTGTGAGCGATTCCAGCAGCGCAAGGTCACGAGAATAGCTCTTGCAGGTTAATGCACTGAGCCCGCGCTCAAAGGTGAGATGCTGAATGTAATCGTCCAGGTAGAGCAATCTGCACCTCTCAGCTTAATGGATGCCTAAAGATTTAAGGTAAATAAATGATTGAGCAGCGATGCTGCCACTAATTCACCAATACGTTCAAGATAATGTGTGCCCATGCCGGCTTTGAAATGCTGGGCATCTTCGGCTCCAAGAATGAGTACACCGAACGCATGCTGGTCGGAGGCATGTTTGTATAGCGGAATAAATGCAAATGACTGCAGATTGCTATCCAGAAAATTGCCGGCAGCTTCAGGTTTGCTGCCGCAGTGTGGCTCTTTCAAAGAAATCACCCAGTCATTAAACTCATCGCTGATGTGAATGAAAACTGCATCATTGGTAATAGCGCTGTTGCTGGGTTTTACCCAGATACGTATCAGCGATTGTGTAACATTGAAATCTGTACGCAGGGTTTGGTTGATGAGTTGCTGCAATGCGCTGAAACTCTGCTGGTTGAGTAGATTCAGGCAGAATTTATGTACTTTAGCGCTGGTTGCTTCGTTTTCTTCTGCATTGCTGATCATTTGATCCATCAATGATTCCAGTACGCGAATTTTGTCGCGCTGCGCCAGTTGCTGACGCTCTGCCAATGAAATCACGCCGCTACCATGCGGGCTAGGCAGGGTAATTTCAGCCAGAAGTTTTGCATGGTGCTCGAAGAATTGCGGATGATTCTGCAAATAATCTTTAACCTGATCAGCAGAAAGATCTACATGTGCAGTTTGCTTATCTTCTTGATGCGTTGTCTCTTCGTGATGAGTTGTCATTGTTAGAATACTTTCATTAAATGCATGGTTTTAATTAATTCACGCCAGATTTACTTCACCGCTAAATACCGGCACGGCTGGACCTGTCATCATGACTGGGGTGTTGCCACCTTGCCAAGCTATTTGCAGTTCACCGCCACGTGCGCTGACGCGAACCGGTGATTGCAGCTGTCCGCGCTGGATGCCCGCCACTACCGCAGCACAGGCGCCAGTACCGCAGGCCAGTGTTTCACCGGTGCCGCGTTCAAAGACCCTTAGTTTGATGTGGTGCGCATCAATAATCTGCATAAAGCCGGCGTTTACCCGTTGCGGAAAGCGCGGGTGTATTTCTATTTGCTTGCCGAGAGCCTCGACAGGTGCGGTTTCAACATCATCAACAATTTGCACCGCATGGGGGTTGCCCATGGAGATTACAGAAATTTCTATTTGCCGGTTGGCAACATCAAGCTGGTAGGTATTTGCGATGGTATCCGCAACAAACGGAATCTCTTCGGGTTTAAAGCGCGGCGCGCCCATGTTGACTGTCACCAGACCGTTATCTTCCAGCTTTGGCGTGATGATGCCGCTTGCGGTTTCAACACTGATTTCACGTTTGTCAGTTAAGTGCTGATCAGCAACAAAGCGTACAAAGCAGCGTGCGCCGTTGCCGCATTGGGCGACTTCACTGCCATCGGCGTTAAAAATCCGGTACTTGAAATCTGCAACGCTTGAACTTTCTACTAGTAACAACTGGTCGAAGCCAATACCGAACTGACGGTGTGCCAGGGTTTTAATTTGTTCCGGTGTTAATTGAATATTCTGATTGATGCCGTCAATAACAATAAAGTCATTACCGGCACCTTGCATCTTGGTAAATTGAATGGTTTGAGTCATTTGTCTATTGTATGAGAAATTATGCTGAGTTAGCGTACATCCTTGGATTTTAACAACTAAATTTTTTTTGGTGTGTATGGTTTACTTCTTAAAGAAGGGCTAGTTCGTGTACAATTCGCTTTCTTCAATACTTGCTTCAGCCTTTAGTAAGTATTTTTTTTAACTTTTAATTTCAAGGCAATCAATGAGCGAATATCTTTTTACATCAGAATCTGTTTCTGAAGGACACCCGGACAAACTCGCTGACCAAGTGTCAGACAGTATCCTGGATGCCATTTTAACCCAAGACCCTACTGCACGTGTAGCGGCAGAAACATTAGCTAATACCGGTTTGATCGTATTAGCAGGTGAAATTACCACCACCGCCAATGTTGATTACATCAAAGTAGCGCGCGATGCGATTAAACGCATTGGCTACGACAATACTGATTACGGCATCGACTATAAAGGTTGTGCGGTTTTAGTCGCATATGACAAACAATCTCCAGATATCGCACAAGGTGTAGATGGTGCGCATGATGACCCTTTAGACCAGGGTGCAGGTGACCAGGGTTTGATGTTTGGTTATGCGGTTGATGAAACCCCGCAATTCATGCCATTGCCAATCTGGCTAAGCCATCGTTTGATGGAGCGTCAGGCGCAATTGCGTAAAGATGGCCGTTTGCCATGGCTGCGTCCGGACGCGAAATCACAGGTAACTGTGCAATACGTAGACGGTAAACCTTATAAAATCGATACCGTAGTTGTTTCTACGCAGCATGCGCCGGAGATGACGCTGGAGCAAGTGCGCGAAGCAACTATTGAAGAGATTATCAAACCAGTATTGCCAAGTGAACTGATCAAAGGTGATATCAAGTTTCTGGTAAACCCAACCGGTCGTTTCGTTATCGGCGGCCCACAAGGTGATTGCGGCTTAACCGGCCGTAAAATTATCGTAGATACTTACGGCGGTGCGGCCCCACATGGCGGCGGCGCATTCTCTGGTAAGGATCCTTCAAAAGTAGACCGTAGTGCTGCTTATGCAGGCCGCTATGTGGCCAAGAATATTGTGGCTGCTGGTCTGGCAACACGTTGCCTGGTGCAGGTGAGCTATGCGATTGGCGTGGCAAAACCAACTTCGGTGATGGTGGAAACTTACGGTACAGGCAAGGTGTCGAATGAAGTGCTGACGCAATTAGTGCTAGAGCATTTTGATTTACGTCCAAAAGGCATTGTAAAAATGCTGGATCTGTTGCGTCCTATCTACAGTAAAACAGCAGCCTATGGCCACTTTGGCCGTGATGAGCCTGAGTTTACTTGGGAAGCTACAGACAAAGCTGCTGCATTACGCGCTGCCGCTGGTTTGTAATAAACGTAAAACCAGAATGAGTATTTAAGGTAAAAGTCCTTTTATATTCATTCTGTTGCGATATTGTACTTAAAACGATATCGCGTATAATGTACGACCCTTCTGAGGAGCGTTGCGAGAGCTGTGTTTGTACAGTCTCCTAGGCTCAGAAAATGTTTTAACGACGCTCACCTATATTAACCGTGCCGGGCACGGGATACGGGTGAGATAAGTTTATATCTCTGTTATTCCCCATCCCCCCGGTCACACAATTCAAGGAAACTGAGATGAATACTGTGACTGACTTTAAAGACTATGTAGTTGCCGATATTAACCTGGCCGCTTTTGGCCGCAAGGAAATCGCCATTGCTGAAACCGAGATGCCGGGTTTGATGGCAATTCGTCAGGAATATGCCAAAGCGCAACCGCTGAAAGGTGCGCGCATCACTGGCAGCCTGCATATGACAATTCAAACTGCTGTGCTGATTGAAACACTGAAAGACCTGGGTGCCGAAGTGCGCTGGGCATCATGCAACATTTACTCTACGCAAGACCATGCTGCTGCTGCGATCGCTGCTGGCGGCACGCCGGTGTTTGCGATTAAAGGCGAAACTCTGACGGAATACTGGGATTACACCCATCGCATTTTTGAGTGGACTGACGGTGGCTATTCAAACATGATTCTGGATGACGGCGGCGATGCGACCTTGCTGCTGCATCTGGGTACCCGTGCTGAAAAAGACTTGTCTGTGATTGCAAACCCGACTTCAGAAGAAGAAACCTGTCTGTTTGCAGCAATCAAGGCTAAATTACAGCAAGATCCAACATGGTACTCAACCCGTTTGGCGCAAATTAAAGGCGTTACCGAAGAAACTACGACCGGTGTGCATCGTTTGTACCAAATGCATAAAGAAGGCAAATTGGCTTTCCCTGCAATCAACGTGAATGACTCGGTAACTAAATCAAAATTCGACAATCTGTATGGTTGCCGTGAGTCTTTAGTCGATGCGATTAAACGCGCAACCGACGTGATGGTTGCTGGCAAGATTGCAGTGGTGGCGGGTTATGGTGACGTTGGTAAAGGTTCTGCTCAGGCATTGCGCGCACTTTCAGCACAAGTGTGGGTAACCGAGATTGACCCGATCTGTGCACTACAGGCAGCGATGGAAGGCTACCGTGTAGTTACCATGGAATATGCTGCAGAACATGGCGATATTTTTGTAACCGCAACCGGTAACTATCATGTGATTACTCATGACCACATGGCGAAAATGAAAGATCAGGCGATTGTGTGCAATATCGGTCACTTTGATAATGAAATTGATGTCGCGTCACTGGAAAAATACGAGTGGGATGAAATCAAGCCGCAAGTTGACCACGTGATTTTCCCAGATGGCAAAAAAATTATTCTGCTGGCAAAGGGCCGTTTGGTTAATCTGGGCTGCGGTACCGGTCATCCAAGCTATGTGATGAGTTCATCATTTGCCAACCAAACTATTGCGCAGATCGAGTTGTTTACACAAACTGCCAATTATCCAGTGGGCGTTTATACCTTGCCTAAACACCTGGATGAAAAAGTTGCTGTGTTACAGTTGAAAAAACTGAATGCACAATTAACAACATTAAGTGATGAACAGGCAGCTTATATTGGTGTGCAGAAACAAGGTCCATTCAAGCCAGATACTTATCGTTATTAATTAAGTTGGTTGGCAACCGATGTAAAAAAGGGGAAGCCGCATGAAACTGTTATTTGTTTGGTTATTAAATGCACTGGCATTGCTGGCAGTGGCATATTTTGTACCGGGTATTCATGTGGCTGGCTTTGCTGCAGCTTTAGTTGCAGCGCTGGTGATTGGCTTGGTTAATATGTTAATCAGGCCAATTCTGGTGTTGCTGACCTTGCCGATCACGGTATTGACGCTGGGACTGTTTATTCTAGTCATCAACGGTGTGTTGTTTTATGCGGTAGGCCATTGGCTACAAGGGTTTGAAGTTAAAACCCTTCTGGCTGGCATCATTGGTGCGCTGCTGTACAGCATTTTTACCTGGCTGCTATCTGCATTGCTGGTAGACAATAAATAATTGAAATGAATTAAACATGAAAACTTCTAATCAAGAGTTTGAGATTAGTTTTGAGTTCTTTCCGCCCAAAACGGTTGAAGGTGTAGAGAAACTGCGTGAAACCCGTAAGGAATTGGCCCAATTCAATCCTGAATTTTTCTCGGTGACTTTTGGCGCAGGTGGTTCAACGCGTGACCGTACCATGGAAACCGTGCTGGAAATCCAGCGTGAAGGTTTTCAGGCGGCGCCGCATATTTCCTGCATCTCATCCAGCAAGGCAGAGATTCGCGACTTGCTGCATACATATCAGGCGCAGGGGATTCGCCATCTGGTCGCTTTACGCGGTGATGTACCATCTGGCGAGGTGAGTGCAGGTGATTTTCGCTATGCTTCAGAGCTGGTGGAATTTATTCGCGCAGAAACCGGTAGTCATTTCCATATTGAGGTGGCTGCCTATCCGGAGTTTCATCCCGAGGCAAAAACGCCGGCAGCAGATTTGCTGAATTTGAAACGTAAAATGGATGCGGGTGCCAACTCGGCGATTACCCAGTATTTCTACAATGCCGATGCTTATTTCAGGTTTGTGGATCAATGCGACGACTTGGGTATCACCATACCTATCGTACCAGGCATTATGCCGATTTATAATATTACGCAGCTTGCCCGCTTCTCCAGCATCTGCGGTGCCGAAATACCGCGCTGGCTGAAGCTGCGGCTTGAAGAGTACGGCGATGATATGGCATCACTGCGTGCACTGGGTATAGATGTGGTCAGCGAACTGTGCGAAGTGCTTTTGGCTGGTGGTGCGCCTAGCCTGCACTTTTATACGCTTAATCAGTCCGCAACCATTGCTACTATTATCAAAAATATCAAGAAGTAGTTTCTAAATATTGTTAGTTTAGATATTGGTAGTTAAAAAAACCGACCTGCATTTAGTGCAAGGTCGGTTTTTCTTTATTCAGCAGCACATCTTCAATAAACAAATATTCCTTGGTTTTATCCGGGCCGGTTTTGCTGGCGCCCCAAGTGGTCATCAATACGATCCAGCGCATTTCTTCTATGCTGATTTCAGCTTGTGGCAAGCTCATGGCAAGCTCCAAGACCAGTTCGCGTTGCGCCGAGTTGAGGATTTTTGCATCTAACAGAAACAGAATGAAGCCTATGCTTTCGCCAGAGATTTTTTTGAGTTCCAGCTCTGTGAAAATCCGTGTATTGGCATGCTGGGCATGTGTGAATAATTCGGGTTTTTCAACTGATGACTCTAGTTGGTTAAACCAGTGAAAGGCACCATTAATATCATCTTCGTCAAATCCTGCAGCAGATAACTCTCTTGATAACGTGCTGTCATCAGGCCTGAACTGTGTGTCAATGTAGTTTTCGAACATATAAACCAGTACTTCAAACATGATGTTTTTCCTTTAAATTATTGTTAACTTTAAGTGAGATGGTTTATGCAAACTTCTGGAATTAAAAACTACATAATTTTCTGGTATTGGCCTCCTGTCAGTGCGGCAATTTTGCCTTCGAGTTCAAGTAACATTAGCATGGATGAAACCTCGCTGATCGTCAAGCCGCTCGATACAACCAGATTGTCTAAAGTTATTGGGTCGTAGCCCATGGCGTTCATGATAACTGTAGCTGAGCTGTCACAGTTTAAATCGCCAGCGTTAACAGTATCGCTAATTGTTAACTCGGATAGCGTGCTGCGGCTCAAGTTCAGTTCTTCTACAATATCTTGCAGGCAATCCACAAGCTTGGCGCCTTGCTTAATCAACTGATGGCAGCCCTTGGACAGCGGTGAGTGAATGGAGCCCGGGATGGCGAATACTTCACGGCCTTGCTCAGTTGCCAATCTGGCAGTAATTTGTGAGCCGCTTTGCAGGTTTGCTTCAACTACCAAGCAACCTAGACTTAAGCCGCTGATAATACGATTGCGTTTAGGAAAATTCTGCGGTTTGGAAGGGGTGCCCAAGTTGAATTCGGAAACAATCAGGCCGTGTTCCGCAATCTGGTGAGCCAGTTCACGATGTTTTGCCGGATAAACAATATCCATGCCGGTGCCAACTACTGCAATGGTGCTGCCTTGTGCCCTGAGTGCGCCGCGGTGTGCTGCACCATCTATACCAAGAGCCAGGCCGCTGACTATGCATAGGCCGTAAGCGCTTAGATCAAATGCAAACGCTTCGGCGTTTTTTTCACCCTGCACGGAAGCATTGCGGCTGCCTACAATCGCAATGCTGGGCTGGTTTAATAACTCCAGATTGCCTTTTGCGTATAAAAAAGGCGGTGGGTCAGCAATTTCCAGTAATGATTTTGGATATTCCGGGTCGGCCAGTGTGACGAGGTGATTGTTTTCCTGCAAGAGCCATTGCCTGGTTTGAGCCAGTGCTTCGAGATCAAAACCGCGCATGATCTCGCTGGCGATAGTGGCGCTGACAATTTCTCTTAGTTGTATTCCGCTGGCTGCGTAGATGCTGGCAGGGCTGCCAAAGGCTTTGAGCAGCTGGCAGTAGGTTTGTGAGCCTATGCCGGAAATGTTGCCTAGGCTAATCCACAGTAATTTTTCATCAATATCTTTACTGTGGTCGGGCATAATGAAAAATTAAGGTGTTTGAACGCTATCTTTAGTATTCACCGGCTCTGATGCCTGCATGATTAAAGCGTAAGAAATACGGTCAAACACGCGGAATACCATGAGTAAGCCAACACGCTCATCCGGCAGTTTTATCATGCCTGGCGCAACTACTCCGCTATTGTCATCAGGTTTTTTCTCAAATTTAATAATCGGTTTGCCATCTGCATCCTTGGATACCTCAAAATTAAGTTCTTTGAGTTTGGGTTTGTCGCTGGATTTGTTGCGTGCCTGTTCAGCGTTTTTATCAAACTCGGGGTCTTTAATCAGCTGGCCATAGCGATTAATTGCCAGCACATGGCCAATTTCCAGACCATCTGATGAGCCGCGATTAAGTGCGACAATGCTTTCAGGGCCGGCCTCGGCCAAGCCACCGTAGATTTTGATAATGCGTCCTCTGATATCAGTTTCAGGTGCATGCGGTACAAAATTGGTAATAGCTTCGTCGCCGGCAGGTACCAATCTGTCTTTGATAAAGATTTCCTCTTTAGCTTTGGTTATTTTTGCGGACGCAGGCTCACCGTATTTGCTTATTTTTGCATCGCCCAGATAAGTTGCTTCCACACCTAAAATTTCCTTGGTATCTGGGTCAGCGAGGTTTTCACCGGGTCTGTAAACGTACCAGTCGAGGCCATCTTCCTCCTCAATTTTGTTGATATACATTTTTGTGCCTGGACTTAGCACTACGCGGTTATCCTGTCCGGCGATAATTCTTGGAGAGTTCGCCAGCTGGTCTTTTTCAATAATAAGTGGCCGGCTCAGGAACGGTGCAATGACATTCAGTGGAACAGTGGAGACGGCTGATTTCTGCAGTGGTTCTTCAACCGCGCCCGGCTGCAAGGTGATGGTTTCGCGTAGCAACCTTAATTCCGGTTTCCCGCTGCTTAAATCAAGCACAACAACGTCACCTGGATAAATCAGATGTGGATTTTTGATTTGTGAACGATTTAATTTCCAAACTTTTGGCCACAACCAGGGGTCTTTAAGAAACTTGGCGGATATTCCCCATAAGGTGTCGCCTTTGACAACCACATGCTGTTCAGGATGGTTTTTTTTGAGTTCAACTTCTTCTGCGTTGAGGTGGAAGCTTAAGCAACAAAACATGAGCAGCGTTATAATATTGCGAAACATATATTGATGACCTCAGGAATACGCATTAAGAAGCATGCGGTTGTATGCGAAATTACAGGCGCACTTACCGCGAAATTACGTTAAATTTATCACGTAATTCATTCATGAATCAAGCTTTTATGGAAAAAGCTGGGCTTTGGTAAGTAATTCCAGTTTTAAAACTACAGATATAAACGTCGATGTACAACTCTAAATGTAGATTTTGAGCATGATTTCGAACATGATTTTAAACATAGATAAATGATGGATAAATGAGTTTTTATGGCAATTTTAGATATTCTTAATTACCCAGACCCGCGCTTGCACACAGTGGCAAAGCCGGTAAAAGAGGTTGACGCATCATTGCGCCGCTTGATCGCTGACATGGCAGAGACCATGTATGACGCACCAGGCATCGGTTTGGCCGCGACCCAAGTGGACCAGCATATTCAGTTGCTGATTATTGATACCAGTGAAACAAAAGACCAGCTACAGGTTTTTATTAACCCGCGAATTCTTGAGAAAGATGGCGAGCAAGTCTATGAAGAGGGTTGTTTGTCGGTACCCGGTGTTTATGACAGTGTTACCAGGGCGGAAAAGGTTGTGGTTGAAGCCATGAATGAAAAAGGCGAGACATTCCAGTTGGAGGCACATGGTTTGTTAAGCGTGTGTATTCAGCATGAAATGGATCATCTGCTGGGTAAAGTTTTTGTTGAGTATTTATCGCCGTTAAAGCGTACCCGCATTAAAAATAAAATGCTTAAGCAGCAGCGCAACCGACCGATGTAATTATAAATAAAGGTAAGAAATTGAAAATAATCTTCGCAGGTACGCCTGATTTTGCAGTGCCTGCTTTAGCGGCGCTGATTGCAGCCGGTCATGAAATTGTCATGGTGCTCACACAGCCTGACCGTCCTGCCGGGCGTGGTATGAAATTAAAACCCAGCCCGGTCAAAGTCCTTGCAGAACAGCATGGTTTGTTTGTGTTCCAGCCAGAGAGTCTAAAGCCTGCAGAAGTGCAGGCACAGATAGCTGCCGTTAATGCAGATGTAATGATAGTTGCAGCTTATGGCTTGATTATTCCTACTTCGGTGCTCAATATGCCGACTCGCGGCTGCTATAACATTCACGCTTCTTTATTGCCGCGCTGGCGCGGCGCGGCACCGATTCATCGTTCCATATTGGCGGGGGATAGCGAAACTGGCGTGACTATCATGGAAGTTGTGCCTGCATTGGATGCTGGTGCGATGGTAAGCAAAGGCGTGCTTCCAATTCAGGATAACGATACTACGCAAAGCCTGCATGATGCCTTGGCCGGTATCGGTGCCGATTTGATGGTGCAGGCCATGCAGGACCTGGCTGCTGATGGCATGCTGCCGAGCACGCCACAGGATGAAAGCCTGGTGACCTATGCGCATAAACTTGAAAAAGCCGAGTCTGCGATAGATTGGAACAGAACCGCGCTTGAAATCTCCCGTCAGGTAAGGGCATTCAATCCGTTTCCGGTGGCACAGAGCAAATTGAACGGTGAAGTATGCCGTATCTGGATGGCCACTGCACAAGCTATGGATGCCAATACGAGCCAAGCCAAACCGGGGCAGGTGGTCAGTGTGCATGATGGTGTGCTGGTTGCGTGTGGGGAAGGTGTATTGAACATCAGTGAATTGCAGGCGCCGGGCGGTAAACGTTTGACTGCGCAGGCATTTGTGCAAGGGCATCATCTCAAGGTTGGTGATATGTTTACCGCTGATTGATTTATTGCTAATTCGGCTTTCAGAATGCAGGGTTGTTTATCTGTATTTGCGTAAATTAAGCCCTTGAATTTTTAATATCAGGCGCAATCTTAAATATCAGGTGCAATCTTAGTCTCATTCTTAAGCTCATTCTGAGCGTAATAAACGAGGATAGAAAATGTTAGGAAATTGGCTTAAAACAACTATTCTTATGGCGGCAATTGTTGCGCTATTCGGTGTGGTTGGTGCCGCGCTAGGCGGTGCAGGCGGGATGTTGCTTGCCTTGCTGTTTGCTGCGGCAATGAATGTTTATGCTTACTGGTTCTCGGATAAAGCCGTATTGAAAATGTATGGTGCGCAGGAGGTTACGCCAGATAACATGCAGTTCCGCAGTTATTATCAAATGGTGAAATCATTAGCCGAAAATGCACAGCTGCCGATGCCCAAAGTTTATGTAATCGACGAGTCTCAGCCGAATGCTTTTGCTACGGGGCGCAACCCCGAGAATGCTGCGGTGGCAGCTACAGTTGGCATTATGCAGATTTTGAGTGAGCGTGAGCTGCGCGGGGTGATGGCGCATGAGCTTGCACACGTCAAAAACAGGGATACTTTAATTTCGACTATTTCCGCTACAGTGGCGGGCGCGATTGCCTCGATCGCCCAATTCGGCATGCTGTTCGGCGGCGGTCATAACGAAAACGGTGAACGCAATGTGAATCCTGTTATCGGCATTCTAGTAATGCTGCTGGCACCATTGGCTGCGTCGCTGATTCAAATGGCGATCTCCCGCTCGCGTGAGTTTGAAGCCGATCGTGGAGGTGCTGAAATCAGTGGTGACCCTAAAGCATTGGCGAGCGCGCTGGAGAAGATACACAATTATGCGCATCAGATTCCTAATGAAACGGCAGAAGCGCATCCTGAAACCGGGCAGATGATGATTATTAACCCTTTAGCCGGTCGTTCATTTGACAGTTTATTCAGCACCCACCCCAGAACTGAAGAGCGCATTGAAAAATTAATGCAGATGGCAACACAGTACTAGGGTCGAATTCTGCTCATAGAGGGATGATTGGTGGTTGGTGGTTCATCCTCGAGCGTATAGCTGCGCGAGGATGAATTGATACTCAGGCTGGGGAATACTTAATCGCGTCCTTTGCCGCCTCTGCCATGACCGTTGCCTCTTTCGCGGCGGTCACCCCGATCGCCTCGCTCATCTCGGTCACCTCTGCCGCCCCGGTCATAACGATGCTCCCTGTCACCGTCATAACCTCTGTTATAACTGTCATGACCATAATGCCGTTCACGATAGGCCGGCACATATTCGTTGCGATACCAGCCATCCTGTACAAAATAGACTGGGTACCCGCAGGCATCGTAACGACCGCAATAACGGCTCCAGTTTCTTGCGTGGCCAGGTGGAACGCGTAGGTAAAGCGGTTCATATACATCAACACCGCGATGTACGATGATAGGCTGGCTGTAAATTACACGCGGAACCGGGTAAGGATAATCTCCAATGTCTATGCGGCCATAGAAACCGGGTTGGCCTACGCTGATAGATACACCGACATCGGCAGCCAATACGGTGCCGGATGTGGCCAGCAGCAACCCGGAAATAAGAAGATGTTTTAAAACACGTATATTGCTCATGACAAACTCCTTGTTGATAGAGTAAAGCATAACGTTCGAGTGTGCCTGAAAGACGACACTAAATGTACAGCTTACCCCTATTATGATAGTTATCAAGTAAAATCAGGCTTTAGAGTTTACAGTCAGAAATCATTTTGTATATTTCCCAACAAATCGCTGCTGATGCAGTTAATCAAGTACTGTCAGGACGCAATCTGACTTTGGCGCTGCCGGCGGCCTTGGCGGTTTTTCCTGATGCAACGCCGCAGCAGCGCGGTGCGGCGGCAGATTTAAGTTACGGTACTTTAAGGTTTTACGGTGAAGCAAACGCCTATTTAACCTGCCTGATGGAAAAACCGTTAACCGATGATCGAATTTATGCCTTGCTGCTGGTGGCTATTTATCAGTTACTGCATGACAAGGCGGATGCTTTTACGGTGGTTAACCAGGCAGTGCAAGCCGTGAGCAAACTTAAGAAACCGGCGCCGAAATCATGGGCTAAAGGCTTGGTAAATGCCATTTTGCGTAATTTTCTGCGTAAAAAAGACCAATTTGCGGTGACGCTTGCTAAAAGTGAAGTGGCAGCTTACTCCTACCCGCAATGGTGGATTAATAAGCTCAAAACACAATACCCCAGTCATTGGCAGGCCATGTTGCTCACTGGTAATCAGCATCCGCCGATGACCTTGCGTATCAATACCAAAAAAATCAGTATCGAAGATTATCTGCAATTATTGAAACGCTTGGAAATCGAAGCTGACTATTTAGGTGGTCAGGCGGTGGTGCTGGCTAAACCGGTGGTGGTTGAAAAAGTGCCTGGCTTTACGGATGGTGTGGTTTCTGTGCAGGATTACGGGGCGCAGCTGGCTGCACATTTTCTCGATGTTCAATCTGGTATGCGCGTGTTGGATGCCTGTTGTGCACCTGGTGGTAAAACCGGACATATTCTTGAGTTGTCTGATGTGCAGCTGACAGCAATGGACAGTGATGAAGTGCGATTGCAACGCGTAGAAAATAACTTGAGTCGGCTGCAATTAAAAGCCAGCTTGGTGGCAGGGGATGCGGCAACAGCTGATTGGTATGCTGGTCTGCCGTTCGATAGAATTTTAGCCGATGTGCCATGCAGCGCGTCAGGCATTGTGCGTCGCCATGTAGACATCAAGTGGCTGCGACGTGAAACAGATGTGACGTCTTTTGCTGCGCAGCAGGCTAAAATTCTGCCCAATCTGTGGCAATTATTGGCAAAAGGCGGTAAATTGCTTTATGTAACATGCTCAGTATTTAATGAAGAAAATCAAGCGCAAGTGGATAAATTCTTACTACAACATCCTGATGCAAAACAGCTGCTGTTGCCTGACTCATTGTTAAAACACAATGTTAGCCATGTGGCTGGTCAGCTCATTCCTTCAACCGCTCATGACGGCTTCTTTTATGCTTTATTGCAAAAAAATTAGACAGTTATTTTTCGCTATCAGTTTGCTGCTGCTCGTGGATGTTGCTCAGGCCGCGAGCAATAGTTTGCATATCAGAAGTGCCAACCTGATCACGTTTGAGGACGATGTTCTGCTGAATGCGGATGCCGAGATTAACTTAAGTCCGGAAATGGAAAAAGCGATTCTCAAAGGATTTACTTTTAATTTTCTTATTGAGTTTCAACTGGTGTTGCCCCGTCAATATTGGTTTGACGATGAGGTTGTCACGACAACGCAGCAAGTTAGCCTGAGCTATCATGCGCTGTCTCGGCAATATATTGTGATGCGTAATGAGCAGCAGAGAACTTTTGCCAGTCTGGATGCGGCCATTGAGGATTTGTCCGTGATTCAGGATTTGAAGGTGTTTCAAAAATCCGATGTTGAAAAAGGCGAGCAATATCAGGCTGTGTTGTTAATGCGTCTTGATCATAAAAAGCTGCCTAAAGCCCTGCAGGTTGAAGGCTATGCCTCAAGCGACTGGAAAATGAGTTCACAACGATTTGAATGGTCGCCCAATATATTCAAATGAAATATATCGTATATATCAGTGCAGTCTTAGGCGCAGTGCTGCTGTATCTGCTCTCGAATGCGAGCGCTAATACTGCAGCTTCCGGCGAATATTATACGCTGCTGGTGACCCTTAATATCGCGCTGGCAGTGTTGCTGGTGGTTTTGATCGGCGTCCAATTATTCAGTTTGTATCGAAATATCCGTGACCGTGTCATGGGTAGCCGTTTTACTCTGCGCCTGCTGGGTTCATTTGCCTTGATGGCAATTATTCCGGGTTTGATTGTATATATGGTGTCCGTTAATTTCTTAACGCGTTCGATAGAGTCGTGGTTTAACGTCAAGGTTGAATCGGCACTGGAAGGCGGCTTGAATTTGGGGCGAACCGCGCTGGATATTATGCTGGCAGATGTGAAGGAAAAAGGTGAAAGCATGGCTACCAGCCTGGCTTTTCAGCCGGCGAATACTCACTTTACGATGCTGAATGACCTGCGTGAAAAGAGCGGCATACAGGATGCCACTCTATTGACGCCGCAGGGTCGAATACTATCTGTGTCCAGCAGTGATTCCAGCAGTTTTTTACCGGAGCTGCCTACTGTCACCCAGCTCAGGCAGGCACGCCAGCGTATTTACGGCAGCATAGAGCCGATTGGCCACAAAGGCTTGTTCTTACGCGTGCTGGTGCCAGTGAATGTGCAGGATATTGCGGGTGAAACGCGCATATTGCAGTTATTGCAACCGGTGCCGAAAACGCTGGCTACTACGGCAGAAGCAGTGCAGGACGTGTATCAGGATTATCAGCAGTTATCCTATAGTCGTACCGCATTGAGAGAGGTGTTCGCACTGACTTTGACGTTAGTGATGATGCTGGCGATGTTCACGGCGGTGGCAATTGCTTTTGTATTAAGCCGCAGATTATCAGCCCCGCTTACAGTGCTCACCGAGGGCACGAGAGCGATTGCCAGCGGTGATTACAGCATCATTTTGCCGGCACATGGCAAAGATGAGTTGGGTGTACTGGTGCAGTCATTCAACAGCATGACCCAGCAACTGGGTGATGCTAGAAAGGCTGCGGACAGAAACCGCGCTCGTGTAGAAGCTGCGCGCGGTTACCTGGAAACTATTCTGGCACATTTGTCATCTGGCGTGCTGGCGCTTAATGAGCGTGGCGAGCTGCGTACTTTTAATGAAGCCACGGTGAGTATTTTGGGCGTTTCACTGGAAAGTTATGTTGGCTTTACGCCGGATATGATTATTGCCAAGCAGGCGCAGTTAGCTAATTTTTTTGAAGCCGTCGCATTAAACAGCCAGCAGGATGCTGGCGCAAAAAACGGCCAGAAAGAGGAGGTGCAGACGCAGGTTGAAATAGCGACAGCACAAGGCAAGCAGATTATTAGTTTGCGCGGCACACGCTTGCCTGATGGTGGCTATGTGGCGGTGTTTGATGACGCGACTGCCATGGTGCAGGCGCAGCGCGATGCGGCGTGGGGTGAAGTGGCAAGGCGGCTGGCACATGAGATTAAGAACCCGCTCACGCCGATCCAGCTTTCTGCCGAGCGCATGGCCCATAAATTGCACGATAAGCTCGCGGATGCAGATGCCAAAATGTTGATACGCTCCACCGAAACCATCGTAAATCAGGTTGATGCGCTTAAAAAAATGGTGAATGAATTCAGTGAATATGCGCGTTCGCCAGCACCGCATTTGGATAAGCTGGATTTGAACCTGCTGATTAATGAAGTGATGTCGCTTTACGATCTGCCTAAAATCAGGATAGAGAAAAATCTGACAACGCAGGCGAGTACTATCAAGGGCGATAGCACCATGTTGCGTCAGGTGCTGCATAACCTGCTGCAGAATGCTCAGGATGCATTGGCAGGCAAAAAGTCCCCGGTTATTTCTGTAGTAACGGAAAACGTAAATGGTATGTTGGTACTGACGGTTCAGGATAATGGTGGCGGTTTTGCTGCGGATATGATGCCGCACATTTTTGAGCCCTATATGACCAGTAAGCCACACGGCACAGGATTGGGGCTGGCTATCGTAAAAAAAATTATTGAAGAGCACAAAGGCAACATCAAGATTGAAAACGCGACTGACAGCAACGGCGAAGCTTTAGGGGCTGTAGTTACCATCAGTATGCCGCTTTTTACTGAAATTACAGAAAACACAATTTAACTTAACTTAACTAACACTAAACTAGATAAATATTAGAATAACAATATGGCATCAAAACATATATTAGTCGTTGACGATGAGATCGGTATTCGCGAACTATTGCGCGATATTCTGCTGGATGAAGGTTATCGGGTAGATCTGGCTGAGAACGCAGCCGCAGCACGTGCCATGCGTCTGCATGAACGCCCGGACGTGGTGCTGCTGGATATCTGGATGCCTGATTGTGATGGCATTACCTTGCTGAAGGAATGGGCTAATGGCGGTTTGCTGACCATGCCGGTGGTGATGATGTCAGGCCATGGCACGATTGATACTGCGGTTGAAGCCACCCGTATTGGCGCGTTTGATTTTCTGGAAAAACCAATTGCACTGCAAAAACTACTTAAGACCGTAGCTGCTGCATTAAAACACAGCGAACAGTTACCAAAGTCTGAGATGAGCCTGTCTAATCTGGGTAAGAGCCAGATTATCCTGGCGTTAAAAGAGCGGCTGGATAAAATCGCAAATAGCGTTAACCATGGGCCTAGCCCGGTGTTGCTGATTGGACCTAAAGGCTGTGGCGCTGAATTATGCGCACGTTTTCTGCAAACGGCTAATACGCCGTGGTTGCAGTTGACCGAATTCAGCCGGCTGGTGACGGCACCGCTGGATATTCTGGAACCGATACGCGACGGCGTGCTTTATATCAGTGAAATCTCGGAACTGAATAAAACCGAGCAAAAAGGGTTGCTGTTACTGATCACTAAATCAGATAAATATAATGTGCGCGTTGTGTGTGGCACCAGCAATAATTTGCCAAAATTAGAAGCAGAAGGTTTGTTTGACCATAATTTACTGCAAATCCTGTCTGCGGTTTCACTGCGAGTTCCCGCGCTTGAAGAGCATAAGGAAGATATTCCCGATTTGGCAATCGCCATTGCTAATCTACAGTTTGAACTGGCTGATATCCCGTATTGTGAATTTGATATTGCCGCCCTGAATGCCTTGCGCAACGCAAGCTGGCCTGGTGACATCGCACAATTGGATGCGGTAATCCGTAATCTGATACAAACAAGCTTAGGCGAAAAAATCACCCTGGATGATGTGAACCGGGTGTTAAACCAGTATGGAGAAGTACCTCAGTCTGACGATAGTCCTGCTGAGCCTGTGTTGGGAAATAATGCGGTTCCGCTAACAATTTTTGACCAGCCGTTGCGTGAAGCGCGCGATGAGTTCGAGCGCCTCTACTTTGCGCATCACATGAAAAATGTTGCCGGCAATATGAGCAAACTTGCAGAAGTCGTAGGGCTGGAACGTACCCATTTATACCGTAAGCTGAAACAACTTGATATTAAAATCAAAGGCTAGTGTTTAATGTAATGTGCGGTTGGTAGTATTTAGCTTTAAGTGTCCTTAATGCATGCGTGAACGGCATGCCAATATTGAGCGTTAAATCAGGTATGTCTAAAGAAAATTTTCAGCATTTACGGCAGCTTATTGCGCAGCAGGCAGCTCGCATGATGGCGGAGGATGGTGTTTCCGATTATGCTTACGCCAAAAAAAAGGCCGGCCGTCAGTTGGGTGCTGCGGATAACAGTACGCTACCTTCCAATGCCGAGGTTGAAGAGGAACTCAAGCTTTACAATGCATTATTCCTAAGTGAGGAACAGCCGGAAAACTTGCGTGATTTACGCAATAACGCGCTGTTTACCATGCAGCTGCTGGCCCGATTTAACCCGCATTTAACCGGCACGGTGCTCGATGGCACGGCCGGGCTGCTTTCGGAAACGCATATTCATTTATTTGCTGATAGTATTAAAGAAGTGGAAATGTTTCTGCTTAACCAGCAAATTCCCTTTGATGTAAATGAAAAATCTTACCGCGTTATGAATGATGGCAAGCGCGATAAAAAAGGCGATAGTCGAAAAACGGTACCGGTTTTCACTCTGGAAACCGATAAAGGCTTAATCAAGCTCAGTGTGTTTGATGTGGATGACATCCGGGTGGCAACCAAGCGTGCTGCGGATGGCAGCAATGCCGAGAGATTGAATATTGAAGGTGTTAAAGCATTATTAGCGCAGGGCTAATAAAACTGGGTACTTAAATTCATACGGGGTACTTCAATTCAGATGGGGTACTTAAATTCGTATGGTCATGTTCGTGGCGAGTGGCACCGCATGGCTGCCTGTAAGCACCCATGCAGTTAATCACCTAGCTTAAGCCGCTTTTAACCAGCGTGCGACATCCATGGCGAAGTAAGTCAGAATGCCGTCAGCGCCGGCGCGTTTGAAAGCCAGCAAACTTTCCAGCACACAGGATTTTTCATCCAGCCAGCCGTTCTGTGCAGCGGCCTTCAGCATCGCATATTCACCGCTCACCTGATAGGCATAAGTCGGCACGCCGAACTCGTCTTTTACGCGGCGCACAATGTCTAGATACGGCATGCCCGGTTTTACCATGACCATATCAGCGCCTTCGGAAATATCCAGCGCCACTTCATTCATGGCCTCGTCACCGTTTGCGGGGTCCATCTGGTAGGTGTATTTATTACCTTTACCCAGGTTGCCCGCAGAGCCGACGGCATCACGGAATGGGCCATAGAAAGCTGAGGCATACTTGGCTGAATATGCCAGAATTTTGGTATGAATGTTACGGGTGCTTTCCAGTGCCTCACGAATCTGCCCGATGCGGCCGTCCATCATGTCACTAGGCGCAACGATATCAGCCCCGGCATTGGCATGAGAAATGGCCTGTTTCACCAGCACTTCAATCGTTTCATCGTTCAGCACGTAGCCGGAGTCGTCAATCAGGCCATCCTGGCCATGCGTGGTGTAAGGGTCTAACGCTACATCGGTAATCACGCCCAATTCAGGATAGGCGGCTTTCAGTGCGGCAACCGTGCGTTGCACCAGCCCGTTCGGGTTGAAAGCTTCAGCTGCATCCAGACTTTTATATTGGCTATCTACTACCGGAAATAGGGCAATTGCCGGAATACCAAGCTGCACGCACTCGGCAGCAGTTTTCAGCAGCACATCAATGCTCTGGCGTTTAACGCCCGGCATGGACGCTACCTCCTCGGTACGGTTCTCGCCATCGAGCACAAATACCGGGTAAATCAAATCATTAGTGGTGAGTACATTCTCGCGCATCAAACGGCGTGAAAACTCATCTTTACGCATGCGGCGCGGGCGGGCATAGGGATAGCTCATGATCGGTTCCTTATTTTTTGATTGCCTGAGTCTTTCAGGCAAATACTTTAGCTAATTCAACACCAGGTTCCGGCTGGCGCATAAATGCCTCACCGACTAGAAAGGTATGTACATTGTTCTTGCGCATCAGCGCTACGTCTTCTGCGGTGAAAATGCCGGATTCTGTCACCACGATCTTGTTGTTTGGGATGCGTGTCAGCAGCCCCAGTGTTGTGTCCAGCGTCACTTCAAACGTGCGCAGGTTGCGGTTGTTAATGCCTAATAAAGGCGTTTCCAACTGTAGGGCAAGGTCCAGCTCTTCGCCGTTATGCACTTCTACCAGTACCGCCATACCTAAGTCATGGGCAATCTTTTCTAGTGTACGCATGGTAGTTAAATCAAGTACCGCAGCAATCAGCAGAATGCAGTCTGCACCCATCGCACGAGCTTCATAAACCTGATACGGGTCTATCATGAAGTCCTTGCGCAATACCGGCAGGTTACATGCGGCACGTGCCTGTTTCAAATACTCAGGTGAGCCCTGGAAGTATTCAACGTCAGTAAGTACTGACAAACAGGCAGCTCCGCCTTGCTCATAGCTCTTTGCAATCTCCGCCGGCCGGAAATCTTCGCGGATAATGCCTTTGGAAGGACTGGCTTTTTTAATTTCTGCAATTACGGCAGATTTGTTACTGGCGATTTTTGCACGTATGCTGCCTACAAAATCTCGTGGCGCGCTGGCAGATTTTGCAGTTGCCTGAACTTCAGCCAGTGGCTTCTGCGCTTGCGCTACCGCAACCTCAATGGTTTTGGTAGCGATAATTTTATTCAGTATGTCTGACATGATTTAGCTTTACTATTTATAAATATATTTAATTACCAGAAGGCTATTGATATTTCTTTCCGTTCAGTAAAATCCAGCCCGCTGCATGGTCGTTGCGCGGTGCATGATGTGTCCAATGTATAATCCCGCCTTTGGGGTTATACACATATTCGCCATAAAAAGTGATTTCGTCGCCAACCTGTAATGGTAGCTCTGGCGCCAGATCAACATTGTGCGCAAACAGCAGTACTTGCTGCGCATTGATCCGTACCAGAAACTTTTGATGACGTGAGCCTTTGTTGTCAGCTTTGAGCAGTTTAATAACAACGCCTTTACCGCTGACCTGTACATCACTCTTGCGGGCTTTAAAGGCCTGTTCTATTGCATCATTGCTGATTACATCAGCAGTTTCTGTAACATTAGCAGCTAATTGCTGCGGCTCGGCTTGCTTCGGTTCTGCTTCCTGCGGCCCGGCCTTGGGCTGCTTGCAAGCACACAGTGCCAGCGCTAAAAATAGTGCGAGCAGTAATTTTTTGCCGCAAGCGCTCATGAGTTAGTCAGTGTCACCAGATCCTGTAATTTCTGCAGCGCTTTTCCGCTATCCAGCATTTCTGCTGCACTTGTAATGCCGTCTTGCAGTGACGGTGTTAACCCGGCTACATAAATTGCGGCCCCGGCATTAAGCAGCACAATATCTCTGGCAGCACCGGTTTTTCCGGATAGCACATCCAGCAGCATGGCTTTGGATTGCTGAGCATCGCTGACTTTTATGCTGGCCAGATCATGCAAGCCCAGGCCAAACTGTTTCGGGTTTACAGTGTATTCCTGTACGCTGCCATTCTTTAATTCGGCAACGTAGGTATCGCCGGTAAACGAGATTTCATCCATGCCGTCAGCGCCGCATACTACCATTACGTGTTCGCTGCCCAGTTGTTTTAAAACATGAGCCAGTTTGCCGGTTAAGCTTGCTGAAAATACTCCCAGCAACTGGTTCTTGGCGTGTGCCGGGTTGGTGAGTGGCCCCAGCAGGTTGAACATGGTACGTACGCCAAGTTCTCTGCGAACCGGTGCGGCATGTTTCATGGCGCTGTGGTGGTTGGGTGCAAACATGAATCCCAGGCCGATGTTATTGATACAGCTGGCAACTTGCTCGGGGGTTTGATTGACATTGACCCCCAAGGATTCCAGCACATCAGCACTGCCGCAGACTGAAGATACCGAGCGCCCGCCGTGCTTGGCAACCTTTGCGCCGGCAGCCGCAGCAACAAAGGCGCTGGTGGTGGAAACATTGAATGTCTGGATTCCATCTCCACCGGTGCCGCAGGTATCGATAAGGTGCCTTGATTTCTGTACATGCACTTTGGTTGAAAGCTCGCGCATCACGCTGGCCGCTGCCGCGATTTCATCAACAGATTCACCTTTGATGCGCAGTGCAACTAGCAAGCCTGCAATTTGTGCCGGGGTCAGCTCGCCAGACATGACTTGGTGCATTACACCTTGCATGACTTCAAAGCTTAAATCCTGATGATTGACAAGCTGATTGAGGATTTGCGAATAATTCACTTTAGCAATAACTTTCGAAAAATAGTTGGCTTGCAAAAATCAGTTGGCTTGCAAAAAATTATTCAAAAGCTCATGCCCATATTCAGTGAGAACAGATTCCGGGTGAAATTGCACACCTTCCACCGGCAGGGTCTTGTGGCGTACGCCCATGATTTCGCCAAATTCACCGTTTTCATCTTGCGTCCATGCCGTAATCTCCAGACAATCCGGCAGGGTTTCTTTTTCAATGACCAGTGAATGGTAACGTGTTGCGGTATAAGGGTTGGGCAGGCCCTTAAATACGCCTGTATCTTTATGGTAGATTAATGAAGTTTTGCCGTGCATCAGCTGCTTGGCATGAACGATGTTGCCGCCGAAGGCCTGGCCTATGCTCTGATGGCCCAGGCACACGCCCAGTAATGGAATCTTTCCTGCAAATTCTTTGATAAGCGGCACGCTGATGCCTGCTTCGTTCGGGGTGCATGGCCCGGGCGAGATAACAATATGATCCGGCTTGAGCTCCGCCACTTTGGCGAGGTCAATTTCATCGTTCCGGTACACCAGTACGTCCTGACCCAGCTCGCCCAGATATTGCACCAGGTTGTAGGTGAACGAATCGTAGTTATCTATCATTAACAGCATGTAACATCCTAATCTATTTGCCGGCTTTCCAAACTCGATAAAGCCTTGAATGTTGGGAAAGTCTTGAATTAAGACACCATTTTACCAATGCTTAAAATTTACGTACAGGCAAATACGTAAAAAGATTAAAACTACTCATGCCTGGCGCAACTAGCTTGCGCAGGCGTATGGCGTAGGGTCGATTTGCGGGGTTTCTCCAGACATCAGTGCTGCAATCAATTTAGAGCTGGCAGGCGCCATGGTCAGGCCGTATCTGAAATGGCCGGTATTGAGATACAGATTGTTGATCGTGGGATGCGCGCTGATGGTCGGCAGGTTTTCCGGGGTGCCGGGGCGTAATCCGCTCCAGTGCTTGATTATAGGCTGGTGTTTGAGTGCGGGCATGATGGCTTCAGCTTTAATGCGCAATTCATCACGTACAGCTTCAGTCACGCCGTTATCAAAGCCTACGTCTTCGAGCGTACTGCCGGCAAGTAGGTGACCATCCAGACGCGGAATCATGTAAAAGCCTTCACGGTAAACCATCTGCTTAAGGTTGGTTTCAGGTTTATAAAGCAATATCTGACCACGCATAGGTTTGATGTTGAGCTTGGCACTGGTTTCTTTAAGCAGGTCAAAACTCCATGCGCCTGAAGTAACAACAAACTGGTCGGCGCGCAGTTTTTCACCGCTAGTGGTTTGCCATTCATTGAGCTGTCGGGTTTCCTGCAATGGTACCAACTGTGTGTGTTCTAGCATTTTTACCTTGTGCAGCTCCAGCCATTTGCGCATGGCTTGCATCGCATAAGGCGGGCGTATCTGGCATACATCCGGTAGCCAAAGCGCATCTTCGCCGCTTAAAGATTGCACGTCGTAGTCAGCCGCGTTAACTTTTTGTGCAGTCACGCCATATTTTTCACACCAGTTTAGCGCAGCTTGTTGGTCAAATTCCGGCAGCAGTAGAAAACCTGATTGCGCAAAATCAGCGTCTATACCGGTTTCGTTTAACAGTTTCTGGTTGAGTTCGCGGTAAAAGTGCGCGGCATGGCGTGTCAGCGTATTCACCGGTTCTGAATATTGCCAGGGTAATAACGGGAAGATGATGCCGCCACCTGCCCAGGAAGATTCGCCGGAGGTCTGGCTTGCGATCTGGTTGCGTTCTACGATAGTGACCTGATGGCCACGGTTTACCAGCTCCATTGCAGTCATGCAGCCAACAATGCCGCCACCGATAATGATTACATGCTTAGTCATAAATTTTAATTACTTAATAGCTACCCGGCCAGTAAGCAGGGAATTTTCAGCATTGCTTAATCCTGCCGACTGGCCCAGCAGAACAATTACGTCACCTTCAGCCAGCAAGCTGTGTTGATTGAGAATCGCCCCGTTGGAGTTGGGGCGGCGAATGGATTTGACTTCCACATCAAATACATCCAGTTGCATATCGGCTAGGCTTCTGCCGATAGCAAAAGCGCCATTGGTGATAATTACCGAGTGTAAGCGTACTTGTTGCTTTTCCAGGTCTTCACTTTCGGCATCTGAAGCGCCGTGAAAGTAACCTTTGAATAGCTTATAGCGCTCTTCACGGAACAGGCGGATACGCTTTACTACGCGGTTAAGCGGTACACCCAGCAGCATTAGTGCGTGTGAGGCCAGCATCAGGCTGCCTTCCAGGATCTCCGGAACCACTTCGGCTGCGCCGGCAGCACGCAATTTTTCCATATTCGAGTCATCTACGGTACGCACGATGACCGGTAGCTGCGGGTAGCTTTCCTGAATGATATGCAGGATTTTCATGGCAGCGCGATTGTCGGCATAGCTGATAACCAATGCTTTGGCACGGGCGCAGCCGGCAGCAGTCAGTACCACCCGCCGTGCGGCATCGCCGAACATCACATTCTCGCCGGCGGCAGAAGCTTCCAGAACACGTGCCGGGTCGATATCCAGCGCAATGTAGGGAATGTTTTCTTCTCTTAAAAAACGCCCTAAATACTGGCCGCTGCGCCCGTAGCCGCAAATGATGACGTGGTTTTCCAGGTTTTGACCGGTTTGTTCAATTTCTTCCACTATTTTTCCGCTATTGCGCGTGTAGCTGCCAACCAGCCGTCTGGCGATTCGTCCATTGTATTGAATGAGGAATGGTGCGATGACCATGGAAAGTAATGACGCGGCAAGTACCGTCTGTAATGCCTGGCCGCTGATCAGGCGATGTTCGGCACCCAGGGCCAGTATCACAAAGCTGAATTCACCTGCCTGCGCCAGAATGAGCGCAGTGCGAATGGCAACGCCAGCTTCATATTTAAAGAAGCGTACAACAATACCCACTATCAAGGCTTTAAGCAGGATAAAGCCGAACAGGACTAATAATACCAATTGTATGTTGCTGTAGATTTGCTGCAGGTTGAGCAGCATGCCTACGCTGATAAAAAACAGGCCTAATAGAATGTCCCGGAATGGGGAGATGTCGGATTCCACCTGATAGCGAAATTTGGTTTCCGAGATCAGCATGCCGGCAATAAAAGCACCAAGAGCATAAGATAGCCCGGCCATTTTGGTAGCAAAAGCCAGTAGCAGGGTCACCATTAAAACGTTCATTACAAACAATTCACGCGAGCGTTGGCTGGCAACCAGGTTAAACCACGGATTGATAAGCCATTTACCTATCGTGAACAGCAACAGCAGCATTGCTATGGCCTTCAGCATGGCCAAGCCAAGTACATCCATCAGATTTGAGTTTGCAGAACCCAGTGCCGGAATCAGCACTAGCATAGGGACTACTGCAATGTCCTGAAACAGCAGCACACCGATACTTAAGCGACCGTGGCGGGAGTTTAAATCAATGCGCTCTGCCAGTATCTTTGACACAATCGCGGTGGATGACATGGCGATGGCGGCACCAATCACGAAAGCGGTAGCCCAGCTTAATCCGGAAAATTTAGAGATCAGCATGGTGATAAGCAGCGTAATAATCACTTGGCCGCCGCCCAGCCCCAGAACTTTTTTGCGCATGGCATACAATTGCGGCAGGCTGAATTCAAGACCGATACTGAACATTAAAAACACAATGCCGAATTCTGCGAATTCACGGTTGGCTTCGCTGTCCGGCAACAGGCCGAAAGTGTGCGGGCCCAATGCCAGCCCCACCAAGAAGTAAGCCAGCATTGCCGGCAAGCGCAGTGTGCGGAATATGGCTACGGTGAATACCGAGCTAATCAGCAGGATTAAAATTAATGGTAATGTGTCGAACATGTTTTTCTTGGCGCTTGTGAATTAAGTCAGCTATTTTTTCTATATTGTTTCACATTTGTTTCACGTTGGCGCCACAGTTTGAAATTTTTTATTAGCTAAATATTAAGCGGCTTTTTGCGGCGCGGCATAGATTTTGCAAGATTTTGCAATAAGCCCATTGGCCGATTAGCAAAATGCCCATTAGCAAAATCTATGCCGATAGCAGAATTATTTACATAGTTTGCTCAAAAAACACGCTTTTCATGCTTTATAACTGAAGCATTCCCTTTTATACTAGCCGTTAACTTGGTCTGGGCTATGTGGAAATCGGCCTTGTAGAAATTGCTCATGTAAAAATCGGTCATGTAAAAATTACAGTGAAAAAGTCGTATCAATAAAATTCTGGTAACTATCTGGTAACTAAAAGTACTTAGCTAAATGTCATTATCAAAACAGCATAGCAGTGTGGCCTCGGTAAGCGAGCGTGCGCAAGTGGTGGATCAGGATAAAACCCTGCGCCTGGCGCGCGAGGTTTTGCAGCTTGAGGCGCGCGAAGTGGAGTTGCTGGCACAGCGTCTGGATCATCATTTTTCTGATGCGGTAGCCTGCATTCTGCACTGCCAAGGCCGTGTGGTAGTCAGCGGCATGGGTAAGTCTGGCCACATTGGCGGCAAAATAGCCTCTACGCTCGCCAGTACCGGTACACCGGCTTTTTTTATGCATCCGGCAGAAGCCAGTCATGGCGATTTAGGCATGATTACTGCCGGCGATGTAGTGATTACGCTTTCAAACTCGGGCGAAAGTGATGAAATATTAGCCATCGTGCCGCCTTTGAAAAGGCTAGGCGCAAAGATTATTGCTATCACCGGCAATGATGCATCCACGCTGGCTAGGGCCGCAGATATACATTTAAGTGCGCACGTGGCTAAAGAGGCTTGTCCGCTTGGCTTGGCGCCAACTTCAAGCACTACGGTTGCTCTGGCGCTTGGCGACGCTCTGGCGCTTTGTGTGCTGGAATTGCGTGATTTTACCGCTGAAGATTTTGCCCGCTCGCATCCGGGTGGCAGCCTGGGGCGTCGCTTGCTGGTGCGGGTAAGTGATGTGATGCGTACCGGGGTAAATGTACCGCTGGTGCCTGTTGAATCAACCCTTGCCGCCGGTTTGCTGGAAATGTCGCGTAAGGGCTTGGGCTTAACGGCGGTGGTGGATGCTTTAGGCAAGCCAATTGGCATATTTACCGATGGTGATCTGCGGCGTGCATTTGAGCGAAATATCAATATCAGCGGCGCTGCGATCAAAGAGGTGATGCATCACAACCCAATGACTATTCAGCAGCATGAATTGGCAATCGCAGCAGTGGAAATAATGGAGCAAGGCAAAATCAACGGGTTGCTGGTGGTAGACAATACCGGGGCTCTGGTTGGCGCGTTAAACATGCATGATCTTTTACTGGCAAAGGTGGTTTAGGTGGGTGCTGAAAATAACAATAAAGATTTAAATCAACGTTTGCAGAATATCAAGTTACTGATTCTCGATGTAGACGGCGTAATGACTGATGGCGGTTTGACTATTGGTGATGACGGCCAGGAGTATAAAACCTTTCATTCGCATGATGGCCTGGGCATGAAGCTACTGAAGGCGACAGGCGTATCGCTGGCAATTATTACCGGCCGTACTTCCAATGTGGTAAAAAAACGCGCTGAAAGTACAGGCGTTGCCCATTTTTATCAGGGTGTGGAAGATAAATTGCTGGCGTTTCAGGATTTGGTGAAGTCAAGCGGCTTGCAGCCTGAGCAATGTGCATTTATGGGTGATGATGTGGTGGATTTACCACCTATGCTGCAATGCGGTTTGGCGATTGCGGTACCTGATTCTCCGTCGCTATTGCTCAAGTATGCGCATTATGTGACTTATAAATCCGGCGGGCGTGGCGCAGTGCGTGAAGTGTGCGAGCTGATCATGCAGGCACAGGGCACGTTTGATGCGCAGATGGCGCAGTTTTTAACGCAGGCCAGTGTTAGTAACTAGGCCGAGCTGACATGATGTTTGTGCATTGCAGTATAAAAGTGAGTATCTGAGTATGCATTTGGGAGCGCGCTCAGCGATTGTATTTCCTTTGGCATTGCTTATTTTTCTTGCTGTGCTGACATTCTGGATCAACAGGACCGTGCAGCCGCCAGTAGCAAAATTGGATGGAAGTAGCCGTCATGATCCTGATTACATCATGAAGAATTTTGTGACTACACAAACGGATATTAAAGGTGATTTGCGTTATAAACTGGCAGCAGTAGAAATGCGCCACTTTCCGGATGACGATACAACGGAATTGCAGCGGCCACGCTATACGCAGTTTGCGATAGGCAAGCCATATACACAGGTAGAGGGCTTGCGCGGCTATGTGTCCAGCAATGGCGAGCAAGTTCAGCTGGTTGATAATGTGAAGGTGACACGCCAGGCATTTGCCGATAAAGGCGAAATGACGGTGGAAACCGATTATCTTAAAATTCTCCCCAATCAGGATCTGGTGACCACTGAAAGTCCGGTTGTGATCAGGCAGGCGCCTAAAACGGTGATTTATGCCACTGGCATGGTGTATGAAAAGGACAAGCAAACGGTAACGCTGTTACACAAGGTGCGGGCGCACTATGAGAAACCTTTAATTGTGAATAAAACAGTTGCGAGCAAAAACAAGCCTGCCAGTACTAAAGTCGCTGGTAACGCCCAGGCCGGCACCAAGCAGACAAAAACTATCAACAATACCAAGACTGCCAAGCAGCCAACTGTTAAGCAACAAAAAACTAACACTCAAGAACCAAATACTCAAAAATCAAACACTAATGATGCGCGCATTCGGAGACGTTATGAATAGGCAACACTTCACCGTAAAACCAGAACTGATCATAAGCCTCATGCTATTGAGCTTGTTATTGCTGGGCTTTTCAGGACGCGTCTCGGCTGAAGCCGCAGATCGTGATAAACCGATTGATCTGGAAGCTGACACAGTAAAAGTAGATGATTCCAAACAGATCAGTACTTACAGCGGCAATGTTATTTTGACGCAGGGTACGCTGGTGATTCATGCCGATAAACTGATTGTGCGTGAAGACCAGGCCGGCTTTCAGCATAGTACTTCGTTAGGTAATCCGACTACTTTTAAACAAAAAATGGAAGGCAAGAACGAATACATGGAAGGTAGCGCGCAGCGTATTGAGTATGACGGGCGTATGGATAAAGTTCAGCTTTACACTAAGGCATGGGTCAAGCGCGGTGCTGATATTGTGCATGGTGATTACATTATGTATGACGCAAATGCCGAATATGCTGAAGTTATCGGCGGCGGCTCACAAGCTGCTACACCAGGTACGCCAACTGGCCGCGTGCGTGCCATTATCCAGCCTAAAGGCAAGAAAGCTACCGATAGCAATGCTGCCCCTGCCGCACCTGCAAAACCTGCCGAGCCGGCTCCTGCCAAGCAGGGCCCTTCATCCGGCAATGAAGTTGCGCCGCTGGTGAAAAGCATGCGTTTCAGCCGCAGTTTAGAAGTCGGCACTCAGCCTAAATAAAAAGAGATCATGTGATGAGTGAACTTGTAGTAGAGAATTTGCGCAAATCGTATAAGGCACGCACTGTGGTGCAGGATATTTCTTTAACGATAAAAAGCGGAGAAGTGATAGGGCTGCTCGGGCCAAACGGCGCCGGCAAGACTACCAGCTTTTATATGATGGTAGGCCTGGTGCCGCTGGATGAAGGCAGAATCCTGCTTGATGGTGTGGATTTAAGCCGCATGCCGATTCATATGCGTGCCAGAATGGGCTTGTCTTACCTACCGCAGGAGCCTTCTATTTTTCGTAAGCTGACAGTTTCTGAAAATATCATGGCGATATTGCAGTTGCAGGAAATGTCTGAAGAAGAGATGCAGGAAAAGCTGGAATCTCTATTGGAAGAGCTGCATATCACCCATATCCGCAACAACCCGGCAGTGAGTCTGTCCGGTGGTGAGCGCCGCCGTGTCGAGATTGCACGCTGCCTGGCGTCCGACCCTGGTTTTGTGCTGCTGGATGAGCCATTTGCCGGTATTGACCCGATAGCCGTGATTGATATTCAGCAAATCGTACGTTTTTTAAGTTCACGCAATATCGGTGTATTGATCACTGACCATAATGTGCGTGAAACCCTGGGGATTTGCGACCGTGCCTATATTGTCAATCAAGGGCATGTATTCGCATCGGGAATACCGAGCGAGATTGTGGCCAATGAAAGTGTTAGAGAAGTTTATCTGGGTAAAGATTTCCGTCTATGAAGCAAGGGTTACAGCTTAAGTTTTCACAAAACCTCTCGCTAACGCCGCAGTTGCAGCAAGCGATCAGGTTGTTGCAGCTTTCGACTTTGGAGCTTAATCAGGAAATCGATATCCTGATGCAGACTAACCCTTTGCTGGAGCGCGGCGATGATAGCGAGGATGAATACGGCAATCCGCTGGATCAAGGTGTGGCGGATTCTGCTACTGACGCAAATAACCAGCACGAAGCCAATCAGGAACTTGCAGCCAGCTCAACAGCCGATAATTTTGATGCTGAATACAGCGGCCAGGATTTTCAGCCTGGCGTGACGGAATCTGCTGCCTCTGAAGCCGGTTCGTTTGATGAGTCAGCAGATTTTGAACCGAGTGCACCGGATTTTTCTGATACCTTTGCCGCAGAATTTGATGAAGAATTTGATGTATTCTCAAATGGCAGCCGCTGGGATGAGAACAATGCCCCGGCAGACGATGATAGCGACTTTAAGCAGCAGGAAACCTTGCAGATCACCCTGCGCGAACATTTAATGTCGCAGCTCAAACTCATGCCACTGTCCGAACGCGACCAAACGCTGACCTTGCTGCTGGTGGATAGCATCAGTGACGATGGCTACCTGGAACAGTCACTGGAGCAGATAGCAGACGAGATGCCGCCAGAGCTTGAAATTGATGCCATGGAACTGCAAACAGCTTTACGCCATATCCAGCATTTAGACCCCGCCGGTGTCGGTGCGCGTAATTTAAGTGAATCTCTGCTGCTGCAACTGGATACGCTGCCTGACGATACCCCGCATCTTGGGCTGGCGCGCCAGGTAGCAGAAAAACACTTGTCCGCACTGGGTGCGCGCGATTTTGTGAAACTGCGTAAAGAACTGGCATGTGATGAAGCAACACTCAAGCAGGTGCAGCAGCTGATTACCAGTTTAAACCCCAGACCGGGCGCCAACTTTAGCGTAATCGGCTCCGAACACTATATCCAGCATGAAGTGATAGTGAGAAAAGTTAAAGGCATATGGATCGCCAGTTTGAATGAAAGTGTGATCCCCAAGCTTAAAATCAACCAGCTGTATGCCGGTATTTTAAAACGCAACCGCGATAGCTCCAGCCAATACCTGCAAAGCCAGATGCAGGAAGCCAAGTGGATGATCAAAAATATCCAGCAGCGCTTCTCTACCATTCTGCGCGTATCACAAGCAATTGTAGACCGGCAGCGTAATTTTCTGGAGTATGGCGAAGTAGCCATGAAGCCATTGGTGCTGCGCGAGATTGCTGATGAGCTGGATCTGCATGAATCGACGATTTCACGGGTTACTACCAACAAGTACATGCTCACTCCGCGTGGTATTTTTGAGTTGAAATACTTCTTCGGCAGCTCAGTCGCCACAGATAGTGGCGGCACTTGTTCAGCCACTGCAATACGTGCGTTGATTAAAAAACTGGTCGAGCAAGAGAACCCTAAAAAACCCTATTCCGATAACCAGATCACGGATCTGCTGGCAAAACAGGGCATCGTGGTAGCGCGCCGCACCATCGCAAAATATCGTGAATCATTGAATATTGCACCAGCCAGCCTGAGAAAATCACTCTAATTTCAGTGCTTCAAAATTCTGATAAAAAATTTCTTTCATTACAGTGCCACAGAAGCAAATGAACGTAGTAAACTGAAATTGTTCGATAAGTTTTGGGTTTATTAAACGAGCCTGAACTTTGAGAGCATTTTCAAAAGGAGCAAGTCATGAATTTACAATTAACTGGTCACCATTTAGAAATAACCCCAGCTTTGCGTGATTATGTCACAAGCAAATTGGCTAGAATCAGTAATCACTTTGATCATGTGATCGATGTCAAAGTGACCATGAGTGTTGAAAAGCTCGCTCAAAAGGTAGAAGCTACACTCCATGTTCCTGGTAATGATTTACATGCGGAATGTCAGGATGACAATATGTACAGCGCGATTGATATGCTGACTGACAAACTTGATCGTCAAGTGGTGAAACACAAAGAAAAAAATGCAGACCACCACAAAACGAATGGTGCCGTTAAACACCAAAACGTTGAATAATTAACGAGTATTTTTTAATCATCATCTATGGCTCAAATAAACGTCGCTGAGCTATTCAAACAAACCCGCCGTAAGCTCAAACTGAATTGGATTGCCGGGCTTAACGGCGGGTCAAATAATCTCACTAGCGAAACTGTTACCAAACCATCTCTGGCCCTTATCGGCCATCTTAATTTCGTACATCCGAATCGCGTGCAGGTGTTGGGCTGTGCAGAAATGGATTATTTACGCAGCTTGCCACCGGTAGATGCCGAGCAGGCAATTGAAAACTTATACTCTACCGATCTGGCGGCGGTGATTGTTGCCAATGGTGAAAAAGTGCCTGATTCGCTGATTGCAGCGGCGGACGCACATGCTGCACCGTTATTCGCTTCTCCTTTACGCAGCCCGGTGCTGATGGATTTTTTAAGTCACTTTCTGGCACAGGCAGTGGCCGAGTCAGTAAGCATGCATGGCGTGTTTATGGAAGTGCAGGGGTTTGGTGCATTGATTAAGGGTGAGGCCGCTATCGGTAAAAGCGAGCTTGCACTGGAGCTTATTTCGCGCGGTCATCGCCTGGTGGCAGATGATATTGTAGACTTTTTCCGTATTTCCCCAGAGCGTGTAGAAGGGCGCTGCCCGTCATTGCTGCAGGACTTTCTGGAAGTACGTGGTTTAGGCATTCTGAACATTCGTGCCATTTTTGGCGATAATTCTGTCAAGCCGACCAAACCTCTGGATCTGATTATTCAGCTGGAAATGGCCGACAAGCTCGCACCGCAACTTTTAGATAGGTTGAATATCAAAACCCAGCATGAAGAAGTGCTGGGGGTGAAGGTACCTAAAGTGCTCATTCCAATCGCAGCCGGCCGTAATATTGCGGTGCTGGTAGAGGTTGCAATCCGTAACCACATGCTATTATTGCGCGGTATTAATGCCACCAAGCAATTTACGCAACGGCATCAGCGCGAAATGAAAAAGAACAGGTAATTTTAAAACTTAACATGAAGCAACTGATTATAGTTACGGGGCTTTCCGGCTCAGGTAAAAGTATTGCATTGCGGGCGCTCGAAGATAGCGGCTATTACTGCATTGATAACTTGCCGGCGACCATGTTGCCTAATATATCCGAGCATCTGACTACGGTAGATTACAAGCACGTGGCCATCAGTATTGATAGCCGCAGTGCCGGAATTCAGACGCTCCCTGCCTACATTGATTTGCTTAAATCACAAAACGTGGATACCCGCGTGCTGTTTCTGGAATCCAATGTTGAAACATTGGTGAAGCGTTTCAGTGAGACCCGACGCAAACACCCATTAAGTAAAGACACTACAACGCTGGCTGAAAGTATCGCTTTTGAGCGTGATTTGCTCAGTGGCCTAGGTAACCTCGGCCATGTGATTGATACCAGCAACCTGAGTGCAAATACTCTGCGCGGCTGGGTAAAAGATGTGGTTTCCAGCGAGCATGCCGGGCTGACCCTGCTGTTTACCTCGTTCGGATTTAAGCATGGCATACCGCTGGATGCCGACTTTGTGTTTGATGTACGCTGTTTACCTAACCCCCACTACGATCCGAACTTGCGCGATCTGACCGGTAAGGATGAACAAATCAAGGCTTACCTGGAAGTGCATGACTCAGTGCAGGAAATGCTGTCTGATATTCGCAGTTATGTGGAAAAATGGCTGCCTTGCTTTGTGATGGATAACCGCGGTTATTTAACGGTAGCTATTGGCTGTACTGGCGGCCAGCACCGATCTGTTTATCTGGTGGAGCAGTTAAGCCAGTATTTTCAGTCACAGCAAAAAGTGTTGACAAGACATAGAGAGCTAAAATAGCAAAAGGACACCTCTAAAATTACTTTTTTGGGCGCATTGCGTCGTTGCGCGGTACTCGCAACCTCGCTGTATAACCCATACTATCTCGGCTTCTGCGTTCCGTGCGCCTTGCACTGCATCCCAGAAAAATAATTTTAGAGGTGTCCAAAAGATAATCAATTGGATATATAAGCAAATGATCGGTATTTTAATTATTACGCACGGCTCGCTTGGTGAAAGTCTGATGGAATGTGCGAGTCATATGTTGGGTAAGACCCCACCGCAGCTGGCATCACTGGCAGTGAGCAGCAAAGATGACCCCGGTAGCGTATTACCTAAAGCGCTGGAGTTGCTTGCACAAGTGAATAGCGGTGAAGGCGTGTTGGTGCTGTCAGATATGTACGGTGCTACGCCATGCAATATTGTTACTAAAATATTGCAGCCGGCTGTGGTTGAAGGCGTGGCGGGTGTGAACTTGCCGATGCTGGTGCGGGTAATGACTTATCGTAACGAGACTTTGCCGATACTGGTTGAGAAAGCGTTAAGTGGTGGTCGTGAAGGTGTAGTAAGTTTTGATCGTGAAAGCTGCGAGCGTTATGAGCAGGCACCGTTAAATGACAGGGTTTAGATCGTATGATTAGCAAACAGTTGGAAATTATCAATAAATTAGGTCTGCATGCCCGTGCTTCAACCAAGCTTACGCAAACTGCCAGTAAATTTGCCAGCGAGATCTGGATAGAGCGTAATGGCCGTCGCGTAAATGCCAAGAGCATCATGGGGGTAATGATGCTGGCCGCCGCCAAAGGTGCCATTGTCACATTGGAAGCAAACGGCGCGGATGAAACTGCCGCTATTGATGCGTTAAGCACACTGATTAATGATTATTTCGGCGAGGGTGAATGACCAGCTTTAGCATTCATGGTGTCGGCGTATCCAGCGGCATTGCCATCGGGCAAGCGCATTTGCTTTCCAATGCGCTGCTCGAGGTGGTGCATTACCAGTTACCCAAGCATTTAATTGATGATGAGATCAAGCGTTTTAGCAATGCCATTGCTACGGTAAAGCACGACTTGGTGCAAATTAAAGGCAGTTTGCGCAAAAGTGCGCCGGCTGAACTGGCTGCCTTCGTCAGCACGCATTTGATGATGCTGGAAGATAAATCGCTGTCTGAAATTCCCAAAGACATCATCAGAAACGAACAATGCAATGCCGAATGGGCTATCAAGCTGCAGATGGATGACATTGTTGATCAGTTTGAGCAGATTGAAGATACTTATCTACGCGAACGCAAGCACGATGTAATTCAGGTGGTTGAGCGCATTATCAAGGTGCTGCTCGGGCATCAAAGCCGCTTAAGCACTGAGCAGCAAACCAGCGCATTGCATCAGGAACGTAAACTTATTCTGGTTGCGCATGATGTTTCACCGGCGGATGCCATTCAATTCAAGCAGCATCAGTTTGCCGCGTTCATTACCGATGTAGGCGGTGCCACCTCGCACACGGCGATTCTGGCACGCAGCCTGAACATACCTTCGATTGTTGCGTTGCAGCGTGCCCGCGATTTAATCAACGATGGCGAGCTGATTATCGTTGATGGCGACTTGGGCGTAGTGATTGTTAGCCCATCGCAAGAGATACTCGATGAGTATCGGTTAAAACAAGAGCAGTGGGAGCTTGAACAGCAAAAACTGCAACGTATCAAAGCTACCAAGGCCGTGACCATAGATGGCGCGCAGATCGAGCTGCTGGCCAACATCGAGGTGCCTGAAGATGTAGTCGCGGTTAAGGCTTCGGGCGCTACCGGTATCGGTTTGTATCGAACTGAATTTCTGTTTATGAATCGGCATGATATGCCGAATGAAGAAGAGCAGTTTCAGGCTTATAGGTCGGTGGCCAAAGCCATGAAAGGCGCACCGGTAACCATTCGTACGCTGGATTTGGGCGCAGATAAGCAGATGAATGCCGATACCGTTGTGAATTGCCCCAACCCGGCTTTGGGTTTGCGCGCTATTCGTCTATGTTTATCTGAGCCGCAGATTTTTCATACCCAGTTACGTGCATTATTGCGGGCGTCACACTATGGCAAAATTAAAATTCTGATTCCAATGCTGTGCACGCTATCCGAGCTGCGCCAGACCAAAATTTTTCTTGAGCGTGCCAAGACAAGCCTGCGCAAAGAAGAGGTGCCGTTTGATGAAAATATCGAACTTGGCGGCATGATAGAGATTCCGGCTGCGGCCATTAACGCAGAGGCTTTTGCCGAAGAGCTGGATTTTCTATCCATCGGTACTAACGATTTAATCCAGTATACATTGGCGATAGATCGCACCGATGATGCGGTGGCGCATTTGTATAACCCATTGCATCCGTCAGTGTTGAAGCTGATTTCCATGACCATCAAAGCGGGTGCAAAATTGGGCAAGACTGTTTCAGTGTGCGGGGAAATGGCCGGTGATGTTAAGCTTACCAAGTTGTTGTTGGGCATGGGCTTGCGTCAGTTCTCCATGCATCCTTCGCATGTGCTCAGCATCAAGCAGCAAGTTCTGCATAGCCAATTGAGTGAGTTGGGGGCGCAGGCACGCAAGGTGTTGGGCTTGACCGATATAGAGAAAATTGAACTTGTCGTAAATAAATTCAATCTCAATTAGTGGCTTTGAAAGCTGACTGCTATCGGTTGCTGAATTAATTAAAAACCAATGTTCGATACAAAACCAATGTTCAGATACAAAATAAAAAGGGTGCATCATGTCTACCGATATCGCAGTACCAAGTAATGACGACAAGAATATTGCTACCATTACCCATCTGGGCGGTATTTTGTTTTCATTTATTCCAGCATTGATTGTCTGGCTGTTAAAGAAGGATGACAGTGAGTTTATCGCTGCGCAGGCGCGGGAAGCTTTGAATTTTCAGATCACTTTACTGATCGCGCAGTTTATTGCCTATGTGCTGGTTTTTATACTGGTTGGGTTTTTACTGTTGGGGCTGATTTGGGTATTTAATATTATTTTCTGCATCATTGCCGCCATCGCCAGCAGTAAAGGCGAGTATTACCGCTACCCGTTTACGTTACGTTTAATCAATTAATTAGGCTTTTAATTAATTTTTCAGAAAAGAAAGATCTATCGCAGTGTCTATTTCACAATTAGAGAATAATCCGCTTTTACATTTTTCGGGCTTGCCCAAATTTGATCAAGTTAAGGCCGAGCATGTGTCGCCGGCAATTGAAAGCCTGCTCGCAGAGGCGAGGTCAACGGTGGAAACGCTGGCGACTGCTGAAGGTGCTGTTACCTGGAGTAACTTCGCAAGCAAACTGGAAGACATGGAAGAGCGTATGTCCCGCGCCTGGTCGCAGGTCGGGCATATTAATGCCGTAGTGAATAGCCCTGAATTGCGTGAAGCCTATAACGAAAACCTATCCAAGCTGACGGATTTTTATGCGGATCTGGGTCAGGATGAGCGCCTGTACGCAAAATTCCGGGCGCTGCGCAACAGCAGTGAGTTTGACGCGCTGACCGTAGCGCAGAAAAAAATCGTGGAAAATGAATTACGCGATTTTCGTTTGGGCGGTGCAGAATTGCCTGCCGCACAGAAAGTACGCTTTAAGGAAATTCAAGAAGAGTTATCAAAACTTTCTTCCCGGTTTGAAGAAAACGTGCTTGATACCACCAACGATTACGCTTTATATGTACATGACGCGGAGACCTTGCAAGGCATTCCGCAGGATGTGCTGCAGGCAGCGGCTGATGCTGCAAAAGCCGAGAATAAAACGGGTTGGAAATTCACATTGCATTTCCCATCTTATTTGCCGGTCTTGCAGTATGCCGATAACCGCGAACTACGCGAAACGCTATATCGTGCCTACGCTACGCGTGCCTCGGAGTTCGGTAAGCCGGAGTGGGATAACACACCTATCATTGCGCAAATCCTCAAGCTCAGGCATGAGGCTGCGCAGTTGCTGGGGTTTGAAAATTATGCAGAGTTATCTATTGCCACCAAAATGGCGGATTCAGCAAAGCATGTAAAAGACTTTTTGCAGGATCTGGCAGCCAAGGCAAAACCGTTCGCACTGCGCGACAAGATTGAGCTTGATGAATACGCAGACAAGCTGGGCATCACGGATATGCAGGCCTGGGATGTGTCTTACGTTTCTGAAAAGCTGCGCGAAGATAAGTATGCATTCTCGGATCTGGAAGTGAAGCAATATTTCCCTGAGGCGAAAGTATTGGACGGGCTGTTCAAAGTCGTTGAAACTATTTTTGGCATACACGTCAATAAATCTGTAGCGCCGGTATGGCATGAAACCGCAAGTTTTTACGACATTACCGATCATAAAGGTGAATTGATTGGCCAGTTTTACTTGGATCTGTACGCGCGCAACAACAAGCGTGGCGGTGCCTGGATGGATGAAGCAATTACCCGCCGCAAATCCGCTGGCGGGCTGACCAAGCCGGTGGCGTATTTAACCTGCAATTTCTCGGCGCCAGTAGGTGATAAACCGGCCCTGTTTACGCACGATGAAGTGCTGACCATGTTTCATGAATTTGGTCACGGCTTGCACCACATGCTGACACAGGTGGATGATTACGGTGTTTCCGGCATCAAGGGCGTGGAGTGGGATGCGGTAGAGCTGCCAAGCCAGTTTATGGAAAACTTCTGCTGGGAATGGGAAGTGTTACGCAATATGACCGCGCACGTAGATACCGGCGAGCAGTTGCCGCGTGCACTGTTTGACAAAATGGTTGCCGCTAAAAACTTTCAGGCCGGCATGCAGACCGTGCGTCAGATTGAGTTTTCATTATTTGATATTCGCCTGCATAGCGAGTTTGATCCGCACGGAACCACCACGGCGCTTGATCTTATTGAGTCCGTACGTGATGAGGTTGCGGTGGTGCGCCCACCAAAATGGAACCGCTTTCCACATAATTTTACCCATGTATTTTCGGGTGGTTATGCGGCGGGTTATTACAGTTACAAATGGGCGGAAGTTTTGTCTGCCGATGTTTACAGCATGTTTGAAGAAGATGGCGTGCTGTCGCGAGAAGCCGGTCAGCGCTACTGGCAGGAAATTCTCGCCAAAGGCGGCTCGCGTTCTGCAATGGAATCATTTGCTGCGTTCCGCGGCCGCGAGCCAAATATAGATGCATTGCTAAGACACAGTGGCATGACGGCTTAAAGTACGGAGTGCATGAAAATTAAGAATATTTTCTAAGCCATATTTTTCTAAGCCATATTTTATAAACCATATTTTATAAACAATATTTTTAAAGAATAATTAAATACCAAGGCTTTCCTTTTGAAATTTGCTACCTGGAATGTTAATTCACTAAATGTAAGGCTGCCGCATGTGCTGGATTGGCTCAACGAAGCTAAACCGGATGTGCTGTGCCTGCAGGAAACCAAGCAGGAAGACAGCAAGTTTCCTTATGATGCCCTGAAAGACGCTGGTTATCAGGCTGTGCATATCGGGCAGAAAACCTATAACGGCGTTGCTATCCTCAGCCGTCATCCGTTGACTGACATACAGCGTAACATTCCTGATTTTGCCGATGATCAGCAACGTGTCATTGCTGCTAACGTCAATGATGTACGTGTGGTGTGTGCGTACATTCCCAACGGTCAGGCGGTAGATTCAGAAAAATATCAATATAAACTGCGTTGGTTAAATGCGTTGCGGGATTGGCTGCAGGCAGAGTTGGCTGCGCATCCTAAACTGCTGCTGCTGGGTGATTACAACATTGCCCCGGAAGACCGCGATTGCCACGACCCGGCCGCCTGGGTTGGTCAGGTGCTGGTTTCACCGCCCGAGCGTGCCGCATTCCAGCAACTTATTAATCTAGGCCTGCATGATAGTTTCAGGTTGTTTGAGCAGCCGGACAAGAGTTTCAGCTGGTGGGATTACCGCATGGCAGGATTCAGGCGTAACCTTGGCATGCGTATTGATCATATTCTGGTGAGCGATGCGCTTAAAGCGCACTGCGCAGAAGCTTATATTGATAAGGCGCCGCGCAAGCTCGAGCGCCCCTCAGACCATACCCCTGTGGTTTTGCAGTTATCACTTTAATAACCGCCTGATTCAGTTGTTTAAGTCCTTGCCTATGTCTCAGCTTATCCCTAACCTTGGCCAGATGAAGGGTAAGCTGAGGGTTAAGACAGTTTAACTAATGCCCGCCTAAAATATTTTTTACCGGATTTTCTGCGGGTTTTGATTGCTGGTCAGCGCTCTTAGGGCTGTTGGCTTTAGGTGGTAAAGTGATTTCTGGCTGAAACAGCCTTTGCGCCTGGTTGATCGGGGCGTCTTCCGTGTTGTCTGAGTCGCCAAACAGTGATGGTAACGGTACATCAACCTCTGGCGGCGGATTTTCATGATAGAAATACTCATAAATACCGTTTTCATCGTTGTCGGCACGTATGCCGGTAGTCGGGTCGACTCTTAACGCCATCACGCCATCCGGGATTGCTCTTTCCTCATCGGGTAGGCCTCTCAAGGCAGTTGCCATGTATTTGATCCAGATAGGTAATGCTGCTGCTCCGCCGGTTTCACTGCCGCCAAGTGGCCGTGGCTTGTCGTAGCCGACCCAGGCAATCGCAACCTGTTTCGGGCTGTATCCGGCAAACCAGGCATCAAAATGGTCGTTGGTAGTGCCGGTTTTTCCGGCAATATCGGTACGACCCAATTGCAGCGCTTTGGTGGCGGTACCGCGTCTGATTACGTCCTGCATCATCGAGTTCATAATGAAGGCATTACGGGCATCAATCACGCGCGGTGCACCTTGGCCAGCTTTGGTGAATTTGGTTTCTGCCAGTACTTTGCCGTGCTGGTCTACGATTTTGGTGATCAAATTAGGTTTAACACGATAACCGCCGTTGGCGAACACTGCATAGGCCGTTGCCATTTGCCATGGAGTTACAGAGCCGGCACCTAAGGCCATGGTAAGGTAGGCCGGGTGATCCTTGGCGGCAAATCCAAAGCGGGTAATGTAATCCTGCGCATAGCTCGGGCCTATGGATTGCAGCACGCGAATCGAAACCAGGTTTTTGGATTTTGTCAGTGCTTGCCGTAAGCGTATCGGGCCTTCGAAGGTATTATCGAAGTTGTGAGGTGACCAGGCTTTTTCTCCGGTTTCCTGAGCAGAAAAGTTTAGCGGGCTGTCTTCAACAATCGTTGCCGGCGTGAAGCCTTTTTCTATCGCTGCCGAGTATATGAAAGGTTTGAAACTCGAACCCGGCTGGCGCCAGGCTTGCGTTACGTGATTGAATTTGTTGCGATTAAAGTCAAAGCCGCCAACCAGAGCGCGAACAGCGCCGGTTTCAGGATCCAGCGCGACCAACGCTGATTCAACCTGCGGCAGTTGTACGATGCGCCAGCCATTGCTGTCTTTGGAGCCTGGGCTGCGCGTTACCCTGATGATTGCCCCGGGTTTTAATAAACGTTTCGCAGGGTCTTTTTCATTTAAGGTTCTTGCTACCAGCGCCAGACCCTTGGCGGTGATTTCAATCTCTTCGCCGGATTTTGTATGCACATGCACAGATTTCGGTGACAGGCTGGTCACAATCGCCGGGATAAAGCCATTGGATTCTTCAAACTCATCCAGAGCATCATCCAGTCCGCCGGTTGGGTTTTCAGCCATGATTCTGCTTAGATCAAGCGTTTTCTCCGGCCCGCGAAAGCCATGCCGTGAATCATAGTCGAGAACGCCTTCTCTGACCGCTGCGTTGGCGGCTTCCTGGTTAGCCTTGCGTATCGTGGTGTAAACACTTAAACCGCTGCTATAAATATCATCTTTATATTGTGCATATAAGCTTTCGCGCACAATTTCTGCCACATAATCCGCAGCCAGATCACGTGCCTGTTTTGATGCCTTGAAGCGCAACGGCTGCTTTAGCGCAGCGTTGTAAACTGGCTCCTTAATGAAACCGAAACGGTACATATCGCGCAACACCTCTTGTTGGCGGATCTTGGCGCGCTTGGGATTAACGAATGGATTGTAGCCGGAAGGTGCTTTGGGCAAGCCCGCCAGCAGGGCGGTCTCAGCTAAATTGAGCTTTTCCAGGGGTTTGCCATAGTAGACTTGCGCCGCCGCACCAAAGCCGTAGGCGCGCTGCCCCAGGTAAATCTGGTTAATGTACAACTCGAGAATCTTATCTTTGTTTAAGGTATGCTCGATTTTCAAAGCCAGCATGGCCTCATTGATTTTGGTAATGATGGTACGTTTGCCATTAGGGGTGGTGAAAAAGTTTTTGGCAACCTGCATGGTAATGGTGCTGGCGCCTTCGTGGCTTCTGCCGATGATGTTGTTTCTAATGGCGCGCAGGATACCTTTGAAATCGACCCCGTTATGCTGGTAAAAGCGTCGGTCTTCAATCGCCAACACCGCGTCTTTCATATTTTGCGGCACGTTTTCAATTTTAATGTAGGCTCGGCGCTCTTCACCGAATTCGTCGATCAGGTAGCCATCCTCGGAATATACCCTTAGCGGCAGTTTAGGTTGATAGTCGGTGAGCGCTTCCAGTGACGGCAGGGTTGGATATATGAGTGCTGCAGCAACGCCGATTAACGCAAATACCGATAGCGCACCAACCACCACGGTCATTAAAAGATATTGCCACCATTTATTCAGTATCATGGGTTATCTGATTTCTCATAGATTTTAATAAATACAATTCAGACATTATAAATTGCTGAGCGTATCGATGTGAATTAATGTGATGTATAAATTACTTAAATTCAATAAAGGAAGCACGGAATAAGTGTCTACGCGGGCGAATCGCTGCGTTGCGGCTATATTTCAAATGGACTCGTAACCTCGCTGTATAACTTATACTATCTCGGCCCCTGCGTTCCGTGCGCCTGGCGCTTCATCCCGCTCGCCGACTTACTCCTGGCTTCTTGAACAAGAAATTGCTTTACAGGGTTTAAACTTGTTGCTAGGATTTAATGTAAATTATTAGAAATGTTCGTAACTAACGAAATTAGAAAAGGAATTTCAGTTTGAAATTCAGTCTTTTTAAAGAATCAACACCTCATCTTTTTGGCATTGATATCAGCTCCACCTCCGTGAAGATGGTGGAATTGTCTGATGACGGTCGCGGCAATTGTAAGCTCGAGGGGTATTCGATATCACCTATGGCACCTGATGCCACGACTGATGGCAATTTGGCTGACCTTGAAAAAGTAGCTGACGCGATCAAACTCGCCTGGAAATTATTAGGGTCGCGTGAGAAGCGCGCCGCCCTGGCCTTGCCATCATCCGCTGTGATCAGTAAAAAAGTCATTATGGCGGCTGGTTTGCGTGAAGAAGATATGGAAACACAAGTCGAGGCTGAAGCGAATCAATACATTCCCTTCCCGCTGGACGAGGTGAATATAGATTTTCAGGTTATTGGCCCGTCCCCAAGCAGCGCTGATGAGGTAGAGGTGCTTATCGTCGCAGCACGTAAAGAGAAAATTGAAGATCGGGTTGCAGCAGCAGAGCTAGCCGGCCTTAAAGTGGATATTATGGACGTAGACTCCTATGCAACCGAGGCTGCGTATACCTTGGTGGCTGTGCAGCTGCCTAATGGCGGAGCTGAGCAAACCGTTATGATTGTTGATATCGGTGCAACCATGATGCACATCAATGTATTGCATGATAACAAGCCGGTGTATGCCAGAGAGCAAAGCTTTGGCGGCAATCAGCTCACGCAGGAAATTCAGCGCCGCTTTGGTTTGTCGCTGGAAGAGGCTGAAATTTCTAAACGTAAAGGCGGCTTGCCAGAGAGTTATGAGAGTGAAGTCCTGCAACCGTTTGTACAATTGCTGGCGATGGAAGTAGCGCGCGCGCAGCAGTTTTTTACCAGTTCAACACAATATCACCGCGTTGATCACATCGTGCTGGCCGGTGGCTGTGCCTCGATTCCGGAGATTGAAGTGACGGTACAGGATCGCACACAGGTGCATACCGTGATTGCTAACCCATTTCAAGGTATGGCCATGAGTTCCAGAGTGAGACCGCAGCAGCTTGCGGTAGATGCACCATCCCTGCTGATAGCTTGTGGAATTGCGATGCGAGGTGTGTCGATATGATACGTGTCAATTTACTTCCGCACCGGCAAATCAGGCGCGAGGCCAGGCAGCGCCAGTTTGGCCTGATGGCAGCATTCTCAGCTATTTCGGCAGCTGCAATTGTATTTATGGCCTATACCGTTATCAACGCCAAGCTTGATTCGCAAGCTGAACGTAATGCCCGTTTAGATGCTGCTATCGTTAAGCTCGATAAAGAGATTGCAGATATTAAAGACTTGAAAGATCAAATCAGCGCCATGCTGGAACGTAAGCAAGTGGTTGAAAATTTGCAGACTAACCGTAGTCAGGCCGTGGTTGTATTTGATGAGTTGAGTCGTCAGCTGCCCGAGGGTATGTATCTGAGAAACATCAAGCAGGTGGGTAATGTGATTACGCTGGAAGGGGTCGCAGATACTAACGCCAGAGTGGCAACGCTGGTACGTAACTTTAATAGTTCCGCCTGGCTTGAATCACCGGGTCTTGTGGAAATTAAGGCTGTGGCCGCTAACAACAGTCAGAAACAGAACGTATTTACCCTGACGGTAAAATTAAAAGCACCTCAGCCGGAGGCCGAGAGTGCAGCACCAAAAGCGCAAGCCGCAAAAGGGAATAAGCCATGAATTTAGATGATTTCAATAATATTGATATCAAGAATGCTGGTAATTTACCTGTACCGGTTAAAGCCGTGCTGCTTGCGGTGGTGTTTGTAGTGCTTTTGGGTTTGGGATATTACTTTTTACTAAGTCCCGCACTTGAAACTCTGGATCAGGAAAAAGCCAAGGAGCAGCAATTAAAAGACGTGTTTTTCCAGAAAAAGAGTCAAGCCATCAATCTGGAAGCCTATCGCGCGCAAATGGTAGAGATCGAAAAAACATTTGGCGCCTTATTAAGGCAGTTACCTGATAAGTCGCAAATAGATGGCTTGCTGACTGATATTAACCAGGCCGGGTTAAGCAGAGGTTTGGAATTTGAATTGTTCAAACCAGGCAATGAAACGCAGGCTGAATTTTATGCCGAGATGCCTATCGCCATTAAAGTATTGGGTACTTATCATGACTTGGGTGCATTTGCGACTGACATTTCCAAGCTGTCACGTATTGTTACCATCAGCGATGTGTCTGTTCAACCGAAAAGTAAAGATGCTAAAACGGCTAATGCCGATGCCATTTTGGTTATGGAAGCCGTTGCGAAAACCTACCGCTATCTGGATGCGGATGAGATTTCTGCAAAACAGAAAGCGGAAAAAGCCGCCAAGTCAAAATCTGGCGGGAAGGGTTGAGGCGGTGAAACACTTGAATCTTAAAATAGCGGATGCCATGAAGTTAAAATTGTTATCAGTTCTGGTGCTGGGTGTCGCATTAACTGCATGTAACGGTGGGGATGGAGATGATCTTGATCAGTATATGCGTGATGCAACCAAGGATGTAAAGCCCAGAGTTAAGCCTCTGCCCGAAGTAAAACCGTATACCGCGCTGCAATATAATGCAGATGGTAGTCTGGTTGACCCTTTCCGTGCGCGCAAAGCGGTTAATAAAGCAAGTGCGCTACAACCTAATTTAACCCGGCCTAAAGAGCCTATGGAAGCGTACCCGCTGGAAAGTCTTAAATATGTAGGCATGCTGTCGAAAAATAAATTGACTTTTGCCTTACTGAAAACACCGGATAACAGCGTTCAGCAAGTAAAAGTAGGTAACTATATCGGCCAGAACTACGGTCGGGTAACGCAAATTTCAGATAATGAAGTCATTCTCAATGAGATTGTGCAGGATGAGCTGTCCGGTGATTGGGTTGAACGCGTTTCTAACTTAACTTTGCAAGAATAATTAAATATTCAATTAAACATAACTATTAAAACAAGCTGCTGAAAATTTTAGGTATTGATTTGCTGCAAGATATTTGATGACACTGAATATTTTGTAGTCCAAAGAAAATAGATTTAAAGAAAATGGATTTAAGGTGAAACAATGAAAACGAAAATATTGATATCAAAATTTTTACAAGCAACTATTTTGCTTGTGCTGACCATGTTTTCGGGCTTGTTGCTGGCTGAGGATCAGTCAGCGTTAGGTAATAAAATCGAGAGTGTAGACTTTTCATCGCTACCTGGCGGCAGGGTCAACATTCGTGTTGTAACAACGCAGCCTTTGGCAAATCCACCGGCTGGATTTACATTAAACAACCCTTCGCGTATCGCACTCGATTTCCCCCGGGTAGCCAATGGATTAGGCAAAAATAACATTGCTACTGACCAAGGCTCCCTGAAAAGTATTACTTTGGCTCAAGGTAAAGAGCGCACACGTATGGTGCTGAATCTCTCTAAAAACGTTGGATACAATACCAGCGTAAATGGTAATGAAGTTACTATCGTGCTGCAGGCAAATGAAATTGTAGCCGGGGCTACGGTAGAAACTAAATTCTCGGAGCCGAAATTAGGCGGTCAGTCGGTATCAATCAATAATGTAGATTTCGCGCGTGGCAAAAACGGTGAAGGCAGGGTTATTGTTGATCTGTCTGATCCATCTGCTGGAATTAATATCAAGCAAAAAGGCAAAACCATTGTAGTTGATTTTATCAACACGGACGTTCCGGCAAGCTTGCAGCGCCGCCTTAATGTTAACAATTTTAATACTCCTGTAGTTTACGTTGATACGATGAAACAGGGTAAAAATGGCCGTATGGTGATTGAGCCTAAAGGTAATTGGGAACATTCAGCCTATCAGGCCGATAAAAAATTCATTATTGATGTGCGCCAGGTGGTTGAAGATCCTAACAAGCTGGTGCGTGGTACCAAGCCAGGCTACGCCGGCGAGAAGCTGTCATTGAATTTTCAAAACATTGAAGTGCGCTCAGTATTGCAGGTGATTGCTGATTTTACCGGACTTAATATCATTACCAGCGACACCGTGACCGGTAATTTAACTTTGCGTTTAAAAGATGTGCCATGGGATCAGGCGCTGGAAATCATTATGCAAAGCAAGGGCTTGGATAAGCGTAAGAATGGCAATGTGATTATGGTGGCCCCGGCCGATGAGTTGGCAGCCAAGGAAAAGCAGGTATTTGAAAGCCAACAGCAGATTGATGATGTTGAACCGTTGCGCACAGAGGTATTTACTTTAAATTACATGAAGGCTGAATCGCTGAAAGATATTTTAAGTGATCCTAAGCAGAAAATATTATCAAAACGCGGCAGCGCGGTACTAGATCCGAGAACCAATACGGTATTTGTACAAGATATTCCTAAATACCTTGAACAGGTACAGGCAATTATCAATAAAACCGATGTTCCGGTGAAACAGGTGATGATTGAATCGCGTCTGGTGATTGCGGATGAGAAGTTTGGTAAAGATCTAGGTGCGCGTTTCGGTATCACGCAAACCGGCAGGCCGGGCAGTAATGTTGCCACTATAGGTAGCACTATAGGCAATAGACCTACGGCAGTATCCGCCACCGGAACGATTACGCAAGGTCAGCATAACGGCACTATCCAAACTGCGCTTACCGATACCATTCGTCTTGATAAAGTTTCAAACACCAACAGTACATTAACCAGTACTGACGGCTTGCCGGATTTAATGTCAAACTTGCCGGTAACCAAACCGGGTGCAGGTAGTTTTGCCTTCACTTTATTCAGGTTGTCAGCTGGTTTGTTATTGAATTTAGAGCTGTCAGCATTAGAGAGTGACAAACGCGGTAAGGTGGTTTCTAGCCCACGTATCACTACAGCCAATCAGCGTAAGGCTAAAATTTCCCAAGGTACGGAAATCCCTTATTTGCAGAGTTCAAGCAGTGGTGCTGCCAACATTGCCTTTAAACCGGCGGTACTGAGCCTGGAGGTAACTCCGCAAATTACGCCGGATGAAAAAATTATTATGGAGTTGGAGGTCAAGAAAGACCGCGTTGGCCAGACAGTGCGAACTGGCCTGGGTGAAGCGGTGGCGATTGATACACAGTCCATTAATACGCAAGTGCTTGTAGGCAATGGTGAGACCGCAGTGTTAGGCGGTATTTATGAACAGACAGATCGTACTGAAATTGACAAAGTACCGTTCTTTGGCGATTTGCCGGTGATGGGTAATTTGTTTAAACGCAAATCGCTCCAGTCAGACAAAACCGAGCTGTTGATTTTCATTACGCCTAAAATCATGGATGACCGCCTGAATTTGCAATAAAACAGCAAAATCTGACAGACAGACAAGATTGTCATAAAATGCCCATCATTATAGTGATGGGCATTTTGTTTTGTTGCGTGCCTAACATCACAAGCGGTAGCGAACCAGATTAAAGGTATTTTGAATTGAATAACATTTATTTTATTGGCCTGATGGGTGCCGGAAAAACGACAATCGGTCGCTTGCTGGCTAAATTAATGGGTCGCGAATTTTATGATTCAGACGTTGAAATTGAACGTAAGACCGGTGTTAAAATCCCGCTGATTTTTGAGTTGGAGGGCGAAGCCGGCTTTCGTAAACGTGAAACTGCCGCCATTGAAGAGTTGAGCCAGCTTAATAACGTGATTGTGGCAACGGGTGGTGGCGCTGTGCTGCTGGAAGAGAATCGTGCATTTTTAAAAAACAGTGGCAAGATCATTTATCTGCGAGCAAAAGTAAACGATTTATACCAGCGAACACGTAATGACAAAAGTCGGCCTCTGCTGCAAGGTGCTAACCCGAAGCAAAAGCTGGAGCAACTGTATATTGCCCGCGATCCGATTTATACGGCGCTGGCAGACTGCATTGTAGATACCGGAGCGCAGTCGGCGAATGAGATCACCCACTATATAGAGCAATTGCTGTTGGAGCAGAAATCGCCAACCGCGACAAAATTAAATCAAGCAGATAACCCATAATTGATATGCAAACACTCAAAGTTGAACTAGCCAACAGAAGCTACCCGATTCATATCGGCAGTAACTTAATTTCAGATGCCAATTTAATATTGCCGCATTTAAAACGTAAGCACGTCGCTATCGTAACCAACACCACTGTGGCACCGCTGTATTTGGATAAGTTAAGCCAGACCTTGCAAGCCGCAGGTGTGACGGTAATTCCAATCATATTGCCGGATGGCGAAGCTTATAAAAAATCAGAAACGCTTAATACTATTTATGATGTACTGCTGCAAAACCGTTGTGAACGCAGCACAACCCTCATTGCACTAGGCGGTGGGGTCATAGGCGACTTAACGGGCTATGCGGCGGCAACTTATCTGCGCGGCGTACCGTTTATTCAAGTACCAACAACATTGCTGTCTCAGGTTGATTCCTCAGTCGGTGGTAAAACCGGCATCAATCACCCGCTGGGCAAAAATATGATAGGTGCCTTTTATCAGCCGCAAGTGGTGCTGGCAGATATTGATACACTAAAAACCTTACCGGCGCGCGAGTTCTCTGCCGGTATGGCAGAAGTCATTAAGTATGGCCTGATCCGTGATGCGGTTTTTTTTGATTGGCTGGAAGCACATATCGAGCAATTGATGGCTTTGGAAGAAAGTGCTATCAGTGAGGCGATCTATCGTTCATGCCAAAATAAAGCCGAGGTGGTAGCCAGAGATGAACATGAAAACGGCGAGCGCGCGCTGTTAAATCTTGGCCATACCTTTGGGCACGCCATTGAAAATGCCATGGGCTACGGCGTGTGGCTGCATGGCGAAGCCGTTGCCGCCGGCACCATGCTGGCAGCAGATTTATCACAACGATTGGGCTGGTTGACGGCTGCTGAAGTGACACGCATACATGCATTGTTAAGCAAAGCCAGCTTGCCGCTGGATGCGCCGAAGTTAGGTGCGGAAAAATATCTTGATTTGATGCAGATGGATAAAAAAGTAGCAGATGGCAAAATAAGATTAGTGCTGCAGCAAGGTATCGGCAAGTCTGTGATTACCAGTGATTATGATGCTGAAATGTTAAAAGAGACCTTGTCATTAAACTATTAGCCGTATGAGGGCGTGCTTCCTGCAATGTAGGAGCGACGACCCCCGTCGCAAAAAAGGATAATATGAATAGCCTTGCCCCTTACGCAGCCAATCCTGACCAATCAATCGGTCGCGTGTATAAAGAACCTTCTTCGTCTACACGCAATGCGTTTCAGCGCGACCGAGACCGTATTATTCACTCAACAGCATTTCGCCGGCTGGAATACAAAACGCAGGTTTTTGTAAACCATGAGGGTGATCTGTTCCGCACACGCTTAACCCACAGCATTGAAGTAGCGCAACTGGCACGCGGCATAGCGCGCACACTTCAGCTGCATGAAGACCTGACCGAGGCTATTGCGTTGGCACATGATCTTGGGCACACGCCATTTGGTCATGCCGGACAGGATGCCTTGAATGAATGTATGCGTGAGCACGGTGGTTTTGAGCATAACTTACAATCATTGCGGGTAGTAGAGCAGCTGGAATTACGCTACGCCGAATTTGACGGGCTGAATCTAAGCTTTGAAGTACGCGAGGGCATACTCAAGCATTGCTCAGTTAAAAACGCCAGGCAGCTAGGTGATGTGGGGCAGCGCTTTCTCGATAAAACCAGCCCCAGCCTGGAGGCGCAGCTTACCAATTATGCTGATGAAATTGCCTATAACAATCACGATATAGATGATGGCTTGCGCTCCGGCTTGATTACCATTGACCAGCTTGCAAAAGTAGAGCTGTTTGCACAAAACTTGGGTGAAGTAAAAGCACTTTATCCAAAGCTGGAATCCAGACGCATGGTAAATGAAACAGTACGGCGCATGATTAACACCCTGGTTGTAGATTTGTGTACTTATAGCGCAAATAATATTGCCATACACCAGCCAAAAGATATTGCCGATATACGTCGACTACCTCAATTGATAGGTTTTAGCCCGGAAATTGGCGCAAAAAACTTAAAGTTAAAACAGTTTTTGCGTAAAAATCTATACCACCATTACAAAGTAAACCGTATGAGCGCTAAAGCAACGCGCATTGTAAAAGAGTTGTTTGAAGCATTTTATGGAAATACCGGCTTGTTGCCGGATGAGTTCCAGATATATGCAGAACAAGATAAGCCACGTGCAGTGGCCGATTATATTGCTGGCATGACAGACCGCTTTGCGATACGCGAGCATCGTAAGCTATTTGCCGTAGAAGAGTATTTGTAGGAGCGCTGCCGCGTATCCTGCGTTCACTATGCAGGGCAAATATACGGCTTTGTTGCAAAATTACAACAAATGTAATTAATTGTGACAAAAATGCAAATTTTAAGTTGTCTGCTATAAATCGATTGTGCATACTTACGTCTACCTTCTTGATGAATTTAACTGTTCGTCGAGAAAGTTTGCAAACTTTCTCATTTGGTTGGTTGCTAGCAATAGTGAAAGCCGGTGGGGTATCGAAGTAGTAAAGCAATAAACTTTTAGGAGATTTATATGAAAACAACAATTAAATTAGCAGTTGCTTCAGCATTAGTTGCTGCAGCTACAAGCGCTAATGCTGGTATCGTAATTCCAGCTGGCGATTGGACATTGGACATCAACGGTAACGTTAATGCTTACGCAACATGGACTAACTCAGACCGTGCTAAAGGTACAGTTAGTGGTGCTATCGCATCAACACCAGATGCTGCTGGCGAAAAAAATACACAAGGTATCAACACTGGTTTGTTACCAGCATGGTTAGGTTTCTCAGGTAAAACACGTCAAAATGACTTAGACGTTGCTTTCACTATCAGCTTCCAACCAAACGTATCTGATAACTCAGGCGCTGGCGACAACAAAACACCATTGAATCGTCAAGCGTTCATCACTTTCGGTGACAAATCTTGGGGTTCTATCAAATTAGGTAAAGACATCGGCATTTTCGCTCAAGACGCTATCTTGAACGACATGACATTGTTGGGTGTTGGCGGCGGCGCTGGTAACTCAGGTACTTCTACTACTTTAGGTGGTATCGGAACCGGTTACATCTACGCAGCATGGAAAGGCCAAGTTACTTACACATCACCAAACTGGAATGGCTTCAGCTTCGCAGCTGGTATCACCAACCCTAACCAAGGTTTCGGTTCAGCAACAGTAGGAACTGGCACTACAGCGGTTACTTCAAATCTTAACCAAGACCGTTTCGGCTTTGAAGGTAAAGTTCAATACGAATGGGCTGGCGATGTATCAGGTAAAGTTTGGGCTTCAGGCGCATCATATGACGTGACTGCACAAACTTCAACAGCTGCAGCTGTTTTAACAACTGATAGCTACAAAGCGAACGCATGGGACATCGGTGCTAACGTAAACGTTGCTGGTTTCGGTTTAACTGGTTACTACTATGATGGTAAAGGTGCTGGTACTACAATCTTCGGTGACTTAGGCGCACAAATCAATACAGTAACTGGCCAAGCTAAACGCCGTGATTCAAACGGTGGCTACCTGCAAGGTACATACACTATTCCAGGTGTAGGTACTAAAATTGGTTTAGCTTACGGTATCTCTAAACTTGACAACGTAGCTGGTGACCCAGGTACTTTAGTTGAGTCTAACCGTCGTTACACAGTTGGCGCTTACCACCCATTGACTAAACACCTGAACTTGGTTGCTGAATACAACAACATCAAGTCAGAAGGTCAAGCAAGTGCTAATGAGTACCAAAGCGATTCAATCTCAGCTGGTGCTATCTTATTCTTCTAGGATTACACAGGGTTAACCCTGTTTAGTTTTGAAGTTTAAATAAAAACGGCATCTTCGGATGCCGTTTTTTTATGTAGAAAGAATGGAATGAATAAATTTTTGATTGTCATGATGCTGTTTTTATCTGCCTGTGCGCAGCTGATGAAGGGCGAAGAGCAGCCGGTCAGGCAGTTTAGGGATATCAATACCTTTAAAACCACTTGCAGTGGCTCAGTAGAAGACTGGGGTAGCTGCCACAGAAAAGCAAAACGTACCTGCGCGAATGGCTACGAGGTGACTGATAGGTACAATGATAGTACTGGCATCATTCGTGAAATGGTATTTACCTGTAAATAAAATGCCGGTTTAAGCAGCGTATATGTAAACAACTTAAATTATCAACTCAACACCTTGGCCCAAGCGTGTGTTTTCATTAATTAAATTTTAAAAGGTTTGCTGTGCAATAATTTCTATAAATGAAAAACTTAGTTATTGGCAAATTCCAATATGATTAGAGCATATCTGGTTTTTGATCGATGCTAGAATTACTCTTAATTAAGAACTATATTTAGAAGAAAATTAAAGTGAAGAATAATTTATTTTTGCAGCATAGTCTTATAAATAAAGCGGATAGGAACTCGCAAGCTGGGCACAAAAGTGTGATTTTATGGTTTACTGGCTTATCTGGTGCAGGAAAATCAACCCTTGCACATGCTGTAGAAAAATCATTATTTGATATGGGTTGCCGTACTTTTGTAATTGATGGGGATAACGTGCGGCATGGGCTATGTGGGGATCTGGGGTTTTCTGCAGCAGACCGGCACGAAAACATTCGCCGCGTAGGGGAGTTGGGTAAATTGCTAATAGAGGCAGGCATTCTTACACTCACTGCATTTATTTCTCCATTTCAGGTAGATAGAGACCGTGTCCGTGCACTGGTCAATAAGGATGAATTTATTGAAATTTACTGCAATGCTGACCTGGAGGTATGCGAGCAGCGCGATGTGAAAGGTCTGTATGCCAAAGCGAGAAGCGGAGAAATAACTGACTTTACCGGTATATCCTCACCCTACGAGGCGCCGTTGTATCCAGACTTGGTGATTAACAGTGCTATAGAGACGTTGGGGCATAGTGTGGAAAGGGTGATTGATTACCTGTCTGTGAAAGGCGTTGTCACTTTGCCACGTTAAGAGCAACATTTAAATTTCAGTTGCACGTAGTGATATAAATTCAAAGTTTTTTATCCAGTACTTCAATCAGTGTTTGAATGTATGGTTCATAGTTTTTCCAACGCTGCACAGAGGTTTTGTAGATAGGCTGCCGGACTTGCCAGTGTGAGGCTGTTTTAACCGAGCGTTCCAGTTTATGCGGTGCAAGGCAGGCATCGTTCCACTCCAAACCCACGTGTGCGATTAGCTTGCGTGTCCAGTACTCAGGATCAGCAATTGTGTCAGCGTAATTAATATCCATAATTCGCCCCGGCAGGACTTGGTGCCAATGCTGCATCAGGCGCAAGTAGTTATTGTAATAGGTTCCGAGGTTTTTCAAATCAAATGCATAGGTATGCTTGTCATTGAAATTCTGGAAGAAAATGGATAGGCAGGTATCAATCGGGTCGCGTTTTGTATGAATAATCTTAGCGTTTGGGTAAAGAAGTGCAATCAGGCCGATATTTAAAAAATTCTGCGGCATTTTATCGGTAAAGTGCTTTGGCATTGATGTAGCGCCACTGATTTTAGCCAATGTTGCTTCATATTCTCTTGCTATTTCATCTGCATGTTCTTGTCGAATGTCATTTAGGCAAACAGGGTAGTTGTATTTTGATTTGGTTCTGTGGCTTATGCCATTCACAGTGTCGCCCCAGAAATGCACTTCACCGGCGGCGAGTACATCGGGGTGGCTCGAGATGATTTGCTCTGTTAATGTCGTTGCTGAACGTGGCATGCCCACGATAACAATTGGCACGTCACTGTTAACACCTATATCTTTGTGCTGTTTGAAAAAGTCAGTATTGAAAAATTCTATGAGCTGATTAAAACGCTCCCTATCTTCATTAAGATTGTAATGAATATTTTTGTTCTTTAACGCATTGCCAATCGCATAGTGATTAAATGCGTGCTCATAGCTATTTTGGTCATCATAAATTTTACCTAGTGCAAAATGAATATCAATTTGTTGATCATCGGAGAGTTCTTGATTGTCTGTCAGCTTGAGTAAGTGTTCGGCAAGATCATCTTCAGGTTTTGATTTTTTTACTTTTGTCTTTAAAACATAACCAATTGGCTGGTGGGCATCAATAGCTATGATTTTGTCACAGATGAGAATAGCGTCTTCAAGCTTGCCTGTTTCCTGATAGGCCTGCTCGAGTCCGATGAGTGATGGAATTTGTTCAGGATCTAATAGCAGCGCTTCATTAAATATTTTGATCGCCGTATCAGTATCAGCCATGCTTAAATAGGTGTTGCCAATCTTGGCTAAGATATCTAGCTGTTCAGGTGCTAATCGTTGTGCATGAGAAAAACATTCCAGCGCCTCATTAAAAAAGCGACTATCAGTCAGCAGGTCACCATAAGCCAGAAATGCATCTAAATAATCGGGAAATTTATTACAAGTGCTGTGGTATTGAATATCTGCCTCATGTCGGAGATCGGCAGCTTCCAGAGCTTTTGCCAGGCAAAGATTAAATTCATTATTATTCGGTGCAAGGTTAGCTGCTTTTGAGAGGTATTCAATAGCATGAGGATAATCTTCAAGTAAAGCATAAGTAACGCCAAGACCATGCAGAACTTTGGGGTTGTAATTGTCTATGCTGTATGCTTTATTCAGGGATTCAATAGCTAGGTCGTATGCTCTTAATTTGCGTTGTACCACGCCGTACTGTACATAAGAGTCAATAAAAGTGGGATTAAGCTTAATCGCTGTTTGGTAATGCGCTATTGCTTCATCGTAATTATTTAATTCATATAGATTGTTTGCAAGGTTGTGGTGGACGCTGGCATTATTCGGTTCGGACTGTAATATTTTTTTTAATTGCGTAGCTGCTTTAGCGTGCTGTTTGCTAAAGGTGTAGACAAAAGCCAGTGCATTTTGCGCCTCATGAATGTTGGCATCGATGTTTAATATTGCTAAATAGCATTTTTCCGCAATGTTAAGTGCGCCATTCTGAATAGCCTTTTGACCTTGCTGAAATTGCGCAGAAATGAATTCAATTTGCTTTTGGGTATATTTTTTCATGAAATTTATAATTGTTAGGTATACCCCGATTCTACCTTGAAACGTGGCAGGACATCGATAGGTTTATGCGCTGCTAGTTTTATTGGGGCTGGAGCAAAATTAATTATCTTGGCTGAACGGCAAAAAAATCTTCAACAACATAATTATCCAATATTTCCAAAACGATAGGAATAATAGTCGTTTTATGCTTGTATTTAGCAGCAGCAGCAGCAGCAGCAGCAGCAGCAGCAGCCACGTCGCGAAGCTAATTGCATTGGTAATCGGTATCGGCACGAGTGCGTGCCTCCTGCATTTACTCTTCTATGCCTAATTCCTGAATTTTTCGTGTTAGCGTGTTGCGGCCAATACCAAGCTGTGTGGCCGCTTCAATGCGCCGCCCATGCGTATGTTCGAGTGCTTTTTCAATCAAAATTCGCTCAAATATATGCGTACGGGTCTCCATTACATTAACTTCGCCACGGTTAAGCGCGTCAATGACCTCGCTGGCCAATGCTTCTTGCCATGGGCTTGCGTTGATAGATGCATTAGCCGTGTCTTCTTTTAACTCCGGTGGCAGGTCGGCAATATCTATATTTTGCCCTGGTGCCATTACCGTGAGCCAGTGACACACATTCTCAAGCTGCCTTACATTGCCGCTCCAATTCACCGCGCTCAGGTATTTGAGTGCGGCAACCGACGGCTGTTTTGCTTCTACGCCAAGTTCTGTTGCGCTGTGCTGCAAGAAATGCTTGATGAGTAAGGGAATGTCTTCGCGACGTTCACGTAGCGCTGGCAGGCGTAATCTAATCACATTTAGGCGATGAAACAGGTCTTCACGAAATAACCCGTTCTTAACGCGCTGTTCCAGGTCTTGGTGTGTGGCGGCGATGATGCGTACATTCACTTTAATTGGCTGGTGCCCACCTACGCGGTAAAACTGACCATCGCTGAGTACCCGTAACAGCCGCGTTTGCAGGTCAGCCGGCATGTCGCCAATCTCATCCAGAAACAGCGTGCCAGTGTCAGCCTGCTCAAAGCGCCCGCGACGCGATGCAGCCGCTCCGGTAAAAGCACCGCGTTCATGCCCGAATAGTTCTGATTCCAGCAAATCTTTAGGTATAGCTGCGGTATTGATAGCAATAAACGGTTTGTCGGCACGTGGGCTATGGCGGTGCAGGGCACGTGCCACCAGTTCTTTACCGCTGCCTGACTCACCGTTGATTAACACTGTGGCGTGCGAACGGCTTAAGCGGCCAATAGCGCGAAAAACTTCCTGCATGGATGGTGCCTGCCCGATAATTTCCGGTGTTTCTTCACTAACGGCGTTGGCTGTGTCCTCTGATGCCTGCCGGTTACTTTCTTCAACTGCACGCTTGATAATATCAATTGCCTGATCGACATCAAACGGCTTTGCCAGATATTCAAAAGCACCACCCTGAAATGCGGCCACTGCGCTTTCCAAGTCTGAATATGCAGTCATGATAATGACCGGAATGTCTGGATATTTACGTTTGATTTCAGTTAAAAAATCCAGACCGGAACCGTTAGGCATGCGGATATCACTGACCACAACTTGTGGCTGCGAACGTTCAAGTTCGTGCAGTGCTTCAACTATCGATGAAAAGGTTTTAAATTCCAAATCCGTACGCGCGAGTGCTTTTTCAAAAACCCAGCGTATAGATTTATCGTCATCAATGATCCAGATTGGTTTCATACGGTTCTCTTAATAATATTTGCAATAATAGCGCTGAGCTAAAAAAGCCTATTGCATTGCTATGCTAGATTTAATAGCTGTAGCTTCAATAGGTAATAAAATGGTAAAGCAGGTGTTGCCGGGTTCGCTTGTGCATTCAATCATGCCGTGATGCTGAGTCACAAAAGTCTGTGCCAGGGTTAAGCCCAGGCCTGAACCGCCTTCACTTCCGGAAACCAAAGGGTAGAAAATGCGGTCGCGGATATCGGCAGGGATGCCTGGTCCGTTATCAATTATCTCCAGTTTAATGGCAACGCGGTAGCGTTTTCTTGCCAGCGTTACCTGTCGCTCAGCTCTGGTTCTGAAAGTGATCTGGCTTGAAGGTGTTCTGTGTGCTTGCATGGCTTGTACGGCATTGCGTGCTATGTTGAGCACGGCCTGAATCAGTTTTTCTCGGTCGCCTATCAACTCAGGCAGGCTCAAATCATAATCACGCTTAATCACAACCGATTGCGGTGATTCCGCAAGAATCAGACTTCTTACCCGTTCCAGTACTTCATGGATGTTGGTGGGTTGATACTTGGGCACGCGATGCGGTATCAGCAGCCTATCCATTAAAGCTTGCAGGCGATCTGCCTCTTTGATAATTACTTGGGTATACTCACGCAGGCTGGGGGAGGGTAGCTCATGTTCAAGCAATTGTGCTGCACCTCTTAGGCCACCTAATGGGTTGCGTATTTCATGTGCTAGGTTACGCAGCAGTTCCGCATTGGCCTGCTGTTGGATGAGCATACGCTCCTCACGGGCAATTCTGAGCTGTGCGTCCATTTGCTGAAACTCCAGAATCAAATTGGCAGCCGGTGAGTCAATCGGGGTGACTGTGCAAGTGACGGCAAAGGAATTATGCCGATGTGTGCTAATGGTGAATTCGTGCTCGCGAAAAGGGCTTTGCTGTTGAATGGCATTATTAACTGCCATCATCAGAATGTCGCAGCTTGGAAAAACTTCGCTGATATGCAGCCCGATAATCTGGGTGGCACTAAACGCGAAAATAATTTCTGCGCCAGGGTTTACGTAAACTACGCGGCAATTATCATCGAGCAGGATAATTGCCGTAGCTAAATGTTCTAACCCGGCAAAAAGGTCTGGCGTTTTTTGAACCATAGTATTGGTGTGCTCAAAGTTTCATTAATCATACTATGAATAAAGCAAAAGGTAGGCCAGCTATAGTTGGAAAGAGATAATATTTTGAAGGGATGTTTTGAGTACGGCAAGGCGCATGAAATACCGACTATTAATTTAGCTTAGATGATGTTGGATTGCCGCGCTTCGCTCGCAATGACAGTTTAAGTGGTGTCATTGCGAGCGAAGCGCGGCAATCCAGTTTGTGGCTTTGAATCAATCGCTGAGGCTTGTGTTGGATGGCTGTCCGCCAAGATTTAACGCAGTGAATCCAGCTCTTTTTGTAGTAGCTCAATATTTTTTTTATGGTTATCTACGTTTTCTTTCAAGTTCTTCATTTTCTCTTCAAACTTGGGAACATTGCGGAAGGTTTGACCGCTGGCTGTTTGGTATACCTCCGGGTTCGATTCGCCTTCGGTATAGGCTTTTTTAGCCTCTTCCAGTGCGGCTTTTTCAGCATCCAGCTCGCTTTGTAAGATGCTTCTGCGTTTGCCATCGCGTTGGTTTTGCGTGTCTTTATCTACACGTGGAAAGCTCTCGGGAGTGGCGGTACGTTTGTTGGTTGTGCTGGTGGTTTTGGCTTTGCTGCGTTCATTGCTAATGCTGTTTGCGTCCGGATCTATCTCCAGGCGGGTAGCACCTTTGGACTTGATGTTGGAGTAGGTAACCCGGCCATCTGCATCTACATGCTTATAGATTTCGGCCAGTGCCTGGCTTGAAACGGTGAAGGCAAGCAACGTTAAAAATAGGTGTTTTTTCATGGGCTTAGTTTATTAGAGTTAAACGAATTAGGCAACAAAGTTAGCTGTAGCAGCGTACTTAACTCTATATGCACTCAATAAAAACGGCTTGGATTATGAAGCGTTGACATGGTTGAATTATGACAGTGATGCCATGAATGACAGGCAATAAAAAAGGAGCGAGAAACTCGCTCCTTTTGTGCTAGTTAATGCAAATTAGTATGACTAATTTAGCATGACCAATCTAGCATGAGTAGTACAAGCCAAACTCAACTGGGTGTGGTGTCATGCGAACTTTGTTCACTTCTTCCATTTTCAATGCAATGTAAGCATCGATCCAGTCATTAGTGAATACACCGCCTTTAGTCAAGAACTCGCGGTCAGCATCCAATGCTTCCAGCGCTTGCTCTAATGAAGCGCAAACGGTTGGGATTTGTGCATCTTCTTCTGGTGGCAGATGGTACAAGTCTTTAGTTGCAGCTTCACCTGGGTGAATCTTGTTTTGTACGCCATCCAAGCCTGCCATCAGCAATGCTGAGAATGCCAGGTATGGGTTAGCGATTGGGTCTGGGAAGCGAGCTTCAACGCGACGCGCTTTATCAGAGTGCACGAATGGGATACGGATTGAAGCTGAACGGTTTTTAGCTGAGTAAGCCAATTTAACCGGAGCTTCAAAGTGTGGAACCAGACGTTTGTATGAGTTGGTACCTGGGTTGGTAATCGCATTCAAAGCACGTGCGTGTTTGATGATACCGCCGATGTAGTACAGTGCGAATTCGCTCAAACCAGCATAGCCGTTGCCTGCGAACAGGTTTTTGCCATCTTTCCATACTGATTGGTGAACGTGCATGCCGCTGCCGTTATCGCCAGCAAATGGTTTTGGCATGAATGTGGCAGTTTTGCCATAAGCATGTGCAGTGTTCAAGATCACGTATTTCTGGATTTGTGTCCAGTCAGCACGTTGTGTCAATGTGCTGAATTTAGTACCGATTTCACATTGGCCGGCAGTAGCAACTTCATGGTGGTGCACTTCAACAGGCACGCCCATCGCTTCCAATGTAGTACACATTGCTGAACGAATGTCATGTAATGAATCGACTGGTGGCACTGGGAAGTAGCCGCCTTTAACGCCTGGACGGTGGCCAGTGTTGCCGCCTTCGAATTTCTCATTTGAAGCCCATGCGCCTTCTTCAGAGTTGATGCGTACTGAACAGCCGCTCATTGCAACATCCCACTGAATGCTGTCAAAAATGAAGAATTCTGGTTCTGGGCCGAAGTAAGCGGTGTCACCTAAACCTGATGATTTCAGGTAAGCTTCAGCGCGTTTAGCTAAAGAGCGTGGGTCACGGTCGTAACCTTTGCCATCTGTAGGGTCAACCACATCGCAAGTCAGGATCAATGTTGGCTCGTCCATGAATGGATCGATATTTGCAGTTGATGGATCAGGCATTAATTGCATATCTGATGCTTGAATGCCTTTCCAGCCGCCGATTGATGAGCCATCAAATGCGTGGCCTTCAGTAAATTTGTCTTCATTGAAGTGTGAAACAGGCACAGTCACGTGTTGCTCTTTACCGCGTGTGTCAGTAAAACGAAAATCGACAAATTTGATGTCGTTTTCTTTTACCATTTTCATTACATTAGCCACTGACATTTAGAATCTCCTAGGATGGTGTGGTTTAAATTAAAGTGTTAGGTAAGTAAAACTATAAAAACAATAAATTTTAACACAGTAGATTAGCAGGAAGCGTGCCAATCTCAGAAAGTATTAAACCCATGTAATTTTATGGACTTGCGTTAAGCGTTATGGTGTGATGCGCCACATTTTGGTGCATTTAATAATTTTTCGCACCAAAAAAGAGCATGCGCAGCCGTGAATATTTTGTCGGTTTTAAGGCTATACTTTTAATAAATAAAAATCGAATTGTAACTTTCAAGAAGGATCATGTGATGAGTCATCAGTCAGAAGTTTTAGCTTTGGCACAAAAACGTGCCGCAGAGAAAAGTTTGCCGTATGCTGGCGCACTTACTCCACAAGAAGCATTTGAGGTATTGCAGGCGAATCCTGAAGCGTTGTTAGTGGATGTGCGCAGCAAAGCCGAATTGGAACTGGTTGGGCGTGTTCCGGGCGCACTTAATGTGGAGTGGGCATTTTATCCGGGCATGGTAGCCAATGAGAATTTTGCGGCGCAATTAACAGCAGAGCTAAATAATCGCCGTGTTAGCAAAGATGCGGTGCTGATTTTTATGTGCCGTACCGGTGGGCGTTCAAACAATGCGGCGACGGTGGCAGCAGCGCTTGGATATGCGCAGGCTTACAATACGCTGGAAGGTTTTGAAGGTGAGGCGAATGCTGATAAGCAGCGCACGCTGATAAATGGCTGGAAGCATGCCGGTTTACCTTGGATCAACTAATTGGACCAACTAAAAAAATGACGGATAAGTATGCGGTCATCGGTAATCCCATAGCACACAGCAAATCACCGTTAATTCATGAGGCGTTCGCCAAACAAACTGCTCAGGATATGAGCTACGAACGTGTTTTAGCGCCTTTAGATGGATTTTCAGCGATAGTTCAAGACTTGATTGCTAAAGGTTACAAAGGTGTGAATGTCACGGTGCCGTTTAAGTTTGAGGCATACAATTTAGCCGATCAGATAGAAAATCATGCACTTGATGCAGGAGCAGCAAATACTTTGCTTTTTAATAAGCAGGGAATTGTGGCTGATAATACTGATGGTGCTGGTTTGGTAAAAGACATTACTCAGAATTTGAAGCAGCCCATTGCCGGTAAAAGAATTTTATTGCTAGGTGCCGGTGGCGCTGCTGAGGGTGTGCTGCATCCAATATTGGAGTGTGCGCCAGGTTTGCTTGTCATTGCCAATCGCACCTTGGATAAAGCATTAAGCATGGTAAAAAAAGTTGAGTCATCTGTTGTTAGTTTGGCGGGCTGTGAATTTAGTAATTTGCAGGGGCAGGAATTTGATATTGTGGTTAACGCAACTTCTGCTGGTTTAACTGACACGGCGCTGCCGATCCCAGATACGATTTTTGCCAAGGGCTGTCTGGCTTACGACATGATGTACGGTCGTGAGACACCGTTTATGGCACAAGCGCGTCGCAATGGTGCGCGCGTGGCTGATGGTTTGGGGATGCTGGTTGAGCAGGCTGCCGAGGCTTTTTATTTGTGGCGTAATGTGCGGCCGCAAACGCAGCCGGTCATCGAAATGGTAAGAGCTTTATAGATGCGGGACAGCTTTTTTACCAAGTGGCTTTTAAATGAGCACTCAAGTGCACAGCCTCTGACGATGGGCGGTTATGTCAAGCGCGGACTGGCGCTACTAGTTACCATTATTCTGCTATATCAGATCTGGATATTTTTACATATTTGCTGGTGGGTGAAATTCAATCCGTCTTCGAGCTCGTTTATGGAAGATCGCCTGGAAATCATTCAGGAAAAACGCCCGGATGCCGAGCTTAAATATAAGTGGGTGAATTATGAAAAAATATCCATTCATCTCAAGCGTGCAGTCATTGCCTCTGAAGATGCCAAGTTTCTTGATCATGAAGGCTTTGACTGGGAAGGCATCCAGAAAGCTTACGAGAAAAACCTGAAAAAAGGCAAAATCGTGGCTGGCGGCTCAACCATCAGCCAGCAGCTGGCGAAAAATCTATTTTTATCCACCAAGCGTACGCCATGGCGCAAAGCACAGGAAGCGGTAATTACACTCATGCTGGAGAAAATACTCACCAAGCGGCGTATTTTGGAGATTTACCTGAATGTGATTGAGTGGGGTAATGGTGTGTTTGGCGCAGAGGCTGCTGCCCGGCATTATTACAAAACAAGTGCCTCTAAACTTAGTGCGGGTCAAGCGGCGAGGCTGGCTGCAATGATTCCTAATCCACGCTTTTATGATGCGCATCAGTACACGCGTTACCTGAATAGGCGCACAGCGACTATTCAGGCGCGGATGTATATGGTGGATGTGCCTAAGTAGTTAGCTTTTGACCTATTGGGTTGATTAATCATTATCTATGATGGTGCCGACGATTTTCCTAACGATAGGTGCCACGATTAAAATTGCTGGAAATGCGATTGGCCATGCGTGTGCAAATGCACGTAGCCATTGCATAACGAACTGCTCATTAATACCTGTAAACAGCGCGGTAAGCACACCGGACATCAGCATAGCCATCAGCAGTGACATGACAAATGCAAATACTATATTGGTATATTTCTTGTGTATTTTCATGTTTGCGCAAATTTACGATAGCTTTTTTCTAAAGCATATGTTTAAGATATTTAGCGGTATAGCTGCTGCCATTCTGCGCCACTTGTTCCGGTGAACCTTCTGCAATAATGGTACCGCCGCCATCACCGCCTTCCGGGCCCATATCGACAATCCAGTCCGCAGTTTTGATGACATCCAGGTTATGTTCAATGATGACGATGGTGTTGCCGGCATCACGTAAACGATGAATCACATCCAGCAATAATTGAATATCTGCAAAGTGCAGGCCAGTGGTCGGTTCGTCCAGAATGTAAAGGGTGCGGCCGGTATCGCGTTTACTGAGTTCCAGTGCCAGTTTGACGCGCTGTGCTTCACCGCCGGATAATGTGGTCGCACTCTGGCCGAGCGTGATGTAGCCTAAGCCAACATCGAGCAGGGTTTGCAGTTTGCGTGCGATAACCGGTTGGGCGCTGAAGAAGGCATGTGCCTGCTCAACAGTCATGCCCAGGATTTCGTGGATATTCTTACCTTTGAACTGAATTTCCAGGGTTTCGCGGTTATAGCGGTGGCCTTTACACACATCGCATGGTACGTACACATCCGGCAGGAAGTGCATTTCTACGCGAATGACGCCGTCGCCTTGGCAGGCTTCGCAGCGGCCGCCTTTCACGTTGAATGAGTAGCGTCCCGGGCCATAACCGCGGGCGCGGCTTTCCGGTACGCTGGCAAACAGGTCGCGAATCGGTGTGAACAAGCCGGTGTAAGTGGCCGGGTTGGAGCGCGGGGTGCGTCCAATCGGGCTCTGGTCTACATCCACCACTTTGTCGAAAAACTCCAGACCGCTGATTTCACCGTAAGGGGCCGGTTCTGTGCTGCTGCCATATAAGTGGTGCGAGACAATCCGGTAAAGCGTATCGTTAATCAGTGTGGATTTACCGCTACCGGATACGCCGGTGATGCAGCTCAGCAGGCCAACCGGCAGTTTCACAGTCACGTCTTTCAGGTTGTTGCCGGTGGCGTGCGTCAGTTTCAACCAGCGGGCAGGGTCGGGCGCAGTGCGTTTTTTGTTGTAGGTGATCTGGCGTTTTCCGCTCAAGTACTGGCCGGTAAGTGAGCTTGGATTTTCCTTGATCTGCTGAGGAGTGCCTTCCGCCACGATGCGGCCGCCATGCTCGCCAGCGCCGGGACCAATATCCACTACGTAGTCAGCTTCCATGATGGCATCCTGGTCGTGCTCAACCACAATCACGCTGTTGCCGATGTCGCGCAGGCGTTTGAGGGTGTCGAGCAAGCGGTCGTTGTCGCGCTGGTGCAAGCCGATTGAAGGTTCGTCCAGCACGTACATTACGCCAGTTAAGCCGCTGCCGATTTGTGAAGCCAGACGGATACGCTGCGCTTCGCCGCCTGACAGGGTTTCTGCAGAACGTGAAAGTGACAGGTATTCCAAGCCGACATTGGTCAGGAATTTAAGACGGTTGCTGATTTCCTTGACTATCTTGTCGGCGATGGCAAGTTTTGCGCCTGTCAGTTCTATGCTGTCAAAGAAAGTGAGCGCTTGCTTTAATGGTACTTCGCATACTTCATGAATGTTTTTGTTGCCTACTTTTACATGGCGCGCCTCTTTGCGTAAGCGGGTGCCAACGCAATCTGGGCAGGTTTGAGAGTTGAGATATTTGGCCAGCTCCTCGCGCACGGTTTGTGAGTCGGTTTCGTGATAGCGGCGCTGCAGGTTGTTGAGAATGCCTTCAAACGCATGTGTTTTTTGATAAAACAGCCCGCGCTCGTTCAGATACTTGAAGGCAATTTCTTCTTTGCCGCTGCCATGCAGCAGGATGTTCTGGATGTTCTCCGGCAGTTTCTCGAACGTGGTATCCAGGTCAAAACTGTAGTGTTCGGCCAAGCTGGCCAGCATCTGGAAATAGAACTGGTTGCGCCTATCCCAGCCTTTGATTGCCCCGGCAGCCAGAGATAAATGCGGAAATGCCACTACACGTTTGGGGTCGAAAAAGTTGATGTTGCCCAAACCATCGCACTTGGGGCAAGCGCCCATCGGGTTGTTAAAAGAGAATAAACGCGGCTCTAGCTCCGCCAGTGAGTAGTCACAAACCGGGCATGAGAATTTGGCTGAAAACAGGTGTTCCTTATCGGTATCCATTTCTACAGCAACTGCTTTGCCATCTGCCAGCCGTAAGGCGGTTTCGAAAGATTCGGCGATGCGCTGTTTCATGTCTGCCTTGACCTTGATACGGTCAACCACGACATCTACATTATGCTTGGTGGTTTTTGCCAGCTGCGGCAGTGCATCAATCTCGTAAATCTTGCCGTCAACACGCAGGCGCACAAAGCCTTGTGCTTTCAACTCTTCAAATAAATCAACTTGTTCACCTTTACGGTTGGATACTACCGGCGCCAGTATCATCAGTTTGGTGTCTTCAGGCAGCGCCAGTACGCTATCCACCATCTGGCTTACGGTTTGCGCTTCCAGCTTGATGCCGTGTTCCGGGCATTCCGGGTCGCCGGCACGTGCATACAACAGGCGCAGGTAATCATGAATTTCGGTGACCGTACCTACAGTTGAACGTGGGTTGTGCGAGGTAGATTTTTGCTCAATGGAAATTGCCGGTGATAAACCTTCAATCAAATCTACATCTGGTTTATCCATGCGCGCCAGAAATTGGCGTGCATACGCTGAGAGTGATTCTACATAGCGGCGCTGACCTTCTGCGTAGAGCGTGTCAAAAGCCAGTGAAGACTTGCCGGATCCGGATAGCCCGGTGATGACTACCAGTTGATTCCGTGGGATATCCAGAGAGATATTTTTTAAGTTGTGTGTACGCGCACCGCGAATACGAATTAAATCCATTTGGTTTAAATCCATCATGCTTTTACTAAAAATTGGGGCAACCTGATAATATACCCACTTTTACGCATTAAGATTAATTATTTTTCATGTCATCGTTGCACAATACAACATCCTCGACAACATCTACGACAAGTAACACTGTCACAGAATTAATCTCGTCAGAAAAAATGACCCCAGCCGAATTGCGCGCCACATTAAGTTTGGCGTCAATTTATGGCTTGCGCATGCTGGGCATGTTTTTGATTCTGCCAATCTTTGCAATATATGCCTCGACATTGCCTGATAAGCCTAGTGGTTTTATGGTGGGTTTGGCATTGGGTGCCTATGGCCTGACGCAGGCTTTGCTGCAATTGCCATTTGGCATGGCTTCAGATAAATATGGCCGCAAACCGATGATTTATCTTGGGCTGGGTATCTTTGCGGTCGGTAGCATGGTGGCGGCGCTGGCGATGAATATCGAAGGTGTGATTATTGGACGTGCCATTCAAGGTGCAGGTGCAGTTTCTGCTGTAGTGACAGCGCTGGTGGCAGATTTAACGCGTGATGAGCATCGCACCAAGGCCATGGCAACGATAGGCGGCACCATAGGTATCGCATTTGCATTTTCATTGGTGGCTGGGCCAATCCTGAATGAGTGGATGGGGGTGCCGGGTATATTCTTCCTGACAGGTGTGTTAACGCTGGCGGCGATTGCTGTAGTCAGGTTTGTAGTGCCTGATCCTATTAGTAGCCATTACCATTCTGACGCGAGTGCAGCACCGGCCAAGCTTATGGATGTACTTAAAAATACTCAATTGCTACGTTTGAATTACGGTATTTTTGCCTTGCACGCAGCGCAAATGGCGATGTTCGTAGTCGTGCCGTTTGCCATTAATGAAAGTAGCCATTTGGATGTTAATCAGCACTGGAAAATTTATTTGCCAGTGGTGTTGGTGTCATTCTTGTTAATGGTGCCGGGAATTATTTACGCAGAAAAACAATCGAAAATGAAGCAGGTATTTGTGGCGGCGATTGCGGTGATGCTGTTTGCGCAAATCATGTTTGCTTTTTCTATCCATTATTTCTGGGGCATTATCGCATCGCTGACCATTTACTTTGTAGCCTTTAATCTGCTGGAAGCCTCACTGCCATCGCTGATTAGTAAAATTGCACCTGCCGCAGCAAAGGGGACCGCGATGGGGGTTTATAATACCTCGCAGTCCTTGGGTATTTTTGTTGGTGGTGCTTTGGGCGGTTATCTGTCACATAGCTATGGTTTTGCCAGTGCCTTTATATTTTGTGGCGTGATGATGTTTTTATGGCTATTATTTGCATCTTCCATGCAGCCTCCATTAGCAGTAAGAACCAAGATGTATACTATGGATGAAACGGCCGATAATATGGTGGCCGAGCGCGCGAATGCAGTAAAAAATGAACTGTTGAGACTTGCCGGGGTGGTTGAGGCGGCAGTGCTGCCGCAAGAGCGCACGGTAATATTAAAGATTGATAAATCGTATGATTGGGATGACGCCCAAGTGTATAAATTGTTGAGGGGATAAGCATGGCATCAGTGAATAAAGTGATATTGGTAGGCAATTTAGGGCGTGACCCGGAAGTGCGCTATATGCCGAATGGTGAGGCGGTGTGTAATTTTAGCATTGCAACGACTGATAGCTGGAAAGATAAATCAGGTGCCAAACAAGAACGCACTGAATGGCACAATATTGTCATGTATCGCAAGCTTGCCGAGATTGCTGGCGAGTACCTTAAAAAAGGCCGTCCGGTTTATGTTGAGGGTCGTTTGCAAACGCGTAAATGGCAAACTAAAGAAGGCCAGGATCGTTACACTACAGAGATCATTGCAGACCAGATGCAAATGTTAGGCGGCCGTGATGGCGCGGGTTCAAATGCCAGTTATGATGGCGGTATGGATCAGGGTGGTGCGGATAGCGATTACAATCAAGCGCCGCCAAGCCAGGGACAGGCTAGAACTGCTCCGGCACAATCATCAGCCAAGCCGGCAACCACTGGCTCAGGTTTTGATGATTTTGAGGACGATATACCGTTTTAATTGCTATCGCAGTATAATTAGGCAATTATTACAACAAAGCCCGCTATATACGGGCTTTGTTTTTTGCGTTTCTTTTATTTTGCGCATTCAACGAGTTACTAAATGAGTCCTAGCCAAAAAATTATTACTGATGATGTGCGTATCATCGAAATCAAGGAGTTAACTCCGCCATCAGTGTTACTGGATAAACTTGAGCCAAGCAAGGCTACAACGGATCGTATTGTTAAGACTCGTGCCGAAATTCATCGTATTTTGCACAGTGCGAACGATAGGCTGCTGGTGGTGATTGGCCCATGCTCCATTCATGATTATGATGCAGGTATTGAATATGCCAAACGTTTGCTGACGCAATACCGCAAGCATATCAATGAGTTGTTGATTGTGATGCGCGTGTACTTTGAAAAACCGCGTACTACCGTGGGTTGGAAAGGCTTGATCAACGATCCGCATCTGGATGGCAGTTTTGATATCAATGAAGGCTTGGATCTGGCACGTCGTTTCCTGCTGGAAGTGAACGAGCTGGGTGTGCCCGCTGCTACTGAGTTTCTGGATACGATTACCCCGCAATACACAGCGGATTTGGTGAGCTGGGGCGCTATCGGCGCGCGCACTACCGAGTCACAGATACACCGTGAGCTGGCATCGGGTTTATCCTGTCCGGTAGGGTTTAAAAACGGCACTGACGGCAATATCAAAATAGCTGTAGATGCAATTAAAGCTGCAGCCAGCCCGCACCACTTTTTATCAGTAACTAAAGAGGGTCGTTCGGCGATTATTTCTACTACCGGCAATGAAGACTGTCATGTGATTTTACGTGGTGGTAAAACGCCTAACTATGATGCAGCAAGTGTTGAAGCTGCGGCCAAGGAACTCGCACAATCTGGCCTGAATGCTAAATTGATGGTGGATTGCTCGCACGCTAATAGTCAGCGTCAATACCAATTGCAAAAGCAAGTGGCTGCCAATGTGGCCGAGCAAGTGATTGACGGGGATGATCGCATTATAGGTTTGATGATTGAATCGCATTTGAATGAAGGCCGCCAGGATCATGAGCCAGGCTGCGCATTGGAGTATGGAAAGTCTATCACTGATGGTTGCCTGGGTTGGGATGATACGCTGGCTATTCTGGATATGCTGGCCGAGAGCGTGAAAACACGGCGTTTTAAGAATCAGCAGGATGACGACAATTAAGCCTGGGTAAGTGCTTTTATAGTATTAAGGTATAATTTTAGGTTGTTTAATATATTAGTGTAAGGAGGATTCGAATGCCTATTTACGATTATCAATGTAGTAGCTGTGGCCATAAGGCAGAGGTGATGCGCAAGATCAGTGCAGCATCGGTAGAGGCTTGTCCGGAATGCGGTAAAGAGACTTTTGCCAAGCAAGTGTCTGCGCCGAGTTTTCAACTGACCGGTAGTGGCTGGTACGCAACAGATTTTAAAGGCGGTAGCAACACTGCAAAAAAGACTGAGTCAGCTGCTGAAGCAAGCGCTCCACCAGCTGCCTGTGGCACAGGCTGTGCCTGTCATTAACGAGTAAGCGATGAAAAAATATTTAATAACAGGCTTGCTGGTTTTAGTGCCTTTGGTAATTACCATCTGGGTGCTGAAATCATTGATCGGCATTATGGATCAAAGCCTGTTATTGCTGCCGGAAAAATGGCATCCACATACGTTGTTCGGACGCGATATTCCTGGCTTTGGGGTCATAGTGACGTTTGTTATCGTGATAACGACGGGTATGATTGCCACCAATTTTTTTGGCATGCAGCTTATTTTGCTGTGGGAAAAACTGCTTAATCGCCTGCCGGTTGTGAAGTCTATCTATTCCAGCGTCAAGCAGGTTTCCGATACGCTGTTTTCGGATTCAGGTAATGCATTCCGCAAAGCGGTGCTGGTGCAGTTTCCGCGTGAAGGTGCCTGGACCATTGCTTTTTTAACCGGTACACCGGGTGGTGATGTAGCTAATCACTTGCACGGTGAGTATGTCAGCATATTTGTACCAACCACTCCCAACCCTACTGGCGGTTATTTTTTAATGATGCCCAAGGCGGATGTGGTTGAGCTCGACATGAGCGTTGATGAAGCCCTTAAATACATTATCTCCATGGGTGTGGTTGCACCGGCTAACAAAATTCCAAAACTTTTAACTCAATAAATAGTAGATACACAATTATGATGCGTACACATTACTGCGGCCATTTAAACCGCGAACACATTGGTCAAACTGTAACACTCTGTGGCTGGGCGCATCGTCGTCGTGACCACGGTGGTGTGATTTTTATCGATTTGCGCGACCGCGAAGGTTTGGCGCAAATCGTCATCGACCCGGATACCAAAGACGCATTTGCGATTGCTGAAACCGTGCGCAGCGAGTTTGTGTTGAAAGTGGTGTGTAAAGTGCGTGCGCGTCCTGAAGGCACTGTGAATCCTAACCTGCCTACCGGCGAAGTGGAAATGCTGGCGACCGAGATTGAAGTGTTGAACCCATCACTCACGCCACCGTTCATGCTGGATGACGAGAACCTGACCGAAACCGTGCGCCTGGAGCACCGCTATATCGACCTGCGCCGCCCAACCATGCAAAAGAACCTGATGCTGCGTTACCGCGTTGCTAAAACCTTGCGTGATTACCTAGATACCAACGGCTTCATTGAAGTGGAAACACCAATGCTGACACGCAGTACGCCGGAAGGTGCACGTGACTATCTGGTGCCGAGCCGTGTGCATCACGGTATGTTCTTTGCGTTGCCGCAGTCACCACAATTGTTTAAACAGTTATTAATGGTGTCAGGTTTTGACCGTTACTTCCAGATCACCAAGTGCTTCCGTGATGAAGACTTGCGTGCTGACCGTCAGCCGGAATTCACGCAGGTGGATATCGAGACATCATTCATGGAAGAAAACGACATCATGGATCTGGTGGAAGAAATGATCCGCCAGATGCTGAAAAAAGTACAGAACGTGGACTTGCCAGCCAAGTTCCCGCGTATGCCGTTTGCAGAAGCCATGAACAGATATGGTTCAGACAAGCCTGATATGCGCGTGACTCTGGAAATCACCGAGCTTTCAGATGTAATGAAAGACGTGGATTTCAAAGTGTTTGCGGGTGCCGCCAATATGGCGGGTGGTCGTGTAGCAGCGTTGCGCGTGCCTAATGGTGCAGCAATTAGCCGCTCAGAAATCGATGCTTATACCGAGTTTGTAAAAATCTATGGCGCCAAAGGCTTGGCTTACATCAAGATTAACGACGTTACTAAACTGAATGAAGAAGGCCTGCAAAGCCCGATTGTGAAAAACATTCACGAGAATGCGCTGCGCGCTATCATCGAGCGTACCGGTGCACAAAACGGCGACATCGTATTCTTTGGCGCTGATAAAGCCAAAGTTGTGAATGAAGCGCTGGGCGCATTGCGCACTAAAGTTGGTCATGAAAAAGGTCACGTGGATGGCCGTGCATGGGCGCCATTGTGGGTGGTTGACTTCCCGATGTTTGAACATGACGAAGAAGCTGACCGTTGGGTGGCATTGCACCATCCGTTCACGGCGCCAAAAGATGGTCATGAAGACCTGCTGACGACAAATCCAGGTGCTGCGCTGTCAAAAGCCTATGACATGGTGTTGAACGGTTGGGAAGTAGGTGGCGGTTCTGTGCGTATCCACAAGCAGGAAGTGCAGTCCAAAGTGTTCGATGCACTGAAGATCAGCAAGGAAGAAGCGCAGGAGAAATTCGGCTTCCTGCTCGATGCATTGCAATACGGTGCGCCTCCACATGGTGGCCTAGCATTCGGTTTGGACCGTCTGGTGACATTGATGACCGGTGCCGAGTCTATCCGTGATGTGATCGCATTCCCTAAAACACAACGTGCACAATGTCTGATGACCAATGCACCGAATGAAGTGGATGAGAAACAGCTGCGTGAGTTGCATATACGTGTGCGCACGCAAACGCCAGCTGCTTAAAAATGCATTCACTTCGCGCTGGCGTTGTTGCAAGCTCTTGCCGTACCCATTGTACTGTCTGCGAGCTTGCGCCTAGTCAGCGCATCGCGAATGCATTTTATGAATCTTGACGGCGATTGCTATAGGCTACACGGTAATAAATAGATTTAGACTAAATTATTAGTGAGTAGCTAATTGCCTATCAAATCTCTGATCCGTACTATCCCGCATTACCCCAAGCAGGGGATTCAGTTTCGCGACATCACTACCTTGCTTAAAGACCCTATAGGTTTTCGTATGGTGATTGATGCGCTGTCGCAGCATTATTCAGGTAAAAAAATAGATAAAATTGCAGGTGTGGAAGCGCGTGGTTTCATCATCGGCGCGGCTTTGGCTTACAAGTTGGGTGTGGGCTTTGTGCCTATCCGCAAATCTGGAAAATTGCCTGCGCAAACTGTGGGCCATGATTATGCGCTGGAATATGGCGCAGATCGCGTGGAAATTCATGTAGATGCTATCAATAAAGATGAGCAGGTGTTGCTGGTGGATGATCTGATTGCAACTGGAGGCACTGCTGAAGCCTCGATTGCATTGTTGGAAAAGTTGGGTGGCGTCGTTATGGGCTGCGCTTTCGTGATTGATTTGCCTGATCTAGGTGGCTCAAAACGATTAACGGAACGCGGCATTAACACTGTTTCGTTATGCGAATTTGAAGGCGATTAACGCAGTATTTGCTTATTATTGCTTCTTAATGGTTTTGAAAATGTTAAAGTACACTTATCAATACTGCTGAAATTTAATGTTTGTCATTTAAAAAGAAATATTATGCCTGTTACCGAACTGAATCACGTTAACCTTCGCACGCCTTACGAGACGATGCTTAAACTCAAAGACTTCTACTGTGATGTAGTGGGCTTGAAAGTTGGGCCGCGCGAGGGTTTCAGCAGCAGAGGTTTTTGGCTTTATATCAATGAAAATGATCCTAATGCAGTGGTGCATCTGGCTGAATATCGAGGCGAAGGCGAGCCACTAAATAATGTGCTCACTACACTTGACCATATATCATTCACCTGTACGGATTTGACTGCGACTGAAGCGCATCTTAAAAAGCACAACATCGATTACACGATACGTGATTTGGCGGTGCTGAATGTAAGGCAGATCAACTTTAAAGACCCGGTTGGTAACGGCATCGAGCTATTTTTCCATCTTGAGAATGAAAAGGTTTGAACTGAACTTTCACTATGAATCAAGTGATCGAACTTAGTAAGTTAGTATTCTGTCATAGTTCATAATTAGAAATTTATAATAAATAACGTTTTGGAGTGGGCGCATGGGTAAACAGACACAATCCTTATTTTTAAAATTGATGCTAATGGCAGGTGTTTTATTGGCATTTATATCCAACGCCTTTGCAGAGGCTGACCCTAAATTGTGGCCGGTGGTCAAAGAAGCGTTTTTTGCCAAACGCGATATTCAGGAAGTCGAATTTATCAAGATAGATGCACCGCGCCGTGCTGAAAGTGGTGCGCAAGTACCGGTGACTTTCAGTTACGATAAAGTGGCCGCTAATGGCGTAGATATTAAAAAAATCTATGTGCTGGTCGATGCCAATCCGATTCAACTTGCCGCAATTTATAACTTGACCGATATGCTTGGTAATTTCCAGTTGGCGACTCGCATTCGTATGGAGACGGATTCGTTTGTACGTTTGGTTGGTGAATCTGCCGATGGCAAATTGTATATGGCTAAACGCGAGATTCGCGCGGCAGGTGGCTGTGGCGGTACGGTTGATAACGATGAGTCCGCGGTACGCGCCGCAGCGGGCAAGATCAAATTGCATGTGGATGCACCGGTTAAATTCGGCAGCCCTGTAGTGGCTACATTTAATATCCGCCATGTGATGCGTACAGGTTTGCAGCGTGACTTGGTGTCACAAGGTTATGTGCCGGCTTTTTACATCAATAAAGCAGCGTTTACTTACAACGGCAAGCCTTTAATGACGGTAGATGTAGGGGTGGGTACCAGTGAAGATCCATACTATAAATTTAACTTTATCCCGGATGCTCCAGGCGTGCTGGAAGTTACAGCTACGGACAATGAAGGCAAAAGCTTTACCCATCAGTTGGACGTTAAAAGTTAAATCAATTTGATGTCATAAACAACGGCCTCCCAGCGAGGCCGTTGTTGTTAGGTGAGGCCGTTTTTGTTAGTTTGCAATCAGGTGTTAAAATTAACACATTGAATTCAGGAGTGTTTTATGAAAAGTTATCGTAAAGAGCTTTGGTTTAACCCGCCAACCCGAGTGGCGTTTATCCGCATCACCGAGCAGGTGCGCGAGTGCCTGCGTGAGAGCGGGGTGCGCGAAGGTTTTGTTTTGGTCAATGCGATGCATATTACTGCCAGTGTGTTCATTAACGATGACGAGCGTGGTCTGCACCATGATTACACGCAATGGCTGGAGCGCTTGGCGCCGCATGAGCCTGTAAGCAGCTATCGCCATAATGATACCGGCGAGGATAATGCTGACGCACATATGAAACGTCAGGTGATGGGGCGTGAAGTTGTAGTGGCGATTACCAATGGCGAGCTTGATTTTGGGCCATGGGAACAAATATTCTATGGTGAGTTTGATGGTCGTAGAAAGAAACGTGTTTTAGTAAAAATTATCGGTGAGTAGAACCAAAATAACATCGCCATACGGTGTTGCAAATTAAAAAATAACACCTTACATATTATTTATATGCCGCGGCGTTATTTTTTAATTCGCGCCTTGTCCGGCTTCGTTCTTTTGGTTTTGTAGAGATTAAGTAAAGTAAATGATGAAAATACCTGAATTATTGGCTCCTGCGGGTGACTTGGACCGTATGCGTACTGCGTTTGATTATGGCGCAGATGCGATTTATGCTGGTCAGCCGCGCTACAGCCTACGTGCACGTAATAACGATTTCTCAATGGCAAACCTTGAGATCGGTATTAACGAAGCCCATGCGCGTGGTAAAAAGTTTTTTGTGGCCAGCAACATTGCGCCGCATAACGCCAAGGTGAAAACCTACATGGCGGATATGGAGCCGGTGATTGCGATGCGCCCCGATGCGCTGATCATGTCTGACCCGGGTCTGATTATGATGGTACGTGAGAAATGGCCAGAGATGCCGGTGCACCTCTCAGTGCAGGCAAATACTGTAAATTATGCTACGGTTAAATTCTGGCAAAGTCTTGGGCTGACTCGTGTAATCCTGTCACGCGAGCTGTCGCTGGATGAAATTGAAGAAATCCGTCAGCGCTGTCCGGAAATGGAGCTGGAAGTATTCGTTCATGGCGCGCTGTGTATCGCTTATTCCGGGCGCTGTTTGCTATCCGGTTATTTTAACCAGCGCGATCCTAACCAAGGTACTTGTACCAATAGCTGCCGCTGGGATTACAAAGTGCATGATGCAGCTGAAGATGCTGCAGGTGTGATTCGCCTTGACCAGTTTGATTTTAAGGCTGAGATGGAGAAATCCAGCCTGTCCGGTTGCGGTAGCCTGCCGCGCCACCCATTGGCCGATAAAGTTTACCTCATTGAAGAAAAAGGCCGCCCTGGTGAATTGCTGCCGATTGAAGAAGATGAACACGGCACTTACATCATGAACAGCAAAGACCTACGTGCGATTGAACACGTGGAGCGCCTGATCAAGATGGGAGTGGATTCATTGAAAATCGAAGGCCGCACCAAATCACGTTATTATGTGGCGCGTACCTGCCAGAATTACCGTAAGGCGATAGATGACGCACTGGCTGGTCGCCCATTTGACTGGAACCTGCTGGGTGATCTGGAGAATCTTGCTAACCGTGGTTATACCGATGGCTTTTATCAGCGCCATCACACGGCTGAACACCAGAACTACAAACAAGGCTATTCAAGCTCTAGCCGCAGCCTGTATGTAGGTGATGTAGTGGCTTACGATGCTGCCAAAGGCTTGGCTGATATTGAAGCTCGCAACAAGTTTGGCGTGGGTGACCGTTTACAGGTGATACACCCAAGCGGCAATCAGGATGTGGTGGTGGAAACCATATTCAACAAGAAAGGCGAACCGATTCAAGAGGCATCAGGCAGTGGTTATTTTGTAAGGCTGCCAATCGCGGCTGGTGACTTGAGTAATGCTATGGTGGTTAAATACCTGTAATGCAGGTTGATATATCGTATATGTCATGCTGTTGAAAATGTCGTTATACAAATAAAAAAGGGAGCGCAGGCTCCCTTTTTTATTTGTAACAAAACAATTACTTGTTCATTACGTACATTGTTACTTCAAAGCCAAAACGCATTTCAGTAGCTGCTGGTTTAGTCCACATAATGATTGTCCTTTAATGTTTGGTTATTTGTTTAATCAAATTATCTATCTGATGAGTTAAACGTTTGTTTATCAGATGTGTACATTTTGCGTCCATAACATGTTTATTGCGCTATATGGATTCATGATTAGACCTTAGTGCTAATCATGAGTCGCCCATCATTCATTCATCATCTTTGTCTTGTTGTAGCTTGTCAGGCAGTTTTGCGACTTATCCATGTACGCGGAATATCCAAGGTTAACGGAATATCCAAGCCATAAAAAATATATGATTGACATATTAAATGAGAATCATTATCATTTACAAAAGTATGCAATATTTCGGAGTTTATTATGAGTAGGCAGCAAATCATCAGCCAAGCTAAATTGGCCGGAAATGAGGAATGTAAGGTGCTCTATAACAAGGCTAAGGATATTGTAGAGCTTGAAATTGGTGGGGTTTCATTGCGATTTGAAGCGCGCAATTTTTTCATGATGAATGAGATATTACGTAAAGCTGCTGCAAAGCTGGTAATGGAAACCGAATTAAATCATGTTGTCAGACCGGCTTAGTGCTTAAGCCGGAAGTTGATGGAAATTTACTAAGTAATGCGACTGGATGGTTAATGCTAAACGTAAAGGGCAATACAGACAATAACAGCCAGAAAGGCAGCCATCGGGTAATTACCAGCGAAGCGTTATTCGCCGGCAGCCGTGAACTGGTGATTAAACACGCAGGGGATGAGTATCGTCTGCGGCTTACCAGTCAAGGTAAGTTGATTTTGACAAAGTAAATAAACTGACCATTGATGTTAGTAAGCAGCTTGGTAATGTGAATAAAAATAGCCAGGTTGGAGAATAGAGAAAAATCATGACAACAGACTTTACGCTGGCAAAAAATATGCAATTTCCAACGCATGAAGTAATGGCATATACCGACATCAGTAACAGGAAAATAAATGAAATAGCAATTGAGACAGTAAAAAATCTGGTGCCCAAAAGAGGCACAAATTTCAAGCAGCAGCAAGAGGAAAAGCTATCTTATAAGTTAATCGGATTGGTGCTGCTGTTGCATCTGTCAGTATTCGTCTGGATGCATAAAAACAAATCAGAGGTTGAAGTTATCCGGCAGCAGAAAACAATTTTAGTGAGTTTGTTAGCCAATGCTCAGCCAGTAACTAAAGCTGAGTTGAAGCAGCAAGAAATGCAGCAGCCTGTAATGAAACAGCCTGTAATGAAACAGCAAGCGGCAGAACCTAAACAGCATATACCGCTTAATGATCTTGCATTAAAAGAAGCTGTAATGGGCGCGTCGCAAGTAAAAAGCGTGGATACGCAAGCAAATATGAAAGAAGCAGTAGCATCAACGACTGGGTCTAGCGTAGCAGAGAAATCAGCCAGTGCTGATCTGCCGCCAACGGATGAAGCAGAACAGGTGACAGAGGCGCCAAAATTTGGTGCCGAGTATTTGCAGAATCCAGCGCCTGAATATCCGCCCCTGGCAAGACGCAAGGGTGAGCAGGGCAGGGTGTTACTACAGGTGCTGGTGTCTGAAACCGGCAAGGCTGAAAAAGTGAAAATTGAAACTGGCAGCGGCTACAGTAGCTTAGATCAGGCAGCACTGGAAGCGGTAAGAAAATGGAGTTTTATTCCTGCTAAGAAAGGCAGCAGGCCTGTGAGCGCTTATGTGATTGTGCCGGTAAGGTTTTCACTTAATGGCTAGTTGGAAATTAAACGTCAGGAAGTTTATAGGGAGTTTTAATGATGCAGAATGGATATGAATTTAACGCAATTGAGTTTATTGCAGCAGGCGGCCCGGTATCAGTTGCTGTGGCGGTTATTTTACTGACAATGTCAGTAGCGAGCTGGTATTTAATCGTGTTTAAAACATTGCAGGCATTAAGATTGCGCACGGCATTTCAAAATTACGTGCAAAAATTTTGGAGCGCAGGCAGCCTGGCTGAAACATCAGAAATAAAAAGCGATACGGGTATAGCAAAAATAGCGGCTGAAGCTATCCTGGCCGCACAGCATCATCAGCAACATGCTAACCATACTACAAAGATTTCGCAGGATGAGTTTGTGGCACGTGCCATGAATCGCAGCATTGCGGAACAGGCTGCAAAGATGGAAACCGGGCTTACCGTGCTGGCATCGGTAGGCAGCATCTCACCGTTTGTTGGACTGTTTGGCACAGTGTGGGGAATTTACCATGCGCTGGCCGGTATTAGCCAAAGCGGTCAGGCAACGCTGGATAAAGTGGCAGGCCCGGTAGGCGAGGCACTGATCATGACGGCGTTGGGTCTTGCGGTCGCCATACCTGCTGTGCTGGCCTATAACGCTTTTGTACGTAGTAACCGGGTATTGTCAGCCACAATGGAGAAGTTTGGATATGAATTACATACCCTGCTGACAACCGGTGCCGTGATAGGTAGCCAAGTTCAAAGCGTAGTAGCAAACCCAGCAGCAGTAAATCAATCCAGAGAGCGTATTCATGCCGTGGAGATGCCAGCATGATAGGGTCAGGAAACGGTGTCGGGGTGAGCGCGCATACCGCACCTATGTCTGAAATAAATACCACGCCGCTGGTAGATGTAATGTTGGTGCTGCTGGTGATTTTTATTATTACCGCACCACTATTGACGCATGCAGTGAAAATTGACTTACCGCAGGCAAGCAGCCAGTCGTTGCCAGAAAATCCGCAACTGGTTTCAGTATCCATTGATGGCGCAGGTAAATATTACTGGAACAACCAGCCTTTAACCCAGGCTGAGTTAAAGGCAAAGTTAGACATTGCTGCAAAACAGCTGCCACAGCCTGAGCTGAATATCAGGGCGGATAAAGAAACGCGTTATCAGGTTGTGGCCAGCCTGATGGCGGATATTAATAATGCAGGCATCATCAAATTAGGATTTGCAAGTGATCCGGAAGTAAGTAAGCCGTAAAAATAAGCAAGTACTCATAAAACAAGTACTCATAAATAAGCCAGCCAGTAAGTATTGTTAACGCAACCTACTTAGTTAGCCAGCCAATGACATTTATCATTAGGACAAAAGACTATGAAGTTGTATCAACAAAACAAACTTACCCAAAAGTCGCTGTATCTGGCAGTTATATTGGCTACACAGGCAATGCCGGCAATGGCGGAAGATAAAGCGAACGAAGCCTCGGCCCAGCAAGAACTGGAAGAAGTGAATGTGAAGGCAAGTGCCGTGCCGATTGCTGATGGCTACCAGGCAACTAAAACGCGTGTGGGCAAAGCGCTGGAAGATCCGCACGACATCCCGCAGGCGGTCACCACCGTCACCCACAGTTTAATTAAAGACCAGCAGTTATCATCGCTGCGCGAGGCATTGTCTAATGTTGCCGGCCTGACTTTTAATGCGGCAGAAGGTGGCCGTGCCGGCGACAATATGATGTTGCGCGGTTTTTATACATTTGGCGATATCTACCTGGACGGTGTTCGTGATACTGCGCAATATAACCGTGAACTGTTTAATACCGAGCAGGTGGATGTGCTGCGCGGTTCAGCTGCTATGCTGTTCGGGCGCGGCCAGGCAGGGGGCGTGATCAATCAGGTTTCAAAGATGGCAAAACTATCTGATGAAAACACCGTGAGTGCGGCGCTGGGCAGTTACAGCTATTATCAGCTTAGCGGTGATTTCAATAAAAAGCTGGATGACACCACTGCAATCCGTCTGAACGTAATGGATAGGGCAGAAGAGAATTATCGTAAAAACCCTAGCAACGGCGACAGGCCAAGGCTTGACCGCCAAGGCATTGCGGTGAGTTTTGGTACCGGTATTGGCACAGATAATGAATTATTCCTGAATCATGTGACCACCACCACTAATGATGACCCGGATTTTGGTGTTTCGTTTGTCAATAAAAGGCCGGTGAATAAATATGTAGGCGCGTCAAAAATTGACGATAGTGTCTATTATGGCGGCAGCAAGAATTTTGACACCAGCAATACCTCTATTACCACGGCAATCTTCACCCATAAATTTAGCGAAAATACTCAACTACGCACACAGCTCAGAGCCGCAGATTATGAACGTGCATATTGGGCACAGAAGCCAAGCGGTGATGTGCTGCCGACCGCAAATTTTAGTGCCACAGGCGCTGTAACCAGAAAAATGCATTACCAGACGCAAACGCTACAGTCTGATTTAAGTACCAAGTTCAATATGGCCGGCTTAGAACATAAATTTCTGGCAGGAGTTGAATACCTGAAAGAGCGCAACTATAGAAACAGCCTATTGGATTTAGACGCATCATCCGGCAAGTTCTATGATGACAGTGTAGAAAATACTACTGCTCCCGCAAAATTCAACGCTGATAACTATGCACTGTATGTTCAGGATACGGTGCAGATTGCGCCAGAATGGGATATTTTGTTCGGCGTAAGGCGCGACGAAATGCGATCCGAGTATTCAACTCCATCAAAATTAAGTTACGGCGAGAACAGCTACCGTACCGGCCTGTCATGGCACCAGACACCTACCACCCACTACTATGTAAGCTGGAGTGATTCATTCAGCCCGACCGGTGACCTGTACCAGCTGGATTCATCAAAACCGCCTGAAAGAAGCGAGACCATAGAGGCCGGTGCTAAGTGGCTGTTTTTTGACGGCGATCTGGCATTCAGAACCGCGTTGTATCGTACCAGCAAGGATTGGGAGCGTAATACCGACCTGGAGGCAGATGCTGCCAATTCAATTTTGAGTAAAAAGCGCCGTACCGATGGTTTGGAGTTTGAACTGGCCGGACGCATTACTGATAAGTGGGAAGTCTTTAGCGGCATGGCTTTGATGGATGCGAAAATCATCGAAGTTGCCCCGGGCGCCAACCCCGGTTTTGAGGGGCAGCGTGCACGCAACACGCCGCCAGTGACCTTTAACTTGTGGTCTACCTATAAATTGGCGGCTGGTTGGAAAGCCGGTTTCGGGCTTGAGTCTAAAGGCGAGCGTTTTGGTTATTCGCCCTCGTCAGCATCAACCACCGCGGCCTTTACCAATGGCAAGTTTGACCCCAATAGGCTGCCGGGTTACACCAGATTCGATGCGATGCTTGCATACGAACAGGCGAAATGGGCCGTTAAGCTGAACATAAAAAACCTGCTGGATAAAACTTATTATGACGCGATTTACGACAATGGCGGTTTCACCGTGCCGGGTAATGGCAGAACAGCCATTATTACGACCGAGTATAAATTCTAGGAATGATTAGGAAAATATCATGATGCAAGTTGTGCCCGACCTGTTAACTCCTGAAGAGCTTACCGAAGCAAGGCGTTTGCTTGCCAGTGCGCAGTGGGTGGATGGTAAGGTGACGGCGGGCAAGCAGGCGGCAACTGTTAAAAACAACCAACAGCTGTCGGAGGATGCACCAGAAATACGTGCTTTGCGACATCTGGTGCTAAGCGCGCTCAATCGAAGTGCCCTGTTTTTTACCTCGGCATTGCCTTCCAGAATATTGCCGCCGTTTTTTAATCGCTACAGTGGTGAAACCAACCATTATGGCGCTCATGTGGATAATGCTATGCGCATGCTGCCGGATGGTGGAGGTTATGTACGCGCCGACGTTTCGGCAACATTGTTTCTGTCCGAACCGGATGAGTACGAGGGCGGAGAGCTGGTTATTGAAGATACCTTTGGCAGCCATACGGTTAAATTAAAAGCCGGCAGCTTGGTGGTGTATCCGTCATCATCGGTGCATGAGGTGATGGTTGTTAGCAAAGGGCAGCGTGTCGCCTGTTTCATGTTTATCCAGAGTATGGTGCGAGACCCCGGCAAGCGCAGGCTGCTGTATGACATGGATATGTCGCTGATGCAGTTGCGGCATAGTGTAGGTGAAACTGAACCGGTTGTGCATCTGACTGGCGTGTACCATAACCTGCTGAGAAGCTGGGCAGAGTGACCTTGCCGCAGTTAACAATGCAGTCTGTGCCGCAGGGTATAGAAACCGCTGCCGATTACCGCTTGCTGGCACAGCAGCAATTAAACGCAGAAGTATGGCGCTATCTGGAACATGGTGCGGCGCAAGGTTTAACTTTGCGTGCAAATGCCACCGCATTTGATGATGCAGGATTGATGGCGCGGCCTTTGGCCAATGTTAGGGGTGGTCATACCCGTTTGCAGCTGTTCGGACAGCAATTCGAGCATCCGCTGCTACTGGCGCCACTGGCTTACCAGCGTTTATTTCATGCTGATGGCGAGCAGGCCAGTGCAATCGCTGCCAATGCCCAGTCAGGGCAAATGGTGGTGAGTAGTCTGGCTAGTCAGAATCTGGAGCAGATTATAGAAGCCGCCGCACAGCCATTATGGTTTCAATTGTACTGGCAGGGTGACAGGGCGCGCACGCTGCGGCTGGCAAGGCGTGCCTTGAGTGCCGGTTACAGTGCAGTGATGTTTACTGTTGACGCACCAGTGAAACAGGCGCTGATGTCGTTGCCAAATGGTATTGCTGCCGTGAATCTGGAGCCGGCGCTGCCTTTGCCTAGACTTTTGGCCGGACAAAGCATGGTGTTTGACGGTTGGATGGCTCAGGCACCTGGCTGGGATGATCTGGCCTGGCTACGTGAGCAATTGAATGTGCCGTTGCTGGTGAAAGGCATCCTGCATCCGGATGATGCAGCGAGCGTTGTGGCTATCGGCTGCGATGGCCTTGTGGTTTCCAATCATGGCGGACGTGTGCTGGACGGCGTACCAACTAGTCTGCACCTGTTGCCTGATATTGTGCAGCAGGTGGCCGGCAAGGCAATCGTGCTGTTTGATAGTGGTATTCGCAGCGGTAGAGATGCTTTTAAAGCCATGGCCGCGGGTGCGGATGCCGTTATGGTCGGCCGTCCTTATATCTGGGGCTTATCTGTGTGTGGAGCGCTAGGTGTTGCGCATGTGCTGCGATTGATGCGGGATGAGTTGGAAATGACAATGGCGCTATCGGGAATAGCCGAGCTTGCGGACTTGAAAGCTCGGCTTCGTCCTTGAAACAAGTAAGTCAGCTGTTGATATAGCTTTCCAGTTTTTTAATGAGTCTTTGCTGATAATCAATGGTTTCCTTGGCAAGGTCGCCCAGAGAAAGTATTCCCAGCACTTTATCGTTATCCACTACTGGCAAATGACGGAAATTTTTGCTTGTTAATAGTGTCAGGGCTTGCTCAACGGTATCATCGGGTTTACCGCAGACTACGTTATACGTCATTACATCGCTAATCTGTGTGGTTTTTGATGACCGGCCTTTGAGTATGACTTCGCGTGCATAATCACGTTCTGAAAAAATACCTACTAGTTTTTCGCCCTCAAGTACCAGTAACGCGCCGATTTTGTATTCCGCAAGTACTACCAGAGCGTCGAATACCGGGCGATGCGGAGCAATTGAAATCACTTCTTTATATTTTTTACCGTCCAGCAATTGTTGTAATGTTTTCATGGCAATCTCCTGACCATAACAAAAACGCAGCGTGAACTTTAAATATACACCAATAAATATTTTAGCCAAGATTTAGGTCTGATTTTACATGGCTATTGACATAATTAGCCAGCTAACTATAATGTGGCTAATTATGTTGCAATTAAGAGACCTCCCGACTACCGAAGTGCTTGGTAAATTTGCCGAGCGCTACCCTGACGCAGATATTACGGCGGTATCCGGCTTTCTGCATTTGCTGCGCGTGGCTACTGATTTATCTGTAGCGCTTGATGCCTGCTTAACTAGGCATGGCCTGCTGCAAGGGCGTTGGTGGGTGCTGATATTGCTGATGCGTGAAGACTCCAAAACCTCTACACCTTCAGCTCTGGCGGACAAGGCCGGCGTGACACGCGCCACCATGACCGGTTTGATTGATGGTTTGGAACAAAATAATCTCGTTGAGAGAATCTATACCAAAAATGACAGACGCAGTGTGCTGATAAAGTTGACAGACGCAGGGCAAGCCAAATTGGATGTTGTGATGCCGGATTATTACCGCAGGCTGCGCAAATGTATGCAGGCCCTGGATGAAGAAAAGCGGTTGCAGCTACAGCAGATTTTAGAACTTATAAACTCAGGTATTCCAGCACTTATCAAATAAGTGTTCATTATTAATTAACGTAAAAAAGGACTTTAACCATGTCAAATATTCAATCACAAATCTCCGCTATTAATGCAAAGTTTGATCAGGCATTTAACTCTAAAAATGCAGAAGCGATTGGCCAGCTATATGCCGATAATGCGGTTGTAATGCCAGCGCCAGCAGGTGAGCCTGTATCAGGTACGGCAGCTATTCAGACATTCTTTGCAGGTTTGATTTCAGCCGGCGTTATCGAGCATCAGCTAACTTTGGTAGATGCTGTAGAAGACGGCAATTTGGCTTACCAGCGCGGTAAATGGGCGGGTGCAATGTTGAATGAAAAAGGCGAGAAACAGACATTTGGCGGTAATGTACACTTGGTGTATCGTAAACAGGCTGATGGTAACTGGAAAGCTGTAACACACATCTGGAACTAATTTCACAAAAAATTAAGACTCAAGACACTTAAGACTAAAACACTAAGGTGATATGCATAACAGTAAAAAGATAACCATTCGTGCCTTTGCTGCGCTAACCCTGTTGACCATTATTTGGGGTTATAACTGGGTGGTGATGAAAAGCGCCCTGGCTTATGCTGGAGCGTTTGAGTTTGCAGCATTGCGCACAGTAATAGGTGCGTTATGTCTATTTGCGGTTGTGTTGTTCATGCGCAAGCCGCTACGTGTTAAAGAGATGCCGACATTAATTCTGCTGGGTATTTTACAAACCAGCGGATTTACCGGCTTATTGATCTGGGCGCTAGTTGAAGGTGGTGCAGGTAAAACAGCGGTACTGACTTATACCATGCCATTTTGGGTGATGGTGCTGGCGTGGCCTATGCTGGGTGAAAAGCTGCGCGGTCTGCAATGGCCGGCAGCCATTCTTTCCACTATGGGTATGTTGTTTATATTGGATCCGCTACATCTGGGTACGGATACTTTCAGCATGTTTCTGGCCGTGTTGTCGGGCATATTCTGGGCGTTATCCGTCATACTTGCGAAAAAACTGCATCAGCGGTCTCCAGAGCTGGATTTGCTGGCATTAACCGCCTGGCAGATGTTTTTCGGGTCTATTCCTTTAGCTGTTGTAGCTTTGCTGGTGCCTGCCGCACCTATCCAGTGGACGCCGTATTTTATCGGTGCGGTAATTTTTAACTCAGTGTTTTGTAATGCACTGGCATGGTTGCTGTGGCTATATGCCTTGCAGCGCCTCAGTGCCGGCATAGCCAGCATGTCTTCAATGCTGGCACCGGTAATCGGCGTTATGGCGGCGTGGGTGCAGTTGCATGAGGTGCCGACGACTACCGAGTTAATTGGTATGACCTTGATAGCGATATCCTTACTGATAATTTCGGTGATCAGCATTCGTAAACATACGCCTATTGACCCGGCCATGGCGCAGGACTAGTAAGTTTAACTAGGAAGTTTAATCAGTGTAAGTCAGTCATTACTTTAGTGCGTGTTAAAGCCTGTGATAAAATCGTGGTTATTTGATTGAATTAAAGGTTAGAGACATGGCTGGTCATAGTAAATGGGCAAATATTCAACACCGCAAAGGTCGTCAGGACGCAAAGCGCGGCAAAATCTTCACAAAAATCATTAAAGAAATTACTGTATCAGCCCGTCTGGGTGGCGGTGATACCAACATGAATCCACGCTTGCGTGCGGCGGTTGCTCTGGCTAAAGAAGAAAACATGCCATCAGACAACATCACGCGTGCCATTAAAAAAGGTACCGGCGAGCTGGAAGGCGTCAACTACGAAGAAATCCGTTATGAAGGTTATGGCATCAATGGCGCGGCAATTATCATTGATTGCCTGACCGACAACAAACAGCGCGCGGTTGCCGATGTGCGCCATGCGTTGACCAAGTTTGGTGGTAATTTAGGTACCGATGGCTCAGTTGCCTTCATGTTTAAACACTGTGGCAGCTTGGTGTATGAGCCAGGCACTTCAGAAGATAAAGTGATGGAAATTGCGTTGGAAGCAGGTGCTGAAGACGTGGTTACCGATGAAGATGGCAGTATCGAAGTGATAACGCCACCGGGTGATTTTGTTGCGGTTAAAGAAGCAATGGAAGCCGCAGGTTTAAAAGCCGTGCTGGCTGAAGTAACCATGAAGGCCATGAATGAGGTGGAATTCACCGGTGATGATGCCGTGAAAATGCAAAAGATACTCGATGCGCTGGAAGATCTGGACGATGTGCAGGACGTCTATACATCGGCCGTGATTGAAGAGTAGCATTAACTTGCTGCCGCTCATGATGATGTATTAGAGGCGAACTTGGACAACGTCAGAATTCTGGGGATAGATCCTGGTTTGCGCCTCACCGGCTTTGGGGTGATTGAAAAGGTCGGTGAGAAAATCAATTACATTGCCAGCGGCACCATCAAGACCGCGAGCGGCAAAAAAAGCAAAATCGAAGGCGAGGATGAGAGGGAAGAACTTCCTGCCCGCCTGAAGATTATTGTGGATAGCCTCTTTGAGGTGATTGATACTTACCACCCGAATCAGGTGGCGGTTGAAAAGGTATTTGTGAATGTGAACCCACAATCAACCCTGCTGCTTGGTCAGGCACGAGGCGCCGCTATCTGTGCGGCTGTCATCCGCAATTTAAGCGTGGCTGAATACACTGCATTGCAGGTCAAGCAATCTGTCGTGGGTAACGGCCATGCACAAAAAGAACAGGTGCAGGAAATGGTAAAGCGCCTGCTTAATTTACCTGCCACTCCCAAGCCGGATTCAGCTGACGCACTGGCTTGTGCCATCTGCCACGCCCATGGCGGGCAAGGCCTGGGTAAGTTGGCAACGGCCGGCTACCGGGTACGAGGCGGGCGTCTGGTTGGATGAGCAGACCTGCACGCGAGCCGGCTCCGGCTAATTATTCCAACCGGTTTACTCTCTATTTCTTTGCGACCCGCCCTGCGTTTATATTAGCAACTTTGGCTGCCTGTCTGCTCGGCCTGGCGAGTGCCAAGTATTCAGGTGTGTCGATTCAACCGTCGAGCGCAGTATTCACCATCGTTCTAGGGGCGCTGGTACATGCTGCAGTCAATGTGCTCAATGATTATTTTGATGAGCAGAATGGCACTGATGTCTCTAACACTGAACGCTTGTACCCATATACCGGCGGCAGCCGTTTTATTCAGAATGGCGTACTGACCCCAGCGCAGACCCTGTATTTTGCTTACATGCTGCTGGCTGTGGCCATGCTTGGTGGCTTATGGCTGTCATTGCAGGTGGGCAGTGGTCTGCTGTTCGTTGGCGCGGCAGGCATTTTTACAGGTTGGGCATATTCAGCATCACCGTTGCGCCTAAACTCGCGTGGGCTGGGCGAGCTTTGCGTGTTACTGGGGTTTTTGGGAATAGTGATTGGCGCGGATTTCGTGCAAAGGTTGTCATTCTCATTCGCGCCTTTTGCAGCTGGAATGCCTTATGCGCTTCTGGCTACCAATCTGCTCTATATCAACCAGTTCCCGGATCGCAAGGCTGATGCGGCAGCAAGCAAGCGCAACCTGGTTGTAAGGTTACAGCCAAGTTACGCGGTCTGGCTTTATCTGCTGCTGGCAACGTCAGCATTTATCTGGGTAGTGGTAATGGCCTGGCTCGGCTATCTGCCTTGGCTCGCATGGGTCTCGGTGCTGCCGCTGCTACTGTCATTGCGAGCCTTCCTGATGCTGATGCAATTTGCAGAAAAACCTGAAAAATTATTGCCTGTAATCAAGCTCACGCTTGCTACTATGCTGAGCCATGCGTTATTGTTAGCGCTTATTATGTTATGGAAAACGCCATGATTGGTCGTCTGAATGGAACTCTGCTCGAAAAAACTCCGCCGCTAGTGCTTATCGATTGCAATGGCGTAGGCTATGAGTGTGAGGTGCCGATGAGCACTTTTTACAATCTGCCTGCAGTGGGTGAAAAGGTCGTGATGCTCACGCATTTTGTGGTGCGTGAGGATGCGCAGCTGTTATACGGCTTTGGCACCAGCCAGGAACGCGCTACCTTTCGGCAGTTGCTGAAAGTAAACGGCATTGGTGCCAAGTCTGCATTATCTATTTTGAGCGGTTTGTCGATAGATGAATTAGTGCAGGCGGTCGCGCTACAGGAAACCACCATGCTGACGCGGGTGCCGGGTGTTGGCAAGAAAACTGCCGAGCGTCTGCTGCTGGAGCTGAAAGATAAATTTACCATTGATGGTGTAGCCGCCATGAATTCCAACCAGCCTAAATCTGCAAGCAGTGATGTATTGAATGCGCTGCTGGCATTGGGTTATAACGAGCGTGAGGCGGTAGCAGCGGTGAAATTACTGGATAAGGATGTCAGCATCACCGACGGTATCAAGCAGGCTTTAAAGCTGCTCTCAAAATAACCAGAAGTCTAATTTTACTTGTCAGGTTTTGGGGTAGAATCAAAACGTTATGTTTACAGCCCGTTACCAAAAACAAGCATCGCTTAAGGATAGGTGTATATGATCAATACCAACCAGATTGCACGTATTGCATTGATTTCCTTGCTGATAGTAGGTTGTTTTTTTGTATTACGTCCTTTTATGGCAGCAGTGATATTTGCGGCAGTGTTTTGCGTATTTACCTGGCCGCTTTATCAGCGGGTTTGGTTTTGGCTTGGGAAAAGAGATTCACTGGCGGCCGTCACGATGACAGTGTTTTTATCAATTGCCGTGATCTTGCCTATGGCTTATTTGGCAACTAACCTGGCAGAATCTGCGGCTATTTTAATTGATGAGGCACAGGTTACTTTAAAGAATCTGCAACCCCGTGCACCGGAATGGATTAGTAGTTTACCGCTGGTTGGCGAGTCGCTGGCTGAATCATGGCAGCGTGCTGTTGTTAGCCATGAAGAGCTGATGAAGTTGTTAAGCCAGTACGCAGAACCGCTGCGTAAATTTATATTACAGGCAGTACAGATGATGATGGGCGGTTTCCTGCAAATGCTGCTGGTAGCGTTTGTGGCTTTTTTCTTTTATCGGGATGGACGCCGCCTTGCCAGTGGAGTTGTGTTGATGGTGCGCAGATTGGGTGGGGAGCTGGGGGAGGACATGCTCACCTTGTCCTGTAATACGGTAAAAGGCGTCATGCTGGGTATCTTTGGTACCGCCTTGGCACAGTCCACAGTTGCCTTGTTTGGGTTCTGGCTGGCTGGTGCGCCCATGCCGTTGCTATTGGCGTTGGCAACATTTTTCCTGTCAGTGATTCCTGTTGGCCCGCCATTGGTTTGGGGTGGCTCGGCTTTATGGCTTTATAATCACGGCGAGCATGGCTGGGCCATTTTCCTGGCCTTATACGGCTTGTTGGCAATCAGCACGGTTGATAATGTAATCAAGCCACTTTTAATCAGCCATTCCTCACATTTGCCGCTGTTACTGGTGGTGCTCGGTGTTTTGGGCGGTGCTATCGCTTTTGGCTTTATCGGTATATTTTTGGGGCCAACATTACTGGCAGTTGGTTTAACCCTTATTGCCCATTGGGTTGCTTTGCAACATAAAGAGAACAGATAACCTTTTATGATAGAAACCGATCGTTTAATCGCGCCTGATAGCGTTAGCCCTCAAGAAGAGGCGCTAGAGCGCGCATTGCGCCCCAAGATACTGGACGAATATATCGGGCAGGAAAAAGCCCGCGCGCAGCTGGAGATATTCATCAACGCCGCGCGTGGTCGCAGCGAAGCGTTGGATCATGTACTGCTGTTTGGCCCGCCGGGTCTGGGTAAAACCACACTGGCACACATCATTGCCAAAGAAATGGGCGTAAATATGCGCCAGACTTCCGGCCCGGTGCTGGAACGTGCGGGTGACTTGGCAGCCCTGCTGACCAACCTTGAGCCAAATGATGTACTGTTCATTGATGAGATTCATCGCCTGTCACCGGTGGTGGAAGAAATTCTGTACCCGGCGATGGAAGACTACCGCCTCGATATCATGATCGGCGAAGGGCCTGCTGCACGCAGTGTGCGCCTCGACTTGCCGCCGTTTACCCTAGTGGGCGCAACCACGCGTGCCGGTATGCTGACTAATCCGCTGCGCGACCGCTTTGGTATTGTATCGCGCCTTGAATTTTATACCTCTGACGAGCTGGGTCGTATCGTGCAGCGCTCCGCCGGCCTGCTGGATGTGGAGATGGAAAATAGCGGTGCGCTGGAAATCGCCAGGCGTTCACGCGGCACGCCGCGTATCGCCAACCGTTTGCTGCGCCGTGTGCGTGACTATGCGCAGGTAAAGGCAAACGGTGTAGTTTCTGCCGAGATTGCCGATGCAGCGCTGAAAATGCTCGATGTTGACAAGCTGGGCTTTGATGTCATGGACAGGAAATTGCTGCTGGCCGTGCTGGAAAAATTCGGCGGCGGGCCGGTCGGTCTGGATAACCTCGCTGCTGCAATCGGCGAAGAGCGCGATACGATTGAAGATGTATTGGAGCCTTACCTGATTCAGCAAGGCTATCTGATGCGTACACCGCGCGGCCGTGTTGCAACCAGCCAATCCTATCAGCACTTTGGCTTGGCTGTACCCAGCAGTCTGGCTTCTGGCGAGTTATGGCAGCAATAAAATATCAATTGCGCTAATTCCACCGCAGTTAATATTTGTTGGTCATTGCCAGTTCAAGATGCAGATTCACATTTCTACAGTGTAAATTTGGCATGTGAAATTTGCGTGATTTTGGTATCAATTCCCCGCTCAATGCTGCAAATATTGTTGTATTTGCAGCCACATCAGTTTTTATGACTTTACAACAACTTGCAACCTATTGATTATTATATAATTAATTATTTTTGGCTATAAAGTTGATCTTGGCACTGCATTTGCGAGTAGATAGGTAGTTTTGCCGGTTTTTTGAATTGCAGCATGTGCTGGCCGGCAAATGTTTCTCTTACTATCGAAAGGCTTTACATGAAAATAATCAAAAGCATAGTGTTGGGCAGCCTAGTCGCAGTCGCCAGTATTTCCAGTGCTGCATTTGCAGAAGATACCGGCGCATATGCAGGCTTGAACCTGGGTATCGGCAAGCCGAATATCAATACCCCCAATGGAGAAGACAAGCAGTCATCTGCGGTAGGCGGGATTGTGCTGGGTTATAAATTCAACCCTTATCTGGCAGTTGAAGGCCAATACACAGGCATAGGCAAAGTGACCGATAACGTGAGTGGATCAGCAAAAGCTGATGCGGCAAGCCTGGCCGTGTTAGGCATACTGCCGGTAAACGAAAATTTTAACCTCTACGGCAAGCTTGGTGCCGCGGTCACTAAAACCACCGTATCATCAAGCCTAAGCCCGATGAACGATGCAACACGCACCGGCGTAACCTACGGCTTGGGTGCTGAATACAATGTCAATCACAACGTAGGCATGCGTTTGGGCTGGGATCATTACAGTGCGGCTGTCGGCGATGTTGGCGGCCATGAAAAGAATGTTGGTGCCAATGTGGCAACGGTAGGAGTCGTTTACCATTTTTAACTTTAAAGCTTGCGAGGGTTATTTGCGTTAAGCGATACAAGCGTATTTATGCAGTGTTGTATCAGCAGGATAAAAGGGGCTAGGCCCCTTTTGTTTTGCTTGAATATATTTGACTGACCAGCCTGGTCTCGCGCAAGCAAGCCGCAATTTAGCGGTGGCGCTGTGTTAGAATTTGCCCATGAATATGCATGCGATTTTTAACTGGCCGGTTCGCGTCTATTACGAAGATACCGATGCAGGCGGTGTGGTTTATCACTCGAATTACCTTAACTTTATGGAGCGTGCCAGAACCGAGTGGCTGCGTGCTCTGGGTTTTGAGCAGCCGCAGGTTAGAGCGGATCTAGGGGTGATCATCGTGGTGCATAGCCTGGCGGTTGAGTTCAAAAGCCCGGCATATTTCAATGATATGCTGGATATCCATTGCAAACTGACCAAGATCGGCCGCGGCAGCATTGAAATGGAACAGAAAATCATGCGCGATCATCATCTGCTGATCAAGGCGCAAATCAAGCTGGCGTTCGTGAACGCTGAAACATTTAAACCATTGGCCATTCCTGCTGTCATTAAAGCAGCCATGCAGCCAAAGCTGGTGGATTAGAAAATCTGCTGGGTTAGAAAATCTGATAGATTAGAAAATCGTTTTTGTAAAAGATAGTGTGCTGTAAAACCTCGTGGAGAAATTATGAACGCAAGCAGTGATATGTCGTTTTTTACCTTGGTGGCTGGAGCCAGCCTGCCAGTGCAGCTGGTGATGCTGATTCTGCTCATTACCTCGCTGTTTTCATGGTGGTACATATTCATCAAGGTCGCCACCATCAAGCGTGCCGAACAGGATGCCGATCATTTTGAAGAAACCTTCTGGGCCGGCGGCGACCTGAATAAGTTATATGAAGGCGTAACTGCTGGCCGACGCAAGCCACAAGGCATGGGCAGCATCTTCGAGGCCGGTTTTAAGGAATATGTCAGGCATAAACAGCAGGCGCGTATGGAAGTCTCCGATGTGATGGAAGGCGCACGCCGCGCGATGCGGGCAGCCTACAACCGTGAAATGGATGATCTGGATGCACACCTGCCGTTCCTGGCATCTGTGGGTTCTGTAAGTCCCTATATCGGCTTGTTCGGTACGGTGTGGGGCATTATGAATGCGTTCAGGGGTTTATCCAATGTGGCGCAGGCAACGCTTACCCAAGTGGCACCGGGTATCGCTGAGGCGCTGGTTGCTACGGCGATAGGCTTGTTCGCAGCGATTCCGGCTGTGATTGCCTACAACCGTTTCGCGAGTACCGTGGACAGGCTTTCAGTTCGCTACGAAAGCTTTATGGAAGAGTTCACCAATATCCTGCAACGTAAATCTTAAAGGCAGAACGCGATGTCACGTACCCGTAAACGCCGCATGATGAACCAGATCAATGTAGTGCCCTACATTGATGTGACTTTGGTATTGCTGGTGATTTTTATGGTCACGGCGCCGATGACCAATCCGGGTGTGGTGGAACTGCCTGGTGCAGGTCAGAGCCTGAATCAGCCCAAGCTGCCGCCGGTAGTGGTTACCGTGAAAAAAGACGGGCGCTCGGAAATCGATGGCAAGACTATGCAGCGCGATGAGCTGTTAGCTTCAATCAAGACCCAGCTGACCAAATCGCCTGAACGTTCGGTAGTGATTGCAGCAGATAAAAATGTTAAATATGAAGATGTTATTGGTGTGATGGATCTGCTGAAAACCAATAAAGTGGATAAAGTCGGGCTGTTATTAAAACCGCTTTAAGCTGTTAATTAAAAACTATCATGATGCTACGTCAGCGCGAAAATCCGGATTCCTTGAAAGCAGGGGCACTTGCCGTGCTGGTACATGCCGTGCTGCTGGGTGCTTTGCTGATTTCATTTAACTGGAAAAACACCCATACGGTAAGCATCGCACAAGTCGAGCTTTGGGACAGCATTCCGGCACCCAAGCAGCAGCCGGTAATTCAGCCGGAGCCTCCAGCGCCTGTAGAGCAAGCAAAACCTGAACCGGTTCCTGAAGTGAAGCCCGAAATCAAACCCGAGCCACAGGTGGAAATTGCAATTGAGAAAAAACCGGTCAAGAAAGAACCGCCTAAGCCTGTTAATAAAGTAAATGATGCGTTGGCAAAATTGCAGGAGGAAGCGCGTCAGGATGCGCTAAAGCATAAAAATACTGCTAAACCAGAGATGAATGAAGCACTAAAAAAACTGCAGCAGGAAAGTTTAACTGAAGACAAAACAGCGGGCGACCAAAAAAGCGCTGCTGCTAAATCAGCTGCCAGCGCAGGCATTGTTGATGAATTCAAAGCTAAAATCCAGGCCAAGATACGCAGCCATGTGAATAAAACCTTGTGCGGTGATGGTAACCCTGAATTGAAGTTTGAGATCGGGTTGATCCCGACTGGTGAGTTGAGCGGTGCGCCTAAACTGGTAAAATCCAGCGGCAATGCAACCTGTGATGATGCAGTGGAACGTGCGATTCGCATGTCAGAGCCGCTGCCATTGCCGCAGGACGCAGGCTTGTTTTCTCAATTCAGGAACCTTAAGCTCACATTTCGCCCTAATGACAGTTGATTGTTAAAAATTGACCAGACTTGGGCAGGCAGTTAGTTTTTTCTTTAATTTAGAACTAATTGCTTACAGCTTCTTCATTTTATTGCAGTAAAATTCATTAACTTTATGGATGCAAGCTCAATTTCAGCATATGAAAAACCTTTTCAAACTTTTACAACCCGTTTTATTTTTTGCAGCAACGCTGATTTCAACAGCCTCGCATGCCGCGCTGGAGATTGAAATCAGCGGCGGTAGCGCGCAACAGATTCCGATTGCAATTGTGCCTTTTGCACATTCAGCAGCACCAAGTCAGGAAAAAATCGGCGATATCATTGCCGCAGATTTACGCCGCAGCGGTTTGTTTCGGGTGCTGGAAACTGCCGGGGTAGCAAGCCGCCCAAGTGAAGTTGCGCAAATCAAATATGCCGAGTGGTCTGTGCTACAGGCGCAGGCAATTACTGTAGGTAACGTTACAGCCCTGCCTGGCAATCGCCTAAAGGTGACATTCGGCCTGGCTGATGTTTTGAAGCAAAGCCAGCTGGTGAGTATGGAATACAATATTGCGCCTAATCAGCTCAGGCTGACTGCGCATAAAATTGCAGATGTGATCTATCAGAAACTCACCGGTGAAGGCCCGATTTTTGCAAGCCGGATTGCTTATATCAATAAAACTAAGGGGCGTTTTTCTTTGCAGGTGGCTGACGCCGATGGGGTAAACCCACAGACGGTGGTTTCTTCCAGCGAACCGATCATTTCACCGGCATGGTCGCCTGACGGCAGCAAAATCGCTTATGTATCGTTCGAGAAGAAAAAGCCGATTATTTTCGTGCAGTCATTAACGACTGGTCAGCGTTTAACCCTGGCTAATTTTAAAGGCAACAACAGCGCGCCAACCTGGTCGCCTGATGGTACAAAGCTGGCAATCGTGTTAAGTCATTCTGCCAACTCACAGCTGTATACCATTAATGCTGACGGCACAGGTTTAAAACAAGTGACTAAAAGCGGTGCAATTGATACCGAGCCAACCTGGTCGCCGGATGGTAAATGGATTTACTTTACCTCTGACCGTGGCGGCAACCCTCAGATTTACAAGGTTTCAGCCTTTGGTGGAGAAGCGCAGCGTGTGACTTTTCGAGGTGAACATAATTTAAGCCCGCATTTTTCTCCGGACGGCAAGTCAATAGCGACGGTGCGTAGGGATGGCGGCAAATACAGTATTGCCTTACAGGATTTAACCAGCGGCCAGGTGCAGATATTGAGCGAAGGCGGTCAGGACGAATCGCCGAGTTTTGCGCCGAATGGACGTGTTATACTATACGCTACCCGAGTGGGTGGTCGTGGCGCTTTAGCTGCGGTGTCTTCAGATGGTAGAGTTAAGCAGCGCCTGAGTGAGTCAGGCGGTGATATACGTGAGCCGTCATGGGGGCCATTGTTAAATTAGTAGTGCATTGAGTCGATTTTCAATGTGGATTACTGATTGTTGCGAGTTTGCAACTTAATTTGAGGAGAATAAAATGAACAAAAGCATCTTGAATAAAAAGCTCTTAGGCAGCTTGTTACTGGCGATGGCTCTATCTGCGTGTAAAAGCACACCTATGGTTGATAAGCCAGCTGCAGTTGAAGATAAAAGCCCACAAACAGCAGCAGCTCCAGCTGCGCCTGTAGCCGAGGCGAGTGCTGACACATCAGGTGTTAAAGAACCTGTAGTTAGCGGCAATCCTTTAACTGATCCAAATAACATTCTGTCTAAACGCAGCATTTATTTTGATTTTGACAAAGATACCGTAAAAGAAGAGTTCCGTCCATTGGTTGAGGCACACGCCAAGTATCTGGCTGAGCATGGCAATGCAAAAGTTGTATTGCAAGGTAATGCGGATGAGCGCGGCACCCGTGAGTACAACCTGTCATTGGGTCAACGTCGTTCAGTGTCAGTGAAAAAATCATTGAACTTGCTGAGTGCGCAAGATAAGCAAATCGAAACCGTAAGTTACGGTGAAGAAAAAGCGACACCTAATTGTAAAGATGAAGCTTGCCATCAATTGAACCGTCGCGTAGATATTGTCTACGATGGCGAGTAATTTAGAGCGGTAGAATAAATACGATGAGAAAACTGATTCTGGCCAGCCTGTTTTTAACGGCGCAATTATTTTCGTATACCAGCCATGCGGCGTTGTTTGATGACACTGAGGCGCGCAAGAAAATACTTGAGCTTGAGAAGACCATGCAAAGTCAGAATCAGGCTACTCAGTCTGCATTGGCTGAGTTGAAAAAAGATCAGCATGCGCTGGAGCAGCGTCTGACATCGCTGGAATCGATTGCTAAAAATGGTTTGGTTGATATGCAATCTCAGGTAGAAAGCCTGAAACAGGAAATTTCGCGATTAAAAGGCGATTTGGAAGTTGCAACACATAATCTCGATCTGGCACAACAGCGCCAGAAGGATTTGTATACAGATACAGATACCCGTTTGCGTAAGTTGGAAAGTGCACCGGCATCATCTGTGCAGGCACCAACAGCAGCAGTAGAGGCGGCCGCACCGGCGGTGGCAAAAGAATCAGAAGAACAGAAGCAGCTGGAAGCTGCTAATGAGTTATCAAAAGGGTCTAAGCATAAAGAAGCTTTTACTGCTTATGATAAGTTTTTAAAGGATTATCCCAATAGTGCATCAGCTGCGGACGCTTTGTATGGTTTGGGTTACTCACAGTTCGCATTAAAAAATTACAAATCAGCGATTGCGACACAGCAAAAACTACTGGATACACATCCAGATGCGGCAAAAGCACCGGATGCGATGTTAAACATGGCCAATAGCCAGATTCAGTTAGGGCAAGTAGTGGCGGCTAAGAAAACTTTACGAGAACTGGTGAAAAAATTCCCGAACAGTGAAGTGACGCCAACCGCACAGAAGCGCTTGAAAGTGCTGGAGTCAATCAAGTAATCTCTATTAGTAATTCTTAGAGAAAACATCCACTTAGTAAACGCAGATTTAGAGTATTACGCCTTTTAAGTTAAAATAGCGCCAATTCGAATTGGCGCTATTTTTTTATAGCGCGTTAAATATCAAATGAAACTTAAAATCCACGAAATCTTTTATTCGCTGCAGGGTGAATCCAGCCGTGTAGGTTTGCCTACGGTATTTGTGCGTCTTACCGGCTGCCCGATGCGCTGCGTGTATTGCGATACCGCTTATGCATTCAGTGGCGGCAGTAATATCGAAATCAGCGATATTCTGGCCAAAGTGGCAGAGTACGGCACGAAATATGTGACTGTTACCGGCGGCGAGCCATTGGCGCAAAAGGGTTGTCTGGTGCTGCTTAAAGAGTTGTGTGATGCAGGTTATAGTGTATCGCTCGAAACGGGCGGCGCAATTGATATTAGTGCGGTAGATAAGCGTGTTTCAGTGATTCTGGATGTTAAGACACCTGATTCGGGTGAGGTGGAAAATAACGTCTGGAGTAATCTGGATCATCTCAAGAATACAGATGAAGTGAAATTTGTGTTGTGTAGCCGTACCGACTATGACTGGGCAAAAGAAATTTTGATTAAGCATCATATTGCCGATAAATGTCCGGTACTGTTTTCGCCGGTTTACAGCCAGATTAGCCCGACGGATTTAGCAGAATGGGTATTGCAGGATAAATTACCGGTGCGTATGCAGGTGCAGCTGCACAAGATTTTATGGGGCGAGAAGCCCGGGGTCTGAATCAGATATGAATAATCAAGTTAACTTGCCAGCGCGTGGCATTCGCGCCAAAGCTGTTGTGTTGCTTTCCGGTGGATTGGATTCAGCAACTGTGCTGGCTTATGCCCGCAGCCAGGGGTATGAATGTTATTGCCTGAGTCTGGATTATCACCAGCGCCATATTGCAGAGTTGAACGCAGCTAAAAACATTGCCACGGTGATGGGTGCGGCTGCACATAAAACCGCACAGCTTGATCTTTCACTGTTTGGCGGTTCTGCATTAACAGATGCTGCGATTGCCGTACCGGAAAGCGCCTCGGAAGGCATCCCGATTACCTATGTCCCGGCACGCAACACCATTATGTTGTCATTAGCGCTGGCCTGGGCGGAGGTGCTCGGTGCGCAGGATATTTTTATCGGCGTGAATGCATTGGATTATTCAGGCTACCCGGATTGCCGCGGCGAATATGTCAAAGCATTCCAGAATATGGCAAACCTGGCGACCAAGAGTGCGGTAGAGGGTAAAACCATTACGATTCATGCTCCGCTGATTGATATGACAAAAGCGCAGATCGTGCAGTTGGGTACAAAACTGGGTGTGGATTATGCCATGACGGTTTCCTGCTATCAGGCGGATAGTGAGGGCGAGGCTTGCGGCTTGTGTGATTCATGCCGTCTGCGGCGCGAAGGTTTTGCGGCGGCAGGTTTGGCAGATCCTACGCGCTATAAAAAACACGGCTAGAGCGGCCGAAAAAGGTTTTCTGGCAAAGCTGTATTTGTTCTGTAATTTAGTTACAAAAACAAATAGATACATTAATAATGAAATTGATGGATAAATAGCTTGCCAAAAGGTTCGGATATAACGTAAAATCCGCGCCTTTCTGCTTTAAATTATTCAAAAGAGAACAAAGATTATGGTTATTATTCGTTTAGCTCGT